>Ga0302311_10003170_pt1 | contig 18074 bp, 17 predicted proteins | sample III_Palsa_N1_3_FD_200449 | JGI IMG/M metagenome (GOLD analysis project Ga0302311, IMG submission 200449) | Peat permafrost microbial communities from Stordalen Mire near Abisko, Sweden - III_Palsa_N1_3 | ecosystem: Environmental > Terrestrial > Soil > Palsa > Peat permafrost | place: Sweden... | reverse complement strand
ACCGAGGGCGTCGGCCTCTGCCAGCGTCAGGGCGGACCCATCGAGGTCATCCGCCCCGGCGACCGCGTGTTCTTCGAGCCCGGCGAGAACCACTGGCACGGCGCTGCCCCCGAGCGCTTCATGGTCCACATCGCGATCCAGGAGGCCGATGAGAGCGGAAGCCCCGTCACCTGGGGCAGGCACGTCAGCGACGAGGAGTACAGCGCTCGTCCTCAGCCGGTCAACCCGGCGAACAACTCATAGAAGATTGGCTCGCCGGAGGTCGATACGCGGTGCTGGAACCGCGAACGCTCCAGCAGGACCAGGGCCCCGGATGAGGTCAGCTCGGCCAGCGGCGTCTTGAACGCGCCGGGACCGTCGGTGGACGTCCACTTCTCGTCGATCGTGAACACGACGGGAGCGCCGCTTGGTAGCAGCCCGAGCGCCGCACGGAGAGCCTCAGGCGGCGCGTGGGCGCCACCAAAAGCGCCCGCTCCGGTCAGTGCGCCCGCGCACAACGCCGTCAGCTTTGCGAGCAGTCGGTCGGTCGGGTGTGTCAGCTCCGCGACGACGTAGTCGCCGTACAGACCCGGCCGGTCACGCAGACAAGCCCGGCGAGCGCTCTCCCGCGAGTCGAGGCCGATCACGTCCGCGACGCCGCGTTCTGCGACCAACTGCCCGACCAGACCGGTGCCGGCGCCGAGGTCGAGCAGCCGGATCTGCGCCGGATCGAGCCCGAGGGTCTCGAGCGTCCGGGCCAGCGCGTCCGCCACGATCTGTGGCGAGGTGCAACGCAGCAACCCTTGCACGATCCGTTCGTACAGACCGGAGGTCGAGTAGATCCGATCGTAATCGTGCAGATGAATGATCTCCTCGGCACCGGCGCTAGACCGTAAGCCGATGTATTCGCCGTCCGCGTCCGGCGGCCCGATCAACCTGACGCCAAGGCCGGACGGCTGGCCACTCTCTGAACTCATGAGAATCGGTTTCGGAGGCTTTCGGACTGGGGCTCGCGAGCGCTCAATGCCGCGAGCGAAGCGCGGCCGAGCCGGCGAACTTCGCCTTGGCCCCGAGCTGCTCCTCGATTCGCAGAAGCTGGTTGTACTTTGCGAGCCGCTCCGATTGCGCGAGGGATCCGACCTTGATCTGGCCGGCATCGGTGCCCACGGCGAGATCGGCGATGAAATCGTCACAGGTCTCGCCGGAGCGAGCCGACACCACAGATGCGTAGCCAGCAGCCTGCGCCTGCTCGATCACCTGAATTGTCTCGGTCAGAGTCCCAATCTGGTTCATCTTGACGAGCACGGCATTTCCGACACCGTCCTCGATGCCGCGGGCGAGGCGCACTGCGTTCGTGGTGAACAGATCGTCGCCGAGGATCTGGACGTCGGCGGCGAGGCGCCGCGTCAGGATCGCCCACCCCTGCCAATCGTCCTCCGCGAGACCGTCCTCGATCGAGACGATCGGGTAGCGCTCAACGAGCTCGGCGAGCCGGTCGACGAGACCTCCCGCGTCGAGCGCGTCCTGTTCCGGGGCCAGTTGGTAGCGAGAGCCGTTGTGAAAATGCGTCGCCGCAACGTCGATCGACAAGGCCATTTGCTCGCCGAGTGCCAGGCCGGTGCGAGCGACCGCTTCGACAAGCAGGTCGAGCGCCGCCGCGGGCTCTGGCAGCGGCGGCCCGAATCCGCCCTCGGTCGCCTTCAGGGTCGACATTCCACGCTCACGCAACACCGTCGCAGTCGCGCTGCGAACCGCCCAGGCCCACTCGAGCGCCTCCCGGAACGATGTCGCGCCGACCGGCGAAGCGAGAAAGTCCTGGAACGCCAAGCCTCCGTCAGAATGCAGCCCGCCGCTGATGATGTTCACCATCGGTAGCGGCATCACTCGACCGCCGCCGAGATGCTGCCACAGCGGCCGCCCACTGGAGCTCGCGGCAGCTCGGGCCGCCGCCGTCGAGACGGCAAGAAGTGCGTTGGCGCCCAGCCGAGAGCGGTCCGGCGTCCCGTCGAGCGATACCAGATAGGAGTCGAGCTCGGCTTGCGCGAACGGGCTGCGGCCGACCAGCGCCGGCCCGATCGTGTCCCGGACATTCCCGACGGCGCCGAGAACTCCGTCGCCTCCGTACCGCGAGTCATCGCCGTCGCGGAGCTCGCACGCTTCGTGGCTGCCCGTCGAGACGCCTGACGGCACACTCGAGCGGGCGGATGTGCCGTCTGTCAGGGTGAGATCGACCTCGACGGTCGGTCGTCCACCGGAGTCGAGGATCTCTCGCGCGCGCACGGCGGCGATCGTGGCTCTCACGACCGTGCGATCCGGACGATCGTGGCACTCACGACCGTGCCGTCCGGACGATCTCAAGCGCGCGATCAAAAGAATCGGGCGCCTGGAGCAACAGTCGTGAACCGGCCTCCCGAGCGGCCTGCCGCTCGTCGCCGACGAGGTAGTCGGCCGGCGACTTCGCATCGACCCTGGCGACCATCAGCGCCCCTACGTGTCCGACGATGTAGTCGACGTCTGCAAGCAGGTCGGCGGACACAGCCTCGCGGTAGGAGTTCCAGAAGCTCACCGTGCACGCCTCGAGCTCGGCGCCCGCCGCCGGCACATGGATCATCTTGAGCAGCAGATGGTGCAGCATGAAGGCCACATCAAACACAGGATCGCCGTAGTGGGCCACCTCGAAATCGATCACCCACAGACCATCGCCGACCAACACGTTCTTGGGCGAGTAGTCGCCGTGAACCAGACACTTACGCGTCTGCTGCATGCAGCGGATCAACTCGTGGATGGCGGGCGCGAGGCTAGGGCGCCGGCTGGCCAGGGTGCGGTAGAACGGGTCGATCCGCAGCTGTTCGAACGACTCGTAGTCGGTGAAGCGCCGCGCCACCGCATCGTCGTCGAACGTGGCGCTGTGCCACGTGGCCAGCAGGCGGCCCAGGCTCGAGGCGATCGCGGTCTCAGCTATGCCGTCGAGCAGCCGTGCCTTCCAGGTGACCCAGCCGGGTGGTGCGGACGCGAGCGTCAGCACGCAACGTTGCCGGTCGACATCGAGCACAGCAGGAACACAGGCTGGGGTGAGGGTCGCCGCGAGCACCAGAGCATCCGCCTCGGTGACCGTGCGCTCCCGCTTAGCCAGCCATTCGTCAGTCACGCGAAGGCGGGGCAGCGCCTGCTTGACGACGACGCTGGTGTCATCGCGAGCGACGCGCAGGACAACGTTCGAGACTCCTCCGCCCAGTTCCCGCGCAGTGAGTCCGTCGATCGTTGGAAAGACGGCACGTTCAGCAAGATACTGCGCTACCGAGTCGGCGGAAAGGAGCTCTTCGGCCGGTTCGCGAAGCTGCGCGGTTATGACGATCTCCCCTCTCGGCGACCTCCCAGGTTTGCCCTCTGGGAGCGATTCAGCGTATTCTAGGGAACGTTCCCACGGGACGTGGTACAGACCTCGGCGACGAGAAGGCAGACAATGGCTCAGGAGATGGTGACCGTCGCCGCGAATTCCGACGAACGTTCGCTGACGATTCTCGATGTGGCGCGGGAGGCGAGCGTCTCGAAGTCGACTGTGTCGCGCGTTCTGAACGGTTCCCCTCACGTCGCGACCGAAACCAGGGAGCGAGTTCTCGAGACCGTCTCGCGGCTCGACTTCCGCGCTAACACTGCCGCGCGCGGCCTGCGCACGACCCGGAGCTTCCTGGTGGGCCTGCTGGTGCCCGCGATCAGCAACGACGTCTTCAGTCGGATCGCCGAGGTTCTGGAGGAGGACCTGCGCCACGAGGGCGTTGGGCTCGTGATCGTCAGCTCTGGCTGGGATGCGGGCGGCGAGCGGATCGCGCTCGAATCGCTCAGGGACCGCCGTGTTGACGCGCTTGTCGTTTCGCTCGTCAACGACCGCGATGCGGCACTCGCGGAGTTGCTCGCGTCGATCACGCGCCCGATCGTCCTGCTCGACCGCGAGATTCCCGGAACGACGGCGGACGTGGTCCTGACCGACCAGCGCGGCGGCATCCGGAAGGCCCTCGAGCACCTGGCAGCGCTCGGCCACCGCTCTGTCGGGATGGCGACGCTCAGCTCGGACGTCCGCCCGGGTCGCCAGGCGGTCGCCGCGTTTGAATCCTTCGTTGCCCGCCTTGGGCTGGAGGCGGTGGCCGAGATGGCTGTGGCCTACAACCGCATCGACCGGCAGTCCGGTGCCGAGATCGCCGCCCGGATGCTCGCGACCGGGGCGACCGCGATGCTCTGCTGCGTACCGAACTCCGTCACCGCAGGGGTGCTCGAGTATCTAGACCAACACGGCATCGCGATCCCCGAAGAGCTTTCGATCATCGCGATGGACGAAAGCGAGCTTGCTTCGGTCAAGAAGCCGCAGCTGACGGTGATCGCTCGCCAGATCGATGACATGGCCCGGTTCGCCAGCCGCATGATCACCTCGAGGCTCACCAACCCCGATCTGGCGCCGCGCGTCAAGGTCGTTCCCACGAGCCTCCAGCTGCGCAGCTCCACCGCCGCACCGTGTCACCGCAGGAGCGAGAGATGAGCGCCGTCCTGGACGCCCGGTCGGCGGTCGATCCCAATCCGGATCCGATCCGGGAGGTCACCTGCTTCGACTGTACGGTGCCACTCCCCCACCCGCTGATCATCGGCCAGGCGACGATCACCCAAAGAACCTACGCCGTCGTCCGGATCAGGACCGCAGCGGGCTTGGAAGGTGCGGCGTACGCCTTTGGACGAGGCCTCCCGATCGCGACGATCATCGAGAGCGCCCTCGCCCCGTTGCTGATCGAGGCTGATGCGTCGCTACCGGAGCAGATCCGCAGCCGGCTCGCGGGCGCTTACTGGCCGTATGCCGAGCGTGGGCTTTTCTCCGTGGCGGCCAGTGCAGTCGATCTGGCCCTCTGGGACGTCCTCGGTAAGCGGCTCGGGGCACCACTGGCCGACCTGCTCGGCAAAACTCGCCGGGCGGTGCCGATCTGCGGGGTCGGCGGCTACCGGAGGGCGGGCACGACTGCGCTCGACGACCTCCAGGAGGAGATGTCACGTTTCGTCAGCCTCGGTTGCGGCGCGGTGAAGCTCACGATCGGCGCGGACGACGCCGCCACCGACGTGCGCCGCCTGGCCGCGGTGCGAGAGGTCGTCGGGGACGCCTGCACGCTCGTGGTCGACGCCTTTCGGTCGTTCAGGAGTCTCGAGGACGCATTGCGCCGGCTTCGGCTGCTGGCGCCGTTCGATCTCTCGTATGTCGAGGATCCGTTCTCCGAAACTCTCTCCCCACTCGTCGCCGATCTGCGCCGGCGAACAGGGCTGCTGATCGGTCTGGGCGAGAATCTCGAGGGTCACCGCTCGTTTCGCCAGCTGATCGCGTCCGATGCCGTTGACGTCGTCCGCTGCGACGCGACGGTCATCGGTGGCGTCCGCGAGTTCATGGCGGCGGCGGCGCTCGCCTCCGCGCACGGTCTCGAAGTCTCCGCGCACGTGCACGCGAACACCCACGTTCACTTCGGCGCAGCGCTTGGCAACCTGCACCCGGCAGGGCTCGAATACATGCCACCCGGTTCCGGCCTCGACGGCCTGGAGGACTTACTGCACACGAAGCTCGTCGTTGAGGACGGCAGCGCGATTGTGCCCGCGCGACCGGGACTCGGGCTCGACTGGGACTGGGAGTCGGTTGCGAGGTATGCCCGTGCCTAGCGCGTGGCGTGGCGCGCCCGATCACGCCCAGCGGCTCGAGAGCGCCGCCTCGGCTTCCGGGCCGTTCTCGATGCCGTGGGACGCTCCACTGGTCCCGCCGTTCCCCTTTGGCTTTCGCGACATGTCGATCCTCACCGCCGTCTGGCGGACCGACCCGCAGGCGGTGGCGCGCTTGCTGCCTGAGCCGCTCGAGCCCACCGCAGACGTCGTCCTCGCCCACATCTACCTGATGCGCGATACCGATTTCGTCGGACAGGCACACGAGTGCAACGTCATGCTTGGAGCACGGTTCGCGCATTCCGGCGAGGTGGTGGAGGGCGGGTATTCGGTCGGGCTATACCTCGATTCGGACGTCGGCGTGGCGCACGGACGCGAAGTGCACGGCCAGCCGAAGAAGATGGCGTCGCTGAAACTCGAGACGAGGGGCGACCTGATCGTCGGCGAAGTCGAGCGCAACGGCATCACCATCCTGACCGCCACGCTCCCCTACAAGCAGCGCGCGGTCGATCCGGCCGAGATGCGCCGCCACTTTGATTTCACCGAGAACATCAACTACAAGCTGATCCCGCACGTCGATGGAACTCCGGCGATCAGGCAGCTCACGGCGCGCCGGCTCGAAGACGTGCGCGTGCACGAATGCTGGACCGGGCCGTGCACCGTGGAGCTCCGTCCGAACGCACAAGCGCCGGTCTGGCGGCTCCCGGTACTAGAGCCCCTGAACGGCTTCTTCTGGAGGGCCGACTTTACATTGGTAGCGGGGCGAGTCCTGCACGACTACCTCGCCGAGGCACCCGCATGAGCGGCCGGCTCGTCGTACTCGATGCCTCCTTTGGCGACGTGAGTATCGAGTCCGCCGTCGCGGCCGGCTACGGCGTCACGATCGACGATGGCGGCGGCGGCGTGTTCGGTCAAGCCGTCGTGGCGCTCGCCGGCAGCGCCGATGGCGTCCTTGTCCAGTACGGCCGGATCGACCGGGAGATCATCGAGCAATGCCCCAGCTGGCGCGTGATCGGCCGCTACGGCGTGGGCGTCGACAACGTCGACCTCGACGCCGCCACCGAACGCGGAATTGCGGTGATCAATGTCCCCGACTACTGCGTGGAAGAGGTCGCGACCCACGCGGCCTCGTTGATCCTCGCAGGATGGCGAAAACTCGCGTTCTCCCGCGAGCTGATCAACACCGGCCGCTGGAGCGACTGGAAGGCCCTGGGGCCCGTGCAGCCACTGTCGAGCTCCACACTCGGGCTCATCGGCATCGGGCGGATCGGGGCCGAGGTCGTCCGCCTACTGGGTCCGTTCTTCGGACGGGTGATTGCATTCGACCCAGTGCAGGAGCCCCCGGCAGGTGTCGATGCAGTCGCGCTGGATGACGTATTCGCCGAGGCGGACGCCGTCACCCTCCACTGCCCGCTGACGCCCGCGACCCACGAGCTCGTCAACGCAGCACGCCTGCGCCTGATGAAACCGGGGGCGCTGCTGGTCAACGTCTCGCGAGGCGCTCTTGTCGACACCGCGGCACTTACAAACGCGCTGCGGACCGGTCAGATCTCCGGCGCGGCTCTCGACGTTCTCCCGCAGGAGCCGCCGGACCCGGACGACCCCGTGTTGAGCGCACCGAACCTCTTGCTCACCAACCACTGCGCGTGGTACTCCGAGGCGGCGCTGGTGCGTGTGCGAGCGCTCCTGACCGAACGCTGCTGCAACTGCTTGGCCGGCAAGCCGGTGCCGACGATCGTCAACGCTCGTGAACTCGCGTCGAGGTCGGTGGGTTGAGCGACATCTTCGACATAAGCGATCGGGTCGCCGTCGTGACCGGCGCCGGTGGCGGGCTCGGGACAGCCATCTGTGCTGGTTTGGCGCAGTTCGGCGCCGATGTCGCGCTGATCGATGTCAACCCCGAGACGCTCGAGGCATCCGGTAGCGGTGTAGAGCGTCACGGGCGCCGCGCGCTGACGATCGCATGCGACGCTAGCGACGAACGAGCGGTTGCCGGCGCTTTCGCCCGGGTCGATGAGGAATTCGGTCAAGTCGACATCCTCGTCAACCTCGCCTACACGCCACTGTTCGCAACGCCCGAGGATCTCACGCTCGACGAGTGGAACGAGGCATTCTCGATCAACGCCACCAGCTATTTCCTCTGCTGCCGGGAAGCCGGAAAGCGGATGATCTCCCAGCGACGGGGCGGCTCGATCATGAACATGTGCTCGATCTGCGGGACGTCCGCGACCGGGCGTGGCTCGTTTGCCTATAGCTTTGCCAAGGGCGGGATCGCGATGATCACCAAGGAGCTCGCGATCGAGTGGGCCAAGTACGGGATCCGCGTCAATGCTATCCAGCCGTGTCAGTTCCTCACCCCGGGACTGCGCCACCGCCTCGAGAATCCGGAGTTGGGGCACATCCGAGACAAGTTCCTGTCAGGAATACCCCTCAACCGACTCGGTGAGCCGCACGAGATCGTCGGGCCCGTGATCTTCCTCGTGTCCGACGCTGCAGCGATGGTGACCGGAGTACTGCTGCCCGTCGATGGCGGCAACCTCGCACTCAACGCGGGCGGGACCAAGGACTAGGGACTAGCACCGTGGTCAGGCGCGGTCGCACACCGCTCTCGTGTCCCTCCAAACGAGATGAAAGATAGCTCCAGATGAAGATCCTCATTCTTGGCGGTACGCGCTTCGTCGGTCGCCACGTCGCCAGGTTGCTGATTCAGCGCGGTGCCGAAGTGACGCTGCTGCATCGCGGCGTGACCGGCGAGCCGATTGACGGGGCCGTCAGCCTCACGGGCGATCGAGGTCGGCCCGACGGCCTCGACGCGATCGAGGAGCGGCGCTTTGACGCGGTCGTCGACATGTCGGCGTACTTCTCGCAATGGACACGCGAGGCCGCCGACCGCCTGACTGGTCGCGTGTCTCACTATGTCTTTATTTCCAGCGGAGCCGTGTATCGCCCGAACGCCGAGCTTCCGTGGCCGGAGAGCACCCCATTCGGACCGATTCCGATCTGGGGACAATACGGTCGTGAGAAGGTCGCTTCGGAGGAGATCCTCTGGCGAGCCCAAGCCGATGGGCGCTTCGCGGTCACGAGCTTTCGCTTCCCGTTCATCCTCGGCCCCGGCAATTTCGCCGACCGCGAGTCATTCGTGATTGGCCGGCTGGCCGCCCGCCGGCCGGTCCTGCTCCCCGGGGGAGGCACAGCACTGAACCAGTTCGTCTACGCCGAGGACGTCGGACGGGCGATCGTTGCGGCGCTCGAGCGCCCCGATCGAGCCGGCGGGGAGGCTTACAATTGCACGTACGCAAAGCCGATCACAAACCGCGGTTGGGTGGAGCTGTGCGCCGACGTCCTTGGCATCGAGGCCAATCTGGTCGAGATCGACGAGGCCGAGCTCGGTGTCAGCTCCCCAACAGTCGATCTTGCGAACATCGTCTTCCCCTACCCCCCCGAGCACTACGTCCTCGACGGTTCGAAGCTCACGCGCGAGCTCGGAGTCGAGATGACGACGCCGAACCGCCGCATGATCCAGGAGTACGCGGCATGGTGGGAAGCACTCGAGCGAAAGCCAGAGCTGCGGCCGTATCAGCGTGAGAACGCGGCGCTCGCCGCGCTCGGGTTGCCGACGATCTAGTACCGCCGGTTCTAGCGTTCGCTCGACGGCCAGTTCTCGAGCGAGCCTCGCACGGCCTTGACGACGTGCTCGACCTGAGGAATCACGGCTTCCATCAGGTTCGGCGCGTGGCCGATCGGCGCGTGTGCCGCCGTCAGGCGAGCGACGGGGGCGTCCAAGTATTCGAACACGCTCTCCTGCACGGATGCCGCGATCTCGGAGGCGACGCTTGCGTACGGTGGCTCCTCAGTTACGACAATCGCGCGGCCAGTCTTGCGTACCGAGGCGTCGATCGTCTCGGTGTCCAGCGGGAAGATCGTCCGGAGGTCGATCACCTCCACGTCGATTCCCTCATCAGCGAGCAGTTCCGCCGCCTTCTTCACCTTATTGACGACGATTCCCGATGACACGAGTGTGGCGTCCGATCCTTCCCGGACAACTGCTGCCTTCCCGATCGGCACCAGCTCCTCCGGGCCGCCGACGGGGCCGCGGGCGCCGGTCAGACGCTTGTGCATGAAGAACAGCACCGGATCGTCTCCACGCAGCGCCGACTTGAGGATTCCCTTTGTGTCGTACGAGTTCGAGGGCATCACAACGACCAGCCCCGGCATGTGCATGAACCATGCCTCGAGACTGTTGTTGTGCTGGGCTGCAAACAGCGACACCCCTGAGGAGGCGCGGATCAGCAGGGGTACCGGCTTGCCCCATAGGTAGCGAGCCTTGGCCGCCTGGTTGGCGATCTCGTCCATCGCACCGAACGCGAAGTCGATGAAGTTGAGGTCGATCACGGGACGCATGCCGTTCATCGCCGCGCCCACGCCAGCGGCGACCATCGCGGCCTCGGAGATCGGAGAATCGATCACCCGATCGTGCCCGAATCGAGGGCCAACCCCCCTGACCTGGGCGAAGTGGCCGCCCCTGATGAACAGATCGGTGCCCAGCACGAAGACCGTCTCGTCTCGTGTCATCTCCTCGCTGAGCCCCTGCTGGAAGGCCTGCCCGACTGTGACGAGCTCGCTCATGCCGGTCCTCTCGCGTCAAAGGGAAGACTGATCACGCCAGTTGTGGCTGTCGCTGGATCGGGCAGCGGCGAGCTCTCCGCGAACGCGATCGCTTCGGTTACCACCGCCCGGGCCGCCTCGGCCATTTCCGCGTAGCGGTCGCCGTCGAGCTGCCCGGCCGCCTCGAGTGCTCGTCGCAGCCCGTCGATCGGATCGCAGGTAGAGCGCCAGTGCTCGACCTCCTCGTCGGTGCGGTAACCGGCAACCTCGCCCGTGTTGTGCCCGCGGTAGCGGTATGTCTGCGCCTCGATGAAAGTGGGGCCGCCGCCGCTGGCCGCTCGTTCGCGGGCTTCTGTCGTGGCGCGGTACACGGCGCAGACATCCTGCCCATTGATCTGGACTGCGGGCAGGCCGAAGCCGGCGGCGCGCTCGGCGATTGACGGGCCGGTCAGCGCCCTGCCGATATAGGTCTCGACCGCGTACTGGTTGTTCTCGCAGATCGCGATCAGTGGAAGCCGCTGGCTGGCTGCGAAGTTCACGGCCTCCCAGGTTCGTCCGGTGTTCGCGCCTCCGTCGCCGAAGAAGCCGACGCACACCTGCTCCAAACCGCGTAGCTTGGCTGCGAGCGCCGCGCCCATCGCGATTCCCAGCGACGCTCCGACGATGCCGTTCGAGCCGAAGTAGCCGAGATCGAAGTCGTTCAGGTGCATGGTCCCGCCGCGTCCGCCCGCGCAACCGGTAACGCGGCCCCACAGCTCCGCCATCACGACGTTGGCCGTCATTCCCTTGGCGAGGGCGTGGTGGTGAGGTCGGTGGGGACTGGCGACGATGTCGGACGGCGCGAGCGCACGCATCACCCCGACGGCGACAGCCTCCTGTCCGGATGCCTGGTGCACCGAGCCTGGAATCTTTCCGCTCGCGGCCAGCGCCTCGAGTGACTCTTCGAACTCACGAATCATGAGCATCGTTTCGAGCCATTCGCCGAGCTGATCGAAGGGGACGCCCGCCAGCTCGATCGACGCCTGTGGGGCGACTAACACCGTTGCCTTGTCGTCCATTGGTGTGGCTTCCTCTCTCAGCTGTCCGGAGTTGTTTGCTCGGCTGCCCTCGCGAATGCGACGAGCAGGCGTGCAGCCTCCGCCCCGTCGATGCTCCTGTGATCAGCGTTCAGCGTCGCGTCGAACATTGTCTGTACGCGGATCTCTCCGCCTTCGGCGGCACGGACGCGAGGCAGCGCACGCCCGACGGTCACCAGGCTCGTCTGACCGAGGGCGACGATCCCCGTGAATCGGTCAACGCCGAACGGCCCAAGGTTCGAGAGCGTCGAGCGGGGTGTGGCGTCCAGGTCCTCTCGGCTCAACCTCCCGGCACGGGCCCGCTCGATAGCTTCGGCGCGCGAGCGCGCCAGCGCCGCGGGCTGCTGGCCCAGCACGTCCCGGATCACGGGTGTGATCACGCCGTGGGGGGTTGCGACGGCGAGGCCGACATCGACGACGCCGTCCTCGTCCGCAAGCGCGACCGCAAGCGCTCGCAGCAGCAGATCGGTGAACGTCGGCGTCGGCTCGATCTGCTGTGCACGGAGCGCCTCGAGGTTTGCCTGCATCGGCTCGGCGTTGACCTCTCGCGAGACGGTGAAGTGCGGAATCTCACGCCACGACTCGGAAACCTTGCTCGCGATCAGGGCCCTGAAGCGGCCACCGCGGTCTGGCTGCGACGCCGGCGACGCGGACTCGGTTTGGTCGATCGCCAGTGTTCCCCCTTGATTGCCCGCCAGGCGTCGCGCGCGCGGGCTCATCCGGTGTGGGGGTCGTCCAGCGGGGGCGGTGACGGCGGGGGCCGGAGCGACGCCAACCGGTGTCGGCTGCGCCGCCGTTCCTTCCTCGGGCGGCGCCGCGTCGGAGGGCGCAGCGCGATCATCAGCGGGCATCTCGGGCTCGGAGGCGGGTGTCCCCGCCTCGGCGGCGTCGAGGACGTGGACGATCACCGCGCCCACCGGGACGACGGTTCCAGCCTCGACGAGGTGCGCCCCGAGGGTGCCCTGAACGGGACTGACGATGTCCATCGTCGCCTTGTCCGTCTCGATCTCGGCGATCGCCTCCTCGACGGCGACGGCCTCGCCTGGCTGCTTGAGCCAGGACACGATCAACGCCTCCTCCATGGCGACGCCGACCGACGGAATCACGATCTCCGCCATTACAGCGACCGCGCTTCCAGTGCCGGGAGCGAGGCGGCGAACGCGTCGATCTCAGCTCCGCCGGCAAGCACGCCGACCGCGAGCTCGTAGACTCGCTCCTCGCCCGGTTCCATCATGATCGGGTATCCGGCTTCGATCAGTTCCGGAATCGTTTGGAAGCCGTTGGTCGACGGCTCCATCCCGACGGCGTAAAGGCCCTCACCCATCATCCGCCACTCGAGATACACGGGGAGCGTGCCGGTGTTGTAACGCAGCGAGACGCCAAGGCCGCCGTCGAGCCCCTTGAAGCCCCGGTTGACGACCGCCGCTGCGGCCCAGCCATCCGCACCTACCGCCATCGGCAGCTCGTAACCTTCGGCGAAGAACCTCTCCTCGGGTCCGGTGAAGTGGCGGTAGCGCTCACTCGAGCTCTGCTGTTCATCGAAGATCGAGCCGCCGACCTTGCCCGTCACGGCAGCCAGCAGCTCAGCGCCCTCGTCGACGACGGGATAGCCGATGTTGAAGTGGTACAGAAGCTGATGAGGCGTCGGGTAGAAGCCGTCGTTGCGAACGACATCACGGATCGTGAACGTGCTCGTTCCGACCTCCGCCTCGTACCGACGCGTCAACAGGAGGTTCTCGCCGTAGACGATCTCCTGCCGGACCGAGCCCTCGGCCCAGAGCACGCAGCGCTCGCCTTCCCAGCTTTCGCCAAAGTTGAAATGGCTGGCCGGCAGGATCGCGACCCGGTCGTGCGTGCCGTACCGGTCTTCGTGACGGGAGTGGAACTTGAAGTGAGACACGTCCACCGTTTGGGGGTTTCCGATCGTGACCAGCCCCGCCGTGTTGCACAGGCCGCCGAGGATGAATCGAACCCAGGCGTGATCGTCGTTCTCCCAGAACGACGGTGCCGGGAAGATCTTCGGTGGCAGCCAGGCGAGCGAGGCCCCGTTGAACTCCGCAAAGCCAGGATCCATTCCGCGGTCGACGTTTACCGAGAAGCGGAGACCGCTCCCGGTCCGGAAGTCGAGGAAGCGGCTGCCGCGGGCGTATCCCTCCTCGTGGCTGAGCAATTGGACGCCCGCGACCTGTGCGAGATTCCCCACTCGACGCAGTAACTCCCGCTTGGGGATCTCGGTATTGAAGACTTTCACGCTGTTGTCACTCTCCCTAGCTCGCTCACTGGTCGCTCGGCCTTCCGCCCGGCCCGATGTAGGCGGCCACCCCTCCGTCCGCCAGAATCGTCGTGCCGGTCACGAAGCTGCTCGCGTCGGACGCGAGAAAGACGGCGACCTGCGCGATCTCGTCGACCTCGCCGAAGCGGCCGAGCGGAATACGTTCCTCGAGCGCGTCGAAGTCGAGCACGCCGGGAAACGACTCGTTGTACCCGCGCAACGCATCGGTCAGGATCCACGCGGGGGCGATCGCGTTGACGCGCACTCCATGCGGAGCCCACTCGACGGCAAGCGTCTTCGTCAGGTTGATGATCGCTGCCGCACTCGACGTGTAGGCGGCGCGGCGGGGCAGTCCCCCGTGGCCGCCGATCGAGCTCATGTTGATGATCGACCCGCCCCGACCCGCGGCGATCATCTGCCGAGCGGCGGCCTGTGCACCGGCGAACTGTCCGAGCACCGTGGCCTCGAAGACCTTCCTGAAATCGGCGAGTGACAGGTCGACGGACGGCACCAGCACGGTCGTGCTGGTCAGGTTGTGCAAGACGTCGATCCCGCCGTGACGGCCGACGACCTCGTCGATCAGCGCATCCAGCTCTCCCGCCGCCAGGACGTCGATCCTGGTGCTCCAGGCCTCGCCCCCGGCCTCGCGCACCTTGACCACCGCAGCCTCAGCAAGGTCCCCGTTGATGTCGGCGACGACTACGGTGGCGCCCTCGCGGGCGTAGGCGAGCGCGGTGGCGGCGCCGATCCCGCCGCCGCCACCGACCAGGACGCAGACCTTCTCACTCAGGGTCGCCATGGCTTGCCTCCACCGCGGTCTGGTTGGGCCCCGGACCACGTCTCAGTGCGCGGGGCCATCTGTTCGCGCCCCGCAGGCGGAGCGTCGCGAGATACACCGTGACGAGCAGAATCACACCGTACGCAATGTCGATCGCCGATTCTCCGAGTGAGATCAGGTTGAGGTTCGCCGTGATCAGCGCAAGGATGATCGCCCCGGCAACGGTCCCGATGTAGTGGCCCTTGCCGCCGAGGATCGAGGCCCCACCGACGGCGACGGCGACCGCCGATGAGAACAGGTACGTATCACCCATCGTGATGAACGCCTGACCCAGGTATCCGAGCAGCAGGACGCCGGTGACCGCCGCACCGGCACCCGAGACGACGTACGGAATCACGAGCACGCGTTTGACGTTCACGCCCGCAAGGCGTGCCGCGGAAGCGTTCGTCCCGACGCTATACAGCTTGCGCCCGAAAGTGCTCAGGCTGAGCACGACCGTGGCAACTAGGGCGACGAGCACCCAGATCAAGAGCATCGTCGAGAGGCCGAGCGTGTCTCCGTCGACGAAGTTCACGAGGCCCGCCGGCGCCGACGACGCGAGGCCGCCGTGCGTGTAGATCAGCAGCAGGCCTTGGATGGCACTGTTCATGCCGAGGGTCATGATGATCGGAGGAACGCCCGCATAGGCGACACCGAGGCCGTTGATCAGCCCGATGACCATGCCGAAGCCGATGACCATCGGGATGATCCAGATCAACGGCGCAGAGCTGCCATTCGCCAGGAAGGCGGTGAGCACCGCAGCACCCGCGAGGTTGGACGGAATCGACAGATCGATCCCACCGGTCAGCATGCAGAACGTCTGACCGACGCCGACGAGCCCGATGAACGATGCGGTGATCAATACCGTGCGGATATGGTCATAGCTCGCGAAGCCGCTCGCCTGGACGGTGCCGATCAGGAACAGCACGATTGCCAGCGCGAATGCCAGCACGATCGAGCGATGCTTGCGGAGTGTGTCGGCGACTGACTCGATCATCCGCGGGACCTCGCTTGGATGAGAGAGTTGAAGGTGACGGCGATTATCAGGATCAGGCCCTGGAAGAAGATCCCCCAGAAGGAGGTGAGGTTCAGGGCGAACACGAGGATCGGGATCAGCAGGAACGCGATCGCCCCCATCGTCGAACTGGCCGCCGAGCCCTTACCGCCGAAGATGTTCGTACCGCCGATCACGACGGCAGCGACCGAGGCGAGGATGAACTGATCGCCGCCGTCCGGCGAGCCGGACTGCGTCTGGCCGGTCACCCAGAGAGCAGCGAGCGCAGCCAGCAGACCGGAGGCTGCGTAAGCCTGGACCTTGCGGCGCGGGATCCGCACGCCGAGCAGGCGCGCACGTGTCTCGTCGCTGCCGATGGCCACTAGATCATCGAGAAACCGGGTCGATCGAATCCATCGCCACACCAGCAACAGCAGCGCGACGATCCAGACCGACTTGGGGAGCCCGACGATGTTCCCGGACGTGGCGTTGATCAGGGTGGGCGACACCTTCCCGCCCTCCACCGGGAGCACTCCGAACGCGACGCCGTCCCAGATCGACCAGGTGGCGAGCGTCACGATGAACGGCTGGATCGAGGTGTAGGCGATGATCATGCCGTTGAGGCAGCCGATCAGCCCGCCGAGCACGACGATCGCGAGCAGCTCCGGCACGAATGCCCAGCCCTGCGCGTTGAGGTGGGTCGCGAGCAACGCGGAGCCGGCGCTGATCACGCCCCCGACCGACAGGTCGATGCCGCGGGTCAGCATCACGAGCGTCTGGCCGAAGCAGACGGCCGCCAGCGGCACGACGAGCGAGAAGTTGGCCCCGATCGCGCCCGGGCCGTCGAGCAGCGCCGGCGAGATGATCAGGACCGCGACGACCATCGCGACCACGTAGACGTAGGCCATCAGCAGCGGCAGATCGCCCGAGCTGATCCGCAAGCTCGGTCGCCACTGCACGGCGCGCCGCGGGGTCGTGGCTCCGGGCGCGAGGCTCATCCGACCTGCCTTCGCAGGCCACCACCGACCGACTCGGCGACGATCCGGCTCTCGGTGATCTCCACGCCCTCGAGGTGGGCGCGGATCTGCCCGTCGTGCAGAACGATCACACGATCGGACATGTTCACGAGCTCCACCACGTCGGTCGAGTAGAACAGGATCGAAGTGCCGCTCTCGCACTGCTCGCGCATCAGCCGGTAGATCTCCGCCTTGGTACCGACGTCAACGCCTCGGGTCGCGTCATACATGAGCAGCAGTGACGGGCGCTGGGCGAGCACGCGGGCGAGGATCACCTTCTGCTGGTTGCCGCCCGAAAGCGCTGCGACGTCCTGCCGGAGGTTCCGCATCGCCACGTTGAGCTGCGAGACGGCGAACTTGATCATCGCCCGTTCCTTGGAGCGGTTCACGAAGCCCGCGGTCGCAATGCTTGAAAGGCTTCCAAGAGAGACGTTGTCCCGCACGCTCAACGTCATGCACAGGCCATCGCTCGCCCGGTCCTCGGGGATCAGCGCGATCCCGGCATCGAGCGCAGCTCGCGGGTGCCGGAGCCTAACCTGCCTTCCCCCGACGACGACCTTGCCGGTCGAACGCACGGCCCCGAACAGTGCAAGGAACAGTGCCAGCTGTCCCTGCCCCTGCAGGCCGCCGACACCGACGATCTCTCCCCGCTTGATGCTCATCGTCACACCTCGAAGGCGAGGCGGCGATGCCAGATCAGTGATCTCGCAGATCGTGTCCTGCGACTTGCGGTCCGGCGCGTCCGGGAACACACGGTCGACAGGGCGGCCGAGCATCAGCTCGACCAGCCGCGCCTCGGCCATCTCCGTGATCGGCCCGCTACCGACGTCCACGCCGCCGCGCAGCACGGTCACGTGATCGCAGAGGCTCTCGATCTCCTCGAGCCGGTGGGAAATGAACAGCGCGATCCCGCCGGCCTGCGCGAACTCGCGCACCTTGCCGAACAGCCAACCCACCTGCTCGGGGAGCAGCGCCGACGTGGGCTCGTCGAGGATCAGCACGGATGGTGCACGGTTCAGGGCCTTGCAGACTTCGAGGACCTGCCGCTGACCGAGGCTCATGTCACGTACGGGGCGACCAGGGTCGATTCCGTCGACCCCGAGCCGCTCGAGCAGCGCCACCGCGGCCTGCCGAAGCGCTCGCCGATCGATGCGCCCAGCCTTGACCCGGGGCTCCATCCGGTAGAAGAGATTGCTCGCGACGGTGAGATCGGGGATCAGGCTGAGCTCTTGGAACGCCGTCGCAATGCCTGCTTCCTGCGCCTCCAGTGGCGAGGAGACATCGAATGGCCGGCCGTTGAGCGAGATCTCGCCGCTGTCGGCCTTCACGGCTCCCGAAAGCACCTTGACCAAGGTGCTCTTTCCCGCCCCGTTCTCGCCGATCAAGGCGTGTGTCTCGCCCCCGGCGCAGCTCAGGTTGGCGCCGCGCAGCGCCTCGACCCCACCGAAGGACTTGCGGAGCCCGGAGATCGTGAGCGAACCCCCGCTCATGCCACGTCGGCTTCCGGGCGCAGCACTAAGGGCGGCAGTACTTGCATTTTGTTTCGCTTGGGACTCATCGTGGGCGTCGTGCGTACGGACTCGGCCAAATGGAAACAGATGCATCGCTGGCTAGCGACAGATCGAGACGGGCGGGG
>Ga0302311_10003165_pt1 | contig 18096 bp, 17 predicted proteins | sample III_Palsa_N1_3_FD_200449 | JGI IMG/M metagenome (GOLD analysis project Ga0302311, IMG submission 200449) | Peat permafrost microbial communities from Stordalen Mire near Abisko, Sweden - III_Palsa_N1_3 | ecosystem: Environmental > Terrestrial > Soil > Palsa > Peat permafrost | place: Sweden... | reverse complement strand
GCTGAGCCACACCCCGGCGATGGGCGGCGCCATCGTGCGCGGAATCGATCCGGCGCTCGAGAGCCAGGTTTCGACCATCGCCGATGCCATGCGCGAGGGCAAACTGACCGATCTTCAGCCCGGGATGAACCGGATCGTTCTCGGACGCATGCTCGCCTATCAGCTCGAAGTGGGCGTGGGCGACACCGTCACCGTGATGATTCCCGACAGTGCGTCCGCCGGCGGCGCGATCGTGCCGCGACTGCAGAATTTCGAGGTCGTGGGGATTTTCGAGGTGGGATTGCAGGAGCACGACAGTGTGCTGGCGCTCGTCAATCTCGCGGACGCCGAGGCGCTGCGCGGGCTCGCCGGCCCGACCGGAATCCGGCTCAAGTTCCAAGACGTGCTCAAGGCGCCCGAGCTCGCTCACGCCGCGCTTGCGCGGCTGCCCGCCGGTTACCGGGTGCGCGATTGGACGCAAGAGAACGAGGCATACTTTCGCGCCATCCGCATCGAGAAAACCATGATGGGGTTGATCCTGATGCTGATCGTGGCGGTGGCGGCGTTCAACATCGTCGCGACGCTGGTGATGGTGGTCAGCGACAAGCGCACCGATATCGCCATCCTGCGCACCCTCGGCATGACCCCGCGCGGCATCATCGCCGTGTTCATGACGCAAGGCGTGCTCATCGGCTGGATCGGCACCGCGATCGGCGTGGCGGCGGGCGTCGCCTTGGCGCTCAACGTCGATGTCGTCGTGCCGTTCATCGAGAGCGTGCTCCACGTGCACATCATGGACGACCCCAATGTCTACTACATCTCGGGGCTCCCGAGCGAGACTCATACCTCCGATGTGATCATCATCGCCTCGGTCGCCATGGTGCTCACGCTGCTTGCAACCCTCTACCCGGCGTTCCAGGCCGCCAAGACGCAGCCCGCCGAGGCTCTGCGATACGAATGAGGCGCTACTGGTACGAAGGGTTCCTCGGTCTGCGGTATCTGCGCGCCGCGGAGAAGCGCGGGTTTCTCTCGCTCATTGCGAACATCGCGATCCTCGGGCTCGCCTTGGGCGTCGCCGTGCTCATCGTGGTGCTGTCGGTGATGAACGGCTTCGAGCAGGAGCTGCGCACGCGCATCCTCAGCCTGACCGCCCATGCGACCATTTCGGGCCTCGAGAATCGCATCCCGGATTGGCGTCCGCAGGTCGAGAAAGTCGCGCATTTCCCCGGCGTCCTCGCCGCCGCGCCCTACATCGAGGAACAGGCCATGATGACGCGCGGCGGAAAGTCCGCCGGTGTCCTCTTGCGCGGTGTGCTGCCGAAGGACGAGGAGCGCGTCGTCGATCTCGCGCCGCATCTTCTATCCGGGCACTTGAGCGATCTGACTCCGGGATCCTACCGGGTGATCCTAGGCTCCGCGCTGGCGGAGGCCCTGTCGGTGCACGTGGGCGATCGCGTCGTGCTCATGGTGCCCGAGGGCGACGTCACGCCCATCGGGGTGCTCCCGCGCATGCGCGCCTTCCGGGTGGACGGGATCCTGCAGGTGGGGATGTACGAGTACGATCGGCGCATTGCGCTCGTCGCCATGCAGGATGCCGCGATGCTCTTGCGCATGGGCGATGACGTCACCGGCATCCGTCTCAACCTCGCCGATCCGTATGCGGCGCCGCGTATCGTCCACGCGGCCGCGGTCGCGCTCGGCGGCGGATTCGAGGTGGATGACTGGACCAGCCAGCACGTCAATTTCTTCCGCTCGATCGAGATCACCAAGCGCATGCTGTTCGTGATCCTGTCGCTGGTGGTGGCCGTCGCCGCCTTCAATATCGTTTCGACCATGGTGATGGTGGTCAAGGACAAGCGCCGCGACATCGCCATTCTGCGCACCTTCGGCTCCTCTCCGCGCAGCATCCTGTCGGTATTCGTGGTGCAAGGGAGCCTCATCGGCCTCCTCGGCATCGTCGCCGGCCTCGGTCTGGGGGTTCTCATCGCCGTGAATCTGCAGCAGCTGGTGCACGGGCTCGAGCACATCGTCGGCTTCAAGTTCCTGGATGCACGCGTGTACTTCATGAGCGATCTGCCCGCGCGCGTCGAAATCGGGGATTTGATGCGTATCTGCGCCGTCGCCTTCGTGCTGGCGTGCTTGTCGACGATCTATCCCGCCTGGCGAGCAGCCCGGCTGCTGCCGGCCGAATCCCTGCGCAACGACTGAGGATTTTCCGAAAACCCATGATGAACTCCGCTGACATCGTGCTCGAGGGCGAGGATCTCGCCAAGGACTTCGTCCAGGGCGGCGTGACGCTGCAAGTGCTGCGGGGTGCATCGATCCGCGTGCGCGCGGGGGAGCGCATCGCCATCGTCGGGGCTTCCGGCTCGGGCAAGACGACGCTCCTGCAGCTGCTCGGCGGGCTCGACCTGCCCACCCGCGGCACGGTAGGTATTGCCGGATCGGCGATGAATCGCTTGAGCGACACCGAGCGCGGGCTCCTGCGCAATCGCGCCGTCGGCTTCGTTTATCAGTTTCATCACCTGTTGCCCGAGTTCACCGCGCTCGAGAACGTGGCGATGCCGCTTCTGGTGCGACGCCTCGATCCGAAGCTCGCCCGTGCGCAGGCTGCCGAGATCCTGTCGCGCGTCGGTTTGTCCGAGCGGCTCGAGCACCGGCCCTCGCAGCTTTCGGGCGGCGAGCGGCAGCGCGCAGCGGTGGCGCGCGCCCTGGTGACGCGGCCGCAGCTGGTGCTGGCGGACGAGCCCACCGGCAATCTGGACGGGGTCAACGCGGCGCATGTCTTTGAGCTCATGCTCGAGCTCAATCGCGAGCTCGGCACCAGCCTCGTCATCGTCACCCATGACGAGCGCCTGGCCGCGCGGCTCGATCGAGTGCTCACCCTGGTCGATGGAGTCCTGCTCGAGCGCGGCGCCGGCACTCGCGCGCCTTAAAGTCTTGAGCCAGTTCACATTTGGCGGGTGGTGACGGTACTTAAACCCGGGGCCGTCAAGTATCATGCCGCCTGTTCTTTTGACTTAATGAGGACACGATGTGGGAGATCATCCGCGCGGGCGGCGGCTTCATGTGGCCGATCATCCTGTGCTCGGTCGCCTCGGTGGCGATCATTCTCGAGCGCCTTTGGACTTTGCAGTCGAGCCGGGTCATTCCGCGTGATTTGTCGCAGAAGGTCTGGAATTGGATCGAGGCCGATCAACTGAGCGAGAAGCTGGTGATCGCTCTGGAGCAAAACTCCCCGCTCGGCAAACTGCTCGCCATCGGCCTCGCAAACCGCTACAAGCCGCGCGCGCTCATGGTCGAGCGGCTGGAGGACGGCGGCCGGCACGTCGTCCACGAGCTCGAGCGCTTTCTGAACACCCTGGGCACGATCGCCGCGATCGCACCGCTCCTGGGTCTGCTCGGTACCGTGGCCGGCATCATCCACGCCTTCAACGCCATCACCGCCAACGGCCTCGGCGATCCGAGGATCCTCTCCGGAGGCATCGGCGAGGCGCTGATCACGACCGCCGCGGGGCTCACCGTGGCCATTCCCTCGCTCATCGCCTACCGGTTCTTGCGCGGCAAGGTCGAGCGGCTGGTGATCCGCATGGAGAAGGAAGCCATGAAGCTGGTCGACGCGCTGGATGAGCGCGGCGATGTCGCCGCGAGGGCCTGATCAGGTGAACCTGCGCCAACAAGGCCGGCGGGAAGATCCCGAGATCAACCTGATCAACTTCATCGACGTGCTGCTCGTGCTGTTGATCTTTTTCATGGTCTCGACGACTTTCAATCAGGAAGGGCGCGTCAAGGTTCAGCTGCCGCAGGCGAGCGCGATCCCGCAGCAGCGCGGCACGCACGAGCCTCTGGTGATCACGGTCACCGCGGAGGGCGGCTATCGCGTCAACGAGCGTCCGCTCATCAACGCGAGTCCGGATACGCTGCGGGCTGCGCTCCTCAAGGAGGCGGGCTCGGACCGCGGGCCGCTCACCATTCGCGCCGACGCCCGCAGTACGCATCAGGCGGTGGTCACCGCCATGGACGTGGCGGGGCGCCTCGGCTTCGCTCAGCTCAACATCGCGACCGTGCATCAGGACTCAATTCCTTGAGCACGGTTTCCGCCGTGATCGAGCCGCACCCCCATTCCGACGGCGATTACTGGTCGATTTACTTTCGGCTGTTGCGCTACGCCAAACCCTACACCGGCGCCTTCATGATCGGCGTGCTCGGGATGATCCTGTTCGCGGCGACCCAGTCGGGATTGGTGTACCTGGTCCAGACCTTCCTGAAGGGCGCGTTCGTCGTGCGCGACCCGCGGGTGGAATGGATCGTGCCGGTCGGCGTCGTGGTTCTGTTCGCGCTGCGCGGCATCGGCGATTACGTGGGGAACTACTACCCAAGCTGGGTGGGGCGGCAGGTCATCAAGGGCTTGAGACGCGATGTCTTCTCCCACTATCTGCGCTTGCCCACCGCCTATCTCGACGGTCAGCAATCGGGCGTGCTCCTGTCCAAGCTCACCTACAACATCGAGCAGGTGGCGGGCGCGGCGACGGGCGCGGCGATCTCGCTGTTCAGCGACACGCTGACCATCCTCGGCTTGCTCGCATATTTGTTCTACTTGAACTGGCGGCTCGCGACCTTCTGCATCATCGCGGTTCCTCCGATCGCCTGGCTGATGCAGATCGCCAACCGCAGCTTCCGCCGCTACAGCAAGCGCATCCAGAACTCGATGGGCGATATCACGCGGGTCGCGAAAGAGGCCATCGACGCGCAGCGTCTGATCAAGATCTTCAACGCCGAGGATCATCAGACGGACCGGTTCGAGCTCGCCAATGAGATGAATCGCGCCTCGAACATGAAGCTGGCGCGCGCCAAGTCCTTGAGCAATCCGGTCGTCGGGTGCATCGCATCGATTGCGCTCGCGGCGCTTCTTTATGTCGCCATTCGGCTGGTATTCGCGAACGACATGCGCGTGGACCAGTTCTGGGCATTCCTGACGGCGCTGATGCTCATTCCCTCATCGCTCCGCAGCCTCGTCAACATCGGCGGCCCGCTGCAGCAGGGCGTCGCCGCCGGGCAGAGCGTGTTCGAGATCTTGGACATGCCGACCGAGGGCGAGGGCGGCACGCGGCCGCTTGCGCGCGCGCGCGGGCAGGTCGAGTTCCGCAACGTGTCGTTCGAGTACTTGAGCGAGAAGGGCGGCGTTCTCCACGATGTGAGCTTCCGGGTCGAGCCGGGCGAGACCGTGGCCATCGTCGGGCGCTCCGGCAGTGGAAAAACCACGCTGGTCGGTCTGGTGCCGCGCTTTTACGACGTTCAGCAGGGCTCCGTGCGGCTCGACGGCGTCGACGTGCGCGAGTACCGGCTGAAGGATCTGCGCTCCCAGGTGAGCCTGGTCAGCCAGGACGTGGTGCTGTTCAACGACACCATACGCAACAACATCGCCTTCAATGCCGTCGACAAGACCGACGCCGAAGTCGAGGAGGCGGCGCGTGCCGCGAATGTCATGGAGTTCGTCGCCCTGCAGCCGCAGGGTTTCGATACCCCGCTGTCGGATCGCGGCCAGAATCTGTCCGGCGGTCAGCGCCAGCGCATCTCCATTGCGCGTGCCTTGCTCAAGGATTCGCCCGTGTTGATCCTCGACGAGGCGACTGCGGCGCTCGACAACGAGTCGGAGCGGCGCGTGCAGCAAGAGTTGAGCACACTCATGCGCGGGCGCACCACGCTCGTGATCGCCCACCGGCTCTCGACGGTCGAGGGCGCGGACCGGATCATCGTCCTCGATCGCGGGCGCATCGTCGAGATGGGCAACCACAAGGAGCTCTTGGCACTCGGCGGCTTGTATGCGACGTTGCACGGAATGCAATTCGCCGATTGACGGGTGTGCGCATGTCCGCTGAATCCTGGCTCAACCGGGTCTGGTACGAGCGTGCGGCGCCGCCCTGGTGGCTCGTCCCGCTGGCGCTGCTCTACGGCGCGGTGTCGGGCTCGCGGCGTTTTCTATACGCCAAGCGGCTGCGCCGCTCGACGCGGCTCGCGCGTCCCGTGATCATCGTCGGCAACCTCACCGTCGGCGGCACCGGCAAGACGCCGCTCGTGTGCTGGCTCGTGTCGCGGCTCGGGGAGCTCGGATTCCAGCCCGGGGTGGTCACCCGGGGCTACGGGGGCTCGGCAAATACCGTACGGCTGATCCAGCCATCCGACGATCCCCGTGTGGTGGGCGATGAGCCGCTGCTGCTGTCGCGCCGGACCCAGGCGCCCGTCGCAATCGGCGCCAATCGGCCGGGCGCCGCGCAATTGCTCGTCGGCCGCGGATGCGACGTGATCGTGAGCGATGACGGTCTGCAGCACTACGGCCTCGCGCGCGATTGCGAGATCGTCGTCATCGACGGAGACCGCCGCTTCGGCAACGGCTGGCTATTGCCGGCGGGTCCGCTGCGCGAGACGCGCTCGCGCCTCGCGGTGGCGGATGCGGTGGTGGTCAACGGCGGGCGCGCCATGCTCGATGGCGCCATGAGCATGCGCCTCGAGGCGCGCAGCGCCGTCGCGCTCGGCGGAGGGCGTGTGTCGCCGCTCGATGCGTTCGCCGGTGTGGCCGTGCACGCGGTCGCCGGCATCGGCAACCCGGAGCGTTTTTTCAACATGCTGCGGGCGCACGGCATCGTAGTGGAGGGACATCCGCTCCGCGATCACGCGCGCATCGCTCCGAGCGATGTGCTGTTCGGGGACGATCGGCCCGTGCTCATGACCGAAAAGGATGCCGTGAAATGCGCCGCTGTGGCGGATGAGCGGCATTGGTACGTGCCGGTGAACGCGTGTTTCGATGCGAACGAATCGCATACACTGCTCAACATCATCATGGACCGCATTGCAAACCGCGAGTCGCCGCGGCGAGGAACTCTGGATGGATAAGCGCTTGCTCGAGCTGCTCGTGTGCCCGGTCTGCAAGGGACCCTTGCGCGCCGCGGGGAGTGGAGCGGCGCTCGAGCTGGTGTGCCATCCGGATCGGCTCGCCTACGCCGTGCGCGACGGTATTCCGATGATGTTGCCCGAGGAAGCGCGCGTGCTCGGGCCGGACGATCCTCTGCTGAACCGCTAGCCGCCATCGTGAGCACGCCTTTTCACGTGGTCATTCCGGCGCGGTTCGGGGCGAGCCGCCTACCTGGCAAGCCGCTGCTCGAGGTGGCCGGCCGCCCCTTGATCCGCTGGGTGTGGGAGTGCGCGCGGGCAAGCGGCGCGGCCTCGGTAGTCGTGGCGACGGACGATGCCCGCATCAGCTCCGTCGCGGCCGCGTTCGGCGCGGACGTGGCCATGACTTCGCCGCAACACGCCTCCGGCACCGATCGTATCGCCGAGGTGGTGCGCGCCCGCGGCTGGCCCCCCGAGGCGATCGTGGTCAACCTGCAGGGCGATGAGCCCTTGATGCCGGCGCCGGTGCCTGCGCGCATTGCGGCCGCACTGGCCGAGCATCCGCAGTGCGGCATTGCCACGGCGGCCGCTCCCATATCGAGCCTCGCCGAGTTTCTGGATCCGAGCTGCGTCAAGGCACTGCGCGGCGCCAATGGCGAGGCGCTGTACTTCAGCCGCGCCTGCGTGCCTTGGCCTCGCGACGCGGCGGTCGACGGCCGCCCGGCCGATTTCAGGAACGCCTGGCGTCACATCGGTATCTATGCCTATCGGGTGCAGACCCTGCTCGAATTTGCCGGCTGGCCGCCGACGCCGCTCGAGACCACGGAGAAGCTCGAGCAGCTGCGCGCGCTCGAGCACGGCATGCGTGTCTACGTGGTCGAGTTGCAGGAGGCTCCCCCCGCGGGGGTCGATACGCCCGAGGACCTCGAGCGGGTGCGAGCGGCGCTGCGAGTCCGCTGAAGCGCGTTCGCCGGCTGGGCCCGGTCGAGTCGGGGCACGCGGCGCATTCAGGCCGGCGTGGCGTGCTGTGCGATCGAGGTGTCGATGGTGATTCCGGAGGTGAGCGCGAGGGTCACCGGCGTCTTACCCGCGATTTCCAGAAGCCGCAGGGATTGCTCGTCGGTCAGGGGCTTGGCGAACGAGAGGCGCCGCTCGATGTGAGCTTTGCGACCGTCGGCGGCGGCGGTATAACGCAGTCCCACCGTGATTTTGCCGAGCTCCCAGCCTTTGCGCCCCGCATACATGCGCAGCGTGATCGAGGTGCAGGCGCCGAGACTCCCGAGCAGCAGCTCGGTGGGCGATGGTCCGGTATCGCTCCCCCCGTGGCTCTGCGGTTCGTCGGCAGTCACTCGATGGTGCCCGGCGACGATCTGCTGGGCAAAGTGAAATTCACTGATGACGGTAACGTGGGCCATGAGGTCTCCTCGGGCCGTTTACGAGCGGACACCCAATGGTGGAATCCTACTCGAAAGCCCCCCGCCCGAGGATACTAAACCCGCCGCCGATCTCTACAGGAGTGTGCGGAGCAGCCAGTACAGTCCGCCCGCCAGCGCGATGGAGACGGGGAGAGTCAGCACCCAAGCCATCAGCAGGTTGCGGACAGTGGCCCATTGCAGCCCCGAATGGTTCGCGACCATGGTGCCCGCGACTCCCGAGGAGAGCACGTGCGTCGTGCTCACCGGCAAGCCGTACATGTCCGCGGCGCCGATGGTCAGCATCGCCACGAGCTCCGCGGAGGCGCCCTGGGCGTAGGTGAGGTGTGTCTTGCCGATGCGCTCGCCCACGGTGACCACGATGCGCTTCCAGCCGATCATGGTGCCGAGGCCGAGCGCGATGGCGACCGCGACCTTCACCCAGGTCGGAATGAACTTGGTGGAGTTGTCGAGCTGGGTCTTGTACTGCGCGAGCGTTCCTTTGTCGGCGTCGGAGACGGCGATGGACTTGGACTTGGCGAGGAAGCGCAGACCCTCGCTCACGAGGTACATCTCATTGCGAATGTTGACCATCTCGCCGGACGGCACCTTGTCGAGCGAGTGAGCGGCATTCACTTGCTGCTGAATGGTGGCGGACAGCGCCACGAGCGAGGGCAAGGTCTCCGGAGTGATCGATCGTGAGCGCACGATCTCGACCGCGCCCTGATGCGGATCGGCGGGCGCGGAGCCCTTCGCATAGTGACTGAGAGCAACCTGCGCCTGCGTGGATACCGCGACGAAGCGATCCACGTCTTCCTCGTGCATGGTGCGATTGAGCGCGTAAGCCGTCGGTACGGTGCCGATCAGGATGAGCATGATGAGTCCCATGCCCTTTTGTCCGTCGTTCGATCCGTGCGCGAAGCTCACGCCGGTGCAGGTGAGCACGAGAAGAGCGCGAATCGCCAGAGGCGGGGGCTTGTTGCCCTTCGGCTCCTGGTAGAGCGCCGGTATGGGGATGAGCGCTTTCGCGATCAGCAAGAGAAGCGCCGCAAAGCTGAAGCCGACCAGCGGCGAGAGTAACAACGATTCGCCGATCTTCGTCGCCTGCGCCCAGTCGACGCCGCTCGTGCCCGAGCCGCTCGTCGCCATCAGCTGATTCATGAGCCCGACGCCCATGATCGACCCGATGAGGGTATGCGAGCTCGATGAGGGCAGCCCGAAATACCAGGTGCCCAAGTTCCAGATGATTGCCGCGATGAGGAGCGCAAACACCATGGCGAAGCCCGCACCGCTGCCGACCTGCAGGATGAGCTCCACCGGCAAGAGCGAGACGATGCCGAATGCGACGGCGCCGCTCGAGACCAAAACCCCGAGGAAATTGAAAGTTCCAGACCAGATGACCGCAAAGTTGGGCGGCAACGAGTGGGTATAGATGACCGTGGCGACCGCATTGGCGGTGTCATGAAAGCCGTTGACGAATTCGAAGCCGAGGGCGATGAACAGCGCGATGCCGAGCAGGATGAAGGGGTACACCCGGGCATCGCGCACCACGGACAAATCGCTCGCCAAGTGATAGCCAGCATATATGATGCCCGCCACGACGACGACGCCTGCCAGGATGTTGAACCACGGGTTGGAGGTATGGCCGCTGAGAGGCGAGCTCTTCGGGGTGGCGGACGACGATCCCGCGTGTAATACATCGACATTGGATGACATGGTGGCTCTCGATGACCGGGCAGGAAGCCCGCGATTATTGCCGCGCATTGTGACAACCAGATGACACTTCTAGGTTATTGATGCCGTTTACAATTTCGCATGCTGCCGCCGTTTTGCCGTTCTCCCGGCCCCTGGCCCGCTGGCGGCTCTTGTCCGCTGCCGTGATCGGCAGCATGGTGCCCGATTTCGGATGGTTCCTGCCCTGGCGGCCGGCGCGGTTCGAGACCCACAGTCTGGATGCGCTGCTGACGTTCTGCCTGCCCGTCGGTCTCGCGAGCTACTGGCTGTTTCAATTCCTGATGCTAAGACCGATCATGGAGTTGCTGCCGCCCGGCGCCTATGCGCGCTGGCACTGGTCGGAGGCTCCGGCGGACTATCGGAGCGCCAAGCAATGGATCTTGGCGGCCTCTGGAATCCTCGGCGGGGCGATCACCCATCTCGTCTGGGACGCCTTTACCCATGAAGGCGGGCGAGGGGTGCGGATGCTCCCGATCCTCGAGGAGCCGGTCGCGACCATCAACGGACACCTGCTCACCGGGGTGAACTTGGTGCAGGATCTCAACTCCCTGCTCGGGCTGATCGCGGTGGCTCTGATGGTCGCGTATGGCCTGCGGCCGGGAAATGCGGCCGAAGCCCCCTTAACGCGCCGCCTGCGGGCGCTCGAGCGCTACGCCTGGATCGGGCTGTATGTGCTGATGGCTGCCGCCTTGAGTGGCTTGTTCTTTTTCTGGAGGCACCGGCTGAGTCTGAGCCAGACGCCCGCTCTAGTGGTCCCGCTGAGCGCAGCGGCGATCGCCAGCCTGCGCGGACTCACCGCCGCACTGGTCGCGGTGAGCATCGCGCTCACCGTCCGGCTGCGCCGCGCGGGACTAGTAGCCCCGCGCGGCGAGTCGACTTCGAGCGTCTAACGATCGTCCGGACCGTTGCGCGGAGCCTCCGCGGACCCCGACCACACGACGTATTTCTCTTGTGGAGCCGGGCGCGGCATTTCGGGTGCCGCAGGGGCGGCCGCCGCAGACACCGGCGGCGGCGGGGCGTTGGGCGGGGCGGTGGGCGGGGGCGCGGTGGCGGGCTGGCTGAATGCCGGCGGTGAGAAGATGGTGTTCGAGCCCTCCGGTGCCGAGGCCTGGAACGAAGCGCCTTCTGTGCGAGGTCCGTCAGTACGCGGCCCGTCGGTACGCGGCCCGTCGGTACGCGGCGCCCCTTCAGGGTTTGCCGGGCCCGCGGACCGGGTGCCGTTCGAATCACCTTCGGAGCTCTGTCCGTTGCCGGCGTTCTCGCCACCCTCGCGGCGCCCGCGGCCACGACGCCGGCGCCCACGACCGCCGCGCTCCGTTCGCTCGCCGCGATCGGCCCGCTCGGTGCGGTCGCCGCGCTCGGCGGGCTCTGCAGCACGCTGCGGCTCGTTGCCGTTGCGGGCCTCGCTCCGTGGCGCGGTCTCCGGTCGGTCGGCGCGGTTTTCGGTACGCGGCGCATCGCCGCGGGTACCCTCGCTGCGCTGCGCATCACTGCGCGGCCCTTCGCGGCCCGGCCCATCTCGGCGGGCGCCCGCTTCGTTGCGATGATCTCCACGACCATTGTCGCGATGATCGCGGTTCTCGCCGCGCGGCCGTCCGTCGCGGCGCGGCTCGCGGGCACCTTCTCGTGCTCCGTCGCGCGCGGCCTCGCGCCGCGGCTCGCGCTCACGATCCCGGCCACGGTCGCGACTGCGGTTCCGATCACGATAACGATCGCCGCGCGCCTCACCATGCGCGGGGCGATCGCGGGGCGCCGGGCCGGCGCTGGGGGCGACCTCGCTCGGCGGGATCGGGGCCGGGGCACCGAAAAAGAACCGCCACAGGCGGACGAATACGCCGATCTGGGGCGCCGCGGCGGCGGCCGCCACTTGAGCCGGAGCGGGGGGTTCGGGAGCGGGCGAGGGCGCCGGCGGCGGCAGAGGCGTGGCCTCGACCGGTACGATGCTGGGCACCAAGGGGGCCTCGCTCTGCGGCTTCTTGTCGCGATTGCCGATATTGGAATCATCGAGCGTCGGTTGCTCGGCGATCTCATAGCTCGCGGTGGTGTTTTCCGGGAACTCTTTCTCGTCGTCGCGGATGCGCCGCAGGCTATAAGCGGGGGTCTGCAAATGCGGATTCGGGACGATGACCAGCGATACCCGGTCCCGGGTCTCGATCTCGTGCAGCCACTCGCGCTTCTCGTTCATGAGATACGTGGCGACATCCACCGGAACTTGCGCGATGACGCGGCCGGTGCGTTCCTTGCGCGCCTCTTCGCCGATGAGCCGCAGCAACGCGAGCGACATGGACTCGACGCTGCGGATGGTGCCCATGCCGCTGCAGCGCGGGCAATGGATGTGCGTGGTCTCGCTCAGCGCCGGCCGCAGCCGCTGCCGCGACAGCTCGAGCAGACCGAACCGCGACAGCCGGCCGAGCTGAATGCGCGCGCGATCCATCTTGACCGCGTCCCTCAGCATGTCCTCGACGGCCCGCTGATTGGCGGTGGATTCCATGTCGATGAAATCGATCACGATCAAGCCGCCGATGTCGCGCAATCTCAGCTGGCGCGCTATCTCTTCGGCGGCCTCGAGATTGGTGTTGCGTGCGGTCGCCTCGATGTCCCCGCCGCGCGTCGAGCGCGCCGAGTTGATGTCGATGGAGACCAGCGCCTCGGTGTGGTCGATGACCAGGCTGCCGCCGGAGGGCAGCGTGACCTTGTGCGAGTACGCCGATTCGATCTGACTCTCGATCTGATAACGCGTGAACAGCGGTACCGGATCCTGATAGAGCTTCAGTTTGCGCTGCGCCTCGGGCGGCATGAAGCGCTGCATGTACTCCTGAGCTTTCTGGAACGCCTCCGGTTGATCGATCAGGATCTCGCCGACGTCGTCCGAAAAGTAATCGCGCAGGCCGCGCGTCACGGCATCGCTTTCCTGGAATATCAGGAACGGCGCGGGGCGGCCGTCGTTGGCTTGCTCGATAGCGTCCCAGGCGGTCTTGAGATTGTTGAGGTCCCACTGCAGCTCGTCGGTCGATCGGCCTACGCCCGCGGTACGGACGATCGCGCCCATTCCGTCGGGAATCTGCAGGCCGTTCATCGCCTCGCGCATCTGGTCGCGATCTTCGCCTTCGATGCGCCGCGATACGCCGCCGGCACGCGGGTTGTTCGGCATCAGCACGAGGAAGCGGCCCGCGAGGCTGATGAACGTGGTGAGTGCCGCGCCTTTGTTGCCGCGCTCTTCCTTTTCCACCTGCACGATCAGCTCTTGGCCTTCCTGCAGAAGGTCCTTGATATTGAGCCGGCCGCCGGCTCCGGGTTGCGAGCGGAAGTACTCCTTGGAGACTTCCTTCAGTGGTAGAAAGCCGTGGCGCTGAGCGCCGTACTCTACGAACGCCGCTTCGAGACTCGGCTCGACGCGGGTGATTCGGCCCTTATAGATATTGGATTTTTTCTGTTCCCGGGACGGTATCTCAATCGATAAGTCGTAGAGTTTCTGACCGTCGACGAGTGCGACTCGCAGTTCTTCTTCTTGAACTGCGTTGACGAGCATTCTTTTCATTTGCCCCAACGTATATGGTGGAGGCCGAGGAGGGTGCGAGAGTAGAAGCCCGGACCGCGACGCGGGAGGTCGCGGCAAAGAAAAGGGAAGCGCCGAACGCGAGCCATGCGAGCGGCATCGATTCAACCCAATTCTGCCAATCTGTATTCAGCAAGCCCGGGGCCTTAGTTCTCGGTTAACCGCTAGTCAGACCTTTTGAGCCTCCGGCGGAGGTGTGCTTTGGTCTGCTTTCATCGGCCGAGCGATGGTCTGGACATCCAGAACCAACTAATATGCGGCGCTCCCTTGCGAGGGGGAACGCCGCCGAAACCGGTGTCTGCCTGGCGCGCTTCCCAGCTGAAAAAATTTCAGCCGAGGGGAGCATTTCAAGCGCTGCCTGTCCTCTGAATGCAGAGTAAAGCACGCGACACGGTATTGAAACATTATCATAGCCATGCGGCAGGGTCAATGTAATCAATATCTTAGAACACCGATTGCCGTAAGATGCCGAATATGAAAGCCGAAGCCCGACAAAGTCCCGCACCCGCCCCGCCTCCGAAGGGCACCAAGCCCCCTGGCGCGAAGACGCAGGTGGAGCTGCGCACCATATCCGAGCAGGAAGCCGGGCAGCGAATCGACAACTTTCTCATGCGCCACTTCAGCCGGGTGCCCAGAAGCCGCGTCTACCGGCTGCTGCGCAAGGGTGAAGTGCGGGTCAATCGCAAACGCGTGGACGCCGAGTACCGGATTGTCGCCGGTGATGAGGTGCGGCTGCCCCCCGTGCACATCGATCATTCGGAGGAGCCCGGCCGGCCGTCGAGCCGGCTGCAAGAGCTCATCGAGCGGTCGGTGATTTTCCAGGATAAGCATTTGCTGGTGATCGACAAGCCCGCCGGGGTGGCCGTGCATGGCGGCAGCGGGATGAGCTTCGGAGTCATCGAGGCCCTGCGTGCGTCGCGTCCGCGCGAGAGTCTCGAGCTCGTGCATCGCCTCGACCGCGACACGAGCGGGTGTCTGTGCGTGGCGCGCGATCGGGCCACGCTGGTCGCGCTGCACGCGTTGATACGCGAGGGCGGCATGCACAAGACATACCTGGCGCTCGTATCGGGCGACTGGCAGCTCGGCACGAAACGCATCGATGCGCCGCTCGCGACGGATGAGCGCCGCCAGGGAGAGAGGCACGTGCGCGTCGCCGCCGCCGGCAAGGATTCGGTGAGCGTGTTCAAGCCGGTGCAATTCTTCGGCAAGATCGCGACTTTGATGCAGGTGGATATCCCGACCGGCCGCACCCACCAGATCCGTGTGCATGCAGCCTATGCGGGGCACCCGCTGCTCGGGGACGACAAGTACGGCGACCACGAACGCAACGCCGAGCTCAAGCGCGCCGGCTTGAAGCGTATGTTTCTACACGCCCAATCCATCGCATTCGATTGGCCGGGTAGCGGTGTGCCTTTCCACGCGAGCGCGCCGCTCCCCGCCGATCTCGCGGCAGTGCTCGATGCGATCGCGCCACAGAAGCGGCGGGCGGCGCCTGCCGGCGCCGCGCGCAAGCGCCGCGCACGCGCTTGAGCCGTAGGGGAATGTCGAGCCGTCAGGGAATCCGGTAGCCGACGCGCCGCAGAACCGCGCACAGGCGGATGAGCGGCAACCCGATGAGGGCGGTCGGATCCTCGCTTTCGATCGTTTCGCACAGCGAGATTCCGAGCCCTTCGCTTTTGAAGCCGCCGGCGCAATCGAGAGGCGATTCACGCGCGACGTAGCGCTCGATGGTCGCCTCGTCGAGCTCGCGGAACTTGACCCGGGTGGTATCGACGAACTGGTGGGCGCCGCCATCGCTCTGGCGCAGCACGGCGACGGCGGTGCGGTAGGCCACCGTTCTGCCCGAGCAGCTGCGCAGCGCTTGCGTGCACCGCTCGGCCGTGCCCGGTTTGCCGAGCACGATTTCTCCCTGCGCGGCGCTGTCGAGCACCGCGGCTTGGTCGGATCCGATCACCCACGCCCCCGGATGTCGGGCGGCGACCGCGCGCGCCTTGGCGAGCGCGAGCCGCGTCACCAGGGCGAGGGCGCCCTCGTCGTCGTGCCGTGTCTCATCGACGCCGGGCGCCTCGCATAGGAAAGAGTCATGCACCCGTGCGAGCAGCGCACGTCGGTAGCTCGAGGTCGATGCCAAAATGAGCTCAGGCGGAGACTTCAAAAACAAAGACTTGCACCGAATGTACTTTTGACAGAGGTTGGATCGAGCCCTATTATACGCGGCCCATGGCAGCGGGCTTGCCGGACCTCGTCGATTACGCGCGCCTGGCGGAGGAAGCCGCGGTCTTGGAGCGCAGCTACGAGCTGCGCGCTTTTCCCAGACTCGAGGAGTTGCTCGCGCAGCCGCAAGGCGTCGTCCATGCGAGCTTTGCGTTCTCGAGGCTGGCCTCGGGCCGGGCGGGAGCGCACATCGCGGTGCGCGCGGCGCCGGCGCTGATCTGCCAGCGGTGCATGCAGGGATTCGCCTTCCCGGTGGAGGGCGGCAGTGATGTGGAGTTTGCGGACGATGCGGCGGATGCAGCTTCGGACCCCGAGCGCGAGCTGTTCAGCGCACGCGACGGCGTCGTGTCGCTGCGCGAGCTGGCCGAGGAGGAATTGTTGCTGGCGCTGCCCGTCGCACCGGCGTGCAGCATCCCGTTGACGTGCGGCAATGCGCCGGAGCTGACGATCGACGCGCCGGAAGACTCGGAACAGATGCGCAGACCGTTCAGCGCTTTGCAGGATATGTTGAAAAAAAGGTGATAGGACACAGCACTCATGGCAGTTCAAAAAAGCAGGAAGACTCCCTCCAAGCGCGGCATGCATCGCTCGCACTCGGCCCTCGCGGCGCCCGCCGTGTCGATCGAACCGAAGAGCGGCGAGACGCACTCGCGGCATCGCATCTCGCGTGACGGCTTCTACCGCGGCAAGAAAGTGCTGCAGACCAAGGCGGACGCGGAAGCCACTGAAGAGTAGCTCCTGAGCACCGCGGCGGCCGATCCGCTGCTTAAACCATCGAGACGCATGTCCGTGTCGACGCTCCAAATTGCCATCGACGTCATGAGCGGCGATTGCGGACCGTCGGTCTGCGTGCCTGCGGCGCTGGCGGCGGCGCGGGAGTTTACGGACGTGAGGTTCACCTTGATCGGTGGACGGGCGGAGCTCGACGGACAGATCGCCGCCGCGAAGCTCGCCAACGTCGACTGCATTTTCACCACCCAAGTGGTCGAGATGACCGATCACCCGCGCGAGGCACTGCGGCGTAAGAAGGACTCCTCCATGCGCCGCGCGCTCGATCTGGTGAAGGCCCACCAGGCGCACGCCTGCGTGAGTGCCGGCAATACCGGCGCGCTCATGGCGATGGCGCACTTCGTGTTGAAGATGCTGCCGGGCGTCGAGCGGCCGGCCATCGTCTCGCTCATCCCCTCGCGCGCGGGTCACACCTATATGCTCGATCTCGGCGCGAACGCGTCCTGCACGCCGGCGCATTTGCGCCAGTTCGCGGTGATGGGCGCCGTGCTGGCTGCGGACCTCGAGGGCGCGCACGAGCGCCCTCGCGTCGGCCTCCTCAACATCGGCGAGGAGGAGATCAAAGGTAACGAGACGGTCCAGACCGCGAACACCCTGATCGCCGAGAGCGGCGTCAATTATGTGGGGTTCGTCGAGGGGCACGACATCTTCACGGGCGAAGTGGACGTTGTGGTGACCGACGGCTTCACCGGCAACGTCGCGCTGAAAGCCATGGAGGGCGTGGCGCGGTACATCACCGACGCGCTGCGCGAGGAGTTCTCCCGAAACACTCTGCGCAAGCTGGGCGCGCTGGCCGCGCGCCCCAGCCTCAACGCTTTGCGTACTCGGCTCGATCCGAGACGATACAATGGCGCCACCATGGTGGGTTTGAACGGCATTGTCATCAAGAGCCACGGCGGCGCCGATTTGTTCGGCTTTCAGCGTGCGATCGAGGTTGCGGTGATCGAGGCTCGAAACGGAGTGCCGGAGAAAATCGCAGAACGCCTCGGTACGCAATCTCCCGGGTAGAGACTTCCAGGGTATAGGGATCGCGCCATGTTCTCACGCATCGCCGGCACCGGCAGTTATCTGCCGGAGAAGATATTGACCAACGTGGATCTGGCGCGCATGGTCGACACCAGCGATGAGTGGATCCGCTCGCGTACCGGCATCGAGCGCCGTCACGTCGTCGTCCCCGGCGAGACTACGACGGATCTTGCGGAGCACGCGTCGCGCCGCGCGATGGAGGATGCCGGCGTCGGCCCGGAGGACGTCGATCTCATCTGCGTGGGAACGACAACGCCCGATCTGGTGTTTCCCAACGTCGGCACGCTGCTTCAGGATCGGCTCGGCGTCCGCAACTCGTGCCCGGCGTTCAGCCTCGAGGCCGCGTGCACGGGCTTCATTTACGCGCTCAGCGTCGCCGACAAGTTCGTGCGCCTGGGCGATGCGAAGTGCGCGCTCGTGGTGGGAGCGGAAACGCTCACGCGCATCACCGACTGGAGCGACCGCGGGACCTGCGTGCTGTTCGGCGACGGCGCCGGC
>Ga0302311_10003160_pt1 | contig 18103 bp, 21 predicted proteins | sample III_Palsa_N1_3_FD_200449 | JGI IMG/M metagenome (GOLD analysis project Ga0302311, IMG submission 200449) | Peat permafrost microbial communities from Stordalen Mire near Abisko, Sweden - III_Palsa_N1_3 | ecosystem: Environmental > Terrestrial > Soil > Palsa > Peat permafrost | place: Sweden... | reverse complement strand
GACCATAGAAAGCGGCGAATAGGCCGCGAATGTTGCAGCCGCCGCCTCGCCGGCGTAGCCCGTCACCGCGGCTTCGTCGGCCGCTTTTTGCGCAATCGCCGCGCCAGATGCCGCTGTCGTTTGTGCGGCGCCTTGTATCGCGGCCTGCGCCTTGATGATTCCACTTTTGGCGAGCTGCGTCGCGCCCCACTTTTCGAGATCCTCGACGGCGACGTCGATCAGCTTGAACAGGAGCTGGTCGCCAGCCTTCGCGGCCGCCTGGGCAAAGGTTTCCTGCCGCGAATACATGCCCTGGAACATCGACGTGAAGGCTGAGCCGATCGGCTGGGTGACGCCCATCCATTTCGACTGTATCTCCTGGGCATCGCGGATCGACTGTTGTGTCGCCTGATCCTCCATGATCCGGCGTTTGTCGTAATAGGCCTGGTCGGCGGCAATCTTGGCATCCACCGCGGATTGGGCTTGCGTTGAATCCGCCGTGTAGGATGCGATTGCCCGCGCAATTGCCTGCTCGCGCAGCGCATCCTCTGCCTGGTAGGTCGCCTCAGTGTCGGCCAAGTCCTGGGCGTTGAGCTGCTTCTTCAGTTCGGCGACCTGCATTGCCGCCTGGATGGCGCCGATCGGCCCGGCGCCGGCATTGGCGTTGATCAGCGATTCCTGGGTCTTGGCATCCTCGTCGCGAATGGTTTTTGCCGTCGTCAACGATTCCTTGAGTTGGTCCAGCGCCTGCTTTTCGGCATCACGCTTAATCTGCGCCATCGACGCCTCATGCGTGCGCTCGGCCGCTTCGTATTCGCGATAGGCGTTTTGGTACTCGGTACTTTCTTGCTTGTAGAAGCTCTCGATATAGACAAGTTTGGCCACCCAGTCGGCCTGTTGCCTGGACCAATCGCCGCGATCGGCTTCGATCCTATCGTTCGATAGCGCGATCTGCTCTTGATAGGCCTGCTGAGCCATTTCCCTATCGAGGCCGTAGATTTTGGTCTTGACCTGGCGTTGCTCCTCCGCGCTCAGCCTGGTCTGCGCCAGGCTTTCGGTCCAAAATCTCAGTTCGTCGGCCTTGGAGTCGGCGAAATAATCCTTCTTGTCCTCAAGCTGCGTCTGCAATTGCTGCTCGAGTATCTGGACTTCATCATTCTTGGGCTTCGCGCCCCCGGCGCCCTTGGCGCCAGCGACGTCGCCAGAGCCTTTGGAAAGCGCTGCAGCGTCGGCGGCACTTTCAACAACGCCAGCTTGCGAAAGCAATGCCTTTTGCGTCGTCAGATCCTCGATCAACGCCTTGTTGTGGGCGTGGCGCGCCTCGGTGATCTTGACGTCGAGGGCGTCGATCTCGGTCTTCTTTTGCGCCTCACCTACATATGTCGTCACGGCCCGCGTGTAATCGGCGACGGTTTGTCTGTCCTGCTTGACGGCGTCAGAATTAGCGCCATGGAGTTTCGTGTCGGCCTCGAGCGCCCCCTTGGCCTTCGACAAACCCTCGGCGAGCTCGTTGCGCTTGGCCGCGTCTTCGCCCTCGGGTGTTTTGGCGAAAGCCTCGGCGCCGCCGGCTGAGGCCTTGTTGAGCTGCGCCTCAGCTGAAGCCTTCGCGGCGGCGCTGGCGGCATTCGCCTGCGCCTGCGCCTGGACCCGTCCTGACGCAAAGCCCAATTCGTTGAATAGGGTCAGTTGCTCATTAACCTTGCCGAGCCATGACCAGAAGTTCGACGCGCCCGAAGCCAGTTGGCCGAACTCGCCGTTCAGGCCCACGCCGGCGCCCCTTGCCTCGTCGATACGCTTCTGTAGCGCTTGCAACAGGATAGCGTCAGCCTTTTCTTGGTCGCCTGCCGCCTGAGCGGTCTTGATTTGCTGCAGTTGGGTGCTATCGAGAATATCGAGCTTGGAATTCAGCTCCTCCGCACCCTTGGTCGGGTCCTTCATGGCATCAGCCAGTGTCTTCTGGGCGTCCGCAGCCTTTTGGCCGACCAGGGCCGCGAACGTCTGCACGTCGGCCGACAATTGCCGAATCGTGCCTTGTGATCTTACGCCGGCGCCAGCGAAGGCCTCTGCGGATGCAAGCGACGCGGAAACCGATTGCCCGCTAGCCTTTGCTGCCTGTACAGCCGATTGCTGCAACTGCTCACCCGTCAGACCGGACGCCGCGCCCAGGCCGATCGTGGTGGCTATGAGCTTTTGCTGTTCGGCCTCGTATTGCGCCGTTGCTACGGTCGCGGCTATCTCCACCGCCGCGACCGCGGCGATGGCGAGGCCTACGGGTGTAAGCGCCGCCTCGATGAGGCCCAGCTTTCCCGCCAAGATCGTAGCCGATCCGGCCATGCGGCTGAAATTGCCACGTGAGGCCTCCCGGCCCATAACGATCAATTCGCGCGTGACGCCGGCTGAGCCGTGCTGCAGGCCGCCCATGGCCTGGGTCGCCTGACCGGCATCGCCGGCGACGGTCGCCAGGCCGCTGCCGGCCCGAAGGGTCTTCAGTTCGGCATCGACCAGCTTGATCTGATTGCGCAGCTTCTCGGCGCGGTCGGCAGCGCCAAGCATTCCGGTTTGCAACTCTGCCGTAGTCCCGCTTTTCGCGGCTGTTCTGGCGAAATTGTTCAAATCGGCCGTCGCCGCCTTCAGTTCGGCCGACATGACGGCGCGCTTCGCCACCAGGTCTTGCACGTCGGCGGTGACTGAGACGGCAATGTTGTTCGTCAAAGTTCAGTCCTTTTCACGACGCATCGCCAGGTCAATCCGTCGTCTCTGGAAGGCCGCTTTCCCACAGCTCTCCATCGCTCTCGACAGGCTCTTTCGCCGAGCCTGCCGGCGTAGGAGGCGACCACCATTTGTTGATTTCGAAGTAGGTCCTGATCAAGCGATCGGCCGGCGGCTCTTCGGCGAGATGTTGAGAGATTTCTTCGAAGAGTGCCCAGGTGAGGTTGTTCCACCAATATTCTCGGCTGCTGCCAAAGTAGCGGCAAGCGATTAAGACGACGCGCTCCCAGTTTGGGTTGGGGACTAGGCCGCCCCCTTTGTCTCCCCCTTTGGAGGCGCCTCGCCGCTCATCACGAATAGGCCCGATTGCCGGCGCGCCGTGAGCCATGCTAGTTGGCGCTCGCCCTCGGTAATGGGCCACTCCGCAAATTCATCGCGTGTGACTGACGGATGCAGCGCGGATACGGCAGAATGCAATGGGATGATGACCAGGCGGCCAAAATCGCCGTTCGACAAGCCGTTTAGCACTTCGGCGAGAACGCCCATATGTCGTATGCCCCGCGCATCCTCGCTCTCGCGCTTTTTATCGCCCGAGACCTCGACCGCGTCGTCGGACGCCGCGATCGCCGCGTTGATAGATGCCGTTAGTTCCAGAAACTCCATGCGACAATACTGCAGTTGCTTCCATGCCAGGACAGGCACCGGCCACATCTTTCCGGCCAGGGTCACGGTCGGGGTCGTCTCCGGATCGAATTCGGTAGCGGGTTCGGTCATTTATAGGCCTTTTGCATGCTGTGATTGATGTCGGCAATCGTGCCCGCATGGGCGTCGATATCCTGGATTTTGATGTCGAGGATCAGGTCGGTCGACAGGTCGATATTGCCCATCCGCTGAAGGACGGCCAACAGGCGGCCGCGGTTGGCACGAATGGCGCCCATGTCATTGCAGGCGATGGTCGGCTGGCGGCGCTGCACCAGATATTGCGTGATCTTCTTAGCGACGAACTGGCGCGCCTGGTCGACCTCCAGCTGAGACAGCTGAAGGTCGACCATGATCTGCGGCGTGGGCACGCCGTTGGCGATGTTGCCGAACACCAGCCGCCTTCGTTGCCCCAGCGCGCGCCGTTCGTCGTCGGTCACCGGATTTACGCGGCGTTGGCGAAGGTCGCGGTGCCGAGCACGCCGTTGCTGTTGGCGCAGGCCGTATAGTCGAGCGTATTGCTGGCGAAGCCGCTCTTCTTCATCGACACGCCGGCGCTGCCGGCGATGCACGAATTGAAGACGAACATGTCCTGGGCGGTCCCCCACGGCAGCACATGGACGGCCTGGAAGCTGCCGATCAGACCCTGCGGCTGGTTGGTCAGCGAGATGGTCTCGCCCGCCGTCGACACCGAATAGCCATAGGAGATCGCCACGGCCACGCCCTCGTCGGCGGAGGCGAAGGTATAGACGCCGGCCGCCACCGTGTAGGACTTGCCCGCCACCGGCCCCGATGCAACGCAGGTCATCTTGGCCTGCGTCGGACCATAAACGACGCCCAGGTCGAACAGCCAGGTGACGGAATTGGCCACGGTCACAATGAAGGGCGTCGTCGCGGCGATCGTCCCGGCTTCGCCGTCCGCTTCCAGGTACTGGCCGGTCGTCGAGCCATCGCCGAACATGATGTCGGCGAAGATTCGCGCATTGGCCGCGCCGTATTCGACCTTGCCGGTCACGTCCATTTCACCGGCGCCGACGGCAACGGCCAATTGGCCTTCACCGAACAGGCTTTCGGTCTTGCGCTTAAAATCGATCGACTGCGACTGCGGCACCAGGGCACGCGCCGGCGTCGGGTTGGCGATATTGGCGGTCGCGAAAACGCGGCCGGCGCCGAAGGTCGGCTTGAGGGCTTGGACGGTCATTTACGGTGTCCTTTCGGGTTAGACGGCGCGGTCGAGGTCGACGGCGGGTGCGGGTGGCGCGGGCGGCGTTTCCGGTTCAGGCGCGGGCGCCGCCGGGGGCGTTAGCCGCGCGATCAGGTCGGGCAACGCGGCGTTGACCTGGTTGAAGGCCTCGGTATCGCGGCCCAGTGGACCGCCGCGCAGGCGCTCCTGGAACCAGGCGTTGACGATTTCGGCGGGTGTCATGGCAGGCCCTCCTCAGGGCAGCGTGATGCGGACAGGCATCTTTTCGAGGGCTTGCGGCCCCTGGTCGCCAGGCGATGCGTCCGAGCGGCCGGCGATGCGGGCCCAATAGACCTGGCCGGCGATGGTGAAGCGGTTGTCGCCGCCAGGGTCGTCATAGGCCATGCTTTGCCGGACCAGGCGGTTCAGGGCGGTCAGGCCGGTGTCGGGCACGACGTCGGGATTCTGGCCGCTTTTGCATTCGATCCACGCCTCGCATTCGAGCGTGGTGATGATGTAGCCGCTGTCGCGGTCCTCATCGTCGGTCGCCCCGATGCGGCGCAGGAACAGCGCCGGCTGGGCCGTGCAATCGTCCCAGTGCTGCACGCGCCGGTCGACGGTCTGAAATCCCGCCTGGAACGCGCCGTCGGTCACATCGGCGCCGACCAGGTCGGAAAGGACGATCTCCGAGGCGCCGGGATCCAGTGTCAGAATGGTCGCGCCCTCGACGACGCCGGGTCCGGTGACCGGCAGTCCCTCGAACAGGCCGGTAAAGGTGCTGACATTCGACAAGGTCGCCGACGCCTCCGTCGCATCGGCCGTCAGCGCGATGGTGCACTTGGCTTGCCACCACGCCAGCAGCGCCGCCATCGGCGTCTCGAAATCGATGTTCATTCCCGGATCCTCAGGCGTTCGCCTCAGCAACGGCTTTCTCGACGACGGCGTTGAGGCGGCCGACGATTTCGGGCTGCATCGCCGCCAGAGGGCCGCGCTCGAAGGCCGCCTCGGCGATATCGGGCGTGCGGTTATAGGCTTCGACCAGCACCGTTTCCGGCGCGGCCAGCATCTTCGACCAGTAGTGATCGAGGCCCATGCTGTGGGCCTTGACCTTGGTCGGCTTGTGCGCGCCGTATTCCAGCGCCGCAGCCTTGGCGAAGTCCTGCGATCCCTTGCCGCCCTCGACGTCGATATAGCCGGTGATGCGGTTCGGGTCGGTGAACAGGCGCAGCCGTTCCTGGCTGCGCAACTGGCCGGTCAGGCTGGGCGTCGCCGCCTGGACCCGGGCGTAAAGCTCGACCGACAGGCTGTCGATTTCCCGCTTCAGGTCGGCATAGAGCGCGTTGGGGAACTCGTCGAAGCGCAAGCCGACCTGGCGCACGCCGGCGAGATCGATATGGATGGAGTCCATGGATCGCTACGTCCCGACCTTCGGGCCTTCGGTGCCGTCCATCTCGTACCAGGTGAACTCGCCGTCTTCGCCCACCGGGAAGTGCTTGCGACAGACGGCGCAGAACGTGCCGCTGTAGAAATACGGATCGCGCGCATAGGTCTCGGCCAGGGGGCGGCCCATCGTCGTAATCTTTCCGCAAGTTGCGTGGCGATAGGCGTCGCGGTAGGGCCGCACGAAGCCTTTTGAGCGTTCAGCTTCCGACAGGACGACATAGGCCTTCTGCTGGCCATCAGCGCGAATCTCGCGATGATCCGGCGTGACGGGTGAGCCGTCGGTCAGCGTCACCTTCGACCGGTCGGCCTTCGACGGGCCCAGGCCGAGCTTGTCGCGGAACGATTTGACGATATCGGTCACCGGATCACCCTTAGGTTGGCGGAATCAGGTCTCTCATTGAGCACCCTTCGCAGCTGAGGGGCGCTCCCTGGGCGGAATGGTCACGTCTCTGTGGCATCTTGGAAATAAACGCCATTCGGAAGATGATTGCGCGGGGGACGTCGATCGAGCTCCGCGCTAAGGAATTCAACGTCTGCCTGAGCGACCTTCGCGACTTTCCCAAGCTCGCGATTTCGAATTCTCAGCTTGCGGTTTTCGGCTTTAAGCTTGCTGTTCTCCGCCTTGAGCCGGTGAAAGGCTTCAACGATGTCGTCGGCGGCACTCATGCGAGCACGATCTTTGTGCCGAAATGCTCGGACAGGCGCGCTTCATAGAGGGCCTTTTCGTCCTCGAAGGCGTTGGCCTGCGATTCCCAATATTCTTCCTCGGTGATCACGCCTTTCGAAATCAGCAGCAGCGCGAGCGCGCTATCCTGGACGATCGCGGAATTGACACCGACGCGCAGATGCTTCGGACTCGCCGCATCGTTGATATGAAGCTCGTGCGCGACGCCGGACTGCATGGCGTGTTGGGCGGCGATAACGCGCGCCTTATTGGCTTCGGTCATGGTTTCAGCCTCCGTTCAGCCGACGACAGGGGAATGGTAGTAGTCGAGCGTCGCCGCGATATCTGGCGGGAACGGCCCTTTCTGGCCCGGCGCGGAGCCGAACCAATAGCGCTCGGTGCCGAGGTTCGGCTGGTCGCGCTGGATCAGGTTGCCGTCGCGGCCCTTGGCGCGAAATCGCGTCGTCATCAGCTCGATCACCGCGTCGACGACGTCGCCCGGCAGCGCGGCCGTGCAATAGTTGAACGTCAAGGCCTGGCCGAGATCGGCCGCGGCGAAGGTGTAGGTCCCCGCCGCGACCGTGTATTGGCCCTGGGCCGGGTTGGCAGCGACCGGCGTCAACGCCGTCCCGTTTGCATAGGTCACGAGCTGGTCGCAGGAAAAGATCGCCGACCCGGCGACGACGACCTTGTAAGGCGTGGCCGGAACCGTGTGCGTTTCCGTCACGGCCGCGCCGAAACCGGCCGAATAGATCGCGACGACGAGGAACGGTTCCCAAATCTTCTCCCGGCCGGTCGTACTGTCGAGGCGGATCAGGCGCCCGTTCTTGGCGTCGATGCGAAAGTCTGTGCCCGCGACCAGGACCAGCGTCGTGGCGCCGTCCTCGAGCGTCTGAATCACCGAGGTGACCGCCAGGATCGGCCAGCGGCTCAGTTGCAGCGCTGTCGCATCGAGCGGGACGCGCGAGCGCCAGCGGCGGATGTCGATCACGTCCTGGACCGTCTCCGGCGCGAAGACGCGGTTGGTGTACGTCATCACCGCCTGCGACATCCGGGCGATGGCGCCGGCCAGCCAGGCGTCGTTCGACGTGTCGGTGGCCTTGATACTCAATTCGATCCGCACCGTCGCCAGATCGGTCAGGTTATAGGTCGCCGCCGGCGCCAGCACGGTCGTCACAACATCAGTGCTCAAGTCCGCGCTCCCGCTGGTCGCTTATTGCCACAGGCCTTCGGGAAGGCCCTTGTTCTGAAAATCCGTCATCGAGCCGTAGAAGGTTTCAAGGTTGACGTCCGGCCACCGACACATCAGTTCGGCATGACCGATGGCAACCCGCGGCGCGATGTGCAGCGAGTTCCCCGCCTCTTCCCACTTGCGCCAGAACTGGATGTCCTCGTCGATATGGCCGTCGCCGTCGCGCCATTCGCCCGCCGGCGACGGCACCGAATGGAACCACGGCCTGGGCAGCGCGCGAAGCTTGTCGGCCCGGATCAGGGTCAGGCCGAAATGGGCGGTATGGACCTTGAACGTATCGGCCGCCAGGTCGTCGCGGCTAATGACCGGCTCGTTGCCGTCCTCGCCGCGCACGGTGAACAGCGTTGTCTCGAGGTGCCGCGACGATTGCAGCGGCGCCAGGGCGTCGATCTCGGGATGCAGCATCATCAGCTGGACCAGCGTCGCCAGCTGCTTCGGCGTGAAGATCGAGTCGTAGTCGACGGTCAGGATGAGGTCGGCCTGGTCTTCTTCCAGGATGCGCTCGAAGACGTTGCTCAGGGACTGGCCCCAGAAGGCGCCCCCGTGCTTGCGGAACTTGATGTGCAGTGCCAGGACAGCTTCCATGGCGCAGAACATGTTGTCCATGAAGCCGAGACGCGGCACGCTCATCGCGCCCGAGACGCGTAATTCCGGCACGCACGGCTTCGAGCCTTCGAGGTTCAGCGATATCGGATAGTCGGCGCAGTCACCGATACCCGACGACCACGGCCGCAACAGGATCAGGCCGGCGCCGTGCAACAACGTCTTCAGCTTGTCCACATCGAAGATCGAGCAGTGAAAGTCGTCGGGCGCGCTCTGGCCGCCCATGACGTAACCTTCGGTCGGCTGGACGGCGCCTTCGAGATAGCCGGCGGCGATCTTGGCAAAGTCGGGCACGGCGATGCGCAGCACGCCGCCTGTCTTGAGCACCCGCACCCAGTCGGCCAGGACCGCGGGCAGCTGGGCGTGCGGGAAGTGCTCAAGCACGTGGCTGGCGCGGATCTCGTCGACGCTGTTGTCGCGATAGGGCAGCGGGAAGATCTCGGTGCCGTGGCTGTGGCCGAGTGGAATGTAGCCGGGCGGCGAGATATCGCCGGCGCCCAGGTCGAGTTTGATCGCGCGGCCGCTCATTTCGCACCTCCCGTTGCCGGAAAAGCGAGACGGCGCATATCTTCGAGGTGATATCGGACGGCGGCGACTTCGTTAGTCATATCCCTGGACTGGCTCGGACGAACGCCCTCGTCCCAGGCGCAGTCTGCTGCAGCCTGCAAGAAGTCTCTGACGTTGTCTTCGTCATAGCCGCCGGATATCGCGTACGCTTCGGCTTCGGATATGATGGCGCCAGGCTCCAACACCTTGAATTGGAGCGGTTGCACGACGGACCGAGAGAGCGCGTCTTTCACCGTGATGCCGAGCCGATCCATGCCGGTTAGACGTGAGCGTTCGACGTAGAACTTAAATTTCATTTCGGGAAGCCTCTGTCGGGAGGGATGGCGGATTTCGTTTGGGCTACTTCAGCTCTTCCGAGCCGAACCCCGCGTATTTGAGGAAGGCATCGGCGCTCGCCTCGACGTCCTCAAGGTCGCCGCCACAGTTGCCGGCAACCTCGTCTTTGCGCCACGCCTTGAAGGCAGCGACAATTTCGGCGCGGGTGAGCGTGAAGGACTTTTCCATCGTTCAATCTTTCTCTGTCGGGAGGGCGACAGACCCGGGCCGACACCCGGGTCTGTCTGGTCAGCGCTGACGTCTCGTCCAGGTGTCGGCCCGGATGGGGTTATTTCGGCGGCGTGTCGGCCTTCGCTGCGTCGGGCTTCAGGTCGGTTTGCGCCGCTGGCGCCAAGGCGCCTTCGGACGCCTTGGTTGTGTCGACGGGCGCCAGTCCTTCGTCCGGAACGTCATGCGCCTCGGGGGCGCCGTGCACCTCGTCGAGCAGCAGCTTCGCCGTGGCGACCGCCGTCTTGACGTGGTGCGGTTCGGCGTCGAACTTGCCCTGCAGCAGGACCGCCGCGATGTGCAACACGTGATCGAGGCTATGCATCGGCCTAGCCTTCGACCAGGTTGGTAACGCCGGCCTTGGTCGCCGTAATCGGCGCCTGGGCCACGCGGAAGCCGTTGGCATTGACCTGGAAGGTCTGGGTCGTGGTTGGCGAGATCACCAGGTTGAGGTAACGCTTGCGCGGGCGGCAATCGACATTGAACTTGTAGGCGTTGACGCCCGAGGTCTTGCCGACGCCGACGACGAAATCGACATTGGTCGCCGTGGCCGAGCCGCCGCGGAAGCCAACGACGTCGGTGAAGGTCGAGGCGACGGTCGTGTCACTTTCCTGGATCTTCAGGACCGACGGCGAACCGGCCTGGGTCGAGGCCGACTGCGTCGTCGCCGAGACGTCGATGGTGACGAAGTCGACGTCCAGCGTGTCGATATTGGCGCTGGTAAAGGTGCCGGCATTGGTCGCCGAGCCGGCGCCGGTCACGGAATCGAGAACAAGTTTACCCTGGGGAGTCATGGCTGTGCGCTCCTGTGCACGAGAATGGATAGGCGCGCGGGCATTTCACCCGCGCGAAGGAAAGGCGGAAGCGGACGTGGCTAAACCGGTTACGGGCTCTTGGCGCAGACCAGCGGCCCGGCGGCGGTCGTGCTGCCCAGGTCGTGGTTGTTGATGTCGAAGCGCTCGGTGCCGAGCAGGCCGATCTGGTCGTTCTCGAAATAACGGTGATCGGAACGCTTGATGGTCACGCCGCGGCGTTCGCCGAGCGCCGAGGACTTGTTGAGGTCGCCGAAATAGAACATCGGCAGGCCCGAGCCCGGGGTGGAAATCGGCAGCTGCTGCGAGATGGCGACGGGGAAGCCCATCAGCATCGGATTCAGCGGGTCGATATTTGTCCCGACAGCCGAGCGGATGCCTTGCTGCAGATCCTCGATCTTGTTGCCGCCGCCCTTGGCCAGCACGGTGCCGGCCGCCGACAGGAACATCTGCTGGCTCATGTACCACTTGGCGCTTTTCAGCGCGTATTGCGGGAGGAGGCCCGTCGTCCCGGTGAAGTCGGCGATGGTGAGGCTGGTGAGCGTCGCCGAGGACACCTGATATTGGCCGAAGGTATGGTTGCCGTCGGCAAAGATGTTCGACAGGCCGCGGATGCCACCAAAGGCCGACGTGCCGTCGCCGCTGAAGCCCGACGCGTCTTCCTTGGCCGCGAAGGCATAGGCGATTTCGCCGACGAGCCAATCGGCGATCGACACGACCGCGTCCTCGGCGATTTCGTTGGACATGCGGGTCAGCGCCGCCAGCTTCTTGGCCGTCAAGTTGACGTTATCCCACTGCGCCTGCGACTCGGTGACGGATTGATTTTCGCCGGTAAAATAGGCAGTCAGGCCGCCGACGCGACGCGGCCAGTTGAGCGTATCGCTGCCCATCGGGACGACCTGGCATTCCCTGCGGAAAACGCCGAATTCTTCGCGAAGGATGATGATGTTGGCCAGCAGCTCTTCCGGCACCAGGAAACCGCCGGCGGAGTCGACGCCTTCGCCCTGGGCCTTGGCCACGGCGACGCCGCGCGACTTGCACCAATCGATGGCCTCGGCGTTATTGAAGATCGTCGCCTTGAGGAACATGCCGGCCGTGTAGGCCTGGTCGACGGCGCGGACCATCTGGCCGCCGATCTCGCGGTCCTGGAAGTTCTTCAGGCGCCCGTAAAGCTTGTGCGCGCTGGCGGGTGCCGACGGCGTCATGCGGTCCTGGCCCGGGACGGGCGTCGCCAGGCTGGCGGCGACCTTTTCGGCCTCTTCGACGCGCTTCAACTGCGTCTGCAGATCGGCGATCTTTTCCTTCAGGGCATCGTAGACGTCCTGTTTGAAGCCGTCGGCCTCGGACTTGCCGGCCATCGACTCCAGTTCATCTGCTGCCTTGCTCAAGGCCTGGCGCAGCTCGTGCTTCTTCGCCATTTTTGTGGCTCCATAATGGTGGGAAACGGCGTCGCGCGGACGCCAGGATGCGTTGCCTAGGCGCGGGTTACAGCAGGGCGGCGATTGCGCGCCGCCGCTTCATCGGTTGTCGGAGACCGGAAGAAGATCAGTCGTTGGTCGGAAGAGACGCCTTGAGATCGCGGGCCTCTTTGAGCCGACGCTGTTCGGGCGTCATATCGTCGGGGATGACCGTGGCCATGGGCTCAGGCGTCAGTTCGGCGTCGGGAGCGGCGTCGTCGCCGGGCTGTTCATCGGCATCCATGATGTCCTGGACGCACTTGGTCGCCGCGGCGTGATAGTCGACGACCTGCTGCAGCTTCGCCTTCGTCGCCGCCGAAATCCGCCGGCCGGCCTTCCCTTGCGGCGCCGTCTTGCCCGCCGCGGTCATCTGGGCTTCGTAATGATCGATGACGGCACGAGCGGTTGTCTTGACGCCGTCGGGGATATCGGTGTCGGGCAGGCGCGACGCGGCGGCGCGAATCCCCGATGCGCGGGCGGTCAACTTGCCGTCGATGACGTCGGCGAAGGGCAGCTTGTATGACCCGCGCAGCTTCGGCAGGCTGGAGTCGTAGACCAGGAAGCCCTGGCGGGCGATATCCGGATCGAAACCGTCGCCGCCGGCATGGGCGAAGATCGCCGCCTCGGCCGCCGAGCCGTTCCACGTGCCTTCGTCGTCCAACGGCAGATCGCGCGCGGCGCCGCACGTCCAGTTTTCGGCCTTGAGCTCGGCGGTGGAGCGCAGCGTCAGGCCACCGTCGAGAACAAGCACGACGCCCGGATCCTTTTGCCAGCGCTCGAACGCCTCGCCGAGGCGCTTGGCCTGGTCGGCGCCGAGCGCCTTGTCTGTCTGGATGTAAAACCGCGTCGGCTCGACGGCCTTGGCCTGCGTGCGCAGCGTCTCGACATCCTTGCGCGGCATGAAGACGACGTCACCGGTATCAAGCACCTTCTCCGCCCACTCGACCAGGGGCGCCGTGTCGATGCCGAGGCTGCGCGCTTCGCCGAGCGCATTGGGGTTGCACGGCACCGGACACGGCGATATCTCGAGCAGGGTCTGCTTTTTGAAATCGATCCCGTACGGCCGGTCCTTGTCTGAGCTGAACACCCAGTCAGTCGGCAGGAAACCGACGGATACGGCGTTCATGAAGCCGCCCTTGATCAGGCGGTAGATGGTGTCGGCGAAAGGATAGACCTCGGCCGTCGCGAATTCGATATCGCCCATCAGCTTGGCGTTTTGCACCGCGACATTGGAGGCGCGGCCGATCGGCGGCTCCCAGCTCATATGGCTGAACAAGGCGACAGGATTGCGCTTGAAGACGCTGAGGTCCCAGCCCTTCGGGTCGATACTGTCGCCGGAATGGTCGATGGTGGCGTCGCTGAACACGAACCGCATCGTGCGCGCGTCGTCTTCGCCCTGCGTTTCCGGCTGGGTCGAGGAGAAGCGGAAGACGGTACCCTCCGGGTGACCGCCATCCTTGGCCGCGGCGCGGAAACCGTCCGTCGAAAGAAGCTTCATGGTCATGGTCGGTTCCTTACGGCGCAACCAGCACGGCAAGACTGCCGGCGTTGACGTTGTCGCCCATGTCGTGGATCACGGCGTCGAAGCGCTCGGTCGCGAGGATGGCCAACTGGTCGTGCTCGAGGTAGCGCTGGTCGCTGCGCGCGATCGTCAGGCCGCGCCTTTGGCCAAGCACGGCAGCGCCGTACATATCGCCGAACGCCATCATGGCTTGGCCGGTCAGCGTCGTGGCGATCTGCGGCAATGCCTGCGTCAGGATGACCGGGAAGCCGTTGAAGAATGGCGTGGCGATGCCGTCGACCATGCCGTCGTAGAGGTAGCCGCCGGTGGCGTCGTTGGCGATCGCCTGGCCAAAACCCATCTGGCTGATGAACCAGGCGGCGCGCGGCATGGCCGAGGCGCGGACGGCCGACATCAGGTTGGCCAGGTCGCCGCCGGACAAGGTGGCAAAGGTCGTGTGCAGCGCCGCAGCGATGACCTTGGCGACGCCATGGTTGCCGTCGAGCGCCAGTGTCGTCACGCCATGGATCCCGCCATAGGTCGATGTGCCGTCGCCATTGAAAGCGCAGGCGTCTTCCTTGACGGCAAAGGCCCAGGCCAGTTCATTGGCGACATAGTCGACGATGTCGTGAAGCGAATCCTCGGCCAGTTCGCTCGACACGAGCACGAGCGCGCCAAGCTTTTTCGCGGTCAGATCGACGGCGTCCATCCCGGTGTTCGTGCCGGCGCCGCTGAAGGCCGACTGGCCTTCGCTCAGGAAGTAGGCGCTGGCCGTGCCGGTGCGGCGCGGGAAAACCGAGCTGTCCGAGCCCATCGGCCAGACGCAGGCGCGGCGGCGGAACGCGCCGTAGCTGTCGCGCAGATCCAGGATGGCGTTTTCGAGCTCAAGCGGCACCAGGAAGCCGCCGCCCGAGCCGATGCCTTCGGACGTCGCCCTGGTGATCGCGACGCCTTTCTTGTGGCACCAGGTTTCTGAGTCGGCCTTGCCGAAGATCGTCGCCAACAGGAAGTGGCCGGCGCGCTGATATTGCGCCGCGACCTCTGGCCCTGAGCCGGGAAATGCTCGTTTCATATGCTCGCCCTTGCTCAGTTGTCGGGTGCGGTGTCGGTCGGCGTTGCAGACGGATCGCCCAGGCCACCCGGCGCCGGTTGTCCGGTGATATCGCTGCCCGGGCCGGTCTCGGCGCCCGTCGGTTCGAAACCGAGCGGCGCCATGTTGGTCGGCTGGTAAAGCTTGTCGCCGTCCGGATCGTCGGGAAGGCCCTCGGCGCGGCGCGCTTCGTTGGGCTTGAGGAACATGCCGGTGATGCCGGCGCGATAGGCTTGGTAGCGCGTCATCAGCGACGCCCGGATCAGGCCGGCGACGTCGAACTCGACGAAGACGTCATCCGCCGCCAGGTCGAATGTCTGAGCCAGCTTGGCCTCCCAGCGGCCGAGGTCGCTGGAAATGACGTCGTTGGCGTATTCCTGGTTCATCTCCGGGATCGACGTGCCGGCGCCGCGTTCGATGACGCCCAGCTTGTGCATCGGCATCCGGTACAGCCGGGCGATCTCCTGGACCTGGAAGCCGCGCGACGCGATCATCTCGGCATCGCGGGCGCTCATGCCCATCGGTTGCCATTTGAGGCCCTGCTCCAGCACGGCCGTGTCGCCGGCGTTGCGCAGGCCTTGTTTCTGGTCCGACCAGGACTTTTTGAGGCGCACGGCCGCCTCGGGTGTAAGCTTCTGCTCGGTCGTGAGAACGCCGCCAAGATTGGTGCTATTGGCCGACAGCCGGCCCGCCAGTTCCTGTTGCGACAAGGCTAGGCCGATCGCCTCGCGCGCCAGGCCGATCCGTGACGCGCCATAGAGCGACGTGTCGAGCGCCATCCAGCGCAGGTGAAAAATATCCTCCGACGGGATCATCAGCGGCATGGACGCCAGGACCGCCGTTTCGTGCATGCCGCGCCGCGCGACCTGGTAGAAGATCTCGCCGCGAGGCGCTTCGTAGAGCCACACCCGGTCCGGATTGATCGGAACAAGCGCCGTTGGGCGGCCGCGGCCGTCGCGCAGGATGACCGCGTAGGCGTTGCCACGGAGCAGGATACTGAGCTGCATCTGTTCGATGAACTCGAACCGGCTTTGATAGTCGTTCGGCTTCTGCAGCAGCAGCTCGAGCGGATGTTGCGTGACGATCTTGCGGCCGCCGTTGGGCAGACGCGTATAAACATGCACCGGCAGCTTGGCGACGTCCTCGGCGCGGATCGAGCAGCAGGCCTGGACGGTCGTGACCTGCAGCGACGTGAGCTGCGTCACGGCCATGCCGCCGGCGCTGACGGATGAGGGGCCGAACTCCGACCACCATTCGTCGATCGACATCGCGCCTTTCGCGCGAGATGGCGCCGCGAGGCGCGTGAGCCAACCCATCAGGCGCTCTTCCGCGCGATCATGAATGCGCCGCAAAGAAGGAAGGCGCCGGCGACGATAAAGGCCGCCGGGTGGTAAATGTCCCAGATGCCGTAAATGATGAGGCCCGCGCCGGCGACGAAGGCCGCCTCGAGCGCGCGCTCGGCGAGGAACTGGGCACGCTGCGGCCGCGGGGATTGGTTGGTCATCGCGGCCTCAAGGATGGTTCGCGGTTAGACGAACAAAAGGCCGTGATCCTCATAGACCGATCGCGGCGCTTCGGGATTGGTGGCCATAACGGTCACGGCGTTGAACAGGGCCATTGCCGGGTCGATCTTGGCGTCGCCGGCGTTTTGCTTGGTGGCGCGGATCGCGGTCGCCGTGGCCTCGATGCGAAGGTTGCCGACACACCAGTCCATGACCGGCTGATCGGCGTGTTGCAGTGTGCCGTTGGCCAGCTTGCGCTCGGCGGTCTTCAGCGCGTTCATCATCGCGAAGCCTTGCGGAGCGCCTATGACGTAGTTGCGGCCGGTTTCGCGGTTTTCCTGGGTGATCCCGACCACTGCCAACGCGTCGATCAGCTCGCCGAGGCCGGCGGGGTCGACCGCGACGCAGATCAACAGGCCTGCGTCGCGGATCTGGACGATGATATCGATGATCTGGGCGATATCGGCGGGCCATCCGCCTTCCATCGCGCCGTCGTCGAGCATGACCAGGTCGCCGCCGGTTTCAAAGTCGAGCAGCTTGCTCACGATGCCCGGGCGGCGCTCGAAAATGATCTTGTGCCCCCAGGCGCGGGCCCAGCTGAGCCAGCGCTTGATGTGTTTCTTGCCGTTGACCGGCTCCTGGATCTCCTCAGGCGCGGCCGCAGCCGCGACTTCGACCGCTTCGGTTTCGCGGCCGAGTACATTCATGCCGTAAAGGTCGTCGAGGCCGCCGCCGTCGAGGCCGACCACGATGCCCTCCGAGCGCGCGATGATGTCGGCCAGCGTGATGCGCGGATCCGCGCGCTTTTTCCAGAACTCGGCGCCGGCCCAATTATCCGACCGGGATGACATCCCCGCCTCGACATTGAGGTGCTTGGCCAAAAAGGCGACGCGGCCAGCCGGGGCGCGCAGCACCTTGCCAAGCTCGTCGCTAAGCCACTCGAGGTCGACCGAGCGGCCGAGGTTGGGGTTGGTGATGTAGAAGTTTTCAGAGCGCAGATAGGCCTGCGCCTTGATCATGGTCTCCGGAAACTCGTAGATCACCGCCAGGCTGCGCGGGTCGATGATTTTGCCGTCACGAACGGCGCGGAAATATTCCAACTTGGCCTTGAACACCCCGGCCGGCGGATCGACGGACTGTGTCGTCAGGTAGATGACGAAGCCTTCAGGCCGCGAGACCAGGCCGCCGGTTGCTTCGCGCAACATCGCGTCGGCGCCGGCGCGCATGCCGAAGAGCCAGAGTTCGTCGACCAGGACGAAGGCGGCCTTCTTGCCCGAGACGACGTCCGAATCCGCCGCGACCACCTTCAGGACCGCATTGGTGATCCGGTGCGTGATCGTGCGGGTGTGTTCCTGGACGCGGAGCAGATTTCTCAGCTCGGCGTCCTCGGCGACCATGTCCTTGGCCGGCTGGAACGAATTGTTGGCGACCTCGATCGTCGGCGCCAGGATGAGCAGCTCGGCGGAGTGGCGCCAGTTGCGGATCAGCGCCGTGATCATGATCCCAGCGGCGATGGTCGACTTGGAATTCTTCTTGCTGATCAGCAAAAAGAACTCACGGATCAGGCGCCGGGCGCTGTCGACGTCGTAGGCGCCGAAGATCGCGGCAACGAAGTCGAAGACGAATGGCTCGCAGGCCTCGCCGAAGGTCGGCTTGCCGGGCGCATCGACGATGCGCAGCGACTTGAAGACGTTGAGCGCCGCCTGGGCCTGGTCGGCGAAGATCGGCGCCGGGATAAGCGACCGGCGCTGGACGATGCGCTCGCGCCAATCAAGGCACGCGGTCGAATGCATCAGTTGAACAGTTTGGGCGCTTCAGGCGGCGCGTATTTGCCGCCCGCCTCGGCGACGTTGGCGGCCGCTTCCTGGCGTTCCTCCTTCTTGCCTTTTCGCGGCGTTGGCGCCTGCGGCGCGGCGCGCTCCCGGTTCTTCAGCGCCGCGGCCGCCCCATGCTTGTCGATCTCGGCGAGGTACGCCCGCGCCGCGGAGACGTTGCCCTTCTGCGCTTGCGTCGCCAAAGCGCTCAGGACCATCGCCCTCTGCCTGGCCGCGCCCTTGTCGAGTTCCGGACGAAAATATTTCCGGAGCGACGGCGGGCTT
>Ga0302311_10003158_pt1 | contig 18110 bp, 14 predicted proteins | sample III_Palsa_N1_3_FD_200449 | JGI IMG/M metagenome (GOLD analysis project Ga0302311, IMG submission 200449) | Peat permafrost microbial communities from Stordalen Mire near Abisko, Sweden - III_Palsa_N1_3 | ecosystem: Environmental > Terrestrial > Soil > Palsa > Peat permafrost | place: Sweden... | reverse complement strand
CCCCTCCGCCCTCGACTACTACGCGCTCGCGAACGGCCGCTGGGAAACAATGTACCATGACAATTCGCTGCCGCATGTCTTCGGCCAGGCGCTGTACCTGGGGACGACCCTGCATTGGCCGCCCGAGGGATGGCTGTCGAGCGACCGTCCTCCGCTTGAAACCGGATGGATGCTCCTGACCTGGGTGTTCACGACGTTCCTGCGCCAGGACGATCAGTCCTCGGGGGGGACGTCGGGACTCTGGTTCCAGCTGACCTGGGTCTTCGCCCTCTATGGCCTCTTCCGCGCGCTGGGGATGCCGCGGCGGCGCACGTGCGCGTGGGTCGCCGTGCTTTCCCTCTGCGGGTTCTTCATCATCAACTCCGTGTTCTCGTGGCCCAAGCTCTCGGCGGGCGCGTTCGCCTGCGGCGTGTTCGGCCTCTGGATCCTTCCCAAGCGGGACGCCGTCACGCGCGCCGGCATAATGATAGGCGCCGCGCTCGCCGCGCTGGCCCTCCTCTCCCATTCCGGGGTGGCCTTTTCCTTCGCGGCCCTCGCTCCATGGGTGCTCGCCCGGACTCCTTCGCGGCTGGCGACCTGGGCCAAGGCCTTCCTCCTCTTTCTGCTTCTGATGCTCCCATGGCTGGCCTACCAGAAATTCTACGCGCCCCCGGGCAACCGCCTCCTCAAGATGCACCTGGCCGGCCAGGTCGACGTCGATCCCCGCGGCACGTGGCAGACGATTCGGGAGAATTACGCAAAGCTCACCTGGGACCAGATCATAGAGATACGCCGCTCCAACTTCAGCCTGCAGCTCCCCCGGGACTGGAGCTGGGTTCACGACTTTTCCGCGGAGCATGCGCGGTTCCGGCGCGGCTCCGAGTTCCTCGTGCTGCCCCGGTCCCTCACGTGGTGGATCTTCGGGTTCGCCGCTTTTCCCGTGGTGTTCGCGCGCTGGCGCGGCCGCATCGACCTGCGCCCTCACCTCGACCTTGTGGCCTGGTCCCTGGCGGCCACGGTCATCTGGTGCCTGCTCATGTTTCTGCCCACGATGGCGATCGTGCACCAGGGCAGCTACTGCGTCCCGATGGCGCTGTTCGTGCTTCTCTCCATGTGGTTCGAACTGGCGTCCTCCTGGGCCATCCTTGCCCTCCTCATTCTCCAGGGGGCGACCTTCCTCTCGACCTGGGCCGGCGCGGGCGACCAGGTGGGCGGCCAGGCCAACACCTTGGCCGTCGCGGTTGCCTTCGTTGCCGCCGCGGCAATCGGCCTGATCGTCCTTAGTCCGGATGCCGCCCGCGTGCGTGCGGAATAATTGTTGCCCGAGACTCCTCCCAAGGATATCCCCATCCCTGCATGAAACGCGTGGCCTGGCTTCTTCTCGCCGTCTTCTGCGCTGCCCTGCTGCAGGTGCAGCCGGTGCTGATTCAGCAGACCACGTGCGCCTGCCGCTGCAAGGTGCCCGGGGCCTGCGGGATGCCGTGCAGCAGGATTCCCATCCCGGCTCCGCTCTCCTTCGCAGCCGACCGGGCGACGCCGGCGAACGCGCCGGCCAAGGGACGCGAGTCCAAGTCGGAACAACGGCTGGAGCGGCGTTTCTTCTCTGTCTTCGTTGAGTCGCTGACCGAACTGGGGGCGATCGGAGTATCCGCCCCCTCGGCCGCCCCTGCGCGTGTGCCCCTGTTCAAGGCGCACTGCAGCTTCCTGATCTAAGGCCACGGCCTTGGTGTGCCCGCGAATAATCGCGGGCCGTGTCCTCCCCGTCCCGGCGGCGCCGCGCCCTTTCGCGTGCGCGCCGCGACCAACCGCTTACGCCCAGGATCATCATGAAAACATTTCCCTTTGTAGGCCCACTTCTCGTCCTTTCCCTGGTGCCGCTCGCCGAGGCGCGCGCCGACGCCCCCGCGCCCACACCCGACCAGGTCGAGATCACAGCGGACTTCGTGGACCGTCTTGTTCTGGAGGCGCAGGGCCAGAACCCCGCGCTCCTGGCGGCCGCCTCGAGGGCCCAGGCTGCCGACTCTGTGGTTGCCGGGGTCCGCACCTGGGAGGATCCCATCGCCTCGTTCGGCCTCTGGGGTTCCACCTCGCGCGGTTTCGAGTCCACCCAGGAGGGAAACCTGGTCTACGGGCTGGAACAGAAACTTCCCCTCTATGGGCGCCCCGACCTGGTTCGCCAGGTGGCGGCCGCGGATGCCTCCCGTGAGCTGCTGGCGTCGGACTTCGAGACGCAGAAGCTGAGGCGGGACCTTCAGGTCGCGCTCAACAACCTCGCGCTGGCGGACCTCGAGGCGCGGGTCGCCGAGGACGACCTGTCATGGCTGGATGTCACGCTGGACGCGGTGGACCACCGGTACCGCGTCGGCCAGGCGAGCCAGGTGGACTGGCTGAAGATCGAGACCGCGCGCGCCATGGCGACTGACGACCTGAAGACAAAGGCCCAGGAGCGGGACCATAGCGCGTTTGCCCTCAACCGCCTCCTGAACCGGGACCTTCACGCCTCCTGGCCGAGCGTGGCGACACCCGCCCTCCAGCCCCCAATCTATTACACCGAGCCGCTCGTCCATGCCGCCCTCGCGGCCGAGCCCGAGCTCCGGGTGATGCGCCAGGAAAGCGCCTCAGCCCTTGCGGCCGCCAACCTGACCCGCAAGCAGAGGCTTCCCGACGTGAGCCTCGGCGTCGAGGCGCGCCAGTACAGCGGCGACGCGGGATTCCGCGAGGGCATGGTCACCGTCAGTTTCAGCGTTCCCTGGCTCAACCGCGGCAAGTACGACGACGACTGGCGCCGCGACCAGCAACGCAAGCGGGCCAGCGACTTCGCTGCGAGCGACCGCGCGCTGTCCGTCCGCGAGGAGCTGCACCACCACGTTGTGGACCTGGATGCCGCGCGCCGCCAGGCGGTCCTCTATCGGGACCAGCTGATTCCCCTCGCGCAGCAGACCCTCTCGAGCTCCCAGGCCGCATGGGACCACAATGTGGGACCCTTTCAGGACATCCTCGACGCCCACCGGACGCTCCTCGCCGACGAGGTGGCCGTCGGCCACTCCCTCAACGAACAGGGGACCCTGCTCGCCGAGATATCCTTCCTCACCGGGACCCGCGACATGGGCGCCTTGCTCGCCCTCGCCGGCAATCCCCCAGCCGACCACGACGACTACCCCACGGAGACTTCAAGATGAAAAGACGCCAATTCCTCCTCCAACTGACCAGTCTCGCCTGCGTGGCCCTCCTTCCCGGATGCGCCAAGAGGTCGCCGGCGGAAGCCGCGGCCGACAGCGACGTCGACTACTACACCTGCACGATGCACCCGTCCGTGCATTCGCACGATCCCGACGCCAAGTGCCCGATCTGCGGCATGGACCTCGTGCCCGTCATGAAGAAATCCGCCTTGGCCCCTGCGGCCGGCATGGCCGCCGCGTCCGGCGTGGACAAGCCGCAGGAATTCACGATCGCGGCGGACCGCCAGCAGCTGATCGGCGTCACGTATGCCACGGCGAAGCGGATGCCCCTCAGGCGCACGATCCGCGCCGTCGGCCTCGTGGCCGCCACGCCCGGCAAGCACTGGGACTACGTCTCGCGCGTGGACGGCTATGTGCACACCCTGAGCGTCGCCTCACCGGGCGACAGCGTGGCCCGGGGCCAGGTCCTGATGGACCTCTACAGCCCCGACCTGGTGTCGACCGAGAACGAGTTCATCGACCTCCTGAGGATGCGGGCCAATGCCCGAGGGGACCAGAATGCCTCCGCCGAGCGGGATGCCGAGCGCCTGATCGCGGGCGCAAGGGCAAGGCTCCAGCAGTGGAACATCTCGGACGCGCAGATTGACGCGATCGAGCGCGCAGGGAAGGCGGACGAATTCCTGGTGCTGCGCTCGCCGTTCGACGGCGTGGTCGAGGAGGTTCCCGTGCACCAGGGCCGCCATGTCGCCGTCGGCGACCACCTGGTCGACATCGTCGACCTGTCGTCGGTCTGGGTTTGGGCCGAGTTCTACGAGAACGAGCTGCCCTCGCTCCGCGCGGGCATGCCCGTGGTCGTGTCGAGCTCCTCCGACCCGAAGCTGTCCATTCCAGGATCCATCGCCGTCATTGACCCCTTCGTCGACGAGACCAAGCGCACAGGCCGGTTCCGGATCGACATCGAAAACCCCGGCTTGAGGCTCAGGCCGGGGGCGTATGTCGACGTGACGGTCGACCTCGATGAGGGAATGGGCCTGACCGTTCCCGTCGAGGCGGTGCTCCCCACCGGCGCCCACAACATTGTCTTCGTCGGCAGGGGCGACGGCAGGCTCCAGCCCCGGTTCGTCACGCTCGGGGGAAAATTCGGGGATTTCTACGAGGTCACCGGCGGCCTGAGTGAGGGCGACCAGGTGGTCAGCAGCGCCAATTTCCTCGTCGACGCCGAGTCGCAGGTGCAGGGGGCGCTCAAGTCCTGGTGAACATGCCGACCATGACGCCCTCCCCTCCCGCGCCGATGACGCTCATCGAGCGGATCATCGACGCCAGCTCGCGAAACCCGTTCCTGGTCGTCGTCCTCACGATCCTCGCACTGTCGGGCGGGTACTGGTCCCTGGTCCACACCCCGCTCGACGCGATCCCGGACTTGAGCGACACGCAGGTGATCATCTACACCGACTGGGGCGGCCGATCGCCCGACCTTGTCGAGGACCAGATCACCTACCCCATCTCCACGCGGTTCATCGCCGCACCGAGGGTCAAGTTCGTGCGCGGGGAATCCATGTTCGGGAAGTCCTTCGTCTATGTCATCTTCGAGGACGGAACCGACATCTACTGGGCGCGCTCACGCGTCATCGAGTACCTCAACTCCGTCCGCGGCTCGCTGCCCGAGGGCGTCAACCCGGTGATCGGGCCCGACGCGACCGGCGTCGGGTGCGTCTTTGAATACGCGCTCGTCGACAAGACAGGCCAGCACAGCCTCGCCGACCTGCGCTCATTCCAGGACTGGCACCTGCGCTACGCCCTCGAGTCGGTCAAGGGCGTGGCCGAGGTGGCCCCCGTGGGGGGCTTCGTGAGGCAGTACCAGGTGGACCTCGACCCGAACAAGCTCGCTGCCTACGGCATCCCGCTCTCGGACGTGGTGGCGAAGATCCGCATGTCCAACAACGACGTGGGAGGGAAGGTGTTTGAGGTCTCCACCACGGAGTACTTCGTCCGCGGCCGCGGCTACATCAGGAGCCTCGCCGACATCGAGGACATACCCCTCAAGGTGGACCATGGCACCCCCGTGTACGTGAGGAACGTCGGCCTGGTCCACTTCGGCCCCGACCTGCGCCGCGGCGTCGCCGAGCTCAACGGCGAGGGCGAGACCGTGGGCGGCATCGTCGTGATGCGCTATGGCGAAAACGCCCTTACCGTGATCAACGGGATAAAGCAGAAGCTCAGGGAGATCGCGCCGTCGCTGCCACCGGGAGTGAAGATCGTCCCGACCTACGACCGGAGCGAGCTGATCAACAACGCGATCGCGACGCTCCGGGAGAAGCTCCTCGAGGAAAGCCTCGTCGTCGCCCTCGTCTGCCTGGTCTTCCTCTGGCACGTGCGCTCGTCGCTCGTCGCGATCATCACGCTCCCGATCGCGATCCTGCTCTCCTTCATCCCGATGCAGGCCCTGGGCCTGACCTCCAACATCATGTCCCTCGGGGGCATCGCGATCGCCGTGGGCGCCATGGTCGACGCGGCGATCATCATGGTCGAGAACGCCCACAAGCAGCTCGAGCATTTCCGGGAGGAGCATGGGCGCGAGCCAGACCGCGCCGAAAGGGTCGAGGTGATCATCGCGGCGGCCCGCAGCGTGGGCCGCCCGCTGTTCTTCTCCCTCCTCGTCATCACGGTCAGCTTCATCCCCGTCTTCTCCCTCGCCGCGCAGGAGGGCCGCCTCTTCAAGCCCCTCGCCCTGACCAAGACCTTCGCCATGGGATTCGCCGCCCTGCTCGGCATCACGCTGGTGCCGGTCCTGATGCTGGCCCTGGTGCGGGGCAGGATCACCCCGGAGATCAGGAACCCCATCAACCGGCTCCTGATCTGGGCCTACCGGCCCGTGGTGCATTTCGTCCTGCGCTTTCGATGGATCACCATCCTGGCCGCAGCCGCGATCCTTGCCGTCACCCTCGTTCCGTTCCGGCGGCTCGGCAAGGAGTTCATGCCGCCGCTCAATGAGGGCACGATTCTCTTCATGCCGACCGCCGTCCCCGGGATGTCCATCGGCGAGGCGACACGCATCCTCCAGATCCAGGACCGGATCATCAAGGCGATCCCCGAGGTCGCGACGGTGTTCGGCAAGGCCGGCGAGGCCGAGACCCCCACGGATCCCGCCCCGCTCTCCATGTTCGAGACCGTCGTCGCGCTCAAACCGCACGACCAATGGAGGCCCGGGATGACCTGGGAGAAGATCATCGCTGAGATGAACGGCAAGCTGAAGACCCCCGGTATGGCCAACATCTTCTGGATGCCGATCCAGACCCGCACTGAGATGCTGACCACCGGCTTCCGGTCCGTCCTCGGCATCAAGGTGTTCGGCCCCGACCTTGGCGGCATCGAGAAGCTCGGGGTGCAGATCGAGAAGGCCATGACGGACCTTCCCGACACGCGCAGCGTCTTCGCCGAGCGCACGACCGGCGGCTATTTCCTCGACTTCACCGTGAACCGCGCCGCGGCGGCCCGCTACGGCCTCACGGTCGGAGACGTGAACGACGTGATCGAGACCGCAATCGGCGGGGACACGATCGCCACCACGGTCGAGGGCCGGGAAAGGTATCCCATCAGCGTGCGGTACGCGCGCGATTACCGGGACGACCTCGACTCCCTGAAGCGGGTGCTCGTCCCGACGCCGACCGGCGCCCAGGTGCCCATCGGGGAAATCGCGGACCTCTCCTACCGCACCGGCGCCCCCTCCATCCGGGACGAGAACGGGCAGCTCGTCGGCTTCGTCTTCGTCGACGTCACGACCGACAACATTGACGGCTACGTGCGGGCCGCGAGCGCGCGCCTCGAAGAGCGGGTCCAGTTCCCGCCCGGATATTACATCCAGTGGGCCGGCCAGTTTGAGTACCTCAAGAGCGCGGAGCAGAGGCTGGCTGTCGTGATCCCCTTCACGCTGCTCATCATCTTCGTCCTGATCTATCTCAACACGAGGTCTGCGGCGCGCACGGCCATCGTCCTCCTCGCGGTGCCCTTCTCCCTCGTGGGCGCCTTTTGGCTCCTCTTCCTGCTTCACTACAACCTGAGCGTCGCCGTGTGGGTCGGCCTCATCGCCCTCGCCGGCCTCGATGCGGAGACGGGCGTCGTCATGCTCCTGTACCTTGACCACGCGTGGGACAAGTTCCACGCTGCCGGCCGCATGCGGAACGCCTTTGACCTGCACGACGCGATCATCGACGGCGCCGTGCAGCGGATCAGGCCCAAGGTGATGACCGTCTGCGCGATCCTCTTTGGCCTCCTGCCGATCATGTGGTCGCCGACAACCCAGGCGGGGGCCGACGTGATGAAGCGCATCGCGGCGCCCATGATCGGCGGCGTCGTGACGTCCGCCATCCTGGAGCTTCTGCTCTATCCCGCCATCTACATGCTCTGGCGGCGCCGGCACCTGCCGATGCCCGCGGCCTGAGCAGGGCCACCAACAAGTGTGTGGCGTCGGGGGCGCGGATCGGCCAAGAAGACAACCCGCGATGCCCCTTTACGCCGACCCCCGCAGCGCGGCCGAAATACGCCAATGACGCCGGACGCCATGCCGATCGGGGCGATCGGGCGCCTCTCGCGCGCCGTCTTCTGGGCCTGCGCCGCTTACTGGGCGGTATACGTGCTCGTGGCCCCGGTGACGAACGTCGACTCGCAGATGTACAACATCGCCCGCCTGGAGCTGGCCCTGCGAGGGGGACTGTTCGGCAACGGCCACTTCACGAGCGTGTACCAGGTCATCTGGCCCTGGGCGTTTGACGCCGTGCATCTCCCGTTCCTCCAGCTTGGCTGGGGCTACGCGTTTCCGAGCTTCGCCTGCCTCATGGGCACATGCTACGTGGCCTTTGCGATGATCCGCCCAAGGTTCGGAACGGACGCGGCGTGGACCGCCGTGACCGCCCTTATGGGCCTGACGTGCCTGGTGTACCAGGGCACGAGCACGAAGAACGACATCCCGATCCTCTTCTGCGGAGCCGTGTGGGCCTATGCGCTCGCCCGCTGGAGGCAGGAGCGGAACGGATACCATGTATTCTGGATGGTGGTCGCCGTCGGTTTCATGGCCGGCTCGAAGACGACCGGTGTCCTCTACGGCGCGGTCCTCGGCCTGTGGACGCTCTGGGAGGTTCGCCTCGAGCGGGCCTTCGCGATTAGGGTGCTGGCCGGTCTCGCCGCGGCCGCTCTCCTTCTGGGCAGCGCCGAGACCTACGTCGAGAGCCTGCGCCTCTTCGGCCATCCGCTCGGCCCCCCGCGGACCGTCGACGGGCTGCGCAACACCGACGGAGTCCGCGGCGCGGCCGCCAACCTCTCCCGCTACGTCGCCGGCAGCCTCTACGTGGGGCCCTCGCTCGGGGACGCAACCCCGGACGCCGTGCGCCGCGTGGCGGGGGCCGAGGAGTCCTTCCTCAGGTGGGCGGGCATCGCCGACGCGGGGACCGATGAGAGCCTGCGCAACCGGACCGCGTATTTCGTGCAGTCGGGGTTCGAGGAGGCCAGCGGCTATGGGCCGGTGGGGACCGTCGCCATGGCCACCGCGCTGGCGGCGTGCCTTGTATGGCAGCCCCGGAAAGCCTGGTGGCGCCTCGCCGCGGCGGCGCTCCTCGGGTTCGTGGTCGTGAGCGCGACGATTGCCTTCACCTATTGGGCTAACCGCTACCTCGTCTGCTGGTATGCACTTGGGACCCTGGCGTTTGTCTGCGCGCTGTGGGAGAGCGAGACCGCATTCCGCCGTGCCGGGCGCTGGCTGTTCCTCGCCGTGGCGGCCTCGAGCGCCGTGGCGGCCCCGCTCCTGTCCTTCAACCGCGGGCCTGCCGGCATCGCGGCCTCGCTCCGAAACCGCGACGCCTTCGAGACCGGCTACTTCCCCATCGTCGGCAAGGTGCGCGAGCGGCTGCGCGCCCTGCGCGCCGCGGACGCGCAAAGCCGGATCTTCTTCATCGTGCGCAACACGACCGCGGTCCTCCCCATCCTCGAGGACCGAAAACTGGACGCGATCCTCGTGACCCCATCCGAGTTTGCGCTCCTGCTTTCGACGGGCCAGGTGGCGAAGGGCGACATCGTGGTCAACGACAGCACGATGACCTACCCCGGCCTCAGCCCGGTCGAGACGGTGTCCGCGCCCGACGCGGAGGAGGCGGGCCTGGTGCGGACCCAGGTCATCTACCGCGTGGCGCAGGTCGCACCCGCACCCTGATCGCCCCGATGCAAGGCATGAAGACGCTCGCCCAGCGGCCGCTCGTCCTCGGCGTCCTCCTTTTCCTGGCCGTGGCCGGCGTCTTCATTCCCGCCGTGTCCCACGGGTTCATCACCTACGACGACCCCGTCTACGTCACCGAGAACGCCCACGTGAAGGCCGGGTTGACGGCGTCCGGCATCGCCTGGGCGTTCACGAGCAAGGAGGCGTCAAACTGGCACCCCTTGACGTGGATCTCGCACATGGCCGATTGCCAGCTCTACGGCCTTCAGCCCTGGGGCCACCATCTCACCAGCGTCCTGCTGCACGCCCTCAACGCCTCGCTTCTCTTCGCCGCGCTGCGGCGTATGACGGGCTCGGTCTGGCGCAGCCTCTTTGCCGCGGCGCTCTTCGGGCTGCATCCGCTCCATGTGGAATCGGTGGCATGGATCTCCGAGCGAAAGGACGTCCTGAGCACGGCCTTCTGGATGCTGTGCCTGTGGGCCTATGCGATCCGCGCGGAGCGCGAGAAGGCGGGCAGGCCCGGTGCGACGGCGTATTACCTCATCGCTCTCGGCTTCTTCGCCCTCGGCCTCATGGCTAAGCCGATGCTGGTGACGCTTCCCTGCGTCCTGCTGCTCCTCGACTTTTGGCCGCTGCGTCGCTGGCAGGGCGCAGCCTCCGGCGCGCGGTGGGCCCTCATCGCCGAGAAAATCCCCTTCTTCATCCTCGGCGCCGCGGCCTGCGCCATGACCCTCTCGGCCCAGGGGGGCGGCGGCACCATGGGCTCGGCCGAGCAATTCCCCATGCCGGTGCGGGTCTCCAATGCGCTTCTCTCCTACTGCAGGTACCTCGGGAAATGCTTCTTTCCCGCCAGGCTCGCCGTCTTCTACCCGTTCTTTGCCGAGCAGCCGCCCCTCTGGGTGACCGTCCTTGCGGCCACCTTCCTTGTCGTCGTCACCGCTGCCGTGCTGGCCGCCGGCAGGCGCAGGCCCTACCTGCCTGTGGGATGGCTCTGGTACGCGGGCACGCTGGTCCCGGTGATCGGCCTCATCCAGATCGGCGGCCAGGCAATGGCCGATCGCTACACGTACATCCCGTTGCTGTCGTGGGGCGCCGCCGACCTCGTCGCGCAGCTCCATGTCAGCACCAGGGCCGCCGCCTCCGCGGCGACCGTCGTGCTTCTCGGCCTTTCGGCGCTCACCTGCCGCCAGCTGGGATTCTGGAGCGATGGGGTGGTGCTCTTTCGCCACGCCGCGGCCGTGACGGAGAACAACTGGGTCGCGCACGCGAACCTCTATGCCTCGCTCGCCCGGTCTTCATCCCCGGCGGCGCGCGGCGAGCTGCAGGAAACGCTGCGGATCCTCGCCTCTTTCTCCGAGGTCCACCAGAGGAAGGGTGCCGAGCTGGAGAAGGTCCCGGGCCGGGCCGACGATGCGATCAAGGAGTACCGGATGGCTGTGAGCATCATGCCGGACATGGCCGGGCCGCACGTCAGCCTCGGCTCCGCCCTCGCGCGGATTCCCGGCCGCCTTGCCGAGGGGATCGAGGAATTCAGGACCGCCACCCGCCTCGACCCCGACCTCGCCGAGGCGCGTTACGACCTCGGCACGGCGCTCGCAGGTTCCCCGGGGAACCAGGCCGAGGCTGTCGCTGAGTTCGAGGATGTCGTCCGGATCAACCCGGGCAATTTCGCGGCCCATTACAACCTGGGGTACCTCCTTGCGAAGACCGATGCGGCTGCGTCGATTGACCACTACGAGGCGGCCGCCCGCCTCAGGCCCGACAGCTTCCAAGCCCAGTTCAACCTCGGCCTCGCCCTCGCCGACGTTCCCGGTCGCAAAGATGAGGCGGTGAGCCACCTCCAGGCCGCCCTGGCCGCCAATCCGGGCCTGACGCAGGCCCGCAACCTCATTGCACGGCTAAACGCTGAGTCCCAATAGTTAGGAATAGTCGAAACAGCGCATCCATTCCGGCCCAAACTGCGTAGAAGAGACTAGGTCCAGTCAACCCAGGTATCCCCATGAATTTCCGACACGCGCCGGGCGCCCTGATCGCCCTCGTCCTCGCCTTTTCGGGAGTCCCCTGCCCCGGCCAGGCGCCCTCCCCTGCGCCGAAGCCGGTCCTGGCCATCGACGTCGTGGAATCGCTCGGCCGCGGCACCAACCGGCTCACGGACTTCGACCGCATCTCCACGGTTTTCACGGACGTGTTCTCGCGCAGGAAATGGCCCGTCACCCTCAAGATGGAGCGCTTCGCGGCCAATGACCCATCCTACGACTATGAGCTCCGCGTCTTCTTCGAGGGCATCTACGAGGAGACGCCGGGCGACCTCACCTTCCACGCCTGGATGACGCTGTTCGACCATGGCACAAAGCACGACTTCGGGATGGTCCGCTTCCGCTACTATCCCCGGCCCGGGCAGGACGCCGAGGACGCCCTCGAGCGCGCCGTGCGCGGCGGTGCGGAGGAAGTCGCCCCGAAGATAGGGGCGATCCTCATTACCCATGGCGACGGCCACAAGAACTGACCCCCTGGCCACCGTCCCCGCCGTGCCGCCCCTGCCGGAGAACGAAGCCGCGATTGACTCCGGCCTCCTCGCGCGCGCGGGCTCCGGCGACCGCGACGCCTTCCGCGAGCTCTACGGCCGCTACAGTGCGCCCCTCTTCTCGCTCGCCATCCGGATCGTGGGCAACGCCGGCGAGGCGGAGGAGCTGCTCCAGGACACCTTCGTCAAGATGTGGAGGCACGCCTCCTCCCACGACCCGAGCAAGTCCAAGGCGTTCACGTGGGCCGTCACGATCCTCAAGCGCACCTGCATCGACCACCTGAGGAAACGCCGGAGAAGGCCCGTGACGACGCCCTTTGTGTCCGAGGCGATCGAGGACGACTCCTCCCGCGAGGACGGCCCCCGCTCGGCGGAGGCCCGAGAGGACGCGGAGCGCCTGCGCCATGCGCTCGCGGGCATCCCGCCCGAGCAGCGCAGCGCCCTTGAGCTCGCCCTGTTTTCGGAGATGACCCAGTTCGAAATCGCCCAGCGCCTTGGCCAGCCCGTCGGGACCGTGAAGTCATGGATCCGCCGCGGCATGCTCGGCCTGCGCGCCACCCTCAACGATCCCGCGCCATGAACCCACAACTCGAAGAACTCGCCAGCCTCTACGTCCTCGACCACCTCGACCCCGCCGAGAGGGCCGCGTTCGAGGCTCGCATCGCCCACGATGCGGGGCTCGCGGCGCTCACGCGCGACCTGGAGTCCGCGATGGCCCTGCGCATCCGTGCGCTGCCCCAACAGACACCGCCCGCCGCCCTCGCCGGCCGCATCAATGCCGCGATCGACCGCCTTGCGCCTGAGGAAGAGCCGCCCGAGCGCCTCTCCATCGGCGCCGTCATCGCCCGCTGGGGCGTCGCCGCGGCCATCGCCGTGACCGTGGGAACGGCGGCCTACATGAGCCTGCGCCGCCCGCCCTCGCCCCACGTGATCTTTGTCGGGCTCGACTCGGAGACGAGCACGCTCGCCGACCTCCCCGTTGCCGAGAACCCGCAGAACCCCGATGCCCGGTTCATCCAGCTGGCCTCCCTCGCCGAGAAATACTGGGACAAGCCGGAGGACCTGCCGGTCAAGCCGGCCGCCGCGGCCCAGGCAGGCCGCGGCTACGCGCTCTTCGACCCGGCGAGCAACCAGGGATTCATAGCGATCCGGCAGCTGCCCACGGTGGAGACCGGCAAACGCTACCACCTCTGGGTGCTCGACGCCGCGTCGGGCCAGATCCGCGAGGCGGGCATCCTCCCCCTCGAGGGCGCGAGCCGCGGACTTTACTTCTTCTCGGTGGCCCCGGGCACGGGCGCCAAGTCAGAGCGGCTCGACTTCTTCGTTACCGCCGAGGACGGAGCCGTGGCCGACCCCGTGCAGCCCCACGGCAAGGTGGTGCTCGGCGACCGGGACTTCTGACGGGGCCGCGCGCTCGCATTCGCCTTTATTCGCGCAGAGGCGCGTGCAGATTGTCTGCGACGTGACCACCCCGCCCCCGACCCCAGAGGATGCGCGCCCAGGTCGCTGGACGCCGGCGCAATGGCTTGGGGCGCTGCTCCTCGTCGCGGCCACGCTCCTCACCTACCACAGGGTGTGGCATGCCGACTATATCTGGGATGACGACGCCCATGTGACGCCGCCGGTGCTCCGGACCTTCCACGGCCTGGCCCGGATCTGGTTCCAGCCAGGTGCGACGCAGCAGTATTATCCCGTCCTCTATTCCGCCTTCTGGGCCGAGCACCGCCTCTGGGGCGATGCGGCCACCGGCTACCATCTCGCCACTATCCTCCTTCACGCGGCCGCGGCCTGCCTGTTCTACCGGCTGTTGGCGCGCCTGGCCGTTCCCGGGGCCCTCCTCGGCGCAGCCCTGTTCGCCCTGCATCCCGTGAACGTGGAATCCGTCGCGTGGATCTCGGAGCAGAAAAACACGCTCTCCGCCGTGTTTTATTTCGCGGCGGCGCTCGCCTACCTGGATTTCGACCGGGGCCGCCGCTGGGGCCCGTATGGCCTCGGGACAATCCTCTTCACCCTGGCGCTCCTGAGCAAGAGCGTGACCGCCGTGTTGCCCGCGGCGCTGCTCGTGGTCCTCTGGTGGAAACGCGGGCGCCTCGCCTTGAAGGGCGACGTGCCCCCGCTCGCTCCATGGTTCGGCCTCGGGGCGGCCTCGGGGACCTTCACCGCGTGGATGGAGCGCACCCACGTCGGGGCGCATGGCGCCGCGTTCCATTTGAGCGTCGCCGACCGGGTCCTCGTGGCCGGCCGCGCCCTTTGGTTCTACCTGGGCAAGGACCTGTGGCCCTCGGGCCTGACATTCATCTATCCGCGCTGGGCCATCGATTCGGGAAGCGCCGCCCAATACGTTTTTCCTGCCGCGGCCGCCGCGGTCCTCGCCTGCTGCTGGGCGGCGCGGCGCACGTCCCGATCCCCGCTGGCCGCCGGTCTCCTCTTCGCCGGCACCCTCTTCCCCGCGCTCGGCTTCGTCGATGTCTTCCCTTTCCTGTACTCCTTTGTCGCCGACCATTTCCAATACCTGGCATCGGCGGTCATTGCCGCCGCCGTCGCGGCGAACGCGACCATGGCCATCGGCCTCCTGTCCCCGGGCGCGCGCCACGCCCCGCGCGCCGCGTGCTGGGCCGTCGTCGCCCTGCTCGCCTCGATCGCCTGGCGGCAAAGCGGCCAGTATGCGGACGTCCAGACGCTGTGGCGGGCCACGATCGCGCGGAATCCCGAGTGCTGGATGGCCTACAACAACCTCGCGGCCGAGATGCTGTCGGCGGGCCGCACCCAGGACGCAATCGACGACGCGGTGGCGGCCCTGAGGCTGGCGCCCGACGATGCGGCCGCGCATGCGACGCTCGGGGAGGCGTTCAGCGCATCGGGCCGGACGCGCGACGCCTTTGGGGAATTCAACCGCGCCTTGGAGCTGGAGCCGAACAACGCGGCCGCGCGCATCAACTTCGGGGCCCTCCTGCTGGCCGCCGGACGGACCAAGGATGCGAAGGCGCAGTACCAGACCGCCCTTGAGGTGGTCCCGGATTCCGCGACGGCCCACAGCGGCCTCGGAGGGGTGTACATGAGGGAGAACAACATCCCAGCGGCGATCGGCGAGCTTCGCCTAGCGCTCGAGGACGGACGGCCGGAAGCGTCGACCCATGCCAACCTCGGCACGGCGCTCATGATGATGGGGCGCGCGAACGAGGGCATCGTTGAGTACCGGGCCGCCATCGCGCTGGATCCCAAGCTTCTCGTGGCGCAGTTCAACCTCGGCAATGCGCTCCAGCAGAGAGGCGAGACCACGGCGGCCATCGAGCAATTCCGCAGGGCGATCGAGGTCGCGCCGAATTTTGCCCAGGCCCACTACAGCCTGGGCGCCCTCCTTCTTGGTGCGGGCCAGCTTGACGAGGCGATCCAGCAGCTGACCCGGGCCGTCCAGCTGGCCCCCAGCTATGCGCGGGCACGGCAACTCCTCTCCCAGGCCGAGGCCCGCGCGCATTCAGCCCAATGAACGCGTGGTTTCGCACCCCCCGTGCGGGCGAAAAACACCACCCAATCCCCGCAGATGCGCGGCGATTGGTATGTGAGTCCTTTCCCGGCGGAATTAGTCATTGACTATTCTGGAATGGTCGTTCTTGTATGTGTCATGCCCCGTGCAAAGGAATTCGACGAGACCGAGGTGCTTGAAAAGGCGCTCGAGCTTTTCCGCGCCCGCGGATTCAAGCACACCTCCTTCGACGACCTCACCCGAGAGCTCGGCGTGAGCCGTCAGAGCCTCTACGACACCTACGGGGACAAGAACACGCTCTACCATGCGGCGCTGAAGCGGTATCTGGACAGGGGACTCGGGTACTTCAGCCGCACGCTTGACGACGAGGCGCCGATCAAGGAAGTCGTGGGCCGCCTCTTTGAGGGCATCCTGGAGAACCAATGCTCCAAGAACGCGACCGGATGCCTGATGGTGAACACGATGGTGGAGCTTTCCCCCCATGATCAGGAAATCCGGGCACTCCTCCAGGGTCACGCCCGAGCGATCGAAGGCTTGTTCCTGGCCCGTTTCAGCGCGGCGCAGCGCAAGGGCCAGATCTCCAGGTCAAAGGACCCGTTGGCGCTCGCCCAATATTTCCACAATATCCTCCTCGGGATCGGGGTCGGCTCGCGCGCGCTGGGCAACCCCGATGCGCTGCGCGCGACCGTCGCGGTGGCCTTGACGGTGCTCGACTGATTTTCTTGTTACCTTTTTGGAACGCTTATTCCACTACGTTAGAAACCCACTCCCATGAAAAACAAAACAATACTCGTCACGGGCGGCACGTCCGGCATCGGACTCGCCACCGCCCAATACCTGCAAGCCCAAGGCGCGCGGGTCCTCATCACCGGGCGAAACCCGGAGGCCCTCGCGTCCACCCAGGCCGTCCTCGGCCCGAAGGCCATCGTCCTGCCCTCGGATTCGGAATCCATCAGCGACGCCCAGCAGCTGGGCGCCCTCGTCAAGAAGCACACGGAAAAGCTCGATGGCGCGTTCCTGAACGCCGGTATCGCAAAGTTTGGCCCGTTCGAGGCCATGACACCCGGTCTCTTCGACCAGATGTTCAACATCAACGTGCGGGGGCTTTTCTTCCAGCTCCAGGCGCTTTTGGGCATCCTGGCGGACCCCAGCAGCGTAGTGCTTAACGCCTCCATCGTCGCCCAACTCGGACTGCCCAACATGAGCATCTACTCCGCCACCAAAGCCGCCGTCGTCTCCCTCGGGAAGACGCTAGCCGTGGAGCTCGCCCCCAAAGGGATCAGGGTCAACACCGTGAGCCCGGGACCCATCGCGACCCCGGCATTCGGCAAGCTCGGCCTGCCGGCGGAGGTCCAGCAACAGATGGCGGAACAATTTGCCTCCCAGTCGGTTCTCAAACGCATGGGCAAGTCCGACGAGGTCGCCAAACTGGTGGGTTTTCTCATTTCCGAGGATTCGAGCTTCATCACGGGCGATGATGTGACGATAGACGGGGGCGTCCGCCTTACATGAACAGCGGAAGGATATAGCCATGTTCCCAGCACTCTTCATCCTTTCCGCCCTCTGCGTCCTGGTTGCCACCGACGGCCCCGGCTCGTCGAGATGAGCCTGGGGCCCAGGCTCTATGTCGACACGGTCGCCAGGTGATCGGCCAGGCGCGCCAGCGTCTGGTTGGCCCCCTCGATCGCATTGACTGCCTTTACCACCCGGTCGCGGGAATCCGCGGAGCGAAAGACCATCCTGAGCGTGACCCGGGTCTTTCCCGCCTCGTCGGCGAAGGTCGCTGTGGCCCTGAAGTGCGGTTCCGAAGCGTGGTCGTAGACCAGGCGTTCGTCCTTCACCACCTCGACGTAGACGCTCTCGTTGGGAAAGTTCCTGCCGTCGGGCCCATGCATGACATGGCGCCAGATCCCTCCGGGCCTGACATCCATCACCTCCACCGTGTTTGAGAAACCTGCCGGGCCCCACCATTGCACAATATGCTTGGGGTCGGTCCACATCTGGTAGACGAGCGCGCGAGGAGCGTCATAGGCTCGGGTGACGACGAATTCCCTGTCTGCGGTATCGGATGATGAGGGCATGGTGAAGTGTATCTAGAGCGATGGGTTGTCCTAGTATCCGGCGAGGTAGGCCTCGAGCTGGTCAAACGTTCCTCCAAATCCCTGGCGCATGGAGTCGTGCCAGGAATCGAACTTCCTGCACTCGGCCTCGGAGGCGTTGATGGGGCCGCCCGTGAGGGACAGCGTCGTCCTGCCGCCCTCCTCGGTGAGCGTCATGACATTGAGGATCTCAAGCGGCCAGTCCGGCGAAAAGGGCGCCCTGACGATGTTCCCGCTCGCGTCCGAGAATGAGTTCACGAGGACAAGCCTCTCGGGCGGCACGATCTCGCGATAGACGAACTTGCCCCACATCTCGCGCCCGTCCGGCGTGAGCATCGAGTAGAGGAAGGTGCCGCCCGGACGCAGGTCCAGCTTGGCGACCTTCAGCGTGCCACCCTTAGGGCCCCACCATTGGGCGAGCCGGGACGCCTCGGTCCAGGCGTCGAAGACAAGCGCCCTCGGCGCGTTGAACACGCGCGTGATCGTGAACTCGGATTTCGGGGCGGCATTATTTTCCATGGTGCTTGGTGGTCTTTCCCTTGGCCTGGATCGCGGCGAGGTATTCCCCGAGCCTGTCAAAGCTCCCCTCCCAGTGGCGCCGGTATCCCTCCGTCCAGTCGGACACCTGCTTCAGGGGCTCCGC
>Ga0302311_10003156_pt1 | contig 18114 bp, 20 predicted proteins | sample III_Palsa_N1_3_FD_200449 | JGI IMG/M metagenome (GOLD analysis project Ga0302311, IMG submission 200449) | Peat permafrost microbial communities from Stordalen Mire near Abisko, Sweden - III_Palsa_N1_3 | ecosystem: Environmental > Terrestrial > Soil > Palsa > Peat permafrost | place: Sweden... | reverse complement strand
CGCCACCGACCGCCTCAAGGACGCCGGACTGGCCACGTTCGAAGAGAACGACACCACCTGCTGCTACTCCATCCAGGACAAGGTCTGGATCCATGGGCCGGGCAACGAGCCCTGGGAGGTCTACGCGGTCAAGGCCGATGCCGACACCCTCGGCAAGAGCGCCGACATCGCCCCGGACGCCCGCTGCGGCACCAACGCCTGCTGCGTCCCGCAAGAGGCGGAATAAAGGGTTGGGACCGCCCCCCGGCGCCCGGCCCACCAGCCGGGCGCCGACCGTGGCCCGCGGGTCAGGCCGCGGCGGGAGGAAAAGGTGTTGGGCGTCGGTCGGTGGGCCGGGATACTCCTGCTGTCCAAGGGTGGGGGAGTCATGGCCGATGTGTTCGTGTGTGCGGGGTGTGGCGCTGTTCTGACGGCGCCGGTGTTGCGGGTCGCGTTGCCCGTTCACGCTCACCACAGGTACGGGCATGAACTGCTTCCCGCGCTGATGGAAGCCGGGACGTACGCCGTCGATCCGGAGCCGTCCGGGCCGCCGTGGCGGCAGTGGGGCGAGCTCGGGGCGGACGAGGCGGAGGCCCGTGGGGTGTTCGCGCCGGTCCACGCCCTGTCCTTCGGGGCGCGGGGGGCGATCGCCGTCGCGCCCGGGGACACCCGTGGCACCGTGCTGATCCCGGAACGATGCGACGGCTACTGCCTGGGGCTGGACGGGAGGGACGGCCCGAACTTGGCCTGTGCGCAATGCGGGCAGGAGGTGGCAACCCGTATCGACGACTGCTCGCTCTGGCAGGCTGTGTGGTTCGCCCCGCATGCCGTGCACCGTCTCCGGGTCGACGGGCCCGGACGGCGGGCAGTCGGCTGGGAAGCGCTGGCGCGGGAGGGTCCGCCGCCGGTCGAGCCGTCCGGGGGCTGGAGCCCGTGGTGGGTGGCGGCAGTCGGGGCGGCGCTGGCCCACCTGCTGGTGGCATCGGCGGGAACGCCCGTCGCCGTCCCGGACGGGCTCGTCGCGGACACATTCGGCCGGGCGCTGCAGATACTCCTCCCGCCAGGGCTGCCGGCGAAGCAACTAGCCCTGGCCGGACCGGGGTTGCCGTCATCCGACCCGGCCCCGGAGATCGCCCTGGTTCCGCGGCATCCGCAGACGGGGAGAGTCTGGCAGCCGGCCGGCGCGGCGGCTACCGTGCCCCTGGCCGCTGACGTGTGGATGCATCTGGCCTTCCACAACGAACGATTGCTGGTTCCCGCGAGCGGCGGACTGCCCGACGGCGTCCTCCGCGACGATCCGCTGCCGATGCGTCCGCCGTGGCTGTTCCGCCCCGACTCGGGAGCGTTCCTCAGCACCCTGGCGCGGCTGCCCGCTGTCCGTCAGCCCTGGCTGCGCAGGATCTACGATCAGGTGAAGGCTCGGCCGTTCGCCCGCCCGTTCTAGCCGGTGCGTCTGCCACGCACCGCCCAACTCCCGGCCGGACACGCCCTAATGGCTCAGCGCGTCGACTTCGGCGTAACCGGGGATGCCGGGCGGCAGTGGCCGGCCGTCGCGGACCGCGAGGGCGGTGGTGACGGTGGCGTTCAGGGCCGCGCGGAAGAGCAGGGAGCCGGTGCTGACCCGCCGCACGCCCAGTTCCGCCAGCCGGTCCAGGCCGAGGGCCGGCAGGTGCAGCACGTTGACCGGCACCGGTACGGCGGCGGTGACGGCGGAGATGTCCTGCTCCCGGGCCAGCCCGGGCACGAAGATGCCGTCGGCACCTGCGTCCAGGTAGCGTCGCGCGCGGTCCAGCGTCGCGGGCACGGTGGCGTCGACCCCCAGCCAGTAGGTGTCCGTACGGGCGTTGACGAAGACCCCGGGCGCACGGCGCTTGACCGCGCGGATCAGCACCACCTGCGTCGCGGGGTCGGCCAGCCGGTCGCCGCGGCCGTCCTCCAGGTTGATCCCGGCGACCCCGAGGTCGGCCAACTCGGCCACCAGGTCGCCGACTTCCCCCGGATCGGGGCTGAAGCCCGCCTCGATGTCGACGGTGACCGGACACGGCAGCCGGACCAGCCTCCTGGCCAGCGTGAGGGTCTCGTCGCGGGTCAGTCCCGCGGCGTCGGGGATCCCCGCGGCGGCGGCCACGCCGAGGCTGGTGGTGCCGATCGCGGCGAACCCGGCAGCGGCCAGCGCCGCACCCGAGGCGAAGTCCCAGGCGTTGGGCAGCAACAGCGGCCGGTCGGTGTGATGCAGTGCGTGGAAGGCGGTGGTCACCGGGTCCTCGCTGCCACCAGGCCGGCCGCGAGCGCGAGCGCCTGCTCACGGCCGGGGCAGGCGTGCGGGCCGATCCCGAAGGGCGCATCGGCGAGGCTGACCTCCACGAGCGTGCCGTCCGGCGCCACCCGGCGGGTCAGCGGTACCGGCGGATCGGTTCGACCGGCCACCGTGTTCGCCACCAGGGCCTTGGTCGCGTCGCAGGCCTGAATGAGCAGCCCGATCCGGTTGGCCGTGGCCTCGTCGGCGACCCCGCCGCAGGCCTCGACCAGCCGGGCGACCGCCTGATCCGCTTCCCCGGTGATCGCGGTGTGCGGCTGGTAGGACTTCGCCACCACCGCGACGTCGTCGGCGACATCAACGGGCAGACCGAGTGCTTCGGCGAGGACCTCGACCGGCCCGTCGCCGCGCTCGGCCGCCCGCCGCCGAAGACTGTCCGGGTCGACGGAGGCCAGCTCGGCCACTGCCAGCGCACGCCGACGCCGGTGGGTCGGCCCCTCGCTGAAGCGGGCGACGGACGACCGCAGCCAGGCGACGCCACCGGGCGGTGAGTCGGGCACCGACGGGACGGCGAACTCCGGGTCGGACAGCACGGTATGGCTCATCAACGACATGAAACCAGGCTAGCGGTCGGGTCTGACATCGCCCCTCGGCCGGCTCACGCGTCACCGGCCCGGCGTCCCCAGGCGGAGATCATCGGGGCGGTGGCCAGGTCGAGCCGCCCGGTGGCGACATTCGCCAGGTGGCGCTCGATCTCCTCGTCGGTGGCCAGCCCCGCGCCGACCAGGCGGTCGCGGATCTGCTGCACCGTGGCGGTCTCCAGCACCGTGCAGGCGGGGGAGGTGATCGGGAAGTAGGCGTCGGCCTGGACCTCCTCCAGCCCCGCCTCGCGCAGCAGGCGTGGCAGGGTGCGGCCGTAGCCGAGGTCCGCGCCGCGCTGCGCCATCAGTTCCCGGAAGCCGGAGCGCAGCCGGTTGGCGAGCCGCTGCTCGGGGCCTGACTCGTCGGGGCACAGCAGCGGCTGCAGCCCGGGGTCGGCGTCCTCCAGCAGCAGCCAGCCGCCGGGACGCAGCGCGCCGACCATCCGGCGCAGCGCCTCGGCGCGGTCGGCGACATGGACCAGCACCAGGCGGGCGTGGACCAGGTCGAAGCCTCCGGAGGGGGCCGGGTCGGCGGCGACGTCGTGGCGCAGCACCTCCACCACGGTGTCGGCGGGGAAGGCGTCGGCGGAGGTCCAGGAGACGTCGATGTCGGTCGCCACCACAGCGCCCGTGCGACCGACCCGCCGGGCCAGCCCGGCCGGGACGGTGGCGCCCCCGGCGCCGACCTCCCAGCAGCGCATGCCCTCGCTGATGCCCAGCCGGTCGATGTGCCGGAAGGTCACCGGGTCGAAGAGCTCGGCGAGGGCGGCGAAGCGGGTGCCCGCCTGGATCTGCCGGTTGTCCAGCAGATAGCCGTGGGCGAAGTCGTGGTCAGCCATGCGCCGAGCATGGCACGAGCGGTCAGCGGCAGGGCCCTCAGGACCGGCGGCGGGGCTTTCCGGACTTGGCGCCGCCGGATTTGCCGCCGCCGGACTTCGGCTTGCCCGAACCGGAACCCGAGCCTGACCCCGAGCCCGACCCGGTGCGGGCGCGGCCGGTGCCGCTCGACCGGCCCTTGTCGCCCGGGGCGGGGCGCTGCTGCTTGGCCTTGGCCTTGGCTTTCGCCGTGGCCTTCGGCTGCTCGGCGGGTGTGCTGCGGCCGCGCGAGCTGTTGACGGTACGGCCCCGGACGATGCCGATGAGCTCCTCCACCAGGTCGGTGGTCCTGTCCTCCAGCCAGGACAGCGCCACCTGCGACTGCGGGGCGTCCACGACCGGCCGGTAGGTCACGTCCCTGCGGTGGTGCAGCCGGGCCAGGGACTGCGGCACGACCAGCACCCCGATGCCCGCCGCCACCAGCTCGACGGCGTCGCCGGTGGTGGCCGGGCGCTGCTTGGCCGGGACACCCGGCAGCGTCTCCCAGCCGATGACGTCGTCCAGCGGGTGCAGCTGGATGTCCTCGGCCAGGTCGGCGACGGTCACCTCGGCGGCTTCCGCCAGCCGGTGCTCCTTGGGGACCACCACCACCGTGGTCTCGGTGTAGAGCGGAATGGCGCTCAGGCGGGTCCGGTCGACCGGGAGCCGGACCAGACCGGCGTCCGCGTTCCCGTCCAGCAGCGTCGGCGCCGCCTCGGCTGCGGGGAGCGTCAGCAGAGCGAGCGGGACGTCGGTGATCCGCTCGTTCCAGACCTTCACCCACTTGGCGGGTGTCACGCCCGGGACGTATGCGAGCCGGAACGAGGAGGTCGCCTGGGTGTCTGTCACGGAGCCAGGTTACCGGCCGTGACCAGGGCGGCGCTCCGGCTCGGTATCCTGGGTCCCATGACGACACCCAAGCCGATGAAACCTCAGACCATGAAGCCCGCGACAGCGGCGAAGAAGCTGGGTGTCCACCTCCAGGCCACCCCCGCGGAATTCCAGGAGGGTGTGGTCTCCCGCGACGAGCTGAACGCCCTGCAGGCCGCCCCGCCGCAGTGGCTGGCCGAGCTGCGCCGCAACGGCCCGCACCCCCGTCCGGTGGTCGCCGACAAGCTCGGCGTCTCCATTTCGGGCCTGGCCCGGGGCGGCGTGACCGAGGCGCTCACCACGGAGCAGATCGACGCGCTGAAGGCCGAGATGCCGCTGTGGCTCCAGCACGAGCGGGCCACCCAGTCCGAGGTCCGCAAGGAAGCCGTGCGGATCAAGGAGAAGCAGAAGCAGGACGCGGCCAAGAAGGCCGAGCGCGCGGGCGCCGGCCGGGCGTAGTCCGGCGCCGGGACGGGCAGCCGGGCCGGATCGGGGGCGGGGGCGGGGGCGGTGCGAGGCACCGCCGATCCCGCGCCCCGGGCCTGCCTGCGGTTCTGCCCGCGCAGCGCGGGCGGGTGCTCGGCGGTGCGTGTTCCGCTGAGCGGGCGGCTGCGCCGCTGGTGAGTGGATGCGGGGGAGTGTCGTGGGCGCCCCCGCCCGGCATCAGCTCGTCCTGGATGCACCCCGCGGATGAGGCTGAGCAGGCTGTGCGGCCTCTCCGGGGGTGAAGGCCGACAAGTCGGCCCAGGACCGGTCGGTCTGTCTATGGAAGCCAGTCGCGGTCCGGGTCGTAGTGGAGCCAGCGGCGCTGCTCGGCCAGGGCTCCGAAGGCGTCCAGCAGCGGGTTCAGCTGCGGGTGGCCGGTGTCCGCGCGCCACAGCAGTGACCAGGCGTACAGCGGGGTCGGGTCCATCAGCGGGACCGAGCGCAGGCCCGGCAGGTCGGGCAGGGGCGAGTCCGCGGGGAAGAGAGTGAACCGGCGCGGCTGCGCGAGGACGGACTCGACGCTGTGTTCGAGGCCGAGGTTGGCGCCGACCTCCAGCTCGTGGATGCCGAACCGCTCCGCGAAGCACCGCAGGAAGTCGAGGCGTTCCAGTGAGGCCGGGCACCACAGGACGCTGGTCCGCAGGTCGGCGGGGCGCAGCAGGTCCGAGCCCGCGAGCGGATGGTCGGCGCTGAGCACCACGTCCACCGGTTCCAGCCGGGCCAGGCGGTGGGCCAGCCCGTCGGGCAGTGCTCCGCCCGGGGTGTCGGCCAGGGGGTGAACCCGGCCGAAGCCCACGTCGGTGTCGCCGCGCAGCAGCGCCGCGGCGACCGAGGGCAGGTCCCGCCCGGACCCGGGCTCGACGGTCAGCCCTGGTGACGCGTCCAGCACCGGCGCGACGGTGCGCATCGGCGCGTACAGGTGCCCCCACACGTCGAGCCGCAACGGGCGACGGGTTTCGCGTACCTGGGCCACCGCGTGGTCCCCCGCGGCCACGAGCCGGGTCGCGGGCTCCAGGAAACGCAGCCCGGCCCCGGTGAGCGCGACCGTATGCCCGGAACGGTCGAACAGCGGGACGCCGAGTTCCTGCTCCAGCCGGGCGATCCGCTTGGACAGGGCCTGCTGGCTGATCCCGAGCTGTCCGGCCGCCCGGCCGAAGTGCAGCAGGTCGGCGGTGACGGTGAAGGCGCGTACCCGGGCGAGGTCGAGATCCACGCCCTCTACCTTGGCCGACATCCTTCGGTTGTCAATCCGGCGGTTGGGTTGTTGGCCCGGGCCCGGTCGCCGGGGGCCTAGTGGTGTCCGCAACCACAAGCCTCAGTTCCTTCAGCCCCTTCAGCCCCTTCAGTCCAAGGAAAGCAGTGACCACCATGAAGGCGATGATCCCGACCGGGAAGCACGAACTGCCGGTCGTCCTCGGTGAGATCGAGCAGCCCCGGCCGCGCCCGAACGAGGCGCTGGTCAAGGTCGCCGCCTACTCCGTCAACCGGGGTGAGACGTTTCTGCTGGAGCAGCCCCCAGCGAACTGGGCCCCCGGCAAGGACGTCGCGGGCCTGGTGATCCAGGCGGCGGCCGACGGCACCGGTCCGGCGGTGGGCCGTCGGGTGGTCGGACACCCTCCGTTCGGTGGGTGGGCGGAGCTGGTCGCGGTGCCGACCGACTCCCTCGCGGAGCTCCCCGAGGAGGTGAGCGCGACCACCGCCGCAGCCCTGCCGCTGGCCGGGCTCACCGCGCTGCGGCTGCTGCGCACCGCTGGGCCGGTGGCCGGGCGGCGCATCCTGCTGACCGGCGCCTCCGGCGGCGTGGGGCACTACCTGACCGAGCTCGCCGCAGGCGCGGGGGCGGAGCTGACGGCGGTCAGCGCGTCGGCGGAGCGGGGAGCGCGGCTGGGGGAACTGGGCGCGGCCGCCGTGGTGCGTGACGTCGCCGACACCACCGGTCCGTTCGACATCGTCATGGAGTCGACCGGCGGTGCGAACCTGCCGGCCGCGCTGGCCAGGCTCGTCCCACGCGGCACCCTGATCTGGTTCGGCCAGGCCAGCCGTACCCCGGTGACGCTGGACTTCTTCGACATCCTGCGCGGCCCGGTCTCGGCGACGATCCGGCAGTTCTCCTATGCCGACGCGGACACCCCGTACGGCCCCGACCTGGCCACCCTGGTCCGGCTGGTGGCACAGGGGCGACTGCACCCGGAGATCGGACGCGTCGCCGACTGGGCCGAGACCGCCACCACCCTCACCGACCTGCGCGACCGCCGCATCCGTGGCAACGCCGTACTGACGGTCTCCTGAACCCCGCCGCCTGAACCCCCCGCCTGAACCCCGCCGTCCCCCGAGCTGGAGTACCCGCAGTCATGACCGCCTTCTTCGACACCCCTGGCCTGCTGCCCGCCTTCGTCGCCAACAACCTCTCGCGAGTGGTCGGCGCCGGGGCGGACCCCTTCGAGTACGACCGGGTGACCGCGGGCCTTGCGTCGCTGTACGACTGGCCCGCCACGCTGGAGCGCACCGGCCGTGCCCATCTCGCCGCCGGGGAGCGTGCCGAGGCGGCCGGGAACACCGTGTCGGCCGCGGCCTGCTACCGGACCGCCGCGGCCTGGCTGCACTGCGCGACGCTGCTGCCGCACCCCGACCGGGAGGCACTCGTCCGGGCGGAGGCCGCAGCCGACCAGGCGATGCGCCGCTCGCTCGCGCTGCTGGAGCCGGACGCGGCACGGATCGAGGGCCCGGGTTTCACCGGCTGGCTGCGCAGGCCTGCCGGGGTGGCCCGCCCGCCGATCGCGGTGATCATCCCCGGCATGGACTCCAGCAAGGAGGAGTTCCACGACGTGGCCGACGCCCTGCTCGTCCGGGGGCTGGCCGTGGCCGCCGTCGACGGGCCGGGACAGGGCCTGCTCGCGGCGAGCTCAGCCCCCGAGCCGGACTACGACACGGTGCTGGGCGCGGTGCTGGACACCCTCGCCGAGGACCACGGCCCGGGCGGCCCGGACGGCCCGGACGGCCCGGACGGTCTGGACCACGGCCGGATCGGCGTGATCGGGCTGAGCATGGGCGGCTTCTACGCCGCGGTGGCCGCCGCCCGCGAGCCACGGGTGCGGGCGACGGCCACGGTGAGCGGCCCGGCCGCACTGGACTGGGAGCAACTGCCCACGTTCGTCACCGAGACGCTCACCCAGCGCTGCGGATCCGAACACGCCGCCAGGGAGTTCGCGCGCCGGCTGGACCTGGCACCGCTCGCGGGCGCGATTCCGGGACCGCTGCTGGTGGTCGACGGCGGCCTGGACCGGATCCCGGGTGTGACCAACGGCGCGCCACTGGCCGACGCCGCCCCGTGCGGCGAGTACCTGCTGGTCCCGCACGGCGACCACCTGCTCGGCAACGCGCGTGGGGAGTGGCTGCCGGCCACCGCGGACTGGCTCGTGACGCGCCTCCGGGGCGCCCCGGCCGCCTGAGCGGCGGCGGTCCACGGGGCCCCGGCGCGGTGTTGTCAGTGGCGTGGGGTTGGATGTCCACATGACCGTTCTTGATCTGGCCCGGCGCCTCCCGGGCATCGCTGACCTGCGGGAGCACTGCCGTGCTCTGGCGATGCTGGAGGCTGTCGTCAGCCCGGAGTGGGCGTCCCGGTACTACTCCTTCAACTCGGCCTGGGCACCGGGGCAGCAGATGGCGTCGATGCGTGACGGCAGCGGGAGCGAGTGGTCCATCGTGTTCTCCGCCGCGGGCGCGTACATACGCGGCTTCGACCACGAGTCGCCGATGAGCCCCTACGCCTCCGGCAAGGACGGGCCGTGGCCGGGTGTCGTCGACCTGGTGCCCGCGGCCTTCCGGGAGTTCGTGGCGGAACCGGCGTTCTGCGACGAGCGGAGGACTCCGGTGCTGACCGTGTGCCTGTGGCGTGGGAACGACGACGACCGGTGGCAGACCGGCGAGATCGAGTTCCCCGAGGGGCGCACCGACCCGGACGGAGCCGACGCCCTGTTCGGCCTGCTGACCGACCGGACGCCCGAGGCGTACCTGAGCTTCGCCGAGGACTCCTACGAGATGGCGCCGGACCTCGCCGCCGTGACGGACATCCTGGGCCACCGGCCCCTCACCGCGGGGCTCGTCCATGCCGTGAATCCGGAGGTGACCCTGGAGGAGCTGGCAGCGGACGTTGCCGAGATCGGCTACCCCGGCGCCGCGCAGGGCCGGCGCCGTTGAACAGCCGCCCACCCAGGGCCGCTTCGCCACTGGTCTGGACGGCTCCGTTCGCCGCCAGGTAATCCCAGGCCAGGATGCCTGCTCCGGCACTACCGTTGGATGGTGACCACCTCGCTGCTGCTGTGCAACGACCCGCTGCGCCCGGCCCGTTGCGATCCCCATTTCGCCGCGCAGGCCGCTGCCGCGCGCCGACTCGGCTCGGTGGTGGCGCTGCTGGACCACGACGCGCTGCTGGCCGGTGACGCCGACGAGGCCGTACGGCGGGTGCCGCGCGACCTCGGCGCGGTCCGGTACCGGGGCTGGATGATTCCCGGCGCCGACTACGCGAACCTGCACACCGCCCTGGCCGCACGCGGAGTCCGGCTGCTGACCACGCCCGCCCAGTACCGCACCGCGCATGAACTCCCCGGCTGGTACGACACGTTCGCGGAAGTCACCCCGGCCAGCAGCTGGATCGCCTGCGTCCCGCTGCGGGCACCGGAACCGGGCGCCCTGGCCCGGGCCGCGGCCGGGCTCCCGCCCGGGGCCGGGATCGTGAAGGACTACGTCAAGTCCCGCAAGCACGAATGGGAGCAGGCCTGCTACCTGCCCGACCTCGCCGACACCGCCGCCGTCCATGCGGTGGTGTCCCGCCTCGTCGAGCTCCAGGAGGACACCCTGGCCGGTGGCATCGTCCTGCGTGCCTTCGAAAGCCTGCGCCAGGACGTGGGCGAGGCCAGGGTCTGGTGGATCAACGGCGAAGCGGTGCTGACCACCGCCCACCCGGACACCCCCGGCCTGCGCCCCGCACCCGCCCTCGACCACATCCGCCCACTCGTCCGGATCCTGGGCTGCACCTTCGTCACCACCGACGTCGCCCAGCGCGCCGACGGCAGTTGGCGGGTCATCGAAGTCGGCGACGGCCAGGTCAGCGACCTCCCGACCGGCACCGACCCGGCCGCACTGCTCGAACCACTGCTCGAACCACTGCTCAGCGGCGACTGACCGGGGTCACGCCCCCGGGCTTCAGCCCCGCTGCCGTTCCGCCGCCGGACCACCGTCGGCGGGCGCCTGGTCGCCGAGCGAGAGCAGCAGCGCGCGCAGGGTGTCGGCCAGGGCGGCGCGCTCGGCCGCGTCGAAGGCCGCGAGCAGACGGTTCTCGTTGGCCACATGGGCGGGCAGTGCCCGGTCGATCAGCTCCTGCCCCTGCTCGGTGAGTGCGACGTGCACCACCCGGGCGTCCGCCGCGCTGCGGGTGCGACTGACCAGCCCGCTGCTCTCCAGGCGGTCCAGCCGCTGGCTGATCGCGCCCGAGGTGACCATGGACGCCTGCATCAGCTGGGCGGGGGTGAGCCGGTGCGGGGGGTCGCTGCGGCGCAGTGTGGCGAGCATGTCGAAGGAGGCCGCGTCCAGGCCGAACTCGGCGAAGACGGTGCGCAGTTCGCCGTCCAGCAGGCGGGCGAGCCGTTTGAGCCGGCCGATCACCGCCATCGGCGAGGCGTCCAGGTCGGGGCGCTGCCGACTCCACTGGGCAAGCACCAGGTCAACGTGGTCACTGCGTCCTTCGGCATCCGTCATGGAAACAGACTAGTCAATGTCTTAGTGATGAGATACTTTCTCTTAGTGCTAAGAAATCGAGCTGCGACCATCCTGCTGACAGCCCTGGCACCGAGCGTCTGGGGCACCACCTACTACGTCACCACAGAGTTCCTTCCGCCGAACCGACCGCTGCTGGCCGCCCTGGCGCGCGCCCTCCCGGCCGGGCTGCTGCTCGTCGCGGCCACCCGGCAACTGCCCACCGGCTCCTGGTGGTGGCGGTCGCTGGTCCTGGGCACGCTCAACATCGGCGCCTTCTTCGCCCTGATCTTCATCGCCGCCTACCGGCTGCCGGGAGGGGTCGCCGCCACGATCGGTGCCCTCCAGCCGCTGCTCGTCGCGCTGCTCTCGGCCGGTCTGCTCGGCGACCGGCTCACCCTGCGCACCGTGGTCACCGGCCTGGTCGGCGTCGTCGGCGTCAGCCTGCTGGTCCTGCGGTCCACCGCGCGGCTGGACGTTCCCGGTCTCGCCGCCGCCCTGGGCAGCGCGGTCGTGATGGCGACCGGTGTGGTGCTCAGCAAGCGCTGGCGGTCACCGGCGCCCGTCCTGGCCACCACCGGATGGCAACTGGTGGCGGGCGGCCTGGTCCTGCTGCCGGTCGCGCTGCTGATCGAGGGGCCCCCGCCGGCCGGCCTGAGCACCGGCAACCTGCTCGGCTACGGCTACCTGTCGCTGGTCGGCGCCGCGCTCGCCTACACGCTCTGGTTCTCGGGCATCCGCGACCTGCCCCCGACCAACGTCACCTTCCTCGGCCTGCTCAGCCCGGTGGTCGCCACCACGGTCGGCTGGCTGGCCCTGGGCCAGGGGCTGACGGCCACCCAGATCCTCGGCGGCGCCCTGATCCTGGGCGCGCTGCTGGCCGCCCAGCTGCGCCGCAACGCTGTCCCGCGTCCCGCACACCCGTGACCGTTCCAAGGAGTCCCATCATGCGCATCACCGTCTTCGGCGCCGCCGGGGCCGCCGGTACCCGGATCGTGAACGAGGCCCTGTCCCGGGGGCACGAGGTCACCGCGGTCGTCCGCTCGTCCGAGCGGGTCGCGGAGCTTCCTCCGGGCGCACTGGTCCGGATCGGCGACGCCGCCTCCAGCCGGTCGGTGGTCGCGCTGACCGAGGGACAGGATCTGGTGATCTCGGCCACCCGCCCCGCGCCCGGCCGGGAACACGAACTCGTCGCGGCCGCCCGGGCCCTGCTCGCGGGCCTGACGCACACCGGGGCGCGACTGCTGCTGGTGGGCGGCGCCGCCACGCTCACCCTGCCGGGCGGCGGCACCGTGTTCGAGGCGCCGGACTTCCCCGCCGACTGGCTGCCGATAGCCACCGCATGCGCCGCCCAACTGGACGCCTGCCGCGCCGAGACCACCGTGGACTGGACCTACCTGAGCCCCGCCGCCCTGCTCGAACCGGGCGTACGCACCGGCCGTTACCGGCTGGGTCGGGACGCCCTGGTCATGGACCCGGCCGGGGTGTCGGCGCTCTCCTATGAGGACCTTGCCGTGGTACTCCTCGACGAGGCCGAACGGCCGCGGCATCGCCGCGTACGCTTCACCGCGGCCTACTGAACGGTCCGTCGGGCGGGGTCAGACGAGGCGGTGCATGCCGACGGAGGCGGGCGCCGTGGGGGTGAAGCCGAACTTCTGGTAGAGGAACCGGGCGTCCCCGTCGGCGATCAGCGAGACATAGGCACCGGAGGGTGCCCGGCGGTCGAGCTCCCCGACCAGCTCGGCCATGATCCGCTTGCCCAGCCCTCGGCCCTGGTGCTCCGGTACCACGCAGATGTCCACGATCTGGAAGAAGCATCCGCCGTCACCGATGACGCGCCCCATGCCGACCGGCTCGTCCCCGTGCAGAACCACCGCGCCGTGCCAGGTGTTGGGCAGTCCTGCCTCGGCTGCCTCGGCCGACTTGGCGCTGAGGCCCGCTGCCGGGCGCAGCCGGAGGTAGGTCTCGGTGGCCGGGATTCCGGGGCGCACAATGTAAGGGTCACTAATGGTCGTCATGCATTACATTCTAAGCATGGCCGCCCGCCCGGGCAAAGGCCTCAAGGGCGGGTTCGTTCCCGGGCGGAGCAGCACCGGGTGCGGCCGTTGCGCGGCGGGGGCGGCGGCTGCATGGTGATCGCCGTGACGTCCAGTTCCCGCTCCCGGCGGCAGGCCTTCGTGAGTGGCTTCGTTCTCTTCCTCTGTCTTGGGACCGCCGAGCAGTTGGTCGAGGCACTTGTCCACGCGGGGCACGACTCCTTCCTCCAGCGTGCCGGCTCGGTGCTTCTCGGCGGTGTCGGCGGAGGGCTGGGCATCGCCCTGTCCGACTGGTGCCGGCGGTGGCGGGCGGCCCGCTGGCGGGGGCCCGCCACGCCCAACCGCGCCGACCGGCCATGAAGGACCTCTCCCGGGAACTGCCCAGCACCGACGCGGTACCGGTACGCAACTGAACGGCGTTCCCCCCGGGGGTTGTCGGAGCGTGGTGCCTCTGGCCGGTACCGGACTACGTGGCTTCGGGGGCGATCAGGCGGGCGAGCAGGGCGCTCAGCTGCTGCTGTTCGGCCTGGGTCAGCGGGGCGAGCAGGGACTCGTTGGCCTGGTCGGCCAGTTGCTCCAGGCGGCGCAGCAGGGTCTGGCCGGGGGCGGTCAGCGCGAGCGCGTTCTTGCGCGCGTCGCGAGGGTCCCGGGTGCGGCTGATCAGCTCCCTGGCCTGCAGCTCGTTGAGGACCGCGACCATGTCCTTGGGGTCGATCCGGACGGTGCGCGACAGTTCGGCCTGGGCGATGGGACCGTGTTCGGCGATGCCGCACAGGACGGCGTGGTGCGGCATCCGCAGGCCCTCCGCGGCCAGTTGTTCGCCGACCAGGCGGTGGCCGAGGGCCGCGGCGCGGCCCAGCAGCCAGCTCGGCAGGGTCTGGAGGCGGCTGAGCGGGGCGGGAGGCGTCTGCATGGAACCAGCCTAGCCGAATTCATTGGACTCCCCAATGGATTGGGGGTTATCGTTGGGTATCCCAATGGATTGCGCGGAAAGGGGAGGCATATGCGCAAGGTCAGGTTCCAGCCGGAGGACACCGCCCAGCCGTTCCGGATCGACGAGGTGGAGGCACCCGTCCCGGGGCCCGGGCAGCTGCTGGTGGACACCGACGTCGTGGGGGTGAGTCTGGCGCTGGTTCGGATGCTGCGCGGGGGAGTGGTGCCGCAGGGCGGGCCCGGCGGCGAGATGGTGGGGCGGGTCGCCGCAGTGGGGGCGGGCGTTGAGGGGTTCCGGGTGGGCGACCGGGTGGGCGGGGTGGTGTTCGCGGACGTCTACGCCCAGTCCGTGCTCGCCGTTCCGGCCATGGTCACCGCTGTTCCCCCGCAGGTGACCGCCGCTGAGGCGCTGGCGCTGGTCCGGGGCGGCCTGGTCGCGCTGAGCGCGCTGCGGGTCGGACGCTTCGAGCCGGGTGAGTCGGTCATGGTCACGGCGGCGGCCAGCGGCGCCGGGCACCTGGCGGTGCAGTTGGCCAGGGCGCTGGGGGCGGGCCGCGTGGTCGCGGCGGTCAGGTCGGCGGACAAGGCAGGCTTCGTCCGTGGGTGCGGTGCCGACGAGGTGGTGAGCTATGCGCAGGCCTCTTGGGGTCAGCCGGTGGACCTGGTCCTCGACGGGGTCGGCGGTGAACTCGTGCAGCGCGGCGTGGATGTCCTCGCGCCCCACGGCAGGCTGGTGGCGTTCAGCGCGGGCGGCGGCACGGTGGACGCCGGTTCCCTGCTCGGCGGCCTCAAGTCGGTCATCGGCTTCTCCGTCGGACTGACCAGCCGCGAGCAGCCGGAACTCATCGCGCAGCGCTGGGGCGAACTGTGGGAGCTGCACGCGGCCGGCCACCTGCGTCCGGCGTACCATTCCCTGACGCTCGATCAGATCGGCGAGGCCATAGGGCTGATCGACTCCCGCAGCAACCTCGGCAGGGTCCTGCTGCGGATGGCCTGAACTCCCGGCCGCTGCCGGACGGGCGCGGGCCTGTCCGGAGGGTGCAGGTCAATCGGTTGATCCAGCAGGGCCGTTGGGCTGTGGGGGCGGGGGCTGTGCGGGGTTCTCGGGCAGCAGCGGGAACAGCCGGGTGACGGCGGCGACGGCAACGGCGGCTGCGGGCCGGGCCGCGGGATGCCGGTCGCGTTCGCGGTAGCCGGCCAGCAGCAGGCGGATGGAGGCGGCCAGTTCGGCCGTCTCCGCCGGGGTGAGGTGGACCACGGCGCTGAAGGACTCGTCCTGCTGCCATGCGGTCGGCGCCTGCGCCCGGTGGGCCAGCCAGTGCTGGTAGCTCTCGTCCTCCAGCCCCCGCGCGAGGACGGCGAACCCCTCCGGCGCCTGGTGAGCGGGCGGTTCGGGCGGTTCGGCGGGCTCGGTGGGGGCCCAGCGGAGCTGCCAGGGCCGGGCGCGGCCACCTTCGTGCGGGGCCTCCTCGATGAGGCCGTGCCGGGCGAGTTGGCGCAGGTGGAAGGAGCAGAGGCCGGAGCTGTGGCCGAGCCGGGCGGCGGCCTCGGTGGACGTGACGGTGCCGGTTTCGGCCAGCAGGTCCAGCAGGGCGACCCGCACCGGATGGTCGGGGAGCGGCTGCCGGGCCGGCCGCCGCAGCGGGTCCGCGGACGAGGCTTGACGCTTTTCATGGCTCACTTTGCAAAGAGTGCTACTTTGCAAAGGAGTTGGTCAAGCCCGGTACTGGCGGAAGGCGTTGATGCCTGATGGACATTCGGTTCGGTGACACCTCGAAGGATCGCCGGGTGCGGGTGCTGGGTGAACCCGTGGACTTCTACCCCCGGCTCGCACCGGAGGTCGAGCGGGGCTCGGTGCGCCGGGTCACCGTCGTGGGCGAGGAGATCCTCCGCCGCCGCTGCCGGGAGGTGACGCGGTTCGGCACGCCGGAACTCGCCCGGCTGGTGGACGACATGTTCGCCACCAACCAGGTGGCCGAGGGGGCGGCGCTGGCCGCCAACCAGGTCGATGTCGACCTCCAGCTGTTCGTCTGGGACATGACGGACGACTGGGGGGTGCGGCACGTCGGGCACATCGCCAATCCCGTCCTCGACGACGTACCGGCCGAGCAGCGCAGGCTGGTCGAGGAGCCGGAGGGGTGCCTGTCCGTTCCCGGCCCCTACCGGGTGGTTCCCCGGCTCGACCGGGCCGTCGTCCGGGGCCGCGACCAGGACGGCAACGCGCTGGTGATCGAGGGCAGGGGCTACTTCGCCCGCTGCCTGCAGCACGAGACGGACCATCTCCACGGACAGCTGTACCTGGACCGGCTGGCCCAGCGGGAACGCAAGTCGGCGCTGCGTGAGATGGACGCGTCCAAGGACGAGCTGTTCGCCCGCCGGGCCTCGCTGGCAAGGGAGTTGGGCAAGTGACCAGCCCAGTGGGGGTGGCCGCGCCGACGGAAAGCCAACATGTTCAGACAGTTTGACAGAGGGTAAGGAAAACAAAGCAACAAATATTGACCCAGTCGAATGGTGCGCGTACCTTCCGAGCCAGTAGCTCCCTCCCAGCGTTCAGGAGCACACCATGCGCAAAGACAGATCCACGGTGCTGCTGTCCGTGGTGGCGGTTCTCGGCCTGGTCCTCGGCGGCCTGATCGGGCTCGCGGGCGTGTCGCAGGCGGCGACCGCGCTGCCGTGCGACATCTATGCGGCCGCCGGTACCCCGTGCGTGGCCGCGCACAGCACCGTGCGCGCCCTGTTCTCCGGCTACAACGGCCCGCTGTACCAGGTCACCCGGGCGTCGGACGGGGCGACCGACGACATCGGGCTGCTCTCCCAGGGCGGTTACGCGAACGCCGCCGCGCAGGACGCCTTCTGCGAGAACACCACCTGCCGCATCACCAGGATCTACGACCAGACCTCACGGCACAACGACCTGACCCCGGGACCGGCCGGAACCTCCGGCATGGGCGCCGACCGGGGCGCGGACGCCGGCGAGATCGCGGTGACGGCCGGCGGCCACAAGGTGTACGGCGTCTGGATCTCACCGGGGGTCGGCTACCGGTACACCGGTGTCGCGTCCGGCGTCGCCGTCAACGGCCAGGCCGAGGGCGCGTACATGGTGGCCAGCGGCACCCACGTCGGCTCCAACTGCTGCTTCGACTACGGCAATGCGGAGAGCACCCCGGCCGACACCGGCAACGGTCACATGGACGCCGTGAGCCTCGCCACCACCTGCTACTTCGCACCGTGCACCGGCTCGGGCCCGTGGGTCGAGGCCGACATGGAGAACGGCATGTTCCAGGGCGACAACGGCTCCAACACCGCCAACGCGGGGAACAGCAGCCCGTTCGTGACGGCGGTGCTCAAGAACGACGGCCGAACCAGCTACGCCCTGAAGGGCGGCAACGCGCAGTCCGGCGGGCTGACCACCTGGTGGGACGGCTCGCTGCCGACGCGGGGCGGCTACCTGCCGATGCATCAGGAGGGCGGCATCATCCTGGGCACCGGCGGGGACAACAGCAACTGGAACATGGGCACCTTCTTCGAGGGCGTGATGGTCGCCGGATTCCCGACCGACGCGGCCGAGAACGCGGTCCAGGCGAACATCGTCTCGGTGGGCTACTCCGGTGAGACGAACGTGCCCAACGGCCCCCAGGGAACGATCGGCGGCCCCGGAGGCCAGTGCGTGGACGTCGCCGGTGACGACACCGGCACCGACGGGACGGCCGTGCAGCTGTGGAACTGCCAGTCCTACGCCGAGGACCAGTACTGGACGCACAACCCCAACGGCTCGCTCAGCACCCTCGGCCGGTGCCTGGACATCGACGGGGACGGGACGGCCAACGGTACCCAGGTGGAGCTGTGGGACTGCAACGGTGTGGGCGGTCAGCAGTGGGTGCAGCAGGCCAACGGTTCGCTGCTGAACCCGCAGTCGGGACGCTGCCTGGACTCGCCCAGCGGAGCGACCGGCAACGGCACCCGGTTGCAGATCTACGACTGCAACGGCACCGCCGCCCAGGAGTTCCCGGTCAACGGCGGCGGCCCGGTCGCCGGCCCCGGCGGCCAGTGCCTGGACGTCGCTGGCGATGACACCGGCGGCGACGGGACGGCCGTGCAGCTGTGGAACTGCCAGTCCTACGCGATCGACCAGCACTGGTACCACAACCCCAACGGCTCGCTGGAGACGCTGGGCCGGTGCCTGGACATCGACGGTGACGGGACGGCGAACGGTACCCAGGTGGAGCTGTGGGACTGCAACGGTGTGGGCGGTCAGCAGTGGGTGCAGCAGGCCAACGGTTCGCTGCTGAACCCGCAGTCGGGACGC
>Ga0302311_10003155_pt1 | contig 18117 bp, 18 predicted proteins | sample III_Palsa_N1_3_FD_200449 | JGI IMG/M metagenome (GOLD analysis project Ga0302311, IMG submission 200449) | Peat permafrost microbial communities from Stordalen Mire near Abisko, Sweden - III_Palsa_N1_3 | ecosystem: Environmental > Terrestrial > Soil > Palsa > Peat permafrost | place: Sweden... | reverse complement strand
TCGATTTTATCGATTAATGAAGCAAGGGGCTGTTGCGCCTCTGCCGGACCGCATCATAATTGTTGCAACCATTCCGCTAGGGATCATGCGAACAGATCAGCCCCGGCCGCGATAGGGCGCGACGCCCTGATCCGGAATCCACAGATCCTTCGGCAGTTTGCCGGTCTGCCAGAACACGTCGATTGGAATGCCGCCGCGCGGATACCAGTAGCCGCCGATGCGCAGCCATTTCGGCTTGATTTCCGCCGCGATCCGCTTGCCGATCGCCACCGTGCAATCCTCGTGGAACGCGCCGTGATTGCGAAAGCTCGCGACATAGAGTTTCAGCGATTTCGACTCCAGCAGCCATTGGCCGGGCACATAGTCGATCATGAGATGCGCGAAGTCGGGCTGGCCGGTGACCGGGCACAGCGAAGTGAATTCCGGCGCGGTGAAGCGCACAACGTAATTGGTGTCTTTTTGCGGATTGGGAACACGGTCGAGCTTCGCGGCGTCGGGCGAGGTGGGCCATTCCACGGCACGGCCGAGCTGCAGGCCCGATGTGTCAGACAGCGGCTTTGACGATTTGCGAGGTTTCGGGCGAGGTTTCAGGCTAGGTTTCCTGGACATGCTTGGTCTCCGTTGCCGCGTTATTAGACAATTCGCCGGGCGGCGTCACGGGCAAGGCAACCTTCAAGGCAACCTTCAAGGCAACCTTTTCCGCCGCCAAGGCTTGCTGTAAAGGCTTGCTGTAGAAGCAGCGCCAACCATTCTTTCCAAAGAGGCTCCCATGACCGCCATCGTCGACATCATCGGCCGCGAAATCCTCGACAGCCGCGGCAATCCCACCGTTGAGGTCGATGTGGTGCTGGAGGACGGTTCGATCGGCCGTGCGGCGGTGCCCTCGGGGGCTTCCACCGGCGCCCATGAGGCGGTCGAACTGCGCGATGGCGACAAGGCCCGCTATCTCGGCAAGGGCGTGCAAAAAGCCGTCGCGGCCGTGAACGGCGAAATCTTCGACGCGCTCGGCGACATGGCGGTCGAGGAGCAGATCCAGATCGACCAGATCATGATCGATCTCGACGGCACCCCGAACAAAAGCCGGCTCGGCGCCAACGCCATCCTCGGCGTTTCGCTGGCCTGCGCCAAGGCGGCGGCGGAATCCTTCGACATGCCGCTCTATCGGTATGTCGGCGGCACCTCGGCGCGGACGTTGCCGGTGCCGATGATGAACATCATCAATGGCGGCGTGCACGCCGACAATCCGATCGATTTCCAGGAATTCATGATCATGCCGGTCGGCGCCAGGAGCTTTGCCGAGGCGCTGCGCTGCGGTTCGGAAATCTTCCACACCTTGCGGGCGGAGCTGAAGAAGGCCGGCCACAACACCAATGTCGGCGACGAAGGCGGTTTCGCGCCGAACCTGCCGTCGGCGGATGCGGCGCTTGAATTCGTGATGGCCGCGATCGGCAAGGCCGGTTACAGAGCGGGCGGCGACGTCATGCTGGCGCTGGATTGCGCCGCCACCGAATTCTTCAAGGACGGCAAGTACGTCTACGGCGGCGAGAACAAGACCCGCTCGGGTTCCGAACAGGCGAAATATCTCGCCGATCTCGCCTCGCGCTATCCGATCGTCTCGATCGAGGACGGCATGTCCGAAGACGACATGGACGGCTGGAAGCAATTGACCGATCTCATCGGCGGCAAATGCCAGCTGGTCGGCGACGACCTGTTCGTGACCAACGTGACCCGGCTCGCCGACGGTATCAAGAACGGCCGCGCCAACTCCATTCTCATCAAGGTCAACCAGATCGGGACGCTGACGGAAACGCTTGATGCGGTCGAGATGGCCTACAAGGCCGGTTACACCGCCGTGATGTCACATCGGTCGGGCGAGACCGAGGATTCCACCATCGCCGACCTCGCGGTCGCGACCAATTGCGGCCAGATCAAAACCGGCTCGCTGGCGCGCTCGGATCGCACCGCCAAGTACAATCAGTTGCTGCGGATCGAGCAGGAATTGGGGAGCCAGGCGAAATATGCGGGCAGGGCGGCGCTGAAGGCGCTGGCTTAAGGTCGGCTGAACCGGGTCTCGCTTCGATCTTGCCGGACCGCGACCGTCTGTCACCGGGCGGCAAAGCCCATTTCGCGATTTCGAACGGCATAATGAGGCTTGCCTTCGCGCCATAACCTGAGAACACTCCCGGCCAATTCGGCTTTAGCCGAAACAGGGAGGTTACGATGGGTTCCGACGGCACAACCGGGCTTCAGTTGCGTTCGCTGATCAAGAACAGCGGCGAACTCGAGATATCGCTGGCCAGCGTCCCGACCGCAGAACCTTCAGCCGACGAAGTCGTGGTCCGGGTCGAGGCGGCACCGATCAATCCGTCGGATCTCGGCCTTCTGGTCGGGGCCGCGGATATGACAACGGCCAAGGCGTCCGGCACCAAGGACGCGCCGGTGATCACGGCAAAGGTCCCGGATGCGGCGATGCGGGCGATGGCGGGACGGCTCGATGAATCGATGCCGGTCGGCAATGAGGGCGCCGGCGTCGTGATCAGGACCGGGTCGTCCGACGCGGCGAAAGCGCTGATGGGCAAGACGGTCGCGATGATCGGCGGCGCCATGTACGCGCAGTACCGCACCATCAAAGCCGGCGACTGTCTGGTGCTGCCGGCCGGCATCACGCCCGCCGAAGGCGCCTCGTGTTTTGTCAATCCGCTGACGTCGCTCGGCATGGTCGAGACCATGCGGCGTGAGGGACATAAAGCGCTGGTGCATACCGCGGCCGCCTCCAACCTCGGCCAGATGCTCAACAAGATCTGCCTCAAGGACGGCGTCGACCTCGTCAATATCGTCCGCAGTCCGCAGCAGGCCGAGATCCTGCATAAAATCGGCGCGAAACATGTGGTCGATTCCACGGCGCCGAGCTTCATGGCGGATCTGACGGCAGCACTGGTCGAAACCGGCGCGACGCTGGCGTTCGATGCGATCGGCGGCGGCAAGCTCGCCGGCCAGATTCTCACCGGCATGGAAATCGCCATCAACAAGACCGCCAAGGTCTACAGCCGTTACGGATCGAACGTGCACAAGCAGGTCTATATCTACGGCGGCCTCGATACCGGCCCGCTCGAACTAAACCGGGCGTTCGGCATGGCCTGGGGAATCGGTGGCTGGCTGCTGTTTCCGTTCCTGCAGAAAATCGGCCCGGCCGACGGGATGAGGTTGCGCCAGCGCGTCGTCGCCGAACTCAAGACCACCTTTGCCAGCCACTATACGCAGGTGGTGTCGTTGCAGGAGGCGCTGCAATTGTCGCACATCGCCGTCTATGGCAAGCGCGCCACCGGCGAAAAATACCTGATCAATCCGAACAAGGGCGGATGAGGTTTTGCAACCGCGGTTTGGTTGCCGATACCGACAGCCGCCCGACCGGTCACACCACAGGAGTTGCTGAAAACAGTTTTTAAAAAGGGGGAAATTTAATGTCGACAGATCTCAAATACCTCGCCTTTACCGCCATTCTGACGGCGTCATTATGGATTCCCTACATCGTCTGCCAGTCCATGACCCATGGACTGCTGACGCCCCAAAACTATCTCGATCCCACGCCGCGGCCGGTGCCGCTGTGGGGCAAGCGTGCCGACCGGACCTACATTAACGCGGTCGAAAGCTTCGCGCCGTTCGCGGCGCTGGTGATCGCGGTCCATCTGGCCGGCAAGGCCGATGCGATGACGGCGTTCTGGGCGATGGCCTTCTTCTGGCTGCGGCTGGCCCACGCCGTCGTGTACCTGCTCGGCATTACCTATCTGCGGACGCTGATCTTTACGCTCGGCTATGTGGCGGTGGTGGGTATCTTCTGGGAATTCGTGAAGTAGGCGCCGGTGCGATCCCCTGCGACGCTTTTTGGCGTCGCATGATAGCCTGCGCGCCTGACAATGTGATTTGACACGGTGACTTAACAAGGTGACTTGCCTTCTGCTCCCAACCGGGGGCAGTCGGCCCGGATGTGTAAAAGGCAGAGTTAAAACCAGGGAGAATTCGTCATGACAGATTTGAGCCGCCGCCATCTCTTAGCCGGCGTCGCCGTTGCCGGCGCCGCAACCGCCCTGACGCCGTTGGCCATGCCGACCGCCGGCGCCGCGGTGCCGCCCGCCGCCGCGCAGGCGCCCGGTTTCTATCGCTACAAGGTCGGCGCCTACGAATGCACCTCGATCAATGACGGCGCGCGCTCGTTCCCGCTGCCCGATACTTTCGTCAAGAACGTTCCAAAGGAAGAAGTGCTGGCGGCCGCCGAAGCCGCCTATATGCCGAAGGGCATGGTCACGGTGCCGTTCAACCCGCAACTCATCAACACCGGCAGCAAGCTGATCCTGATCGACAGCGGCAATGGCATCGCCACCTATGAGCCCACCAAGGGCGCGGTCGGCCGGACCCTGCAAAATCTCGCCGCTGCGGGCGTCGACCCCAAAAGCATCGATGTCGTGCTGATGTCACATCTGCATCCTGACCACACCAACGGCATCCGGGCCGCCGACGGTTCGATGGCCTTCCCGAATGCCGAAATCATGGTCCCGGCGAAGGAATGGGAATTCTGGATGAGCGACGAGAACGCCGCCAAGGCCCAGTCCAGCGACATGATGAAGAATTATTTCGCCAATGTGAAAAAGATCTATGCCGGCATCGAATCCAAGGTCACGAAGTATGACTGGGGCAAGGAAGTCGCCCCCGGCATCACGTCGATCGCCGCGCCCGGCCACACACCGGGGCATACCGCGTTCGCGGTGGCCTCCGGCGGTTCGAAAGTCCTGATCCAGTCCGACGTCACCAACATTCCCGAGTTCTTCCTGCGCAATCCGGATTGGCACGTGGCCTACGACACCGACCCGGACCTGGCGCAGGAAACCCGGCACAAATTCTACGACATGGCGGCGGCCGAGAAGGCAATGGTGGTGGGCTTCCACTTCACCTTCCCCTCGATCGGTCATGTCGAGAAGGACGGTGCGAAATACCGGCTGGTTCCGGTGGCCTGGAATCCGGTGATCTGATCGCCGCTCGCGAAAGATTGACCGCGGTCGGACCGTTCCGATCGGTCTTGGTTTGCGGGGTGAACCAGCAGGCTCACCCCCGCAGGTGACGCCGGCAGTGCGGACCGGTGGTTCATGCACTTGCATCTTTTGTCGGCGTCGCTAGGGTGGCGCGCAAGTTGACCCCATGCCCGCCTCAAAAGGAAATCTCATGGCCACCCCCTACAATATCGTCGTCCTTCCCGGCAGCCTTCGCAAAGAGAGCTTCTCGCTCAAGATTGCCAACGCGCTCGCCAAACTGGCGCCTGACACGCTCAAGCTCACGGTCGTCCCCTTGCACGACATTTCCTTTTTCAATCAGGATCTGGAAGCTACCCCGCCGGCCGATTGGGTGAAGTTTCGCGAGACGCTGCAAAAGTCCAACGGCGTGTTGTTCATCACGCCCGAATACAACCGCTCGGTCTCCGGCGTGCTGAAAAACGCCATCGATGTCGGGTCGCGGCCCTATGGCAAGAGCTCGTTCAACGGCAAGCCGGTCGGCATCGTCAGCAATTCGCCGGGACCGCTCGGTGGCGTCAGCGCCGCCAAGCATTTGCAGCAGATCCTGCCGGGCATAGCCGGACCGATCATGCAGCAGCCGGAAATCTACCTGAACGGCATCGGTGACGCCTTCGACGAAAAGGGCCAGCTCACCAAGGAGTCGCTGCAGACGGTGCTGAAGCAATATATCGACGCCTATTCGGCGTTCGTGGAGAAGCACCACAAATAGGCGCGCTGTCGCGGCGGACCATGGTCTTAGGATTCCGTTAACCGGGGCGTCGCATGCTCGGGCCATGGTTTCGCGCAGCCGACTCAAATCCCTGCTGACCGGGCTGGCCCTCTATACGATGGCGGCGGCGATGGTCGGCTATTTCGGTGTCAATGCCTATACCGGCAAGTACGGGCTGAATGCGCGGCTGGAACTTGACCAGGAGATCATCGCGCTGACCTCCGAACTGGCCCGCCTGAAGCGGGAGCGGACCGAGGGTGAGCAACGGGTCTCGTTGCTGCGGTCGGACCGGGTCGATCCCGATATGCTCGACGAGCGTGCGCGCTATCAGCTCGATTACGTCAATCCGCACGACCTGGTTCGGACCACAGCTCCCAACTGATCGTCAAATTACAAATTTGCACGAAATCGGTTTCGAAAATGTCGCGCCGCATTGCACTGCGGCATAGCGAGGCTTTCGCGAGCTCACGCAATCCTTTCATGGCGGTTTGAGTTGGGTTAGAGAGAGCTATTCGTTCTCTCATCCGGAAATGCCATGGCCGCACCGAAGAAAAGCGTCGCGAAGGAAACTGCACAGGGGAATGGCGCCGACACCCCCCCGGAATTCACCCGGGAGCAGGAACTGAGCGCGCTGCGCGACATGCTGCTGATCCGCAGATTCGAGGAAAAGGCCGGTCAGCTCTACGGAATGGGCGCCATCGGCGGCTTCTGCCATCTCTATATCGGCCAGGAAGCGATCGTCGTCGGCATGCAGATGGCCCTGAAGCAGGGCGATCAGGTCATAACCGGATACCGTGACCATGGGCACATGCTGGCCTGTGGCATGGAGGCCAAGGGCGTGATGGCCGAACTGACCGGACGCCATGGCGGCTATTCCAAGGGCAAGGGCGGCTCCATGCACATGTTCAGCAAGGAGAAGAATTTCTTCGGCGGCCACGGCATCGTCGGGGCCCAGGTTTCGCTCGGCACCGGTCTCGCCTTCGCCAACCGCTATCGCGGTAACGATTTCGTCAGCCTGGCCTATTTCGGCGACGGCGCGTCCAATCAGGGCCAGGTCTATGAGAGCTTCAACATGGCGGAGCTGTGGAAGCTTCCGGTGATCTACATCATCGAAAACAACCGCTACGCGATGGGCACCTCGGTGACGCGTTCGTCGGCCCAGACCGACTTTTCCAAGCGCGGCATATCCTTCAACATTCCGGGCGAGCAGGTCGACGGCATGGACGTGCGTGCGGTGAAGGCCGCGGGCGACCGGGCGGTGGCGTGGTGCCGCGCCGGCAAGGGGCCCTTCATCCTGGAAATGCAGACCTACCGCTACCGCGGGCATTCGATGTCGGACCCGGCGAAATATCGCACCCGCGAGGAAGTCGACAAGGTCCGGCACGACAGCGACCCGATCGAGCAGGTGCGCGAACGTTTGCTGGCCGCCAAGATGAGCGAGCAGGAGCTGAAGGCGGTCGATGCCGAGGTGCGCGAGATCGTCAACGCCGCCGCGGACTTCGCCCAGCACGATCCCGAGCCCGATGCCGCCGAATTGTGGACCGACGTCTATCGTTAAACGCGCGAAACGCTTATCCCGCAGGATACGCGCAGCTTAAAGAGTGAATTTTCCGGAGCGGATATGCCAATTCAAGTGCTAATGCCTGCGCTGTCGCCGACCATGGAGAAGGGCAACCTTTCGAAATGGCTGAAGAAGGAAGGCGAGGCCATCAAGTCGGGCGATGTCATCGCCGAGATCGAAACCGACAAGGCGACGATGGAAGTCGAGGCCACCGATGAGGGCACGCTCGGCAAGATACTGATCCCGGAAGGCACCGCCGACGTCGCGGTCAACACCCCGATCGCGACCATTCTGGCCGACGGCGAAAGTGCTGCCGATGCCGGCAAGGCCAGCGCGCCGGCGAAAGTAGCAGAGAAAGCCTTGGAGCCGGCGGCGCCCGCCGCCGAAGCGAAATCCGCGCCAGCGCCCAAAAGCGAAACACCGGTTCCGGCCGCGCCCACAGCCGTCGCCGCGCCCGATCCCGAAATACCCGCCGGCACCGAGATGGTGACCATGACCATCCGCGACGCGCTGCGCGACGCCATGGCCGAGGAAATGCGCCGCGATCCCGATGTTTTCCTGATGGGCGAAGAGGTCGCGGAATATCAGGGCGCCTACAAGGTCAGCCAGGGGCTGCTGCAGGAATTCGGCGCCCGGCGCGTCATCGATACGCCGATTACCGAGCATGGATTCGCCGGCATCGGCGTCGGCGCGGCGATGGCGGGCTTAAAGCCGATCGTCGAGTTCATGACCTTCAACTTCGCCATGCAGGCGATGGACCAGATCATCAACTCCGCGGCAAAAACGCTGTACATGTCCGGCGGACAGATGGGGTGTTCGATCGTATTCCGCGGCCCCAACGGTGCCGCCGCCCGCGTTGCCGCCCAGCACAGCCAGGATTACTCGGCCTGGTACTCGCAAGTCCCCGGCCTCAAGGTGGTCGCGCCGTTTTCGGCCGCCGACTACAAGGGCCTGTTGAAGGCCGCGATCCGCGATCCCAATCCGGTGATCTTCCTCGAAAACGAAATGCTGTACGGCCATTCCGGCGAGGTTCCGAAACTCGACGACTATGTGATCCCGATCGGCAAGGCGCGTGTGGTGCGCTCCGGTGGCCATGTCAGCATCATTTCCTGGTCGAACGGCATGTCCTACGCGCTGAAGGCCGCGGACGAACTGGCCAAGGAAGGCATCGAAGCCGAGGTGATCGATCTGCGCACGCTGCGCCCGATGGATACCGACACCCTCGTCGCCTCCGTGAAGAAGACCGGCCGCGCCGTCACCGTGGAAGAGGGCTGGCAGCAGAACGGCGTCGGTGCCGAGATCGCGGCCCGGCTGATGGAGCACGCGTTCGACTATCTCGATGCGCCGGTGGCGCGGGTGTCGGGCAAGGATGTGCCGATGCCCTATGCCGCCAACCTCGAAAAGCTCGCATTGCCCTCGGTGGCGGAGGTGGTCGAAGCCGCCAAAGCCGTTTGTTACCGGTGACGCATGCCAGGTGCTACGAAGGGTCCCAAGGAACAGCCATTGCCGCCGGATGTGATGGGCCGCGATGACGCCACCGAGGTGCTGCGCGCCTTCGTCGTCGACGGCGGGCTTTCGATCGCGTTCACCCGCGCCTTCGAGGAGCCCGACATGTGGGGCCTGCTGCTGGTGGATATCGCGCGACATGCCGCGCGGGCCTATGCGCGGGAAAGTGCCTACACCGAGGAAGAAGCGCTGGCGCGCGTCGTCGACATGTTCGAAGCCGAAATCGCCCGGCCGACCGATTTGGGCCATACCACGCCGCGATCGCAACAAGGACACTGACCGTGACCATTGAGTCCTATCATTTCGACTTCATGGCCGAAGCCATCCGTGAGGCGGAGACCAGCATCTCCGAGGGCGGATTGCCGATCGGCGCGGTGCTGACGCGCGACAGGAAGATCATTGCGCGCGGCTACAATCGCCGGGTGCAGGAGCAGAACGTGATCCTGCACGGCGAGATGTCATGCATGCGCAACGCCGGGGTGATCCCGTTTCATGACACCGTGATGTACACGACGCTGTCGCCCTGCTCGATGTGCGCGGGCGCGATCGGACTGTTCAAGCTGTCGCTGCTGGTGATCGGTGAATCCGTGACGTTTCCGGGCAGCAAGGACATCCTCGCCCAATTCGGCATTCCCTATATCGATCTCGAGGACGAACGATCGGTCAACATGATGAAGTCATGGCGATCGGTTCCCGCCAACGAGCGCCTCTGGCAGGGCGATATCGGCAATTGAAGCGGATCTTCGATCTTTCATCGGGTGCCCATAACACCCAAACGTTTCGTGGTTGGCTTTCCGGCGGATGGAAAGACAACGAGCAAGAATACCCTGTGAGGTCAGTATGCCCATCAACATTCTGATGCCTGCGCTGTCGCCGACGATGGAGAAGGGCAATCTTGCCAAGTGGCTCAAGAAAGAGGGCGACAAGGTCAAGTCCGGCGATGTGATCGCGGAAATCGAGACCGACAAGGCGACCATGGAGGTCGAGGCCGTCGATGAGGGCACCATCGCGAAAATCCTGGTGCCGGAAGGCACGCAGGACGTCGCGGTCAACGACGTGATCGCGGTGCTCGCCGGCGACGGCGAGGACGTCAAGGCGGCCGGGGCCGGGGCTGCCAGCGCGCCGCCGAAAGCGGCTCCGGTGGCCGAAGCACCGGCGGCGAAGCCGGCACCTGCTGCGGCTCCCGCAGCGGTCGCGGTGGCCGCCGCAAAACCTCCGACCCCCGTCGCGCCGGCGCCGCAGGCCAACGGTCATGCCCGCACATTCTCATCGCCGCTGGCGCGTCGCCTCGCCAAGGAAGCCGGTATTGAGCTCGCGCGCATCAACGGCTCCGGCCCGCATGGCCGCATCGTCGCCCGCGACGTCGAGGAAGCCAAGTCCGGCAAGGGTCTGAAGGCGCCTGCGGCGGCACCGGCCGGCGCGCCGTCGATTGCTCCCTCGATGTCGGACAAGCAGATTCTCGCGCTGTTCGAGCCCGGCAGCTACGAGGTGGTGCCGCATGACGGCATGCGCCGGACCATTGCCCAAAGACTCACCGCGTCGGTGCAGACGGTTCCGCATTTCTACCTGACGATGGATTGCGACATCGGCAAATTGCTTGCGGCGCGCGAGGAAATCAATGCGACCGCGCCGAAGGACAAGGAGAAGAAGCCGCTCTACAAGCTGTCGGTCAACGACTTCGTCATCAAGGCGATGGCGATCGCGCTGCAGCGGATCCCCGATTGCAATGTGAGCTGGACCGAGGGCGGCATGCTCAAGCACAAGCATTCCGATATCGGTGTCGCGGTGGCGATGCCGGGCGGGCTGATCACGCCGATCATCCGCCACGCCGAAACCAAATCGTTGTCGACGATTTCAGCCGAAATGAAGGATTTCGCGGCCCGTGCGCGGGCGCGCAAGCTCAAGCCCGAGGAGTATCAGGGCGGCACCACGGCGATTTCCAATCTCGGCATGTACGGCATCAAGGACTTCACCGCCGTGATCAACCCGCCGCATGCCACCATCCTGGCGGTCGGTACCAGCGAAGAACGTGCGGTGGTGCGGGGCGGCAAGATCGAGGCCGCCCACATCATGAGCGTGACGTTGTCCTGCGATCACCGCGCGGTCGACGGCGCGCTCGGCGCCGAACTGATCGGCGCCTTCAAGATGCTGATCGAAAACCCCGTGATGATGATGGTGTGATGCAGGTGGATGATGCATGCCGTCATTGCGAGCCAACGGGTCGCGCGAATGCGCGCTCGATGATGAACTCCGCGAAGCAATCCACGGCCAGCGGCAGGCTGGATTGCTCCGTCGCAAGTGCTCCTCGCAATGACGGGAACGAACTTCAATCCGGTCGCACGATGACAACGAGCGAGTAATCATGCCCGACACATCCTTCGACATCATCATTATCGGCTCCGGCCCCGGCGGCTACGTCACCGCGATCCGGGCGGCGCAGCTCGGGTTCAAGACCGCGATCATCGAGAAATCCTATCTCGGCGGCATCTGCCTGAACTGGGGCTGCATCCCGACCAAGGCGCTGCTGCGCTCGGCGGAAATCTATCACTACATGCAGCACGCGAAGGATTATGGTCTGTCTGCCGACAATGTTTCGTTTGACGCCAAAGCGGTGGTGCAACGCTCGCGCGGTGTATCAAAACGCCTCAATGATGGCGTCGGCTTTCTGATGAAGAAGAACAAGGTGACGATCATCTGGGGCGAGGCCGCGATCGATGCGCCCGGCAAGATCACCGTCAAGAAATCCGCCGTCGAGGCGCCGAAGGGCGCGCTGGGCGAGGGCGCCTATCAGGCCAAGCACATCATTCTGGCCACAGGCGCGCGCCCGCGCGTGCTGCCGGGACTGGAGCCCGACAAGAAGCTGGTCTGGACCTATTTCGAGGCGATGGTTCCCGAAAAAATGCCGAAATCGCTGCTGGTGGTCGGTTCCGGCGCCATCGGCATCGAATTCGCGTCGTTCTTCCACACCATGGGCGCCGAGGTGACCGTGGTCGAAGTGCTGCCGCAGATCCTTCCCGTCGAAGACGCCGAGATCGCGACCTTGGCGCGCAAGCGCTTCGAAAAGCAGGGCATCAAGATTCTCAGCAACACCAAGGTGACAAAGCTCGAGAAGAAGAGCGACAGCGTGGTCGCCACCATCGACGACGGCAAGACGCCGCAGAGCGTCGAATTCGACCGGGTGATTTCGGCCGTGGGCGTGGTCGGCAATATCGAAAATCTCGGGCTGGAAAAACTCGGCGTCAAAACCGACCGCGGCTGCGTCGTGATCGACGGCTTTGGCAAGACCAACGTGCCCGGCATCTATGCCATCGGCGATGTCGCCGGACCGCCGATGCTCGCGCACAAGGCCGAGCATGAAGGCGTGGTGTGCGTCGAGGCCATCAATGGCCTGCACCCGCATGCGATGGACAAGAACCTCATTCCCGGCTGCACCTATTGCAATCCGCAAATCGCCTCGGTGGGCCTGACCGAGGCAAAAGCCAAAGAGGGTGGCCGCGAGATCCGCGTCGGCCGTTTCCCGTTTGTCGGCAATGGCAAGGCGATTGCGCTCGGCGAGGATCAGGGACTGATAAAAGTGATCTTCGACAAGAAGACCGGCCAGCTGCTTGGCGCCCACATGATCGGCGCCGAAGTCACCGAACTGATCCAGGGCTATGTGGTGGCGATGAATCTGGAGACCACCGAAGAAGAGCTGATGCACACCGTATTCCCGCATCCGACGCTGTCGGAGATGATGAAGGAAGCGGTGCTCGACGCCTACGGCCGCGTGCTGAATATCTAGGCGGGGCATGATCCAGAGTGAATGAGATCGCGATCGGTGAAAGACAGCGATAATCTGACGATCGAGCGTCCGACATTCGTGACCCATCTCGAATGCGCGATGGTGGGCGATCGCTATCCGGCCGACCAGATTCACAATCTCTCGAAGGCGAACAAGCCGCTGCTGGTGCGTTACGACCTCGCCGGCGTCAAGCAGGCCCTGACCAAGGACGCGCTGGCGCAGCGGCCGCCCGATCTGTGGCGCTACCGTGAGCTGCTGCCGGTGCGCAAGGTGAGCGACATCGTCAGCCTCGGCGAGGTGACCACGCCGCTGATCAGGTTGCCCAGGCTGGCGGCCAAAATCGGCGGCGGCGAGATCATCGTCAAGGACGAGGGACGGTTGCCGACCGGCTCGTTCAAGGCGCGCGGTCTGGTGATGGCGGTGTCGATGGCCAAGGCGCTCGGCATCCAGCACATGGCGATGCCGACCAACGGCAATGCCGGCGCGGCGCTCGCGGCCTATGCGACCCGGTGCGGCATCAGGACCACGATTTTCTGTCCGGCCGATACACCGGAGGTGAATGTCAGCGAGATCGAGCTGCAGGGCGCCACCGTCTACCGCGTCAACGGGCTGATCGACGATTGCGGCAAGATCGTCGGCGAAGGCAAGGCCAGGGCCGGCTGGTTCGATACCTCCACGCTGAAGGAGCCCTATCGGATCGAGGGCAAGAAGACGATGGGACTGGAACTCGCCGAACAGCTCGGCTGGGACGTGCCCGACGTGATCTTCTATCCGACCGGCGGCGGCACCGGCCTGATCGGGATGTGGAAGGCGTTCGCTGAACTCGAAGCCATCGGTTTCATCGGCGCCAAGCGGCCGCGGATGGTCGCGGTGCAGGCGGCGGGTTGCGCGCCGATGGTGCGCGCCTTCGAGGAGGGCACCGAACACGCGCCGCGCTGGGAGGACGCCCATACCATCGCCGCGGGGATCCGTGTGCCGCAGGCGATCGGGGATTTTCTGATTCTGCGTGCGGTGCGCGAGAGCAAGGGTTTTGCAATTGCGGTAACGGATGCGGCGATTTCCGCGGCGCTGAACGAAGCCGCGCGCGAGGAAGGCCTGTTGTTGTGTCCCGAAGGGGCGGCGACCTATGCCGCCTACAAGCAGAGTCTCGCCGACGGCCGCGTCACCAAAAACGATCGCGTGATGCTGTTCAACTGCGCGACGGGACTGAAATACCCGCTGCCGCCGGTCACGCGCACGCTCGATCGCCATGCGCCGATCGACTACGCCGGGCTGTAGCGCGCCTTTGCCCTTCAAGGGCTTCATCCTTCGGGACGCGCGGCGTCCATGCTTGCGGGATGAATGTTCCGCAAACACCTCGCGCTGCGGTCGGATTTTCTTCGCGGCTGCACGACGACAAGATATCTGCTTCGATGGTGACGGCGTTTGAAATCGGCAAGAAGATTCGATGACCAATATCTAGTCGAAAATAAATTTGAACAAAGAATTTGCTCGCCGCATCGTGATGTTGGGTCGAGTAATAATCGTCGTCGTCGATCCCTATCTCCTTTGAACGCAGCGCGGCACGCGAGACACGTCGTCTGGCACCGCGACTGGGTCAAGGGAGAAGAAAATGCAGAAGACAATTTTGACGATTGCCGGGTCAGCGCTGATTGCTTTGTCGACGGTTCAGTTCGCAGCCGCGTCCGAACATCAAGACAGAGCGCACCACCGCGCCCATGTCAGCTCGCAGTTCCGCGACACCAACGCCTACGCGGCGCCGGTGGAGTGGTCGGCCCCCAGCTACAGTGGTGGATATTCGGCGCCGGCCGGTCGTTGATTCCAGCCGGTTTGACTGCAGCAGGTATTTTGAAGGGAAGGGCTGGTCGCAGGTGACCGGCCTTTTTCTTGGCTTTTCGCTTGGTCCGGGTGATCTCGGTCGAGCAGCAAAGGGTTGCTCTGCTGCAACGATTGTTGCTTGGGCGCAACAGTTCCTGAAGATTTAACCTTCATCTCAGCCTGTACGGGTCTGCGCCGCTTTTTAGCCACACCCCTCCGTGAAATCATTCTCCATAGGCTAAAGGCCACGCTCGCGCAGGCGATGGGAGATTTTGATTTCCCTGGTTCGAGAAGAGACGGCTGGGGAAACAGGTTCGTGATGGACGCCAAGAGCAATATCAAGAAAAGGCTGCCAAGCCGTCACGTGACGGAGGGCCCGGAACGGGCGCCCCATCGTTCGTATCTTTACGCCATGGGGCTGACCACCCAGCAGATCCACCAGCCCTTTGTCGGCGTCGCGTCGTGCTGGAACGAGGCTGCCCCCTGCAATATCTCGCTGATGCGCCAGGCCCAGGCGGTCAAGAAGGGTGTCGCCTCCGCCGGCGGTACGCCGCGCGAATTCTGCACCATCACCGTGACCGACGGTATCGCGATGGGTCATGACGGCATGCGCTCGTCGCTGCCGTCGCGCGAATGCATCGCCGATTCCGTCGAATTGACCATGCGCGGCCACGCCTACGATGCGCTGGTCGGTCTCGCCGGCTGCGACAAGTCGCTGCCGGGCATGATGATGGCGATGGTGCGGCTCAACGTGCCCTCGATCTTCATCTATGGCGGCTCGATCCTGCCCGGCAATTTCCGTGGCCAGCAGGTCACGGTGCAGGACATGTTCGAGGCGGTCGGCAAGCACTCGGTCGGCGAGATGTCCGACGCCGATCTGGATGAAATCGAGCGGGTGGCGTGCCCGTCTGCCGGCGCGTGCGGCGCACAATTCACTGCCAACACCATGGCGACGGTATCGGAGGCCATCGGGCTGGCGTTGCCCTATTCGGCCGGCGCGCCGGCGCCCTATGAAATCCGCGATTCGTTCTGCACGACCGCCGGCGAAAAGGTTATGGAGCTGATTGCCCTGAACATCCGGCCGCGCGATATCGTCACGCGCCGGGCGCTGGAAAACGCCGCCGCGGTGGTGGCCGCGTCGGGCGGATCGACCAATGCTGCATCTGCCGGCGATCGCCCATGAATGCGGCATCAAGTTCGATTTGTTCGACGTCGCCGAAATCTTCAAAAAGACACCATATGTCGCGGATTTGAAACCAGGCGGTCGTTATGTCGCCAAAGATATGTTTGAGGTTGGCGGCATACCGCTTCTGATGAAGACTTTGCTCGATAACGGCCATTTGCACGGCGACTGTTTGACAGTCACGGGCCGCACGATCGCCGAGAACCTCAAAAGCGTAAAATGGAATCCGCACCAGGATGTGGTGCGCTCCGCCGACAAGCCGATCACCGTTACCGGCGGCGTCGTCGGCCTGAAAGGGAATCTCGCGCCCGAGGGCGCGATCGTGAAGGTTGCGGGCATGTCGAGTTTGAAATTTACCGGACCTGCCCGCTGCTTCGATCGCGAAGAGGACGCCTTCGAATCCGTCCAGAAGAAGACCTACAAGGAAGGCGAGGTCATTGTGATCCGCTATGAGGGGCCGCGTGGCGGCCCCGGCATGCGCGAAATGCTCTCGACCACGGCGGCGCTGACCGGGCAGGGCATGGGCGGCAAGATCGCGCTGATCACCGACGGCCGGTTCTCCGGGGCGACCCGCGGCTTCTGCATCGGCCATGTCGGGCCGGAAGCGGCGGTTGGCGGGCCGATCGCGCTGCTGCAGGACGGCGACATCATCGAGATCGACGCCGAGGCCGGAATACTTAACGTAAAATTGACCGACGCCGAGCTGGCGGAACGCAAGACCAAATGGAAGCCGCGCGCGACTAATTATACGTCGGGCGCGCTCTGGAAGTATGCCCAACAGGTTGGATCCGCGGTGGATGGCGCTGTGACCCATCCAGGCGGGGCGCACGAGAAACAGTGTTATGCGGACATCTAGGCGTATCATCTTTGCGTTGATGTTGGGGGCCACACCGGTGGCGTTCCCGGTATCCGCCTTTGATGGCGCGCCGGTCAACGAGGATACGGCTATTCCGGTGGTTTCGGCCCAGCCCGGGGCCGCGGCGGCGTTGAAGAAGGCGGTTCCGCCGGCCACTTCGGACGTTTCGCTGACCTCGCTGCAATATGCCGCCGAAGGCGGCCATCCCATTGCGCAGTGGAAGCTCGGGCGGATGTATGCCGACGGCGACGGCGTCACCCAGGACGATCTGCGCGCGTTCGAATATTTCAGCCGCATTGCCAATGCGCATGCCGAGGACAGCCCATCGGCGCCGCAGGCCGCGATCGTCGCCAAGGCCTTTGTCGCGCTCGGGCGTTACTACCTCAACGGTATTCCCAATTCGAAGATCAAATCCGATCCGGAGCGGGCGCGGGAGATGTTCTCCTACGCGGCCTCGTATTTCGGCAACGCCGATGCGCAATATGATCTGGCGAGGCTCTATCTCAAGAGCGCCGGCACCTCGCGCGACGACTTCCGCTATGGCGCGCGCTGGCTTGGCCTGGCCGCCCAGAAGGGCCAGCATCAGGCCCAGGCGATGCTCGGCCAGATGCTGTTCAACGGCGACCAGCTGCCGCGTCAGGCCGCCCGCGGGCTGATGTGGCTGACGCTGGCGCGTGACAGCGCCGCCCCGGACGAGACCTGGATCAAGGACAGCTACAACAAGGCGATCAGCAAGGCGTCCGAGGACGACCGTGCGATGGCACTGCAGATGCTCGAGCACTGGGTGCAGGGCCGCAAGGATTGATCCTGATCTCGTAGGGTGGGCAAAGCCAACGGGTCGCGCGAACGCGCGCCCGATGACAGGCTCCGCGTGCCCACCGAGGTAGATTTCTAAAGCGAAGTTGTTTGAACTATCGATGGTGGGCACGGCGCGAGGGCGCCTTTGCCCACCCTACAGGGAACTCACGCCGCCTCCAGATCCAGATCGATCCAGACCGGCACGTGATCCGACGGCTTTTCCCAGGCGCGCACATAGCTGTCGATCCCGACATCGATCAGCCGGTCGCTGGCTTGCGGTGACAGCAGGAGATGATCGATGCGCAGGCCATGGTTCTTCTGCCAGGCGCCGGCCTGATAATCCCAGAACGTATATTGGCCGGGGGCGTCGGTGACGGCGCGCAGCGCGTCGGTCAGCCCGAGCCCGAGCAAGGACTGGAAGCTCTCGCGGGTGGTCGGACGAAACAGGGCGTCGTTGACCCAGGCTGCCGGATTATGGACGTCCTCCGCCTTCGGGATGACGTTGAAGTCGCCCGCGAGCACCAGCGGCTCTTCGGTCTTGAGCCGCTCTCTTGAATACTCAAGAAGCCGCGACATCCATTTGAGTTTGTACGGATATTTCTCCGTCTCCGGCGGATTGCCGTTGGGCAGATAAAGACAGGCCACCCGGAGCACGCCGTGTTTGAGCGTCACCACGCCCTCCAGAAACCGGGCATGGACGTCGTCATCGTCCCCGCCGAGGCGCGGCGTGGTTTCGTCAAACGGCAGTTTCGACAGCAGGGCGACGCCGTTGAAGGTCTTCTGGCCATGGGTGACCACGTTGTAGCCCAGCGCCTCGATCGCCTCGCGGGGAAACGCCTCAT
>Ga0302311_10003152_pt1 | contig 18124 bp, 13 predicted proteins | sample III_Palsa_N1_3_FD_200449 | JGI IMG/M metagenome (GOLD analysis project Ga0302311, IMG submission 200449) | Peat permafrost microbial communities from Stordalen Mire near Abisko, Sweden - III_Palsa_N1_3 | ecosystem: Environmental > Terrestrial > Soil > Palsa > Peat permafrost | place: Sweden... | reverse complement strand
TACCATCAGCCCAAGCGCAGTTACCAGGGTCGGAATCGACATAGATATCTGAGCTTCCGCCTCAGCTGGCTTCTTTTTGGTCGCCATATGCTCGCTGTCCCTTTTGAAATATATGATGGTCGGAATATTTCTGTACGGACGATGGATACGAGGATTTTAGTGTCACCTCTCGATGGGCGCCTGAAATAGAATTCTATGAGTCGACATGCCTGAGTTTGAAAGAGTAAGCGTTATCAGGCTTGATTTCTGGAAGTCGCCCCAAGTTCAAACGACCCGACAGACTCTCCATACGCAATTTTTGATAAATAATAGGATGAACTATAGTATGCAATCAGTGCGTTAGAAAGATTAAAGCTCCCGCGAAGAGAGATATCTCTATCCCCTCGCGATCCTTCGGCAATGCTCCCACGCCGCGTGAATCAGATTCTCGCTCGCCTCGGGGGTGCGGAAGGCCGAATGCGCCGACAGCGTCACGTTCGGCAGTTTGGTCAGGGGATGGTCCGCCGGCAGCGGTTCGATGTTGAAGACGTCGAGCCCGGCGTGCCGGATGTGGCCGGACTTCAGCGCCTCGATCATCGCGGCTTCGTCGACCACGGCGCCGCGCGCGGTATTGACGAGGATCACGCCTGGTCGCATCGCCGCGATGCGTTCGCGCGTGATGAAACCGCGGGTTTCGTCGTTCAGCAGCAGATGCAGCGAGACCACATGGCTCTGCGCCAGCAACGTCTCGAGCGAGACGAACTCGACCCCGGGATGTTGCTTCGGTGACCGGTTCCAGGCCAGTACGCGCAGGCCGCTGCCGAGCGCGATGCGCGCGACTTCCGCGGCGATGCCGCCAAAGCCGATCAGGCCCAGCGTCTTGCCGGTCAGTTGCATGCCGTCCTCGCGCAGCCAGTTGCCGGCGCGCATTTCGCGGTCCATCTGGGTGATGCCCCGCGCCGCCGACCACATCAGCGAGATGGCGCATTCGGCCACCGCGGTGTCGCCATAGCCCTTGATCAGATGAACTTCGATGCCCAACCCGGCCAGCTCTTCCGGATTCATGTAGCTGCGCGCGCCGGTGCCGAGAAACACGACGTGCTTGAGGCCGGCGCAGCGCCGCGCGACCTCCGTCGGCAGCGGCGTGTGATCGATGATGATGATCTCTGCACCGTCGAGCAGCGCCGGCACCTGGTCGGCCGTAATGTCGGCATTGCGGTTGATGCGCACCGGGGGATCATGGGGCTGGTTCTGCCGCTCGAAAATATCCGCCAGCGAGCCGTTGGCATCGACAAAAACTCCGCGCACAGAAATCTCCGTTGCTTGCGACGAAACCGAATTGATTATGACGCGACGCCGGCGAGCGCCAGCACCGTGTGCATCAGGACGTTGGCCCCTGCCGTGCAATCGGCCTGCGTGGCGTCCTCGAGTTCGTTGTGGCTGACGCCATCCTTGCAGGGCACGAACACCATCGCGGTGGGCATGATGGTGTTGAGGTTGCAGGCGTCGTGACCGGCGCCGGAGGTGATGCGCCGGTGCGAATAGCCGAGCAGCTTCGCGGCATTCTCGACGGCATCCACCAGCTTCGGATTGAAATGAGTCGGCGGCTTGTGCCAGACCAGATCGAGCGCGACCTCGACCTTGCGCCGCCTGGCGATGTCGGCAACCGCGGCGCGCAGGTCCTTGTCGAGCGCGTCCATGATCGCGGCGTCGGAGCTGCGGCAGTCGACGGTAAAGGCGATCTCACCGGGAATGACGTTGCGCGAGGGCTTCGCGATCACGGCTTCGCCGACGGTGCCGACCGCGTTGGGACCGTGCTTCTTGGCGATGCTTTCCATCGCCAGCACGATCTCGGACAAGGTCGCCAGCGCGTCGCGTCGCAGCGGCATCGGCGTCGAGCCGGCATGGCTCTCGAAGCCGGTGATCTTGCCGTCGTACCACAATACGCCCTGGCCGGAATCGACCACGCCGATGGTTTTGCCCTCGGCCTCGAGAATGGGGCCTTGCTCGATATGCAGCTCGACGAAGCTGCCGAATTTCTGCGTGCCGACCGGTCGGTCGCCGCGGTAGCCGATGCCGTCCAGGGCCTCGCCGACGGTGACGCCTTCGGCGTCCTTGCGCGACAGGATGTCGTCGGTGGTGAAATCGCCGACATAGGCAGCGGAGGCCATCATCGCTGGCGCGAAGCGCGAGCCTTCCTCATTGGTCCAGTTGGCGATGCAGATCGGGATCTCGGTCTCGATCCCGGCGTCATTGAGGGTGCGGACCACCTCGAGCGCCGCCAGCGTGCCGAGCACGCCGTCGAACTTGCCGCCGGTCGGCTGGGTATCGAGATGCGAGCCGAGCCCGACCGGCAGCTTCGACATGTCGCGTCCCCGGCGCAGGCCGAACATCGAACCGAGCGCGTCGACATGCACCTCGAGGCCCGCGGCCTCGCAGGCTTTGCGAAACCAGTCGCGGACCTGCTTGTCCTCGGGGCCGAGCGTCAGCCGCCGCACCCCGCCTTTGGGGGTAGCGCCGAATTTCGCGGTTTCGTGGATCGTACTCCACAGCCGGGCGGAATCGATTTGCAGATTGGATGCGGTTTTGCTCATGGAACGGTTCCAACGATCAGGCGATATATTTCCAGGCGTTATATTCCCAGGCGTTGTATTTCAATGACGCGCCGACAGCGGCGCGTCAACAACGACGCCGCCCGTTGCCAGCGAGGCGGCGATTTCGGCCACGCGCTCGATGGCGACGGTGTCGGGAGAAGTCAGCCAACTCGCCGAAAACGTCAACAGCGGGATTTGCAGATTGGTCGACAGCAATTGCAGGCGCCCGTCGGCCATCTCGTTTTCGACGATCGCCGTCGGGATCACGGCAATGCCGAGGCCTTCGACCGCCATATGGATTACCGTGCCCAGGGAAGCGCTGGCGTGCAGGCGTATCGGCGGCAGATCGGGCCGGTTGAACAGCGAGCGCACCAGTTCATAGGGCGGGGTCTTGCGCGGAAAGGTGATGATCGGAAACTTCGCCAGATCGTGCACCGTCAGTCTCGACTTGCCGAGCCCGAGCGAGGGGCTGGCCAGGAACCCCACCGAATAGTCGCACAGCACCCGGTTGCTGATGGTTGGTGCGATCACCGGTCCGAGCAGGAAGGCGAGTTCGATTTCCTGCGCCAAGAGCCGCGTTCGCAAATTCGAGGTGATGTCGACCTCGATTTCGAGCGAGAGATTGGGATAGGCGTGATTGACGCTCTTGATCAGCTGCGTCAGCCAGGTGTGCACGATGGTCTCGGCGACGCCGAGCCGCAGCACGCCGCGCATCGCCGATTGGTCGCCGACCGCCGCCAGCATCTCCGAGCGCAGCCCGATCAGCTTCTCGGCATAGACCAGCATCTGCCGTCCGCTCGGCGTCGGCAGCACCATGCGCCGGTCGCGCTGCAAAAGCTTGACCCCGACCTCGCGTTCGAGTTGCGCGATCCGCTGCGAAATCGCAGGCTGGGTGGTGTTGAGCTTCTGGGCGGCACCTCGGAAACTGCCGAGCGTCACCACCCACATAAAGGTCTCGATTGCCTTGAAATCAGCCATGCACCTTAAACCCGCAGATTGATAAAATGGATTTATCGATCTTGATTAAAAACAACGATTAGACATTATGGTAGTCCTATGCGCCTCTCTCTGTCGAGTAAATTAGGGCAGGATCAGACATGACCAATTTGGCGAGAACGGAACGGCTCTCGGGCGGCGCGGCGGCCGATCAACTGCCGAGCGTCGCGGCGCGACACGCCTACCGTACCGGCACCGCCGCGAGCACGGCCGGGGTCGCCAACGGTTTCGTCCAGGGCAATCTCGCGATCCTGCCGGAGAAGCTCGCGGCCTCGTTTCACCGGTTCTGCCAGCTCAATCCAAAGCCATGCCCCATTATCGGCATGTCCGATGTCGGCGATCCCCGTATTCCCTCGCTCGGGCTCGACCTCGACATCCGCACCGACATTCCGCGCTACCGGGTCTGGCGCGACGGCGAGGTGGTCGAGGAGCCCACCGACATCATGGCGCATTGGCGCGACGATCTCGTCGCCTTCGTGCTGGGCTGCTCATTCTCCTTTGAAGAGGCGCTGATGGCGGACGACCTGCCGATCCGTCACATCGAGCAAAAGGTGAAGGTGCCGATGTATCGCACCAATATCGCCTGCGCGCCGTCGGGGCCGTTCGCCGGTCCGATGGTGGTGTCGATGCGGCCGTTCAAGCCGGCGCAGGCGATCCGCGCCGTGCAGATCACCTCGCGGTTTCCTTCGGTGCACGGCGCGCCGGTTCATCTCGGCCATCCGCATTCGATCGGGATCGCGGATATCGCCAAGCCGGACTATGGCGACGCGGTGCGGATTGCGGCCGACGAGATTCCGGTATTCTGGGCGTGCGGTGTCACGCCGCAGGCGGTGATCGCGGCGGCGAAGTTGCCGTTTGCGATCACGCATACGCCGGGCCTGATGCTGGTGACGGACCTGCGCAACAAGCAGCTTGCTGTGCTCTAATGGGCAGCCAGTGCCGTTCTTTGAGGCTTTACCGCACCCGTCAATCGTTTCATCGATAGCAGGCAGAGGATATTGTAATGACCATCAGTCGCCGGAATGTATTGCTTGGAGCCACCGCCAGCGCGGCACTGTTGCCGCTCGCGGCCCGCGCGCAAGCCCCCGAAGTGGTGATCGGCGTGATCTATCCCTTGTCCGGCTCCAGCGCGCAGATCGGCGTCGATGCGCAGAAGTCATACGAGACCGCGCTCGAAATCATCAACAAGTACTACGATTTCGACCTGCCGCTGGCCCGTGGCGAAGGTTTGCCCGGTCTCGGCGGCGCCAAGATACGTCTGGTGTTCGCCGACCATCAGGCCGATCCGCAGAAGGGCCGCGCCGAAGCCGAGCGCCTGATCACCCAGGAAAAGGTGTGCGCCATCATCGGCACCTATCAGAGCGCGGTCGCCGTCACCGTCAGCCAGATCTGCGAGCGCTACCAGATTCCGTTCATGTCGGCCGACAATTCTTCGCCGAGCCTGCATCGTCGCGGTCTCAAATTCTATTTCCGCGCCGCGCCGCATGACGAGATGTTCTCGGCCGCGATGTTCGATTTCTTCGATGCGATGCGGAAGAAGGGCACCAGGATCGACACGCTGTCGCTGTTCCATGAGGACACCATCTTCGGCACCGACTCCGGCAACGCCCAGCTCAAACTGGCCAATGAGCGCGGCTACAAGGTGGTTGCCGATATCAAATACCGCGCCAACTCGCCATCGCTGTCGGCCGAAGTGCAGCAGCTCAAGGCCGGCAATGCCGACGTGCTGATGCCGTCGAGCTACACCACCGACGGTATCCTCCTGATCAAGACCATGGCCGAACTCGGCTACAAGCCCAGCGCCATTGTCGCGCAGGACGCCGGCTTCTCCGAAAAGGCGCTGTACGACGCGGTCGGCGACAAGCTCGAAGGCGTGATCTCGCGCGGCAGCTTCTCGCTCGATCTCGCCGCCAAGCGGCCGATGGTCGGCAAGATCAACGCCATGTACAAGGAAAAGTCGGGCAAGGATCTGAACGATTTCTCGTCGCGGCAGTTCATGGCCCTGATCGTGATGGCGGAGGCCATCAATCGCGCCAAGTCCACCGACGGCGACAAGATCCGCGAAGCGCTGGTGGCCACCAACATTCCGGGCGAGTCCACCATCATGCCGTGGAAGCGCGTCAAGTTCGACGAGATGGGCCAGAACAACGATGCCGATCCGGTGTTGCTCCAATATATCGGCGGCAAATTCGTCACCATCTTCCCGCCGCAAGCCGCCGTCGCCGAAGCCACCTGGCCGATGAAGTAAGCGGCTGATGCGGGGGCGGGGGCCATGACAGCACAGACCATTATCCAGAGCCTGGCCAGCGGCCTGTTGATGGGGCTGCTCTACGGCCTGATCGCCGTTGGCCTCGCGCTGATCTTCGGCCTGATGGACGTGGTGAATTTCGCCCATGGCGAATTCTTGATGATCGCGATGTATCTGACGTTCTTTCTGTTCGCGTTCTTTGCCATCGATCCCCTGCTGGCGGCGCCGCTGGTGGCGGCCGCGCTGTTCGTGTTCGGCGCGGTGGTTTATCTGCTGATCGTGCGCTTTGCGGTGCGGGCGAAAGCCAATACCGGCATGGTGCAGATCTTTTCGACCTTCGGGCTCGCCATCGTCATGCGCGGTCTGGCGCAATTCTTCTTCACGCCGGACTATCGCAGCATCACGCATTCCTGGTTGGGTGGAAAAACCATCTCGATTGCCGGCATCTACCTGCCGGTGCCGCAACTGGTCGGCGCGCTGGTATCGATCGCGGCGTTCGGCGCGCTGTATTTCTTCATCAACCGCACCGATTTCGGCCGCGCGCTCGAGGCGACCCGCGAGGATGCCGGCGCCGTGGCGCTGGTCGGCATCGACAAGAACAAGGTGTTCGCGCTGGGCTGGGGCCTCGGTGCCGCGCTGGTCGGCCTGGCCGGCGCCGTGATGGCGATGTTCTTCTATATCTATCCCGATGTCGGCGCGTCGTTCGCGCTGATCGCCTATGTCACGGTGGCGCTCGGCGGCTTCGGCAGCGTGTTCGGCGCCTTTGCCGGCGGCATCGTCGTCGGTCTGGTCGAGGCTTCCACCGCCCTGATCCTGCCGCCGTCGTTGAAATCGGTCGGCATCTATGCGGTCTATCTGCTGGTGGTGTTCGTGCGGCCGCGCGGCCTGTTCGGGTCGATCTGATGGATACGAATTTTGCCCAGCGCCGCCGCCACGATCTGATCGTCGCCGGCTGTCTTGCGCTCATCGCCGCTTTGGTGCCGCTGTTCGTCAAGGACGTCTACGTCCAGAACATCATGGTGCTGACGCTGATGTATGCCGCGCTGTCGCAGAGCTGGAATATCCTGTCCGGCTATTGCGGGCAGATCTCGCTCGGCCACGCGCTGTATTTCGGGCTCGGCGCCTACACCACGGCACTTCTGTTCACCAAATTCGGCGTGTTGCCATGGTTCGGCATGCTCGGCGGCGGATTGATATCGGCCGTTATCGCGATGGCGCTCGGCTATCCCTGTTTCCGGCTGCGCGGGCATTACTTCGTGATCGCCACCATCGTCATCGCCGAAACTGCGCTGTTGCTGTTCCAGAACTGGGACTGGGCCGGTGCGGCGCTCGGGATCGATATTCCGGTGCGCCGCGACAGCTGGCTCACCTTTCAGTTCACGCGCAGCAAGCTGCCCTATTTCTATTTCGCGCTGGGGCTGGCCTGCGTCGCCTGGTTCGTGACCTGGTGGCTCGAGGATTCCAAATGGGGCTATTGGTGGCGCGCGGTGAAGGACAACCCGGACGCCGCCGAAAGCCTCGGCGTGGTCGTGTTCAATTCCAAGATGGGGGCGGCGGCGGTCTCGGCCTTCCTGACCGCGGTCGGCGGCAGCTTTTACGCGCAGTTCGTGTCCTACATCGATCCTGAAAGCGTGATGGGCTTCCAGTTCTCGCTGCTGATGGCGCTGCCCGCGGTGCTCGGCGGCATCGGCACGCTGTGGGGACCGGTGCTCGGCGCCGTCATCCTGATCCCGCTCACCGAGCTGACGCGTTCCTTCATCGGCGGCTCCGGCCGCGGCGTCGACCTGATCGTCTACGGCACGCTGATCGTGCTGATCTCGCTGGCGCGGCCCGAGGGGCTGGTCGGCCTGTTCTCGCGCCGGCGCAAGGAGGTCGCCCGATGACAGCCTTGCTGGAAATCCGCGGCGTCTGGCAGCGTTTCGGCGGGCTGATCGCCAACAGCGATATCTCGATTTCGGTCGGACGCGGCGAGATCGTCGGACTGATCGGCCCCAACGGCGCCGGCAAGTCGACGCTGTTCAACCTGATCGCGGGCGTGCTGCCGCCAACTCAGGGATCGATCATCTTCGACGGCGAGGACGTCACCGCGCTGCCGGCGGCGGAGCGCTGCCAGCGCGGCATCGGGCGCACGTTCCAGGTCGTCAAAAGCTTCGAGACCATGACGGTCATCGACAACGTCATCGTCGGCGCGCTGGTACGCACCACCGTGATGCGCGAGGCGCGGCGCAAGGCCCATGAGGTGCTGGAATTTGCCGGGCTCGCGGCGCGCGCCAATGTGCTGGCCAGCGAATTGATCCCGTCGGAGAAACGTCGCCTCGAAGTCGCGCGCGCGCTCGCCACCGAACCGAAACTGCTGCTGCTCGATGAAGTGCTCACGGGTCTGACGCCGATCGAGGCACAAACCGGCGTCGAACTGGTGCGAAAAGTGCGCGCCACCGGCGTCACCGTGCTGATGGTCGAGCATGTCATGGAGATCGTGATGCCGCTGGTCGACCGCGCCATCGTGCTCGACCTCGGCAAGGTGCTGGTCGAGGGCAAGCCGGCCGACATCGTGCGCGACCCGAAAGTCATCAGCGCCTATCTTGGGGATCGTCATGCTGTCAGTGCATGAAGTCACCACCGCCTATCAGGGGCTGGTTGCGATCTCGGCGGTCAGCATTGACGTCGCCAAGGACGAGATCGTCTGCGTCGCCGGCGCCAATGGTGCCGGCAAATCGACGCTGTTGAAATCCATCGCCGGCGCCGAGCGTCCGCGCTCCGGCGCCGTCACCTTTGACGGCACCCGCATCGACGGCATGGCGCAGCATCTGATCACCGCGCGCGGCATCGCCTATGTGCCGGAAAACCGCCGGCTGTTTCCGCGGCTGTCGGTGCGGGACAATCTGCGCCTCGGCAGTTACCTCTATCGCGGCCAGTCCGACCGCGACGCACCGCTGGCGCTGGTGTTCAAGCTGTTTCCGCGGCTGTCCGAGCGCCTGGAGCAGCGCGCCGAAACGCTAAGCGGCGGCGAGCAGCAGATGCTGGCGATCGGCCGGGCGCTGATGACGCGGCCAAGGTTGTTGATGCTGGACGAGCCGTCGCAGGGCATCATGCCGAAACTGGTCGACGAGATTTTCCAGGCGGTGAAGCAAATCCGCGATGCCGGGATGACCGTGCTGATCGTCGAGCAGCGCATCGCCGAATGCCTCGAGATCGCCGACCGCGCCTACATCCTGCAGACCGGCCGCCTGCAGATGCAGGGCACGTCGGCCGAGATCAGGGGCAACCCGGATGTGCGCAAGGCGTATCTGGGGCTCTGACGCTCGCAATGACGGGGGGCCATTACTCGTCCCCATGCCCGGGCATCACCAGCCCGAACGTCTTCGACAAATCCGCCACTTGCGCCGGCGTCAGATAGCGCGGGTTGAGTCCGCGCAGCAGCAGATAGAGTTTGGCGGTTTCTTCCAGTTCCTCGATCGCGAACACCGCGGCTTCGAGCGTGTCGCCTGACACCACCGGGCCGTGATTGGCCAGCAGCACCGATGAATATTTCCCCGCAAGGCCCTTGATCGCGTCAGCCACGGCCGGATCGCCGGGCCGGTAATACGGGACCAGCGCCGTGGCGCCGCACTTCATCAGGTAATAGGGCGTCATCGGCGGCAACGCCGCGCGCGGATCGATCTCCGGCAGCATCGACAGCGCCACCGAATGCGTCGAATGCAGATGCACCACCGCTCGCGCGGTCCCTCGGGTCTGATAGAGCGCGCTGTGCAGCGGCACTTCCTTGGTCGGGGCATCGCCGGAGACGAGCTTACCCGTGGCGTCGAGCCGCGACAGCCGCGCCGGGTCGAGCGAGCCGAGCGAGGCATTGGTCGGCGTCACCAGCCAGCCGCCGTCGTCGAGTTTGACGCTGATATTGCCCGAGGAGCCCGGCGTCAGCCCACGCTCGAACAACGAGCGGCCGAGGCGGCAGATGTCCTCGCGTAGCCCGGTTTCGGTCATTGCCACTACCTTCTTTGCCGCCTTGTCTCACGCTTTGGCAGCGCGGCCAAGCCGTGATACCCAGAAGTAAAGCCGCTGGCAAAATTCGGCTTGAGAGGAACCACCGAGGAAAAGCCGCATGCCTGAATCCGCAAAACCCCACATCGCCGTCATCGGGCTGGGCTCGATGGGATTTGGCATGGCCACCTCGCTGCGGCGCGCGGGTTTTGCCGTTACCGGCTGCGATGTCTCCGGCGATGCCGTCGCGCGGTTCGTCGCCGACGGCGGCGGCGGCGCCGACACGCCGGCGCTGGCTGCGAAAGCGGCCGACATCGTCGTCAGCGTGGTGGTCAACGCTGCGCAGACCGAAACCATCCTGTTCGGCAAGGACGGCGTCGCCGAAACCCTGGCCAGGGATGCGGTGTTCATCTCCTCCGCGACCATGGATCCGGACGTGGCGCGGCGGCTGGCGAAGCAATTGGAAGCGACCGGCCGGCATTATCTCGATGCGCCGATCTCCGGCGGCGCGCAGCGCGCGGCGCAGGGCGAACTGACCATTCTCGCGTCGGGCAGTGCGGCGGCCTTTGCCAAGGCTCGCCCCGCGCTCGACGCGATGGCAGCCAAGCTCTACGAACTCGGCGATGCCGCCGGCCAGGGCGCCGCATTCAAGATGATCAACCAGTTGCTCGCCGGCGTGCACATCGCCGCCGCTTCCGAGGCGATCACCTTCGCCGCCAAACAGGGGCTCGATATCCGGAAAGTCTATGAGGTAATCACCGCCTCGGCCGGCAATTCCTGGATGTTCGAGAACCGCGTGCCGCATGTGCTCGACGGCGATTACACCCCGCGCAGTGCGGTGGAAATCTTCGTCAAGGATCTCGGCATCATCCAGGACATGGCGCGCACGGCGAAATTCCCGGTGCCGGTCGCCGCCGCCGCGCTGCAGATGTTCCTGATGACGGCGGCCTCCGGCATGGGCCGCGACGACGACGCCTCGGTGGCGCGGATGTATGCCCGCGTCACCGGCACCCATCTGCCGGGCGAGCCGAAATAGCCGCATACCAGCAAGAGGACATGCAATGCCCCGCTTCGCCGCCAATCTCACCATGATGTTCACCGAAGTGCCGTTCCTCGACCGTTTCGACGCGGCGGCCAAGGCAGGATTCACGGCGGTGGAATTCCTGTTTCCCTATGCGCACCCCGCCGAGGCGATCGGCGAGCGGCTGCGCCGCAACGGGCTGACGCAGGCACTGTTCAACCTGCCGCCGGGCGACTGGGACGCCGGCGAAAAGGGCTTTGCATCGCTGCCGGATCGTTTTGCGGACCTGCAGCAGAGCCTGCGCACGGCATTGCCCTATGCGCAGGCCACCGGCGTCAAGCGCCTGCACCTGATGGCGGGTATCGCCAGCCGCAGCGATCCCACAGCGGTGGCGGCGTTCCGCAAGTCGGTGGTGTGGGCCGCCGAGTTTCTTGGGCCCCACGGCCTCGATGTCGTGCTGGAGCCGATCAACCCGCGCAACGTGCCCGGCTACTTCCTCAACGATTTCACCTTCGCGCGCGACCTGATCGTGGAACTCGACATTCCCAATTTGAAGCTGCAATTCGACATCTATCACTGCCAGATCATCCATGGCGACGTGACGATGCGGCTGCGCGAGATGATGCCGGTGATCGGCCATATCCAGATCGCCAGCATTCCCTCGCGCCATGAGCCCGACGGCGAGGAGCTGAACTATCCGTTCCTGTTCGATGAACTGGACCGGCTGGGCTACAACGGCTTTGTCGGCTGCGAATATAATCCGCGGGCTAAGACCACCGACGGGCTCGGCTGGTTCAAGTCCTATGCCGGCAAATCCTCGACGGGAGTGAAACCGTGACGCTGGCGCTGGGCTGCATTGCCGACGACTATACCGGGGCGTCCGATCTCGCCAACACGCTGACCCGGTGCAGCCTGCGCACGGTGCAGACCATCGGCGTGCCCGCAGCCGATCTGGCGCTGCCCGAGGTCGATGCCGTGGTGGTGTCGCTCAAAAGCCGCTCGATCGAATCAGGCCTCGCGGTGGCACGCTCGCGGGCGGCGGAAAAATGGCTGCGCGAGCGGGGCGCGCGGCACGTGCTGTTCAAGATCTGCTCGACCTTCGATTCCACCGACGCGGGCAATATCGGTCCGGTCATGGACGCGTTGCGCGCGGATTCGGGCGACGCGATCGTGCTGGTGACCCCGGCATTTCCCGCGACCGGCCGCACGGTCTATCAGGGCAATCTGTTCGTCGGCGCCGTGCCGTTGAACGAAAGCCCGCTGAAAGACCATCCGCTCAATCCGATGCACGATTCCAATCTGGTGCGGGTGCTGGCGCGCCAGAGCCGGACCCGGATCGGTCTTGTCGATCTCGCCGACATCGCGCGCGGAGCGGAGGCGGTCAGGGCGCGTCTGGCCCAACTATCCGGCCAGGGGTTTGGGGCGGTTATCGCCGATGCCGTATTCGAACGCGACCTCGAGACCACAGGCCAGGTCGCGCTCGACCATCGGGTGTCGGTCGGCGCATCCGGGCTCGGGCTCGGTCTCGCCCGCGCGCTGGTGGCCTCGGGCACCGTCACATCGCATGCGACCAACCCGATTTCCAGCGCGCCGGTCGGCGGACCGGCGGCGTGCCTGGCCGGCAGTTGTTCGCAGGCGACGCTGCAGCAGATCGCCAGGGCCGAGCAGGCGATGCCGGTGCTGCATCTCGATCCCGACCAGATCATCGCGGGCAAGGGCGAATCCCGGCGCGCGCTGGCCTGGGCCCGGGAACGGCTGCAGGAAGGCCCGATCCTGATCGCCAGCAGCTCGACGCCGGATCAGGTTGCAGCCCTGCAATTACGTCATGGCCGCGATGCAGCAGGACATGTCATCGAGCAGGCAATGGCCGACATCGCCGAAGGTTTGGTGCAATCGGGCGTCCGGCGATTGGTGGTCGCGGGCGGCGAAACCTCCGGCGCGGTGGTGGACCGGCTGGGAATACCGGGTTTTCTGGTGGGCGCGGAAATCGCCGCCGGGGTTCCGGTACTGAGGGCTGTCGGCGCCAAGCAGGGCGACATGCTGCTGGCTTTGAAATCAGGCAATTTCGGCGGTCCGGAGTTTTTCTCCGATGCGCTCAGGCTGATGCGCTGAGCACGGCTTCCCCGGCAGCCTGGGCGGCATGGCGATCGTCTCCGTGGATTTGCGGGGGACGCCCGATTAACGCAAGCGCAGCAAATTTAGGGTTTGATGGCGGCAGGCGTGGCTTCCGCCCTGCCGGTTCCTTCATTCGGTGGCGTCCGAAGCGCCAACGCGCCCAAAAAAGAGATTTGAACCATGCTCGCGAACTATTCCATCCGCGCCAAGATTACCGCCGTGGTCGCCTTCCTGCTGATCGCGATGATCGGCATGGGCCTGCTGGCGGTGAGGAATATGCGGGCGATCAACGCCAGTACCGTGGATATCACGACAAACTGGCTGCCGAGCGTACGGGTGCTGGGCGATCTGCGCGCCGGAATCATCACCTATCGCAACGTGATCCGGGAGCACATGCTGGTCGAAACCGCCGAGGAAAAGGAAGCCACGGAAAAGGTTCTGGTGACGGTCATCGAGGGCATTGCCAAGAGCCGCCAGACCTATGAGCCGCTGATCACAGCGCCGGAAGAACGCGCGCTGTACAGCGAATGGGTCCAACTGTGGGAGCGCTACAAGAAGGGCACCGAAGAAGTCATGGCATTGTCGCGCAAGAGCGTCGGCAAGTTTCCCCATGAGGCGCATGAATTGAATACCAAGACGGTCAACAAGATCGGGATCGATTCGGACGCCGTCCTGAAAAAGAGCATCGATCTCAACAACGCCGGCGCCGACAAGGCGGGCAGAGACGCGGCCGACAACTACAGTTTTGCCTTCGCGATGCTTGCCGCTATCATCGGCGTCGCCATTATCGTCGGCGTTGCCGTCGGCATCTATCTCGTTCGCGATGTCTCGCGCGGCATTGCCTCCATTGTCGCGCCGATGCAGGCGCTGGGCAGTGGCGATCTGACCGCGCAGGTCCCGCATCAGGGCGAGAAGACCGAAATCGGCTCGATGGCCGACTCGCTGCAGGTGTTCAAAGAGGCGCTGATCGCCAAAAAGGCCGCCGATGAGGCTGCGGCACTTGACGCCGAAGCCAAGATCGAGCGCGGCCGCCGGGTCGACGGCATCACGCGCGAATTCGAATCGATGATCGGCGAGATCGTCGATACCGTGTCCTCGGCCTCGACGCAGCTCGAAGCGTCGGCCGGCACGCTGACGGCCACCGCCGAGCGCGCGCAGGAACTCACCACCATGGTCGCGGCAGCGTCGGAAGAAGCTTCGACCAACGTGCAGTCGGTGGCCTCGGCTACCGAAGAGATGGCCTCATCGGTCAACGAGATCAGCCGCCAGGTGCAGGATTCGGCGCGGATGGCCGGCGACGCCGTCAATGAGGCGCGCAAGACCAACGATCGTGTCAGCGAGTTGTCGAAGGCCGCGGCCCGCATCGGCGATGTCGTCGAGTTGATCAACACCATCGCCGGGCAGACCAATCTCCTGGCGCTCAACGCCACCATCGAGGCGGCCCGCGCGGGCGAAGCCGGCCGCGGTTTCGCGGTCGTGGCCTCCGAGGTCAAGGCACTGGCCGAACAGACCGCGAAAGCCACCGGCGAGATCGGTCAGCAGATCAACGGCATCCAGTCGGCGACGCAGGATTCGGTGAACGCCATCAAGGAAATCAGCGGGACCATCGAAAAGCTGTCCGAAATCTCCTCGGCCATTGCCGCGGCGGTGGAACAGCAGGGAGCTGCGACCCAGGAGATATCCCGCAACGTGCAGCAGGCCGCCCAAGGCACCCAGCAGGTCTCCGCCAACATTACCGATGTGCAACGTGGCGCCGGTGAGACCGGACGGGCCTCGTCGCAGGTGCTGACGGCGGCGCAGTCGCTGTCCGGCGACAGCAACCGCCTCAAGCTCGAAGTCGGCAAGTTCCTGAGCTCGGTCAGGGCGGCTTAAGGGGCGCCAATTCCCGGTTTTCCGGTCGGCGCAGAATTTCGTGCTGCGTGTCGCCGGCATTGGAGGATGTGGGGATTTTGCCAATGCGGGGGGTACTGCGCTTTCGGCGCCCCGGAATCTTCGACGTCTTCAGCGAATACGCTGAAATTTGAGCACGTCTGCTGAAAGGCAGTGCACTGAAAGCCTTGTAAATAGCTTGTTCACAACGCGGTGAGACTTTGGCGCAATCAAAACATTGCGAATATCATCTTTAACCCAGGCAGGTTAAAGCTATGCTGCACTGCATGCTGGAACGCGGCCGGGCGTTAGCGACTTCAGCGTGGTGCGGGTAAATCAGCCTGAGTGATTTTCCCCTGAATAGCGAGCTCTTTCGCCTGACCAAGGAACGCACGTTCTATGACAGCACTGGTCCGTATCGCCTTAAGCCGGCCATACACGTTCGTCGTGCTCGCGCTGCTTCTCCTGATCATCGGGCCGCTCGCCGCGCTGCGCACGCCCACCGACATCTTCCCGGAAATTCGTATTCCTGTCATCGGCGTGGTGTGGCAGTACACCGGCCTGCCGCCGGAACAGATGGCCGGCCGCATCACCACGCAGTTTCAACGCATCCTGACGACGACCGTCAACGACATCGAGCATATTACGGCCAACTCGTATAACGGCTTCGGGGTCGTCAAGATCTTCTTCCAGCCCAATGTCGATATCCGCACCGCCAATGCCCAGGTGACCGCGGTCTCGCAAACCATCATCAAGCAGTTGCCCCCTGGCGCGACCCCGCCGCTGATTCTCAACTACAGCGCGTCGACGGTTCCGATCCTGCAGCTCGCGCTGTCTGGCGATGGCCTCACCGAACAAAATCTCGGCGACATCGCCATCAATCAATTGCGTACGCCGCTGGTCACCGTGCCCGGCGCTGCCATTCCCTATCCCTATGGCGGCAAGCAGCGTCAGATCCAGATCGATATCAATCCGTCGGCGCTGCAGTCGCTCGGATTGTCCGGCAACGACGTCGCCAACGCGCTCGCGGCGCAGAATTTGATCACGCCGGCGGGCACCCAGAAGATCGGTGGCTTCGAATACGTCATTCAGCTCAACAACTCGCCGCTCAAGTTTGACGAACTCGGGGATCTCCCGATCAAGGTCGTCAATGGCGCCATGGTCTATGTGCGGGACGTCGCCACCGTGCGCGACGGCAATCCGCCGCAGACCAATATCGTCCACGTCAACGGCAATCGTTCCGTTCTGATGATGGTGCTGAAGGCAGGCTCCATTTCGACGCTGGATATCATCGCGGGCATCAAGCAGAAGGTGATCGATTTCAAGGACTCGCTGCCCGATAATCTGAAGGTCGGGTTTGTCGGCGACCAGTCGCTGTTCGTCCGCGGCGCCATCGCCGGCGTGGTTCGCGAAGGCATTATCGCGGCGCTGCTGACCAGCGTCATGATCCTGCTGTTCCTGGGAAGCTGGCGCTCGACCATCATCATTGCGACGTCGATCCCGCTGGCCGTGTTCGGCTCGATCATCATGCTGGCCGCGCTCGGCGAGACGCTGAACATCATGACGCTGGGCGGTTTGGCGCTCGCGGTCGGCATCCTGGTCGACGAGGCCACGGTGACCATCGAGAATATCAATTGGCATTTGGAGCAGGGCAAGGAAGTGGAGCCCGCGATTCTGGACGGTGCCAATCAGATCGTGGTGCCGGCCTTTGTGTCGCTATTGTGTATCTGCATCGTGTTCATCCCGATGTTCTTCCTGCAGGGCGTCGCCCGCTTCCTGTTCGTGCCGATGGCCGAAGCGGTGATCTTCGCGATGATCTGGTCGTTCATCCTGTCGCGAACGCTGGTGCCGACCATGGCGATGTATCTTTTGCATCCGCATGTGCACCATGCCGAAGGCGAGCAGCCGAAACGTTCGCGCAATCCGCTGGTCCGGTTCCAGCGTGGCTTCGAAGCCGGCTTCGAGAGATTTCGCGCCGGCTATAGCGACCTGTTGGCGCTGGCGCTGGCGCATCGTCCGACTTTCGTGATCGGCTTCCTGGCCTTCGTCGGGCTTTCGTTCCTGATGGTGCCGTATCTCGGGCAGAATTTCTTTCCCTCGGTCGACGCCGGCCAGATCCTGATGCATGTGCGCACCCAGGTCGGCACACGTGTCGAGGAAAGTGCCAATCAATTCGCCGACGTGCAGAAAGTCATCCGCAAGATCATCCCATCGGATCAGATCGACACGATCGCAGATAATATCGGCATGCCCATCAGCGGCATCAACATGACCTACAACAATACCGGCGTGACCGGCCCGCAGGACGGCGACATCCAGATCAAGCTGAAGGAGGACCATCCTCCGACTGACATTTACGTGAAGGCGTTGCGTGAACAGCTGCCCCGCGCGTTTCCTGGCCTGCAATTTGCTTTTCTTCCGGCTGATATCGTCAACCAGATCCTGAATTTTGGCGCCCCGGCGCCGATCGATCTTCAGATCCGCGGCGCCAATTTGAACGCGAATTTCGCCTACGCCAATAAATTGTTGACCCGAATTCGCCGCATCCCGGGTGTTGCCGATGCACGTATTCAGCAATCGCCCAATTATCCGAGCTTCAACGTCGACGTCGACCGGACCCGTGCGCAATATGTCGGGCTGACCGAGCGCGATGTCACCAACACCCTCACGGTCAATCTGGCAGGCAGCGCCCAGGTCGCGCCGACCTACTTCCTCAATCCGGATAACGGCGTTTCGTATTCGATCGTGATGCAAACGCCGCAATACAAGGTCGATTCGCTGAGTGCGCTGCAGACCTTGCCGATTACGGCGGGGGGCACGTCCGCGCCGATTCTCGGTGGCATCGCCAATATCTCGCGGTCGGTTTCGAACGCGGTGATCTCCCAGTATGACATCCAGTCGCTGGTGCAGATCTATGCAACGCCGCAGGGCCGCGACCTCGGTGCGATCGCCACGGACATCAGGACGGTGATCGCCGACACCAAGCAGGACGTGCCAAAGGGCAGCGGTGTCTACCTGCTCGGCCAGGTGCAGACCATGAACAGCGCGTTTTCCGGCCTGCTGTTCGGGCTGCTCGGCGCGATCGTGCTGGTGTATCTGCTGATCGTGGTGAACTTCCAGTCATGGTCCGATCCGTTCGTGATCATCACCGCCCTGCCGGCGGCGCTTGCCGGAATCGTCTGGATGCTGTTCTGCACCGGGACCACGTTGTCGGTGCCGGCACTGACCGGCGCGATCATGTGCATGGGCGTCGCCACCGCCAACAGCGTGCTGGTGATCAGCTTCGCCCGCGAGCGCTATGAAGAGCTGGGCGATCCGATGGCC
>Ga0302311_10003143_pt1 | contig 18161 bp, 18 predicted proteins | sample III_Palsa_N1_3_FD_200449 | JGI IMG/M metagenome (GOLD analysis project Ga0302311, IMG submission 200449) | Peat permafrost microbial communities from Stordalen Mire near Abisko, Sweden - III_Palsa_N1_3 | ecosystem: Environmental > Terrestrial > Soil > Palsa > Peat permafrost | place: Sweden... | reverse complement strand
GACTGGCGGGCGGTGTTCTGGGTGAACGTCCCCATCGGCGTCGTCGGCACCATCTGGTCCTACCGCAGCCTGCGCGAGGTCGGCACCACCCGCCGCGCGAGCATCGACTGGGCCGGGAACCTGACCTTCACCGGCGGCGCGCTGCTGCTGCTCGCCGGGATCACCTACGGCATCCAGCCGTACGGCGGCCACCCGACCGGCTGGACCAACCCGATGGTGCTGGGCATGCTGTCCGGCGGGCTGGCCCTGCTGGTGGTCTTCGCGATCGTCGAGGGTCGGGTCGCCGAGCCGATGTTCCAACTCGCGCTGTTCAAGATCCGTGCCTTCGCCGCCGGCAACGCGGCGGCGCTGCTCACCGCGATTGCCCGCGGCGGTCTGCAGTTCATGCTGATCATCTGGTTGCAGGGGGTCTGGCTGCCGCTGCACGGCTACGCCTACACCGACACCCCGCTCTGGGCCGGCATCGCGCTACTGCCGCTGACCGCCGGGTTCCTGATCTCCGGACCGGTCAGCGGTTACCTGTCGGACCGCTTCGGCGCACGGATCTTCGCCACCGGCGGCCTGCTGCTGATGGCGGCCTCCTTCCTCGGGCTGCTGATGCTGCCGGTCGACTTCTCGTACCCGGTGTTCGCGGTGATCGTCTTCGCCAACGGCGTCGGCCAGGGGCTGTTCTCCGCGCCCAACACCTCGTCGATCATGGGCAGTGTGCCGCCGGAGCAGCGCGGCTCGGCCTCCGGGATGCGGGCGACCTTCCAGAACTCGGGAATGTCGCTGTCCATCGGCATCTTCTTCTCGCTGATGGTCGCCGGGCTGGCCAGCTCGCTGCCGCACACGCTGAGCAGCGGACTACAGGCGCAGGGCGTCCCGGCACAGGTGGCCGGGCAGGTCTCCACCCTGCCCCCGGTGTCCACGCTGTTCGCGGCCTTCCTGGGGCAGAACCCGATCGGCCATCTGCTGACGCCCTCCGGCGTGCTGAAGACGCTCCCCGCGCACAACGCGTCCACGCTGACCGGCACCCAGTTCTTCCCCCACCTGATCTCGGAACCGCTGCACCACGGGCTGTCCGTGGTCTTCCTCGCGGCGACCGGGATGGCTCTGGTCGCCACGCTGGCCTCGGCCCTGCGGGGTGGGAACAGCAAGCCCGGACCCGCCGCTCCCACCACCGCCGCCGCGCCGGTCGACGCCGCCAACCCGGCGGACCCGGCCAACCCCGCCGCCAAGAAGGGCTGAAACCCTCCCCGCTCACTCGCCGCCCAGGGCCAGCGCCTCGTCCACCACCAGCTGCTCGATGCCGTAGACGAACGCCTCCACGTCCGCCGCCGGCAGGTACGCGGGGTCCGCCGTGATCGACAGCTCCAGCGATCCCGGGGCGTGCTGGGCGTCCATGGCGAAGGTGGTACCCGGGCGCGGCTCGCACTCCACCGGCCAGCTGAACCGGGTCAGCGGCCTCGACTGGGCCAGCGGCAGCTTCGACGGGTCGTTCTCCATCGGGTAGTGCGGCACCAGGTCGCGGATGTCGTTGAAGATGCAGCCGCGGTCGGCGGTCGCTCCCTCGGCCATCAACTTGTCGATGTCAATGTCGAGTTGCCGCTTGTCGTAGTAGGCGTTGCGGTACGAGGAGAGGGTGACCGCCTGGGCCCGGCGCACCACCTCGACGAACTCCTGCCCGGTGTCCGGGAGGTGGATCAGCCCCTCCTGGGCCACGGTGCTCACCGCGTGCGTCAGCTCCGGACGGAACCGGTTGTTGACCACCACCTGGAACATCGCGTCCGGGGTGCCGGTCAGCCGGTTCACCATCACCGAGGCCGCCGCCAGCAGCACCGACGAGCCGCTGGCCCGGTGCCCGAGCGAGACCTGCTCCACCGCGCGGGCCAAGGCGGGCGAGTTCAGCACCGCGTTGGGGAAGGTCGGCCCGTCCGGTGCGCGGCGGGTCGGGAAGACCCGCTCGGGGCCGGTCCGCAGCTTCTTGGCCCAGAACTGCCGGGCGTTGGCGTCCCGTCGCCGGCCCCGGTCCGAGTTCTGGTAGGCGGCCTCCTCCAGCGGCTGCCGGGCCGCGTTGCGCGCGGCCAGCTGCTCCGGCGACTCGCCGTTGGCCAGCGCGAACAGGTCCATCACCACCCGGGACAGGCCCCAGCCGTCAACTGCCGTGTGGGACAGGCAGAAGCCCACGAAGGTCATCCGGCCCCCGGTCTCCACCACGGCGATCCGCATCGGCCACTCCGCCGCGCAGTCGAACGGCCTGGTCTCCAACTCGGCCAGCAGCAGCCGTCCCCGCGCCTCGGCCTGGTCCGCGTCGGCGGACAGCAGGTGCACCGGCGACGCGCCGGAGCCGTCCAGGATCTGCCGGAGCCCCCCGCTGCCGTCCGGCTCCAACCGGGTCCGCAGCGACTGGTGCAGTCCGAGCAATTTCTGCACCCCGTCCAGCACTTGGGGAACGGGAATGCTGGGCTCCACCGGGAACCCGATGGAGACGTTGTACCGGTAGGAGTCCGCACCGAGCTTGCTGACCGCGTCCCAGATGGCCTGTTGCCCCCAGGTGGCCGGCCCGGTGCCGGAACTCCCGGACGAGAAGCCGACGTTCTCTATCCGACTCACACTCGCACTCACCGTCATCCTCCGAGTCTTGCGTACCGTTGGCCACGCGTCAGTCCCTGATGGAGAAGGGAACTGACGTAGGCTCAGAACCGTGCACCGGCTCCCCGCGCAGGCCCGGTCCGCCGCCGCGGGCAGTGCCCGGGCGGCGGCGGTCCTTGCTGGTCAGCCGAGTTCGAGCGGGCTCTCCCAGGTGCCGTTGTAGAAGGTCTGCTCCAGCGGGCGGCGCTCGCGGGTCGCGGTCTCCCGCACCCGCAGCTCCTCCGGCAGCAGGTCCGCGTGGGCGTTGCTGCCGATGGCGATCACGGTCAGCGGCCGGAACCCCTCGGCCGGGGCGTCGAAGGCGGAGAGCAGCCGGTCCGGGTAGAAGCCCGCCATCTGGTGGGCGTGCAGGCCGAGCGCGTGCGCCTGCAGGGAGAGCTGGGCGACGGCCAGGCCGGTGTCATAGGCCGCGTACGCGCTGTGCGGGGCCGTCTCGTCGGCGACAGCGGCGATCAGCACGGACGCGCCCGAGGCCCAGGACTTGTTGCCGTCCCGCAGCGACTCGAAGATCCCCTTGTAGGTGTCGTCGCCACGGCGTCCGACCAGGAACCGCCAGGGCTGCTGGTTGCCCGCGGACGGGGCCCAGCGGGCGGCCTCCAGTATGGCGGCGAGCTGCTCGTCTGCCACCGCGTGCGCGTCGTCGAAGGAGCGCGGGCTCCAACGCTCGGCGAGCAGCGGGTGCAGCGGGACGGACGTGGCTGCGGTACGGGACATGACCGGATCTCCTGGGCTCGTGCGGGGTTCGGGGCCTCGGCGCCCGGCTCGGGCACCGAGCGGGCAACGTCCGAAGCGAGGGCGGGTATTCCGATCCCGGAAGATCAGTTGCAGAGTTCACATGACTGCAATGAGCCGCGACCGTGGACGGCCTGACCTGTGCCGACACCTCCATCCCCGCCATCTCTGCGGTCGCCCCGGACCCGCGGCGAGCCCCGGTCGACGGCGGCGTCAGCGCTCCAGGCGGCCTGCCGGAGCCGCACCGGACGACTGCCCTCGACCGCGACGGCCGCCCGGAACCCGGGGAAGCCGACCGGCAGCGGGACGTCCCGCACGGTACAGCTGACCCCGGCTGCCGGCAGCCACACCGGGCCCGGGTCGCCCACCGGCAGCCGCAGCCCCTCGACCAGCCGCCCGCCGTAGACCTTGACGCAGGCCTCGCGGCGGCACCACAGCCGGGTGAAGCGGCCCGAGCGCTCGGCGGGTGTGGCGGCCGAGGTCACCGAACGGGCGTCCTCGGCCGGGAAGTACCGACCCGCGACCCGGGTCGCCACCCGTTCGTCCGGCAGCTCCTCCACATCGGCACCGACCCGGCGTCCGGACGCCAGCACCAGCAGCGCCAGCGCCCCGGAGGCGGAGTAGTTGAGTCGCAGCCCGCCCGGCCCGGCCCCGACGGGTTCGGGCTTGCCGTGCGGTCCGCGCCGCCACTCCAGTTCGTCCGGGGCCAGGCCCAGCCGTCGCGCCGCGAGCAGCCGAACCACGCCGTGGACCACGGTGAAGCGTTGGCGGCGCAGCGGATCGGTCGCCGCCCGGGCCCGTCCGCGCTCCTCCGGATCGAGCAGCCGGTCGAGTCCGGCCACCAGCGGCGGCGGTTGGTCGGTGGGGATCACCCAGACCTCGACCTCGTCGTCGCCCTCGTCCTCGGCGGGGTCGGCCAGACCGGTGGCGGCCGGATCAGTAGTAGCCGGATCAGTAGTAGCCGGATCAGTGGTAGCCGGATCAGTGGTAGCCGGGGTCATCGGCCGGCCGCCGCCCCGGCCGGGAGCCGGTCCCCGACCGGCCTGACCGGCCTGGCCGAGGGTTGGAACCCGGCCGTCCCGAGCAGGCCGAGCACCGGATCGTGGTCGGCGACCAGCACCGGACGTCCCTGCTCCCGCCAGCCGGGCAGCCGCGCGGCCAACTCGGACCAGACGCCGGTGGTCGGCTGCCCGGCCGGGGCGAGCACGGTCCGCGACTCGGTTCCGGGCGGGATGCCGAGCCCGGCTCCGGCGACCAGCACGGCGTCCGGGCCGAGCAGCGCCAGCCGCTCGGCGACCAGCCCGGGCGCCGACTCCACTGACACCTCGGCCTGCTGATGGACACTCAGCTCCCCTGGCGTCGACTCCTCGCAGACCAGCACCGCGGCGCAATGACGGTCCGGGACCAGCACCGGCACCGGTGGCGTGTAGTGCAGCGACGCCTGCTCGGCGACCAGTACCACCGCCCGGCGGCAGCCGCCGGTGCGCTGGTAGTCGCGGACGATCCGCAGCGCGGTGAACGCCGCCGCCGGGCCCTGGTCGTTGACGGCGAAGGCGAGCGGCGATCCGGCGCAGAACCGGCTCAGGTGCACGGCGGTCGAGCGGCCCGGACGCACGTCCGGGATCGCCAGCGCCAGCACCAGCAGGTCCACCGGCTCACTGTCCGGCAGCGCCTCCTGGAGCAGGCCCTCGGCCATCTCCCCGTAGGAGTGCCCGACGCCCTCCCGCAGCAGGTCCTCGCGCAGCGGGACGCCGTACGGGCGGGTCAGGTCGGAGACGAAGACCCGCAGGTCCGGGTCGAGCGAGGTCTCCGACCTGCCGTCGAAGTACCGGGCCAGCACCCGGCTGACGCGCACTCCGGGGACCAGCGGGCCGCTGAGGTAGGACGCGGCGTACGGGTCGGCATCAGGCACCGCTCAGTCCTCGGCGACGACGTGTCCGGCCACGAAGTCGGCCAGGCTGGCCACCGAGCGCAGGTCGTCCTCGCCAATGTCCTCGACGTCGACCTGGAGGTCGAGCGCCTCCTCCAGCTCCAGGATCAGCTCCAGCGTCCCGGCCGAGGTCAGTCCGAGGTCGTCGAAGAGGCAGGCGTTCTCGGGGATCTCCGGGAGTTCCTTCTTCAGGACCCGGGGCAGCAGTTCGCCGATGCTGCGCAGGATCTGGCCGCGCAGTTCGGTGTCGGGCTGGACAGCGGTTTCTTCCACGGGTATCTGGTCCCCTCGTGATGGCGCGACCGGCTGCGTGCGCAGTCGCCGGGCCCGCCGCATCGGCTCGTCAACGAGCGGGTGCGCGGGGCGGCTGTGCTGCGACCACCGGACGGCGGGCAGTTTCTGGTACTTCGGGAATCCCGGCCTGACGGAACGTCAGTGCTCAACGACCATGGCCGAGAAGGTCGCTCCGATGCCGGAGGCTGCGATCAGGTAGCGGTCGCCCTGCCGAAGCAGACCGCGGGTGGTCGCCGTGTGGAGATTGATGAAGGCGTCCGCTGCGAAACTGTGCCCGACCGCGGGCACGTTGTCCAGCACCACCTTGTCGAGTGGCACTCCCAGCCGCTTGCACAGGCCGCGCCAGGAGACCTGGTTCACGTTGTGCGGCAGCACCAGCGCGAGTTCCGAGCGTTCGGTCCCGGCCTGCTCCAGCGCCGCGTCGATCGCCTCCACCATCAGCGCCGGATACTCCCGCTGGTAGCGCCCGGCCAGCTCCGGGTCCTCCGCCAGCCGTCCGTCGAACTCGCCGCGGTGGCGCACCGCGTAGGACAGCACCCGGTCCCGGCCGCCACCGGCGCGCACCAGGCAGGCCGCCGCGCCCTCGGCGAAGATGCCGGTCTCCGGCACGAGTTGGGCGTCCTTGGTGAAGGTCTTCTCCCCGGCCAGGATCAGCGCCAGCGCCTCCGGGTCGTCCTCGCCGGCCAGCAGTCGACCGGCCAGGTCGATCGCCAACAGTCCGATGGCGCAGGCGTGGTGCGAGATCGTGAAGGCGTTGGCGTGCCCGAGCCGGTAGCGTCCGAGCAGGTCGTGCAGCGGGTTCAGCGGGTACGGCGCGGCCACCGGCATGCTGCGTGCGTGGATCACGAAGCGGACCTGCCGCTCGCGTCCGCGGAGCTCGGACAGCGCCTCCATGGCGCCGCTGAGCAGTTCGGTCAGGCTCCCCTCGGGCTCCAGGAGTACCTGGTCAAGCCCGTGGAAGCGGCGGAAGAGTTGAAGTTGACGTGGGGTCAGACCGATCCGCTCGCCGACCGCCTCGATGGGGACGGCGGTGTCGGGAAGGTGGACGGCCACTGCCTCCAGTGCGGTCACGCGGGTTAGTATTCACGCGCCCGCCGGGCCGCACAAGCAGCTTCCATCCGGACGAGCGGGCCTCGCCCCCATGCTGTCGAGCAGGTGGAGCCTCCCCATGAACGATCACACACTGACTGCCGCGCGCGTGCGCCCCGAACTGCTGGCGCTGCTGGCCGAGGCGGCCGACGCGCCGCCGGGCTGGACGGATCGGGTCACCCCCGACTCCCGGCTGGACGCCGACCTGCTGCTGGACGAAGGCGAACTCGGGCTCCTGGACCGGCTGCTGCGCGAACGCCTGGGCCGAAGCGTCGACCTGGCTGGACTTCGGGCCGGGCTGGACCTGGACGCGCTGGAGGCGCTCACCGTCGGCGATCTGGAACGCGACCTGCTGCCGCCGGAGCCGACCAGCCCGAACCGGGGCCGGCGATGAGCCGGTTCCTGCTGGTGGTGCCCCCGCTGGCCGGGCACATCCATCCGACCGTGGGCCTCGCCCGCGAGCTGACCGCCCGCGGCCACCAGGTGGCCTGGACCGGCTCCGAGGCGGTGCTGCGGCCGCTGCTGGGCCCGGACGCCACGGTCCTGCCGACCGGCAGCCGGATCTTCCGCGCCCAGAGCGGCCACGGCCTGGGCGCGCTGCGCACGCTCTGGGAGGGCTTCATCGTCCCGTACGCGCGCTTCACCGCGAAGGCGCTGGACCGGGTGGTGACCGAGTACCGGCCCGATGTGCTGCTGGTCGACCAGCACACTCCGGCCGGCGCGCTGACCGCGCACCGGCACGGGCTGAGCTGGGCCAGCCTGGCCCCGGGGGCGATGGAGATCGGACGGCCGTTCCGGGCGCTGCCGAAGGTCGAGTCCTGGATGACCGACCAGCTCACCGCGCTGTGGCTGCGGGCCGGGCTGCCGCCGCGGGAGTACCTCGATCCGCGCTTCTCCCCGGAGCTGGTGCTGGCCCTGACCGCCCCCGCGCTCACCGGCGCGGAGCCCTTCCCCGAGCAATATGCCCTGGTGGGACCGATACTGACCGAGCGTCCGGCGGACCCGTCGTTTCCCTGGGAACGGCTCGACCCGGCCCGCCGCCGCGTGCTGCTGACCATGGGCACGCTGGCCGCCGACGTCAGCGCGGACTTCCATGCCCGGGCGGTGCGGGCGCTGGCGCTGCTCGGCGACCACGTGCAGGCGGTGATCGCCGCCCCGACGCAGTCGCTGCCGCTGGCGGAACTGCCCTCGGACGCGGTGGCGGTGGAGCGGGCCCCGGTACTGGAGCTGATGTCGCGCGGACTGCTGGACGCGGTGGTCTGCCACGGCGGGATGAACACCGTGGGCGAGGCGCTCAGCCACTCGATCCCACTGGTGGTCGCGCCGATCCGGCACGACCAACCGTTCGTGGCCGCCCAGGTCCAGGCGGCCGGCGCGGGCCTGCGGGTGCCGTTCGCCCGGGTCACCCCGCCGGGCCTGGCGGCGGCGCTGCGCGCGGTGCTGGCCGGACCCGGGGACGGACTCGGCGACGGACTCGGCGACGGATTCAGGGACGGACCCTGCGACGGACCGGCGGAGGGGCCCGACTACCGGGCCGCCGCGGCCCGGGTGGGGGCCGGGCTGCGTTCCGGCGGGGGCGCGCCGGTCGCGGCCGACCGGCTGGAGGCACTGGCCGGGAGGGCGCGCTGATCGGACGTCAGGCCGCGCGCCGGGTCGCCCGGTTCCGACCGGAAGGCCCGCGACCGGTGGAAATCTATTGGTCTAGGCCATTGTTTCCGACCGGCCGGAGACCCTAGGGTTGCGCACAGCACCGCCCTCCCTGGTGCCACTGGCGCCCCATCCCCCCTTCTCGGGAGCCCTGGTTGATCGAGACCAAGGGACTGCGCAAATCCTTCCAGTCCCGGAACCGCCGTGTGACCACCACCGTTGACGCCGTACGCGGCATCGACCTGTCCGTACCCGCCGGAGAGATCTTCGGCTTCCTCGGCCCCAACGGGGCCGGGAAAACCACCAGCCTGCGGATGCTGGCCACGCTGATCCGCCCGGACGGCGGTGAGGCCCGGATCGCCGGGGCCGACCTGCGCACCGACCCGGCGGGGGTTCGCCGCGGCATCGGCTACGTGGCGCAGGGTGGCGGCACCACCGACGCCGTCAGCGCCCGCGAGGAACTCGTGCACCAGGCACGGCTGTTCGGCATCGCCAAGGCCGACGCCCAACGACACGCCGAGGCCGCGCTGGCCGCTTTCGACCTCGGCGAGTACGCCGACCGACCCTGCCGGACCTACTCCGGCGGCCAGCGCCGCCGGGTCGACATCGCCTTGGGCGTCATCCACAGCCCCAAGGTGCTGTTCCTGGACGAGCCCACGGTCGGGCTCGACCCTCCCAGCCGCACCCGCGTCTGGGAGGAGGTCCGCCGACTGCGCAGTGAGGGCATGACGGTCTTCGTCACCACCCACTACCTGGACGAGGCGGACGCCCTCTGCGACCGCGTGGCCATCGTCGACCACGGCGAGATCGTCGCCGAGGGCACCCCGGACGCGCTCAAGCATGAGATCGCCGGTGACGTGATCCTGCTCGGCCTGGAGCCGGACAGCGCCGGCGCGGACCTCGCCGAGCAGGCCGCCAAGGTGCTGCGGGACGCCTCGTTCGTGCACCGGCTGGAGCAGCAGGAGGGCGGCGGCCTGCGGCTCTACGTGGAGGACGGCCCCTCCGCCATCCCGCAGATCCTGCGCTCGCTGGAGGGGTGCGGCGCGGTGCCGACCACCGTCCAGTTGCAGCGGCCCAGCCTGGACGACGTCTTCCTGGCCCGCACCGGCCGTTCGCTCCAGCAGTCCTGACACCCCGTCCGGCACGCGTCCGGGACCGGCGCTCCGGTCCCGGACGCTCAGGGCACCCCACGTCATCCCACATCACAGCGACCCGAACCGAGTCGAGGCACCGATGAAGCTCGCCCGCGACACCTGGCTGGTCTTCCAGCGACAGCTGCTGCTGATGGCCCGCACCCCGGTGTGGATCGCCGTCGGCGTCATCCAGCCCATCTTCTACCTGCTGCTCTTCGCTCCGCTGCTCAAGTCGGCACTCGCACCGATGGGCGCGACGACCTACGCCGAGACCTACCAGATCTACGTACCGGGCCTGTTGGCGGTGCTGGTCATCTTCGGCGGCCTGTTCACCGGCTTCAGCCTGCTCGGCGAACTGCGGGCGGGAATCATCGAGCGCTCCCGGGTCACCCCGGTGAGCCGGCTCGCGCTGCTGCTCGGCCGGGCGCTGCGGGAGGTGGTGGCCCTGCTGCTGCAAGCCGTCATCATCACCGTGCTGGCGCTGCCCTTCGGGTTGCGGGTGCAGCCGGTGGACCTGGTGCTGGCCTATCTGCTGATGGCCCTGCTGGCGTTGATGACCTCGTCCGTCTCCTACGGCATCGCGCTCGTGGTGCGGAGCGACGCCGCGCTCGCCCCGGTCGTGAACACCGTGGCGCAGCCGATCGCGCTGCTGTCCGGGGTGCTGCTGCCGCTGGCACTGGCACCCGAGTGGCTGCGGTCGATCGCCCGCTGGAACCCCTTCTACTGGGCGGTGCAGGGCATGCGGGCGCTGTTCTCCGGGAACGGCGGCTCGTCGGCCGTGTGGGAGAGCCTGGTGATCGTGCTGGCGCTGACGGTACTGGCGGTCGGCTGGTCGGCCCGGCTGTTCAACGAGCGGGTGCGCTGAGCGCACAGGCTGAGCGCACAGGCTGAGCGCAGGAAGCCGGGGCCCGTTCGGGCCCCGGCTTCGACCTTCCCCGCTAAGTGGTGGCCCCGCTTCGTCAGGCCCTGGTGCTTCGTCAGGCCCCGGCTTCACCAGGCCCGCAGACCTGGCCGACGTACTCCTCGCGGATGAACGCGGCCAGCTTGGCGATGCCCGAGACGATTTGACTCCGCGTCAGCGAGCTGCACGAGAGCCGTAGTCGACGCTCACCGCCGCCCGCCGGATAGAAGGGGCCCATCGGCGTCCACAGCACGCCGTACTTGCGGGCGCAGCGCTCCATGGCCGCCTCGTCGGCGTTGAACGGCAGCGTGAGCACGGCGAAGAAGCCGCCCTCGGGGAGGTTCCAGTCCAACCCGAGCCGGCCGCGCAGCGGCTGTGGGAACTGCTGCTCCAACTCCTCCAGCAGGGTGTTCAGATTGGCCGCGTAGAAGGCCGTGGCCCTGGCGTTGGCGGCTCGCAACCGGCAGTCGTGCCGTAGCAGCATGCCGCCGATGACGGCCTGGCTGAGGGCCGGGGTGTTGACCGTGGTCATGCTCTTCAGCTTGGCCAGTTCGTCGGCCAGCAGGCTGCGTCCACCGCCGGGGGCGGCTACCTCCTGGTCGGCGACCACATAGCCGAGCCGGGCGCCGGGGAAGCAGGTCTTGGCGAAGGATCCCAGGTAGACCACCTGCCGCCGCCGGTCCAGCGCCTTCAGCGTGGGCCGGGAGCCCTGCTCGCGGGAGAAGAAACCGTACGGGTTGTCCTCGATCACCAGCAGCCCCTCGGCGGCCGCTGTGTCCAGCAGTGCCGCGCGCGACTCGATGGGCATGCTCGCGCCCGAGGGGTTGGCGAAGTCGGGGACGACGTAGAGTGCCCGCGGACGCCGCCCGGTGGCTCGGACCTCGCGGGCAACGGCGGCGACGGTCTCCGGGTCGGGTCCGCCGCGCTCCCCCTCGGGCACCGGCACGGTGGCGATGTCGAGCAGCCGGGCCGCCCCGGTGACCCCGACGTAGCAGGGCGAGCTGACCAGCAGCACGTCCTGCGGGGTGGCGCAGAGGGCGCGCAGCACCAGCAGCATGCCCTCCTGCGCGCCGACGGTGAGCACCAGCGACTCGGGGGCGACCTCCAGGCCCTCGTCATTGGCCAGGGTGCGGGCGACCAGATCCGGGATGATGCCCTTGGTGGGGCCGTACTGGAACAGCGCGGTACGCACCTCGTCGTGGTCCAGGCCGCGTCCACGCAGGTGGTCGAGGTAGGCGTCGAGATATCCGTGGACGTCCCCGGGCTCGAAGAAGCCCTCGTAGGGGCGTCCGGGGGCGAAGGAGACCGCGTCCGGATAGCGGGTGGTGACCTCGTTCAGGAAGGTCATCGCGTCCAGCAGCGGATCGGACAGCGAGGCGTGCAGGTCCGCGAGTTGGAGCGGGAGCGGCTGGTTCACCGGGCGACTCCGCTCGTCGCGGCGGCCGGCACGTCGGCGAAGGCCTCGCGCAGCCGTCCGGCGGCCCAGCGCTGGGCCTCGCCACCCGCGTCCAGGCTGCCGGCCATGGCGAAGAAGCCGTGCGGGACGCCGTCCCAGCGGCGGGCGGCGACCGGGACCCCGGCTGCCCGCAGGGCCTGTCCGTACTGCTCTCCCTCGTCCCGCAGCGGGTCGTACTCGGCGGTGACGAGGGTGGCGGACGGGAGTCCTGACAAGTCGTCAGCCAGTAGCGGTGAGGCCAGCGGATCGCTGCCGTGCTCGGGGTCGGCCAGGTAGTGGTTCCAGTACCACTCCACCGAGCGGCGGTTGAACTGCACCGGATCGTCGTGCTCGCGCAACGAGAGGGTGTCCGCGCCGTATTGGGTGTTGGGGTAGATCAGCAGCTGGTGCCGCAGCGCGGGGTCGTCCGGGCCGCGCAGGGCCAGCGTGACCGCTGCGGCGAGGTTGCCGCCCGCGCTGTCGCCGCCGACCGCCAGCCGGTCCGCGCGGATCCCCAACTCCCCCGCCTGGTCCGCGACCCAGCGGGTGGCCGCCACGCAGTCCTGGACCGCGGCCGGGAAAGGGTGCTCGGGGGCGAGCCGGTAGCCGACCGAGACGGTCACGCAGTCGGCGGCGTTGGCGAGTCGGCGGCAGATCGCGTCGCAGGTGTCGAGCATGCCGAGGGTCCAGCCGCCGCCGAAGAAGTAGACCAGCGCGGGCAGCGGCCGGTCGCGGTGCGGCCGGTGCAGCCGCAGCCGCAGGGGCCCGCCGGGGCCGGGGATGTCCCGCTCCTCGACGACGGCAACGGGCTCGGGGGCACCGGCCGCCGCCTGGATGTCGGCCAGGTCGGCCGCCCTCGCCTGCTCCAGGGAGAGGGTGTAGAGCGGCGGCGCGCCGGAGCGCAAGCGCTGTGCGCGCAGCGCCTCGGCCTGTGGATGCAGGGGCATGGCTGTCTCGTCCGTCCTGGTAGGCCTGCTGGAGGGGCTGCGGTCGGAGGGGCTGCGGCGTGCGGAAGCCGGGGGTCAGCGGTCGGCTTCGACGTAGACCGTCTCGTCGGTGCGGAACGGCGTGTCGAGGTCGGCGACGTCGGACCGCAGGCCGACCCGGTAGGCGCAGTGCCGGACGTCGTCGGCGGCGAACCCGGCCCGGACCAGCACATGCCGGAGCTCGTCCAGGTCGTAGATCCACTGGTGACCGTAGTACCGGAAGATCTGGTTGACCAGGAAGGCCTTGCGCTGCGGCATCGGCGGGCCGAAGCCGAGCATGCTCAGCCGGCGCCGGTGCCGGGCCAGGAAGCCGTCGTCGGCGGCGTAGCCGTGCAGGTAGCGGGACAGGTCGGGGGTGGTCAGCCGGAGCACCCCGCCGGGGCGCAGCACCCGCCGGGCCTCGGTCAGCCAGCCGACCGCGACCGGCATGGTGACATGCTCGATCAGGTGCTCGGCGTAGACCCAGTCGACGCTGCCGTCGGCGAACGGCAGCGGCTGGGAGATGTCGAGCTGGGTGAAGCAGCGCTCGCCGTCCACCCGGTAGAGCGTGCCGGGCTCGGTGCTCGACTCGGCACTGCGCAGAGGGGTCAGATCGGTGCCGAGTCCCTCACTGTGGGCGGTCTTGAAGGCTGCGAACTCAATACCGGTGAGACCGAGCGATTGAAAGTCCGAACGATCGTGCGGCAATCGTCCGACAGGTTCGAGTTTGTCGCAGACGGCCACCCCAGCGCTGAATCCGTCGAGATGCGCCGAGAGCCCGTCCGGGTCGTCCCAGTCCCATCCCGGAAATGATGCCGGTTGCTTTGACATATACATGTCCTTTTCTTGACGTACGTTGGACGTTCACATTCCGTAGCTTCGGCGAGTGACCGCGCCGCGGTCGAAATCACGCAATCGGGGCCGCCCCAACAGCGCCATGGCATCGTCCAATTCGGCCCGCAGCAGCCCCAGGACGTGGGCCACGCCGGCCTCCCCCGCGCGGGCCAGGCCCCACAGCACCGGGCGTCCGACCAGTACCGCCCGAGCGCCGAGGGCGAGCGCGACCGCGACGTCGGTGCCGTGCCGGACCCCGCCGTCCACCAGGACCGGGAAGTCCTGCGGGACGGCGGCGACCACCTCGGGCAGCACGTCCAGGGTCGGCGGCACGCCGTCGAGCTGGCGTCCGCCGTGGTTGGAGACCACCACCGCCGCCGCGCCGTGGTCGACCGCGAGCTTGGCGTCCTCGGCGGTGAGGATGCCCTTGAGCACCAGCGGCAGGCTGCTGCGGCTGGTCAGCCAGGCCAGGTCGTCCCAGGTCAGCGCCGGGTCGAACTGCTCGCGGGCATGCGTCTCAATGCCGGAGGCACCCTCGGCCCGGCGGTGGCTGGCGGACATCAGCGCCGGGTCCAGGTTGACCGCGCGCACCCCCTCGGGGACGGCGAAGCCGTTCCGCAGGTCGCGCAGCCGCCGTCCGATTCGCGGCGCGTCCACGGTCAGCACCAGCGCCCGGTACCCGGCCGCCTCGGCCCGTTCGACCAGCGACGCCAGTACCTCGCGCCGCCGCAGCCAGTACAGCTGGAGCCAGAGCGGCCCGGTGGCCGCCGCCGCCATCTGCTCCAGCGTCCGGCTCGCGAAGATGCTCGCGACCAGCAGCATTCCCGCCTCTCCGGTGGCCCGAGCTGTCGCCAACTCGCCTTCCGGATGCGCGAGCTGATGGTACGCCATGGGAGCGACGCCGATCGGCGCGGCCAACCGGTCGCCCAGCAGCTGCAATGACGGATCACAGTCGGCGACGCCCACCAGTACCCGCGGGCGCAGCGCCCAGTCGCCGAACTGGGCCAGATTGGCCGCGAGCGTACGCTCGGCACCACTCCCGCCTTGGATGAAGTCCCACGTATCCGGCGGGAGTTGGGCCCGAGCCAGGTGTTCCACCTCGGCCGGCGTGAGCGGACCCACGGACACACTCCTTTGCGGACGACCGCACACGGGCCAGTCCTGGATTGGCAGCGTAGAAGGTCTGGACCACATTGGTATAGACCTTGATTTGACGATTCGTCTGTGCCAGGGTCTGCATGCGGATTTGACCGCATTCAATTTGAACCGACGGCCATGTTTTCCTCCTTGATGTGTGGAGTGGCGTTGACCGGTTTCCCCATAGCCCCGCCTGCGGAAGCACCGCAGGACTGGGTCGACCTCTTCCTGCTCGCAGGCCCGGACCAGGAGGAGTGCGTCCAGTTCGGGGCCACGACGTATCGAGGCGCCCTGCGCGCCCTGGTGGCCGAACAGCGCGAACGGTTCGCCGCCGCGGGCCTGTCCCCCGGCGGCACGCTGGCGCTGCGGCTGCCGCCTTCGCTCGCCTATGTGACCGCCCTGCTCGCCGGGTGGCAGCAGGGCGCCCAGGTCATGCTGCTGGACCACCGGCTCACCGAGCACGAGGTCCAGGCGGCACTGGCCCGGCTGGCCCCGCAGCTGCTGGTGCGTGCCGATCGGCCGCCGTCCGGCGGGCTGCGCGGCTTCACCGACGTACAGCCGGTGGTCGAGCGGCTCACCGGCCGGCCCGCGAGCAGCGGGCACGCGGTGGTGCAGCTCAGCTCCGGCTCCACCGGCCCCTCCAAGGTCATCGCCCGCACGGCGGCCGACCTGCTGGGCGAACTCGACCGCTACCGAAGGCTTCCGGACTTCCCCGGGCCCGGCGAGCGGGTGGTGCTGCTGTCCTCCGTGGTGCATGTGCTCGGCCTGGTCGGTGGGCTGCTCAACAGCCTGCACGCGCATGTCCCGCTCACCGTCCCGGAACGGATGACGGCGGCCGGAATCCTCACCGCCGTGGCCGCCGGGGACCGGCCGACCACGGTGATCGGCGTGCCGTTCCATGCCGAGCTGCTGGCCGGGGTCCAGTCGCCGCCGCCGCTGCCGCACCTGCGGCGGATGGTGGTGGCCGGTGAGCTGATCCGCCCGGACGTCCCGAGCGCGTTCGCCGAGCGCTACCGCGTGCCGTTGGGCACCATGTACGGGATGACCGAGGTCGGGGTCATCGCCACCGATTTGACCGGACGTCACCATCCGTCCGTACAGCCGGTGCACGGGATGGAACTGCGGGCGGACGACGGCGAGCTGCACATCCGCAGCGCCGCCTCGCCCTACCTCGGTGCCACCGACCCGACCCGCTGGTCGGACGGCTGGCTGCACACCAGGGACGCCGGCCGGGTGGACCCCGGCTCCGGACGGGTGACCGTGCTCGGCCGCCGCGACTCGCAGGTCTCCATCGGCGGCCTCAAGGTGGACCTCACCGAGGTCGAGCAGACCCTGGCGGCGCTGCCCCCGGTCCGCGAGGCCGTGGTGGTCTTCACCGCCGGGACCATCGAGGCGTACCTGGCCACCGAGCCGGGAACCGGCCCCGAGGCCGTCCACGACCTGGTCGCCGGGCGACTCGCGGGCTACAAGCGCCCGCGCTCGCTCTCCTTCCTGCCCGCACTGCCGCGCACCGCCACCGGCAAGCTGCTGCGCGACCCGGTCGGCCTACGGGCCGCCGCGACCGCCGCCGACACGGCCGCCGCCGAAGTCCGCTGACGCACTCCACGAAGTCCACAGCTCACCAAGCCCGAAGTTCACCAGCCCACTGCCGAAGTTCACCGACCTCGCGTCACCACAGGGAGTCCACCATGCAGGACCGGATCCGCGAATTCGTGCTCGCCGCCCTCGCCGAGATGCACTACGACGTCTCCGAGGTCACCGGCGACACCGACCTCGGCCCGGCCGGACTGGACCTAGAGTCCCTGGCCCTGGCCGACCTGTCGGTCCAGGTCGAGGACGAGTACGGGATCAAGTTCGACCTGGACGAGATGGAGAGCACCGCGCTGATGACGCTCGACCAGTTCACCGCCGACGTGGCCGCGCGGATCACCGCCGCCGCCCCCGCGGGCAGCAACGCGTGACCGCCTTGCCGGTCCCCGGCCGGGCCGAGGTCGTGGCGATGCTCGCCCGCTATGGCAACCGTCCGGCCGAGGACGTCCACGAAGCTCTGGGCTCGCTCGAACTCACGTGGCTGATAGCCGAGTTCGAGCTGGGCTACCAGATCGAGCTGGACCTGGACGACGAGCGGTTGGACGCGGTGCGCACCGTGGACGACGCCACCGAACTGCTGCGCGCGGCAGTCGAAGCCGCGGGAGCCGCGCGGCCATGACCGGTACCACCACCCCCGCCGTACCGCCCGTGGTCACCGGGCTCGGCGTGCTGTCCGCCTGCGGGCGGGGCCTCGCGCCGCTGGCCGAGGCCACCGTCCACGGCAAGGCCGCGTTCGGCCCGGTCCCGATGTCCCGGTTCGACGTCTCCGGACGCCGAGTGCGGCGGGCGGCACTGCTGCCGGACGCCCCACCGCTGGCCGAGGCGGTGCTCACGGCCCTCGGCGACGCCTGCCGCCAGGCCGCGGGCTCGGCCCCCGACCGGGCCGCCGACGACAGCGGCACCCCGCTGTTGCTGGCGCTGCACAGCGATCTGGGCACCGCCCGGACCGCCGCGCGGATCGCCGAGGGCGCGCGGCGGGAGTGGGGGATTCCCGGCGTCACCCGGGTCTACACCGGCGCGTGCGTCGCGGCGGGAACCGCCGTCGCCGACGCCGCCGCGCTGATCTCCTCCGGGCGCGCCCGGCGGGTGGTGGTCGCGGCCGGGCACCTGGTCGGCGCCGGGGTGTTCGCGGCCTTCGACGCCGGGCGCGCGCTGGCCCGGGACGGCGAGGTCCGCCCGTTCAGCGCCGGGCGCACCGGCACCCTGCTCGGCGACGCCGCTGTGGCGGTCGTGCTGGAGTCCCCGGCCGAGGCCGGGCGGCGCGGCGCACCGGTGCTGGCCCGGCTTCGCGGCTGGGGCCGCTCCGGCGACGCCCACCATGTCTGCCGTCCGGTCCCGGACGGGAACGGCCTGGCCCGGGCGATCGACGCCGCGCTCCGACGCGGCGGCATCGCCCCGGAACAGGTCGGCTATGTCAACGCCAACGCCACCGGTTCGCCACTGGCGGACCAGGCCGAGGCGAACGCGTTGCACCGGGTGTTCGGCGGGTACACCGACCGGCTCCCGGTCAGCTCCACCAAGGGCGTCCACGGCCACGCGCTGGAGGCGTCCGCCCTGCTCGAACTCGCGGTCACCATAGCGGCGTTGCAATCCGGCACGCTGCCCGTCAACGCCGGTTGGACCGGCCAGGACGAGGACTGCCGCCTCGACCTGGTGCTGGACCAGCCGCGCCCGACCCGTCCCGACTTCGCCCTCACCGTCAACTCCGCCTTCGGCGGTGCCAACACCGCTCTGCTGGTGGCGTCCTGATGAACAGTCAATCCATCATCCTGCCGACCGAACTGACCCTGCTCGCGAAAGCGCACTGGCCGGGGCCGACCGACGACGGACTGCCGCCGAT
>Ga0302311_10003142_pt1 | contig 18162 bp, 16 predicted proteins | sample III_Palsa_N1_3_FD_200449 | JGI IMG/M metagenome (GOLD analysis project Ga0302311, IMG submission 200449) | Peat permafrost microbial communities from Stordalen Mire near Abisko, Sweden - III_Palsa_N1_3 | ecosystem: Environmental > Terrestrial > Soil > Palsa > Peat permafrost | place: Sweden... | reverse complement strand
TCAGCGGCGAGCGCAAGGCACACAAGGATCTGAAGATTGGCTACTTCGCCCAGCACACGGTGGAAAGCCTGCGCGAGGGCGCCAGCGCGCTTGACCACCTGCAGGACAAGGCGCCGGGCGTAGCCACCCAGGTCATGCGCGACTTCCTCGGCACCTGGAATTTTGCCGGCGATCGCGCGTTCGAGTCAGTCGATGGCTTCTCCGGTGGCGAACGGGCGCGCCTGGCACTGGCACTGATTGCGTGGGACAAACCGAACCTGCTGTTGCTCGATGAGCCGACCAACCATCTGGACCTGGACATGCGCGAGGCGCTGGCCGATGCGCTGGCCGACTTCGACGGTGCGCTGGTGCTGGTTTCGCATGACCGGCACCTGCTCGGTATGGTCTGCGACAGCTTCTGGCGCGTGGCCGACGGTGTGGTGGAAAGCTTCGATGGCGATCTCGACGATTACGCCAAATGGCTGCGTACGCGCGGCGCGGCCAACAAGAAGGCAGCGAAAGCGGGTGCAGCGGCCAAGCCGGTGGTCCAGGTCGTACCGGACGAATCGCCCGAAGAACGCCGCCGCAACGCCGCTGCCCAGCGTGAGAACGAGAAGACCTCACGGCAACGGGTGAAGCGGATCGAGGCCCGCGCCGCCACGATCGAAACCGAACTGACCGCGCTGGAAACCCAGCTGGCTGATCCGGCTACCTACAACGGCCCCACCCAGGAAATGATGCGACTGGGACAGCGCCAGACCGAGCTGCGCCGCGAGAAGGAAGCGCTGGACGCGGAGTGGCTGGAGCTGTACGAACGACTGGAAGCCTAGGGATACCCGTGAGCACGAAGCCGGAGCAATCGCTGCAACTGTGGCTACCTGCGCTGGCGCATTTCGAGCCGGGTCATCCATTGCGTGAACTGCTGGCGCGCGCCGATCGCCTGACTGATGCAGCTGCCGGTTACCTGGGTGGCCTGGGCGATTATTTCCAGGGTGTTGACGCCAATCTGCCGGCGGCGGCCATCACGCGCGAGTTTCTCGCTGGCGATGCGGCCGATGCCACTTGGTTATCGGCTGACCCGGCCTGGGTGCAGCCTGACATGAACGGGGTACGGCTGTTGGCCTGTGGCCAGCTGCAGTTGGGCATGGATGAAGCGCAGGCGCTGGCCGAGCCGCTGAAACCAGTGTTCGATGAAGCTGGCTTGCAACTGGAAATTTCCACGCCGGATCGCTGGCATCTGAAGCTGCCGGCCAATACCTCGCTGCCCAGCTTCGCCGCACCCGAACGAGCCTTGGGCGAAGACCTTTCGCAGCATCTTCCGCAAGGTACGGAAGGGCGCCGCTGGCGTGTGTTGCTCAACGATGTCCAGGTGCTGCTGCACCAGCATCCGTTGAATGCGCAGCGGCGTACCCTCGGTCTGGCGCCGATCAACAGCCTGTGGCTGTGGGGCGGGGGCAGCCTGCCGGGGCACATGACCAGTCATCTGCGTGGAGTGATCAGTGACGACCTGTTGCTGCGCGCCCTGGCCAAACATGCTCATGTCATGCAGCAGACGCGGGCGATAGATACGGTGGGGGCCGCCACGTCCGGGTGGCTGATCGACCTGCAGGATTTGCCGACCAGCGAGATCGCATCGCGCTGGTGGCCGACCCTGCGGCTGCTGCTCAGTCGCCAGCCGGCCATCCTGCATTTCGCCAGTGCCGAACGCTGGCAGCGCAAACCATGGCATCGCTGGCGAGTCTGGCGCGGAGCAACGCGTTGAGCGCGCTGCAGTTGCGCCGACGCGAAAGCAAGGGCGCGCCCAGCGGCTGGCCCGACTCGGTGCATCCGGTACTGCAACAGATCTATGCCGCGCGCGGTGTGCTGACCCCGGCGGAGGTCGAACATCGGCTGGTCCGCCTGCTATCGCCGCAGACGTTCGGCGGCATGACGCAGGCCGTCGACCTGCTGCTCGAGGCCATCCGCGGCGACTGGACGATCCTGATCGCCGGCGACTACGACTGCGATGGCGCCAGCGGCACCGCGGTGGCCGTGCGTGGTTTGCGGCTGCTCGGTGCGAAGCGGGTCAGTTATGCCATACCCAATCGTTTCATCCACGGTTACGGATTGAGCCCGGCGCTGGTCGAATCGTTGCAGCCAAAACCGCAGCTGATCGTCACCGTCGACAACGGCGTGGCCAGTGTGGCTGGCGTGGCGGTGGCCAAGGCACAGGGCATTCGCGTCATCGTCACCGACCATCATCTGCCCGGCGAACAGTTGCCGGCATGCGATGCGATGGTCAATCCGAATCTGGCCGGCGACGCCTTTCCCAGCAAGGCCTTGGCTGGCGTAGGCGTGATGTTCTATCTGCTGCTGGCCCTGCGCGCGAAGTTGCGCGAGCAGGGTGTATTCGCGGCAGTCAGCGAACCGGATCTGTCCGTACTGCTCGATCTGGTGGCGCTGGGCACGGTGGCCGATCTGGTGCCGCTGGATTTCAACAATCGCGTGCTGGTCGAGTCGGGGCTGCAACGCATCCGCTGTGGCCGCGCTTGTGCCGGCATCACAGCCCTGGTCGAGTCCGGCAAGCGCAGCGTGGCAACGCTGTGCTCGAGCGATCTCGGCTTCGTCGTCGGCCCGCGTCTGAATGCGGCAGGGCGGCTGGAAGACATGCGCCTCGGTGTCGAATGCCTGCTCACCGACAGCGTGGCGCAGGCACGTCAGTACGCCGAACAGCTCAGCGCGATCAACCTGGAGCGCCGCGACCTGCAGGCCTCGATGGTGGCCGAGGCCGAGCAGATGGTGGCAGGCATGACCGACATCGATGCGATCGGCGTGGCGCTGTACGAGCCGAGCTGGCATGCCGGCGTGGTGGGTCTGGTAGCCTCGAAACTGAAGGATCGCCTGCATCGTCCGGTGATCGCGTTCGCGCCGGCCAGCGAGGATGACACCGACAATCTGCGCGGCTCGGCACGCTCGATCGCCGGCTTCCATATCCGCGACGCGCTGGCTGCGATCGACGCGCGCGCGCCGGGCCTGATCGAACGCTTCGGCGGCCACGCGATGGCGGCCGGACTGAGCCTCAAGACTTGCGACTATCCGCGCTTCGCCGCCGCATTCGATGCGATCGCCCGTGAACTGATCGATGCCGAGCGGCTGCAGGCCGTGCTCTTCACCGACGGTGAACTGCCGCCCGGTGCTGCCTCGCTGAAGTTGGCCCGGCAACTACGCCATGCGGGACCGTGGGGGCAGGCCTTCCCCGAGCCGCTGTTCGACAACCTGTTCGAATGCGCCAGCTGGAAGGTGATGGGCGAGCGGCATCTGCGCTTGCAGCTGCGCGACCCACGCGACGGCAGCGTGCATGACGCGGTGATGTTCAACGCGTATCACGGCCAGCCACCGCCGGCGCGGCTGCGCGCGGTCTACGAACTGGGCATCAACGACTGGCAGGGGCGTGAAACGCCTCGACTGTTGCTGCGGCACATCGAACCGGCCTGACCCAGCTCGCGTCCTTTTAACGCGGTCCGGGTCAAGCTGGTATCCACCCTGTCAAAGGAGAACGCTGGTGATTGCACAGATCGAGGGATTGCCTGCTGGCACACTGGGGTTTCGCGCTCACGGCCAGGTCACGGCGGCTGATTACGAGAACATCATCGTGCCGGATGTCGAGGCGGCATTTGCGCTCAATCGCAAGCTGCGCGTGCTGTACGTCACCGCCGAGGATTTCACCGGTTTCGACCCTGGTGCGATGTGGGACGACGCCAAGCTGGGCATGCGCCACTTCAGCGGCTGGGATCGCGTGGCGCTGGTAAGCGACGTACCCTGGCTGCGCACGACCACGGCGGCGATGAGCTTCATGATCCCGGCCGAGATCCGCCTGTTCCACTTGAACGAACTGGACGAAGCGACGCAGTGGATCACTGCGGCATCGGCTTGATGGACTATCCATTCGGCACACTTGCGTATGGCCGTCCAATCTGTTCTAGTCGGCTCATGCATTCGATGATTTCCAGCCTCCAGACCGCTACCGCGCCTTCCGCGCGGAGCCTTGTGCTGGCTGGCAACAACAATAATCGCGCGAACAATAACGCCAACTTCTGGCGGGCCGACGCGTAGCTTCAAGTTTCCGAAACTCACGCGAAGAAGGCCCGCCCAGTGCGGGCCTTCTGCTTTTTGTTTCACGCGAATCCGTTCGCGAAATGCAAAATTTCAACGAAGCCGATACCAACCACAAAGGACAGCAATCATGTGTGCGATCTTCGGAATGTTCGACCTGCAGCCGGGCGACGACCTCGCCGCGTTGCGCCGGCAGGCGCTGGAGCTGTCACAGCGGCAGCGCCATCGCGGCCCTGACTGGAGTGGCGTATTCGTGGATGCCGGAGTGATCCTGGTGCACGAACGGCTGGCCATCGTGGATCCCGCCAGTGGCGCACAGCCGTTGCGTTCGCGCGATGGCGCACTGGCGCTGGCGGTGAACGGCGAGATCTACAACCACCAGGAGCTGCGTGCGGCCAGCGCCTATGACTTCACTACCGGCTCGGACTGCGAGGTGATCAATGCGCTGTATCGCGAACGCGGTGCCGATGTTTCCCTGGTGGATCTCGTCAACAAGCTCAATGGCATCTTCGCGTTTGCCTTGTGGGATGGCGAGGCTCGGCGCCACGTGATCGCGCGCGACCCGATCGGGGTCTGCCCGTTGTACTGGGGACACGATACGCAGGGCCGCTTGTGCGTAGCCTCGGAAATGAAGGCGCTGGTTGGCGTATGTGCCGATGTGGCACCGTTCCCGCCCGGCCATGTCTACGACAGCGCCGATGGCGAATTGCGTCGTTATTACCACAAGCCATGGCGCGATTATGAGCACACACGTGGCCATGAAATTGTTGCACCGGCATTGCGGCAGGCGTTCGAGCAGGCAGTGCATCGCCAGCTGATGACCGATGTCCCTTACGGCGTGCTGCTTTCAGGAGGACTGGATTCTTCACTGGTGGCGGCTTGTGCCGCGCAGTTTGCCCGTCACCGCATCGAAGAGGGTGATCGCACCGAAGCATGGTGGCCGCGACTGCACTCGTTCGCCATTGGCCTGGACGGCTCGCCGGATCTCGCGGCCGCGCAGATTGCGGCTGATGCGCTGGGCACCGTGCATCACGGCTTTGTCTACACCTTCTGGGAAGGCCTGGATGCGCTGCCCGAAGTGATCCGCCACATCGAGACCTACGACGTCACCACCATCCGTGCCGCCACGCCGATGTACCTGCTGGCGCGGCGGATCAAGGCGATGGGCGTGAAGATGGTGTTGTCCGGCGAAGGTTCGGACGAGCTGTTCGGCGGCTACCTGTACTTCCACAAGGCGCCGTCCGCCGAGGCATTCCACGAAGAGACCGTGCGCAAGCTCGATGCATTGCACAGTTACGACTGCCTGCGCGCGAACAAGGCGATGATGGCCTGGGGCGTCGAGGCGCGCGTGCCGTTCCTGGACCTCGAGTTCATCGACGTGGCGATGGGCATGGACGCGCAGCACAAGATGGCGGGGCAGGGCCGGATCGAGAAGGCGGTGTTGCGCGAGGCGTTCGAAGGCGCGCTGCCGGACTCCATCCTGTGGCGGCAGAAGGAACAGTTCAGCGACGGCGTCGGCTATGGCTGGATCGACGGGCTGAAGGCGCATGCGGAGCAGGCCATCAGTGATCGCGAATTCGCCGCGGCAGCGGCACGTTACCCGTTCAATACGCCGGCGACCAAGGAAGCGTATTTCTACCGGCGCATCTTCGAACAACACTTTCCGGGCGAGGCCTGCGCGGCTACCGTGCCGGGCGGCAAATCGATCGCCTGCTCGTCAACCGCCGCACTGGCGTGGGACCCGGCCTTCGCGAATGCGGCCGATCCATCCGGGCGCGCCGTGCGTGGGGTGCATAGTCACGCATTGGCTTGACCGGTTTGCTATCCTGTACTGCTTTATCGGCGGCGTTTTGCAGCGCCTGAAACTTCAACTGGCTCAACCATGATCGAAATCAATCCGATCCTCGCGCAGATCGCGGACCTCAGGGGCCGCGTCGAGTCGCTTAGGGGGTATCTTTGACTACGCTACAAAAAGCGAACGTCTGGAAGAAGTAGGCCGCGAGCTGGAAAACCCGAACGTCTGGGACGATCCGGCACGCGCGCAGGAACTGGGCCGCGAGCGCGCCCGCCTGCACACCATCGTCAACGGCATCGACACGCTGACCGGCGGACTCACCGACGCCAGCGAACTGCTGGAGATGGCCGTCGCCGATGGCGACGAGGACACCGTCAATTCGGTGGTCAGCGATCTGGCCAGACTCGATGCACAGGTGAGCAAGCTGGAGTTCCAGCGCATGTTCTCCGGCAAGATGGATGCGACCAATGCGTTCGTCGACATCCAGGCTGGCGCCGGCGGTACCGAGGCGCAGGACTGGGCCGAGATGCTGCTGCGCATGTACCTGCGCTGGTGCGAATCGCGCGGCTGGAAGACCGAGCTGATGGAAGTCAGCGGCGGCGAAGTGGCTGGCATCAAGTCCGCCACGTTCCGGGTCGAGGGCGACTATGCCTACGGCTGGCTGAAGACCGAGATCGGCGTGCACCGGCTGGTGCGCAAGAGCCCGTTCGATTCGGACAACCGCCGGCATACCAGCTTTACCTCGGTGTTCGTGTCACCGGAAGTCGATGACGACATCGATATCGACATCAATCCGGCTGACTTGCGCACCGATGTCTACCGATCGTCCGGTGCCGGTGGCCAGCACGTCAACAAGACCGAATCAGCAGTACGTATCACGCATATCCCGACCAATACTGTGGTGGCCTGCCAGACCGGCCGCAGCCAGCACGCCAACCGCGCCACTGCGATGAAGATGCTGGCGGCCAAGCTGTACGAACTGGAAGTGCAGAAGCGCAATGTCGAGCGCGATGCGCTGGAAGCGACCAAATCCGACATCGGCTGGGGCAGCCAGATCCGCAATTACGTGCTCGACCAGAGTCGCATCAAGGATCTGCGCACCGGTATTGAACGCACCGACACGCAGAAGGTACTGGACGGCGACCTGGACGAATTCATCGAGGCCAGTCTCAAATCCGGTCTCGAGGCGGGTTCGAAACGCAGCGATGCGTGAGTACTGATCCGTTGAATCGGCCCGATCACCTGCAAGGAGTCCTGGCATGAACAGCAAGAAGATCTGCGGAATCCTTGTCGCATTCGCCGCACTTGTGGCGTTCAGCGGCACGGTTGGTGCGCAGCAGAGCTCATCCGGGCAGGGCGTCAAGCAGGATGCCAAGGCCGTCGGCCATGGGGTCGGCAACGGCGCCCGCGACATCGGCCACGCAACCAAGCACGTCGCCGTCTCGGTCGGGCATGGCGCGAAGAAGGCCGGTATCGCCGTCGGCCACGGCGCGCGCGATGGCTGGAATGCGACGAGGCATGCGGTCAAGCATGTGTTTCACAAGGACGATTGACGGGCGGCACCGTTCCGAAGAAAACCTCCCATGTTGTTTGCAACCCAACCATAAACTGAGAAACGTCCGACGCTCGGCACGAGCGCCGGCTGTAACGGAATCCCCATGAGTGAACCGGTCGACACCTTACCCATCGACGAAAACAAGCTGATCGCCGAGCGTCGCGAGAAACTGAATGCGCTGCGCGGGCACGGCATCGCGTTCCCGAACGACTTCAAGGTCGACAGTTTCGCCGGTGACCTGCAAGCCGAGTTCGCCGACAAGGACGTGCAGACGGCCGAGGTGATCGATGCGGCGGCACGTCGCGTGAAGATGGCCGGCCGCATCGTGCTGAAGCGCGTGCAGGGCAAGGTCAGTTTCGTGCAGTTGCAGGATTTCAGCGGCCGCATCCAGCTGTTCATTCATCAGGGCACGCTGGGCGAAACCTACGAAGCGTTCAAGGGCTGGGATGTGGGCGATATCGTGGGCGCCGAAGGCGTGCTGATGCGCACCAAGACCGGTGAGTTGTCGGTACGTGTCGACGCCCTGCGTCTGCTGACCAAGAGCCTGCGTCCGTTGCCGGACAAGTTCCATGGTCTGGCCGACGTGGAGCAGCGCTATCGCCAGCGTTATGTCGACCTGATCGTCACCGAGGAAGCGCGGCGCACTTTCATGCAGCGCTCGAAGATCATCGGCTTCATGCGCCAGTGGCTTGAATCGCCCGCGCGCCGCTTCATGGAAGTGGAAACGCCGATGATGCACCTCATCCCCGGTGGTGCCACGGCCAAGCCGTTCATCACCCACCACAACGCGCTGGATATGGATCTGTATCTGCGCGTGGCGCCGGAGCTTTACCTCAAGCGCCTGGTGGTCGGCGGCTTCGACCGCGTCTACGAAATCAACCGCAACTTCCGCAACGAGGGCGTGTCGACCAGGCACAACCCCGAATTCACCATGCTGGAGCTGTACCAGGCCTACGCGACATATCACGAGGTGATGGATCTCACCGAGGAGCTGATCCGCGACACCGCGCAGACCGTGCTCGGTACCACCGAGCTCATGTGGGATGGCGCAGCGATCGACGTCGGCCCGGCGTTCCGTCGCTGGCGCATGGAAGACGCCGTGCTGGAGCACAACCCGGAGATCAAACGCGAGGAGCTGCGTGATCGCGAGGCGATGGCGGCCCATGCGAAGCGTCTGCACGCGCAGGTCAAGCCCGGCTATGGCTGGGGCAAGCTGCTGCTGGAAATCTTCGAGAAAACCGTCGAGCACACCCTGATCCAGCCCACCTTCATCACCGACCATCCAGTCGAGGTGTCGCCGCTGGCGCGTGAAAGCGATATCGACAAGGGCATCACCGATCGCTTCGAGCTGTTCGTCAACGGCAAGGAAATCGCCAATGGCTTCTCGGAGTTGAACGACCCGGAAGACCAGGCCGCACGCTTCCAGGCCCAGGTCGATGCCAAGGATGCCGGCGACGACGAGGCGATGCACTTCGACGCCGACTACATCCGTGCACTGGAAGTCGGCCTGCCGCCCACCGGTGGTCTCGGCATCGGCATCGACCGACTGGTGATGCTGCTGACCGACTCCGCCTCGATCCGCGATGTGCTGCTGTTCCCCTATATGCGCCCGGAGGCCTGAGCTATGTGGTACGCGATCATTGGCACCGATAACACGGACTCCCTGGACGCGCGCAAGGCCACGCGCCCGGCGCATCTGGCCCGCCTGCAGCAGCTGCAGGACGAAGGACGCATGCTGCTGGCCGGCCCATTTCCGGCGATTGATGCGGAAGATCCGGGCCCGGCCGGTTTCACTGGCAGCCTGATCGTGGCCGAGTTCGCCTCGTTGGCCGAGGCGGAAAGCTGGGCCAAGGCCGATCCCTACGTCGCTGCCGGCGTATATCGCGACACCACCGTAAAGCCGTTCCGTAAAGTGTTGCCAGCCGCATGACAGGGACTGTACAGCCCGTCCTCGAGCAAATCCGCGAGCGCCTGCAGGCGGCGTTCGCGCCGAGCGAGCTGGAAGTGCTGGACGAAGGCCACAAGCACGCAGGCCATGCGGGGGAGGGCAAGGGACACTTCCATGTACGGATCATCAGCGCCGCGTTCGCCGGTCAGCCGCCGATCAAGTGCCACCGGATGGTCTATGCGGTGCTCGATGGGCTGATGAATGACGGCATTCATGCATTGTCGATCGATGCGAAAGCAGAGTAACCGCGTGCCCGAAAGCTCTGTATGGCATGGCGTTGGCGCTGGGGATTACCTTCTGGTAAACGTGAAGGTTGGGTTGATCGGGGACAAATATGCAGGGTAACCAGGCTGCAGAAGACACTTGGGGACGATTGACCCGACAAGTCACCATGGTGACGGCCGCATTCGTCGTCGCCTATACCGTCTGGTATCTGCTCTGGCACAGCGACTTCACCAACGACGACCTGGACTATCTGGTGATCATGCAGCACACCGGGTTCTGGCAGTTCGTGCTGGCTCCGGCAGATGTGCATTACGCACCTCTGCATGAAGTGCTCACGTGGCTGATTTACCACATCTCCCCGATGAATTTTGCCGTTGCAGTGGCCGTCCTGATGATTTTTCACATCGGAACGTTGATCTATCTTGCCTGCAGCTTGCGCCTCTTGAATGCGGGGCAAGCAAGTGGCCTCATCGTCTGCGGTTATGCCGCATGCAGTTTGATCGTCTCAGGGTTGGCCTGGTGGGCGCATGCCGAACAGCGAGTGCCATACGTATTCCTCGATGTCTGTGCGATCTACCACTACCTTGCGTGGCTCAGAAGTGGACGTGGTGCCCATTTGTGGATTGCTGCGCTGGCATTCGTGGCCGCATTAGGCTTTTACGAAAAAGCGGTATTGATCCCGTTTCACATGCTGGTGATCGGCTACCTGAGTGACGAAGCGCGCTTCCGCACCCAACTGCGCAAAACCGTTTGGCCACCCATGCTGTTCGCTCTCGGATCAGCGGCATTTATCCTGGCATATCTCCATTTTCTCCCCGCTAGCGGGAGGGCTGCGCTGCCTGTTGCCATTCGAGCCGACCTGGAGTTCGTGAAGGTACTGCTCGCGGGTGCAGCCGGGCTCGGAATTGAGGCGGTTCATGATGTTCCCATTCACGGACTGTCCTTCCGTCTGGCAGGGGTGTTGCTGCTCCTGTGCGCCATGTTTGGATGGAGCCTTTGGCGTGGACGCGGCAGTTGGAAAATCCTGCCCGTGATGCTGCTGGTACTTCTGTTCGATTACCTGCCAATCGCCGTTTCGAACCGTATCGCATGGTACGGTCTGGAGCTTCCCCGTGAATATCGGTACCACTATGAAGAGCTTCAACTGGTGGCACTCTTCGTCGGTATATGGTGCGCGCGAGTTGCTGCTGCTTCCGTACCGGTTTGCCGTCGAAAGCTGGTCTGGTTGGCGGGTTTTACCCTGGTGCTGGCTTATGCGGCGATCAATACGGTCAACTCGCAGATGTCGCGGCTTAAGCCCTTGAGCTGGCTATGGGTCATGGATCACTCGCACATTTACCTCGAGCATTTGCGTGAAGATCTGGCGGGCATCAGGGATCAAGCTCCAGTGTTCGAGAACGACAAACTGCCACGCTATCTGACGCTTTTCGGATTCACGCCCGATACCCGTACGTTGCTCCCGCTGTTTGAACCAAACGTTCGTTTTGATGATGCGGCCAGCCCGCGCTATAAGGTGTTACAGGATGGTCATATCGAGCGTGCCCGGTAACCCAGCCATGCGTTAACCCCTGAAGGTTCGCCGCGCTGCTCCCGGTTCGATAAACTGAGCCGCTGTCAATTGCTACAGGGTTGTGTCCGACCCACCTACAGGCATCCCATGCGTCTGAGTACCATCAAACTCGCCGGTTTCAAGTCCTTTGTGGACCCAACCACCCTGCATTTGCCGAGCAACATGATCGGCGTGGTCGGCCCGAATGGCTGCGGCAAATCCAACATCATCGATGCGATCCGCTGGGTGATGGGCGAGAGCGCAGCCAGCCGCCTGCGCGGTGATTCGCTGACCGACGTGATCTTCTCCGGCTCCAACACGCGCAAACCGGTTGGGCAGGCCACCGTCGAGCTGATCTTCGACAACAGCGATGGGACGATTCAGGGCGAGTACGGCCAGTACGCCGAGATTTCGGTGAAACGACAGGTGACCCGCGACGGCCAGTCCGCGTATTTCCTGAACGGCGCGCGCTGCCGCCGCCGCGACATCACCGACCTGTTCCTCGGCACCGGCCTGGGGCCGCGCAGCTACTCGATCATCGAGCAGGGCATGATCAGCCAGATCATCGATGCGCACCCGGAAGAACTGCGCACGCATCTGGAAGAGGCCGCCGGCATCTCCAAGTACAAGGAGCGCCGCAAGGAAACCGAGAGCCGCATCAAGGCCACCCGCGAGAACCTCGACCGCGTGCGTGACGTGCGCGACGAGGTGGACAAGCAGCTCGAGCACCTCAATCGCCAGGCCCGCGCCGCCGAGCGCTGGAAGGCCTTGAAGGAAGAACAGACGCGCAAGGAGGCCGAGCTGCGTGCTCTCGAATACCGCGGCCTGAAGAGCCAGCATGAAGGCGAGGGCGCGGGCCTGTCCGCGGCCGAGATCGAGATCGAGAAGCAGCTGGCAGGGCAGCGCCAGATCGAGGCGCAGCTGGAAAGCGTGCGAGAGCATCACACCGGTGCCAGCGAGCATCTGAACGCAGTACAGGCTGAGGTGTACAAGGTCGGCGCCGAGATTGCCCGGGTCGAACAGCAGGTGCGCCACAACCGTGAAACCGCCGACCGGCTGCAGCGCGCGCATGGCGACGCCGAGCGCGAACACGTCGAGCTGGCCGCGCACATCGCCACCGACAGCCAGCAGATCGAAACACTGCGCTTGGCGCTGGCCGAAGGCGAACCGAAGCTCGAAGCCTTGCAGCAGCTGCAGGACGACACGGCCGAAGCCCAACGGGACGCTGAGACCAAGCTGGCCGACTGGCAGCAGCGCTGGGACAACCACACCCGCAACGCCGGCGAATCCAGTCGTGCGGCCGAGGTGGAACGTACCAAGCTCAACTACCTGGATCGCCAGAGCATCGATCTGTCCAGGCGCCGCGAAGCGCTGGAAGCCGAACAGAAAGCCACCGATGTGGCTGCGCTGGATGCTGCCGGTGAACAGCTGCATGGCGAGCACGACACCCAGCGTGAACGCGTCGAAACACTCGGCAGCCTGCTCGACCAGCACAAATCCAGCCACGAGAAAGTGCAGGAAGAAGAGCGCCAGGTGCAGTCGGCGCTAAACGAGGCGCGCCAGCAATTGCAGGCCGCCCGTGGCCGGCATGCCTCGTTGGAAGCGCTGCAACACGCTGCGCTCGGCCAGGAGGAAAGCGCCGCCAGCGGTTGGCTGGCCCGGCTCGGGTTGGACAAATCGCGTCGGCTCGGTGAATCGCTGCAGGTCGAAGCCGGCTGGGAAACCGCCGTGGAAACCGCCTTGAGCGGTTTCCTGGACAGCGTGCTGGTGGACGGTTCGCACACACTGGCTGCCGAATTCGGCGCGCTCGACAACGCCGACGTCGCCCTGCTCGATGCCGCCGACGGTGGTGCCAATACAGCCGGCACCCTGGCTGCGCATGTGCGCGGACCGGCAGCGGCAATGGCGATCCTCGGCCATGTGCTGACGGCCGAATCACTTGATGATGCTCATCAACGTGTAGCTTCGTTGTCCGCACTGGCGCCGTATCAATCGGTGATTACCCGCAGTGGCGAGTGGCTGGGTCCTGGCTGGGCGCGCGTGCGTCGTGCGCAAGGCAGCCAGGTGGGCGTGTTGGCGCGCGAGCGCGAGATACGCCTGCTGGCCGAGCAGATCGAGACGCTGGAAGCGCAACTGGAAGAAGCCAGCGAACGGCTGGATAGCTTGCGTACCAGCAAGTTCGAAACCGAGCGTGCGCGCGATGATGCGCAGCGCGAGCTGTACAACGCGCATCGCCGCCAGTCCGAGCTCGCCGGGCAGTTGCAGAGCCATCGCGGCAAGCTGGAAACCGCCCGTGCCCGCGCCGAGAAGGTCACCGGTGAACTGGCCGACCTGGCCGCCCAGCTGGATGACATGCAGGGCCAGACCCGTGATGCGCGCGCGCGGCTAGACGAATCCGTCGGCCTGATGGGCGATCTGGAAGACCAGCGCCGCGAGCTGGAAAATGAGCGGCGTGCGCTGCTCGAAGCGCGCGAGGAAGCGCGCATGAACGCGCGCGAGGCAGCCGACCAGTCGCACTCACTTGCGCTGGGTCTTGAATCGAAGCGTTCCGCGCTGGCTTCGCTGGAACAGGCGCTGGGTCGGATGGATTCGCAACTGCGCCAGATCGAGGCGCGTCGTACGGAAATCACCGAGCAGCTTGCGGCCGGCTCCGATCCGATCGCCGAACTGGAGAACGAGCGCCAGACCTACCTGGACCAGCGTCTGCTGGTCGACAAGCAATTGGTGGACGCACGCCGTGCGCTGGAAGATTGCGACCTGGAATTCCGCAAGCTGGAACAGCAACGCCATCTGGCGGAGCAGGGCCTGGCCACACTGCGCGAGAGCCTGTCCGAGAAACGCCTCTCCGCACAGGCATTGCATCTGCGCGCCGAACAGCTGGCCCAGGCGATTGCTGCCTCCGGCCTCGAGCTGGAAACGCTGCTGGCGGAACTGGCCGAGAACATCGACGCCGACCAGTGGCGTCAGCAACTCGGTGATCTCGCGCAGAAGATCGCCCGACTGGAGCCGGTCAACCTCGCCGCGATTCAGGAACATGCCGAGCAGAGCGAGCGCAAGACCTACCTGGACAACCAGCTGGCCGATCTCGTCAGCGCGATGGAAACGCTGGAAGGCGCGATCAAGAAGATCGATCGCGAGACCCGCCAGCGCTTCAAGGAAACCTTCGACAAGGTCAACGCTGGCGTGCAGGAGTTGTTCCCACGCCTGTTCGGTGGCGGTCACGCGTATCTGGAACTGACTGGCGACGACCTGCTGAATACCGGCGTGTCGATCATGGCGCGGCCGCCCGGCAAGCGCATCTCCAACATCACGCTGCTCTCCGGCGGCGAGAAGGCGCTCACAGCCGTTTCGCTGGTGTTTGCCATCTTCGGCCTCAATCCTGCACCGTTCTGCCTGCTCGACGAGGTAGACGCACCGCTGGACGAAGCCAACGTCGGGCGTTTCTCCAGCCTGGTCAGGGAGATGAGCGAGAAAGTGCAATTCATCTTCATCAGCCACAACAAGGCCACGATGGAAGCGGCTACCCAGCTGTGCGGCGTGACCATGAATGAGCCGGGCGTATCGCGACTGGTGCAGGTGGATCTCGCTGAAGCGGCTAAACTGGCAGGAGCTGCCTGAGGACTCCATGATGACGCAACCCTTGCTCGCTTTCGCCTGGAACCCGGTCCTCGGCATACCGCTGTTGATCGTCGGCCTGATCGTGCTGGCCCTCATCTGGCTGTTCGGCCAGCCGAAGAAGGAGCAGGGCACGCGACGTCCTGTCCAAGGTGAACACACAGGCGAACGCCGCGAGCCTACGCTGGGCGAGCGGAGCCTGGCAGACGATCCGGTATTCAGTGCGCTCGATCAGTCCGGGTACGGCGATCATCATCACGATGCGCCACAGCCACAGCAGGGTGAGCTGGAGGTTGGCTTGCGCGAGGAACTCGAACGGCTGGGCGCCACGCTCTCTGGCGAACGTAATGCTGCCAAGCCGAAGCCCACGCTGGAAGGTCATGCTGCCTCCATCGTGGACGCGCTGCGGGCACCGAGCTCCAGTGGCGAACCCCTGCGTCCAGTCACCGCTCCAGTCACTGCCACCGCCGCAGCTGCCGAGGCGCCCACAACGGCGGCGAAGACTCCACCACGCTCGGATCTTGGTCGGCGTCCAGCCCAACTGCAGGTGGAACGCATCGTCACGCTGTTCGTGGTCGCGCGCGAAGGCGAGCACTTCAACGGCCCGAATATGGTGGTAGCCGCTGAAAAAGCCGGCCTCGAATTCGGCGACATGGGCATCTATCACCGGCTGGTCGACGGCAAGCGCGAACTTGGCCCGATCTTCAGCGTGGCCAACATGCTCAAGCCCGGCAATTTCGATCTGGGCAAGCTGGATACGTTACGTACGCCCGGCGTGAGCTTCTTCATGACGTTGCCCGGACCGTTGCCAGCGCTCGATGCATGGGATGCGATGCTGCCCACCGCGCAGCGGCTGGCTGAGCTGCTGGACGGTCTCGTGCTCGACGAGGAGCGCAACGCACTCGGGCGCCAGCGCATCGCGCATATCCGTGACCAGCTGCGCGGCTGGGACCGCGACCACGAAGGCAAGGAAATCATCTTCGGGCGATGAGCATCCGTCTGGTTCGCTTTAAGGGCCGCTTTCCTTACATCTAGGCGAGGGTTCTACTTGAGCGCCATCGGCGAACGTTCTTTGGTGTCGCATTAGAGGCGCCCCTCAGTCGACGTCAGGGTGCGCAGGACTGGTTGCTGCCGCTGATTGCTGTCGCCGTACTGGTCCCGCTTCAGTACATCCGCTGTCGCCACCGGACACTAAGCAGAATGCTTTGGCTATGCGTTAATCGCAGCAGTCAATAATCTGGTATCAATATTCAATCGAATCAATAAATTGCAAATGCACATTTGCAATATTTGCGTTGAGCGCATACTCGTTGACCTTCGCACTCTTGCGAAGAGGGGAGACAGCAACACAATCCATACACTGTAGAGCGTGAGCTCTGAGGGAGGCTCTTATGAAGGGCATGAAACCTTGGGTGGCGTCGGTGTTTGCGCTGTTATGCATCACCAGCGTCCAGGCAGCTGAAATGGACAAGGCAAATGTTATCCGGGATTACAGCGACACCGTCGCGCCCGCCGATCAGCAGGCCTACGAGGCTGGCGTCAAAAGCTACAACCAGTGCCTGAGCCAGCATGGCTTCAAATACACATGGACGGCCCTGTTGCATGAAACCGGGGACACGTATCAATACTCGTATGTTTCAGCGCCATTGACATGGGCAGATTTCGACGCAATGCACACTGCAGGCAAGGCGTGCGACCAGACGTGGAGGACAGAAGCGAACCCGCACCTGAAAGGCGAGACGAGCGCCTTCCTTGTGCGTTTGCCTGAACTCAGCCATATGCCCAAGGGCATGCCACTGACGTCTGCACTCATGGAAGTCATCGACTACAAGCTCAAACCTGGCCATGAAGCGTCCGAGGCATTCACGAACGTGGCCAAGAAAATCACTGCGGCTGCCGAGAAATCCAATTGGCCTGGGCACTACATGATCGCGAAGGTTCAGGACGGTGATCAGGGTGCACCGGATTTCATCGTGGTGGTTTTCTCGAAGAGCTGGGCAGACCTCGGTGCGGAACCTGACCCGTCATTGTGGAAGATGGTTGAAAATACCTACGGCAAGTCAGACGCCGATACGATGCGCAAGTCACTCAATGATGTCGTCCAGGATGAGTCGTCGCATGTGGACAGCTACAACGCAGATCTCACTTACCAGCTGGCCGGCAAGTGACCACTGACAGTTAGCCCAGACGGCCCTCCCTGAGAGCCGTCTTTCATGCCGTCGGCGCCGCGTGGCGCAACTACAAACATGCATTTGACCCAGCATGGATGCTGGTAGAGAGCTGCTTACCAGATCAGATCGTCAGGCACCTGGAACTGTTTGTAGTACTCGTCGTCCTCGTTCGTGTCAGCAACCGTTTTGGCGCAGCCATGGTCGAGCACGATCATGGCCGCGTCGCGGTCATAAACCTTGTCGGCAGCATGGCGGGGCAGCAGTTCATAACCTGAGTCGTGGCGTACGATGACCAGCATGCCGTTGGCCAGTTGCGCACGCAGCGGTTCGTTGACCAGCAGGGTCTTGATCGTGTCGCTGTCGGTAAAGCGGTAGGCGATCTCGCCTTCGCGCTTCACCTTGTGGACCTCTACGATCTGACGAACCTGCGCGCGTTGCTCGCTGGCGCGGGATTGCGCGTTGCGCTCGGCAGCTAGTGCACGATCGCGTTCCGCACGCTCGACTTGCAAGCGCTGCGCATCCACCTGCTCGGTGCTGGGTGGCGCCGGTGTCTTGCCCTGGCGCTGCTTGGTCTGCTCCCGCACTACCTGTGCGGCCTTGGCCTTGTTGACCAGGCCAGCCTTGAGAAGTTGTTCCTGCAGGGGATTACGCATACAAAGACTGAGGTTGGCTTGGCAGGATTGCGGACAGCGATTGTAGCGCTGCCGTTCGTCCTTAATTATGCATTCTTGGTTCTTCCGGAAGGATGTTGCGTCTTCCAACCCAGTCAAATGCTGGGGTGATTTGCCAAACAGCCCAATTTTCCGTTGCGCCTTGTGCATGGCACCCTTTATTGCGCAGTGATCGGTCGAGCGACGCAACACCTTTATGAACAAATCCTAGCTCGTGTGATGCCGCGACGAGAGGGCTGACAACGCGTTCAGTAGCTCATTGCGGGGGCTTTGATTCTGAAGCTGGCCCCTCAAGGGTTCATCCGCGCGCTCAGCTTGCGGCATTCGAAGGTGCGTCAAGCCGTTCGACGGCTTCGCGGGCAAGGGGCAGCAGGCCATCACCGCCCGCCGCTATGTGCGCCTTGAGCTGGCGGCGCATCACTGGATCCCAGAACTTGGTCAGGTGATTGCGGATGCCCTCGACGGCCACGGCGTGGTCTGGCTCGGCGGAGAAGTAATTCGTAATGTCGTTGGCCATGGTGATTAGTCGCTCGATGTTCATCGCGGCTCCCGAGGGTGTGCG
>Ga0302311_10003140_pt1 | contig 18176 bp, 12 predicted proteins | sample III_Palsa_N1_3_FD_200449 | JGI IMG/M metagenome (GOLD analysis project Ga0302311, IMG submission 200449) | Peat permafrost microbial communities from Stordalen Mire near Abisko, Sweden - III_Palsa_N1_3 | ecosystem: Environmental > Terrestrial > Soil > Palsa > Peat permafrost | place: Sweden... | reverse complement strand
CCGCATGGCCCTTAACGTCGTAGGCGGTGCAGAACGTGGCGCAGAGGTTGGCCGGCGTGTAATAGAACCCGTAAATGTTCGGTCCCATCAGGCGGACATTGTACTTCTTGCCGATTTCGACGATCTCGGCCTGCAATTCGGGCGCACCCGCTTCCGCAAAGCCTGACGGAATCAGCACGGCGCCCGGAATTTGCTTCTCGCCGCATTCGACCAGCGCGCCGGCGACGAATTTCGCGGGGATCGCGAACACCGCGGTGTCGATCACACCCGGCACATCCTTGACGCTCTTGTAGGCCTTGTAGCCCAGGATCTCGGAGGCCTTGGGATGTATAGGATAGATGTCGCCCTTGTAGCCGCCGTTGATGAGGTTCTTCATCACCGAGTTGCCGATCTTGCCGTCCTCGGCCGAGGCGCCGATCACGGCCACCGCCCTGGGCTGCATGATGCGATTCATCGCGGTGACGATTTCCTCGGTCGGGCGCGGCGCCGGGCGCGGCTTGTAGTCGAAATCGACGACGATGCGCACGTCGGCAGCGATCGCGTCTTTCTTGGTGGCGAATACCGGGTTGAGATCGAGCTCGACGATTTCCTGGAAATCGCTGACGAGCTGCGACACTTTCACGATGATATCGGCCAGCGCGTCGCGATTGGCGGGATCGCCGCCACGCACGCCCTTGAGCATGTCATGGGCCTGGATGCCGTCGAGCATCGACAACGCGTCGTCCTTGGTGGCGGGAGCGAGACGGAAGGTGATGTCCTTGAGCACTTCCACCAGCACGCCGCCGAGACCGAACGCGACCAGCTTGCCGAACGATCCGTCGGTGATCGAGCCGATGATGACTTCGGTGCCGCCCAGCAGCATCTGCTGGACCTGGACGCCTTCGATCTTGGCATCGGATTTGTACTTCTTGGCGTTGGCCAGGATGGTCGCGTAATTGGTGGCGACATCGGCGGCGGTCTTGACGCCCACCATCACGCCGCCGGCTTCGGTCTTGTGCAGGATATCGGGCGAGACAATCTTCATGACCACCGGGAAGCCCATCGCGGTCGCGATCTTCGATGCTTCCTCCGCGGATTTGGCGACGCCTTCTTTCGGAACCGGGATGCCGTAGGCATCGCACACCAGCTTGCCTTCCGGAGCCGTCAGGCTGGTGCGTTTGTCTGCCCTGACCAGATCGAGTATTTTGCGCACCGCATCTTTGGAATTCGACATCAGTTTCCTCCTTGAGGTCTATTTTTGGTTCGCCGGCGGCGGATGCGGGCATCAGGACCGCACTTGCCAGCGCACGTTCAATTGGTTCACGGTGACGGCAGACACGGCTCCGCGTCCGCTGCGGTCGTTTTTTCCGGCCGCTGAAAGCTAGCTCATTATGGCATTTGGTATGCCAGAAACGAACTTGTCAAGACACGGAAGTGTTGAAATCATGGGTAACTTGACATTCTGGCATTTGGTATGCCAAAAATAATACCGTTATTGTTTTGACAAAAGACGTCTCCCACCGAGGAGTGTCGTCGTGCCCACACGGAAACAAACCAAGGCGCCGCCCACCATGGCCGAGGCAGATATTGCGATCGTCCGGATCGTGCCGGAGACGAGTTTCAAGAACAAGGCCTATGAGGCCTTGAAGGAAGCCATCCTGAAGATGGACATCTACGCGACGCCCGAACCGGTCATGCTCGACGAGCGCGCGCTGTCCGAGCGCCTCGGCGTCAGCCGGACTCCGATCCGCGAAGCGATCGCGATGCTGGAGCAGGACGGCTTCGTCAAGACCGTGCCACGCCGCGGCATTGTCGTCGTGCGCCGCACCAAGAGCGAGATCGTCGACATGATCCGCGCCTGGGCCGCGCTCGAGAGCATGGCCGCGCGGTTGATCACGACCACCGCGCGCAAGAAGGATATTTCGGCGCTGCGCGACTTCTTCAAGGATTTCGGCAAGGATCGCCTGCCGCAGGATCACGTCGAGGAATATTCGAAAGCCAACATCGCCTTTCACCAGGCGCTGATTTCGCTGAGCGAGTCGCCGGTACTGGTCGATATGACCAACGATATCCTGCTGCACGTGCGCGGCTATCGGCAACTGACGATCGGACGCGTCGACCGCACCGCAACCTCCCTGCCCGAGCATATGGCGATCATCGAGGCGCTCGAACTGCGGGATACCGAACTGGCGGAAAAGCGCGCCCGCGACCACACCCTCGGCCTTGCCGCTTACGTCGAAGCGCACGGCCAGGAACTGTTTTAATCAACGAAAGTCCTTTGCCGGACCATAACCGACAAGACGACGAACTCGTCCGCATCGAAAAGATCAGGGAGAAGCGGAATGTCCGCAGTAGTACAGAGCATTGACGTGAACAAAGCCGAAGCCGAGCGCGAGCAGACGGACGGCTTCAACCTCATCATCGATGCGCTCAAGCTCAACGGCCTCACCACGATCTACGGCGTGCCCGGCATTCCGATCACCGATTTCGGCCGCATGGCCCAGGCCGCGGGCATTCGCGTGATCTCGTTCCGGCACGAGCAGAACGCCGGCAACGCCGCGGCGATTGCCGGCTTCCTGACCAAGAAGCCCGGCATCTGCCTCACCGTGTCCGCTCCCGGCTTCCTCAACGGCCTCACCGCGCTGGCCAATGCCACCACCAACTGCTTTCCGATGATCCTGATCTCGGGTTCGTCCGAACGCGAGATCGTCGACCTGCAGCAGGGCGACTATGAAGAGATGGACCAGCTCGCGATCGCCAAGCCGCTGTGCAAGGCCGCGTTCCGGGTGTTGCATGCCGCCGACATCGGCATCGGTCTGGCGCGGGCGATCCGCGCGGCGGTGTCGGGACGCCCGGGCGGTGTCTATCTCGATTTGCCGGCCAAGCTGTTCGGCCAGTTGATGGACGCAGAGGCCGGACAGAAGTCCCTCGTCAAGGTCATCGATGCCGCGCCAGCCCAGATTCCCGCGCCCGCCGCGGTCAAGCGCGCGCTCGATGTGCTCAGGAGCGCCAAGCGCCCGCTGATCATCCTCGGCAAGGGCGCCGCCTATGCGCAGGCCGACAATGAAATCCGTGCGCTGGTCGAAAACAGCGGCATTCCCTTCCTGCCGATGAGCATGGCCAAGGGCCTGTTGCCCGACACGCATCCGCAATGCGCGGGTGCGGCGCGTTCCACGGTGCTGAAGGATGCCGATGTCGTGATGCTGATCGGCGCGCGCCTCAACTGGCTGTTGTCGCACGGCAAGGGCAACGCCTGGGGTGACGCACCGAAGAAGTTCATCCAGATCGACATCGAGCCCAAGGAAATGGATTCCAACGTCGAAATCGTCGCCCCCGTGGTCGGCGATATCGGCTCCTGCGTGTCGGCGCTGCTCGAAGGCATCGACGGCAAGTGGCCGGCCCCGCCGGCCGACTGGACCCATGCGGTGCGGACCAAGAAGGACGACAACATCGCCAAGATGGCGCCGCGCCTGATGAACAACAACGCGCCGATGGACTATCATGGCGCGCTCGGTGCGCTGCGCACCATCATCAAGGAGCGGCCGGATGCCATCCTGGTCAACGAAGGCGCCAACACGCTCGACCTCGCGCGCGGCATCATCGACATGTACCAGCCGCGCAAGCGCCTCGACGTCGGCACCTGGGGCGTGATGGGCATCGGCATGGGCTTCGCGATCGCGGCCGCGATCGAGACCGGCAAGCCCGTGCTCGCGGTCGAAGGCGACAGCGCCTTCGGTTTCTCCGGCATGGAGGTCGAAACCATTTGCCGCTACAATCTGCCGGTCTGCATCGTCATCTTCAACAATGACGGCATCTATCGCGGCACCGACGTCAATCCGTCAGGCGGTCCGGATGTGGCGCCGACCGTGTTCGTCAAGGGCTCGCGCTACGACAAGATGATGGAGGCCTTCGGCGGCGTCGGCGTCAATGCGACGACACCGGATGAGCTGAAGCGCGCGGTGAACGCGGCCATGGATTCCGGCAGGCCCACCCTGATCAACGCGGTGCTCGATCCGGCCGCCGGCAGCGAGAGCGGCCGCATCGGCAATCTCAACCCGCAAAGCAAGCTGAAGAAGAAATAGACACATCCGGCGGGGTTACGGCCCCGCCCTCATTTCCTTCCTGCCGGTGCAGGAGCAGACATTATACGGAGCAAGACGATGACCAAGGCGCTGAAGGGCGTTCGCATTCTCGATTTCACCCACGTCCAGTCAGGCCCTACCTGCACGCAATTGCTGGCATGGTTCGGCGCCGACGTGATCAAGGTCGAGCGCCCCGGCGTCGGCGATATTACGCGCGGCCAATTGCAGGATGTCCCGAATGTCGACAGCCTGTATTTCACCATGCTCAACCATAACAAGCGTTCGATCACGCTCGACACCAAGAATCCGAAGGGCAAGGAAGTCCTCACCGCGCTGATCAAGTCTTGCGACGTGCTGGTGGAAAATTTCGGCCCCGGCGTGCTCGACCGCATGGGATTTCCCTGGGAAAAGATTCACGCCATCAATCCGAAGATGATCGTGGCGTCGATCAAGGGCTTCGGCCCCGGTCCCTATGAGGATTGCAAGGTGTATGAGAACGTCGCGCAGTGCACCGGCGGCGCCGCCTCCACCACCGGTTTTCGCGACGGACTGCCGCTCGTCACCGGCGCGCAGATCGGCGACAGCGGCACCGGACTGCATCTGGCGCTCGGCATCGTCACCGCGCTTTACCAGCGCACCGTGTCCGGCCAGGGACAAAAGGTCACCGCCGCCATGCAGGACGGCGTCCTGAATCTCGCCCGCGTCAAACTGCGCGACCAGCAGCGCCTCGCCCACGGGCCGCTTAGGGAATACAGCCAGTTCGGCGAAGGCATTCCGTTCGGCGATGCGGTGCCGCGCGCCGGCAATGATTCCGGCGGCGGCCAGCCGGGCCGCATCCTCAAATGCAAGGGCTGGGAGACCGATCCCAATGCCTACATCTACTTCATCACCCAGGCGCCGGTATGGGAGAAAATCTGCGATATCATCGGCGAGCCCGGCTGGAAGACCCATCCCGATTACGCCAAGCCCCCGGCCCGGCTGTCGCGCCTGAACGCGATTTTCGCGCGCATCGAGCAATGGACCATGACCAAGACCAAGTTCGAGGCGATGGATATCCTCAACAAGGACGACATTCCCTGCGGTCCGATCCTGTCGATGAAGGAACTGGCGGAGGATCAGTCGCTGCGTGCCACCGGCACCGTGGTCGAGGTGGATCATCCCGAGCGTGGCAAATATCTGTCGGTCGGCAATCCCATCAAACTGTCTGATAGCCCGACCGAGGTGAGGCGTTCCCCCCTGCTCGGCGAGCACACCGACGAGATCCTGCGCCAGGTGCTCGGCTTTACCGACCATCAGGTGGCGGAGATCCACGATTCCGGCGCGCTCGACCCGCCGCGAAAGGTCGCGGCCGAATAACCGGACAAAAAGCGTTTCCAGCCATCTCAGGGCCGCCGGTTTTCCGGCGGCCCTTTTGTTTTAGGCCGAGGCTGACGGCCAAGCCTCTCAAGGGTCGTTATGGTGCATTGCAATAAATATCATGCTGCCATGCAAACAAATGAATTGTCGCTGGCATCTGGTATGCCTAGATTTGGACAACCACGATCCGTTTACCCGCAACAAGGGGACGACATGTCCAAGACTGCCGCTTTCGGCCTCGCGCCTTCCCCACATTATTCGGCCGCCTGATGGCGACGATCGATCGCCTGCTGATGGCGAGCGCCCGCATCGCGATCCGCAACGGCGATCTGCCATATTTCGGCCTCTGACAGCCGGTTGCGACGGACCGGGCTCCCGGCCGCCTGACCGAGCCGGAAAGCCGATCTGCTCGACCAAGGACCCCGATTTCCGGGGTCTTTTTTTGCCCATCGTTCCGATCCCGTAATGCCTTTGCGGCACACTGGGCGAGCCAAAACGCCTACAAGAATATGGCTTGCACTGTGGCATATCACATACCAATATGCGGCGCCGGCAACGCTCGACGTCAAAACAGAAGCGTGCCCGGGAGGAACCATGACCGCTACCACACAATCGACCCCGATGGCTGAAGGCAAGAACTTCCGCTGGCTGCAACTTGCGATGGGTATCGTCTGCATGGCGATGATCGCAAACCTGCAATACGGCTGGACGCTGTTTGTCGATCCGATCGACGCGAAATTTCACTGGGGCCGTGCCGCGATCCAGCTCGCCTTTACGCTGTTCGTGGTGACCGAAACCTGGCTGGTACCGGTCGAAGCGTGGTTCGTCGACAAATATGGTCCGAGCGTCGTCGTCATGTTCGGCGGCGTGATGATCACCATCGCCTGGGTCATGAACTCCTACGCCAACTCGCTGGTGCTGCTCTATATCGCCGCGATCATCGCCGGAATCGGCGCCGGCTCGGTGTACGGAACCTGCGTCGGCAATGCCCTCAAATGGTTTCCCGACCGCCGCGGCCTGGCCGCAGGCGCCACCGCCGCCGGTTTCGGCGCGGGCGCAGCCATCACCGTGGTGCCGATCGCCAACATGATCGCCGTCAGCGGCTACCAGGCCGCGTTCTTCTCATTCGGCATCGGGCAAGGCGCCATCGTCTGCCTGCTTGCGTTTCTGCTTCGCAAGCCCTCAAGGCCGATGCCGGCGAAAAAGAAACAGCTCAATCTTCCGCAGACCAAGATCGACTTCACGCCGCCGCAGGTGCTGCGCACCCCGATCTTCTGGGTAATGTATCTGGTGTTCGTGATGGTCGCGGCCGGCGGCCTGATGGCGGCGGCGCAGATTGCGCCGATCGCTCACGACTTCAAGATCGCCAATGAGCCGGTGAACCTGATCGGCTTCCAGATGGCCGCGCTGACCTTTGCGATTTCGCTCGACCGGATCTTCGACGGTTTTGGCCGGCCGTTCTTCGGCTGGGTCTCCGACACCATCGGGCGCGAGCATACGATGTTCATCGCGTTTGGAACCGCCGCCCTGATGCTGCTGACACTGTCGGTATACGGTCACATTCCGATCGTGTTCGTGCTCTCCACCGCGGTGTATTTCGGGGTGTTTGGCGAAATCTACAGCCTGTTTCCGGCGACCAGCGGCGATACGTTCGGCGTGAAATACGCCACCACCAACAACGGCATGCTGTACACGGCGAAGGGCACGGCCTCGTTGCTGGTGCCGCTGGCGAGCATTATTGCCGCAAGTTACGGCTGGCAGGCCGTATTCGTTGTCGCCGTTGCGCTCAATGCCACCGCGGCGTTGCTGGCCTTGTTCGTGATCAAGCCGATGCGGCGCGCCTTTATCCTCGGCAATGAAGCCACGACGGAAGCTGCGGCGCGAAACGCCAGAACCGCCTGATATCGTCCCTCACCCTTTTCCAGAAAAAGAGGCGCGCCCCGGTGCGCCTCTTTTTTCATCCAATGGTTCTGGAATACAAAATACGTATCGACTTGTTGTTCTCATCTGAGCAAACCATGTTAGGATTGAATCAGCATCAAAATGACAGTATTACTGCCGCTTTCTGCCATCTATTTCTTTTCATACCGAATTGACAATTGGGATAATGTATACCAGTGTAACCGCACGAGACACGCCTGCGGCTGACCTGACGGAGGTTGCGATGAAAGTCGAAGACATCCTGCGCAAAAAGACTGCCCGCGTTGCTACGGTTCGGATGAATGAAACCGTGGCCATTGCCGCCCAATTGATGCGCGCCAGCAATATCAGCGCGCTGGTGGTCAAGGATGTCGTCCACACCGAGGGCAATACCGCGGTCGGCATGTTCACCGAGCGCGACGTCGTCCGCGCCATCGCCGACCACGGTGCAGCCGGCGTCAATCTGAAGATTTCGCAATTGATATCGGTGCAACAGCTGGTCTCCTGCACCTCGAGCGATACGCTGGAACACGTTCGTCATCTCATGAACACGCGCCACATCCGGCATCTGCCCGTCATCGACAATTACAGCCTGATCGGCGTCATCAGCATCCGCGACATCTCAACCGCGTTCGATGACGCCGCAACCGGCCCGGCACGATCCGTCGCCTGACCACCCTCTCCGCTTCAGCCCCCATCGCGCTGGCTTTGAGTGCCGCTCAAAGCCGGCGCCTGAGGTCGGCTGACATTTCCGTCACCCACATTCGAAGGGACGCCATGAAAATCTGTATCTACGGCGCCGGCGCGATCGGCGGATATCTCGGCGTACAATTCGCCCGCGCCGGCGCCGATGTCAGCCTGGTCGCGCGCGGCGCGCATCTCGCCGCCATGCGTGCTCATGGACTGAAGCTGCTGGTCGGCGATGAAGAACGCGTGGTGCGGCCGCGCTGCACCGACAACCCCGCCGAACTCGGGCATCAGGATTTCGTCATCATCTGCCTGAAGGCCCATTCCATCGCCGGCGCGATCGAGGCGATGCAGCCATTGCTCGGCCCGCATACCCGCATCGTCACCGCGGTCAACGGAATTCCCTATTGGTATTTCCACAGACATGGCGGCCGCTACGAGGGCTCGACGCTGGAGAGCATCGATCCCGGTGGACGGCAATGGCGCGAATTGGGTCCGCAGCGCGCCATCGGATGCATCGTCTATCCCGCCACCGAGATCGAAGCCCCCGGCGTGATCCGCCATGTCTATGGCAACCGCTTTCCGATCGGGGAGCCATCGGGCGAGATCAGCCCGGACGTGCAGCGGCTCTCCGCGCTGTTCACGGAGGCCGGATTGCAGGCGCCGGTGCTGGAGCGCATCCACGACGAAATCTGGCTCAAGCTCTGGGGCAATGTCTGCCTCAACCCGATCAGTGCGCTGACCCATGCGACGCTCGACGTGATCTGCTCCGATCCGGCAACACGCGCGCTGTCGAAGGCGATCATGCTGGAGACCCAGACGATTGCCGAAAAATTCGGCGTCAGGTTCCGGGTCGATGTGGAGCGGCGGATCGAGGGCGCACGCAAGGTCGGCGCGCACAAGACCTCGATGCTGCAGGATCTGGAACGCGGACGTCCGATGGAGATCGATCCCCTGGTCTCCGTGGTTCAGGAAATGGGCCGTTTGACAGGGACCCCGACCCCGGCGCTCGACACCGTGCTGGCGCTGGTGGTGCAGCGCGCACAGATCGCCGGACTGCGCGGCGTCAGTCCGCCGGCGCAAGTGAACTCGCCTGCAAACTTACCCGCGAACTCCCCCGCATTTGCATGATCGGATTGCCCTGACCGGCGGTGCGCCCGGTGGACATTTGCCGGTCGCGACGGCATCCTGCCGCTGGGCGAAAACCAAAAGAGATCAAGGCGCGCCTAATGCGCCGGGGAAACGATTCTAAAGGGCAGGCCATGATCAAAACACGATTTACCGAACTCGTCGGCGTCGAACATCCGATCGTGCAGGGCGGGATGCAATGGGTCGGCCGCGCCGAACTGGTCGCGGCGGTCGCCAATGCCGGGGCGCTCGGCTTCATCACCGCACTGACGCAACCGACGCCCGAGGACCTGACAAAAGAAATCGCGCGCTGCCGCGGCCTGACCGACAAGCCGTTCGGCGTCAATCTGACCATTCTGCCGTCGATCAAGCCGCCGCCTTACGCGGAATATCGCCAGGCCATTATCGAGAGCGGCATCAAGATCGTCGAGACCGCCGGCAACAAGCCGCAGGAACACGTCACCGAGTTCAAGAAGCACGGCATCGTGGTCGTGCACAAATGCACCAGCGTCCGCCACGCGCTGTCGGCGGAGCGCATGGGGGTCGATGCGATTTCGATCGACGGTTTTGAGTGTGCGGGGCATCCCGGCGAGGACGATACCCCCGGTCTGATCCTGATCCCCGTGGCCGCCGACAAGGTCAAAATTCCGATGATCGCATCGGGCGGATTCGGCGACGGCCGCGGCCTGGTCGCGGCCCTCGCGCTCGGCGCCGAAGGCATCAACATGGGCACGCGCTTCATGTGCACCAAGGAGAGCCCGATCCATCAATTGATCAAGGAAAAGATCGTCGCCAATGACGAGCGCGAGACCGAGCTGATCTTCCGCACCATGCGCAACACGTCGCGCGTCGCCAAGAATGCGGTCAGCACCAAGGTGGTGGCGATGGAAAAGGAGGGTGCTACCTTCGAGCAGGTTCGCGAACTCGTGGCCGGCGCCCGCGGCAAAATGGTGTACGCCACCGGCGATGCCGATGAGGGGATATGGTCCGCGGGCCAGGTGCAGGGCTTGATCCACGATATCCCGAGCTGCGCGGAGCTGGTATCACGCATCATGCGCGACGCCGAAGCCATTATTCAACGCCGGCTCGAAGGCATGATGTCCGGCAGCCGCCGTCAAGCCGCCGAGTAGACCGCTTCCCATCCCCACCAACCGAGAATGATCGCATGAAGGCCTATGTCTACGGTGCCAATGGCGCTGCCATTGCCGATGTCGCCAAGCCCGCGCCGAAAGGCACGCAGGTTTTGATCCGGGTGCACGCCTGCGGCCTCAACCGTGCCGACCTCGGCATGACCAAGGGCCACGCCCATGGCAGCGCCGGCGGTGCCGGCACCGTGCTGGGCATGGAATGGGCGGGCGAAGTCGCCGAGATCGGCCCGCAGGCCAGCGGCGTCAGGGTTGGCGACAAGGTGATGGGGTCCGGCGGCGCCGCCTTCGCGGAATATACGCTGGCCGATCATGGCCGGCTGTTCCGCACGCCCTCGAACATGAACTTCGAGGAAGCCTGCACCCTGCCGATCGCCCTCTCCACCATGCACAACGCGGTCGTGACCAACGGCGGCCTGCAGCCCGGGCAGAGCGTCATGATTCAGGGCGCCAGTTCCGGCGTCGGCCTGATGGCGATGCAGATCGCCAAGCTCAAGGGCGCCAAATTTGTGGTCGGTTCTTCAACCGATGCGGCGCGCCGTGACAGGCTGAAGGAATTCGGCGCCGATCTGGCGGTGGATTCCAGCGATCCCGGCTGGGTCGATCAGGTGTTGCAGGCGACCGGCGGCGAAGGCGTCGATCTGATCGTCGACCAGGTATCCGGCAAGGTCGCGAATCAGAATCTCAAGGCCACCAAGGTCAAGGGCCGCATCGTCAATGTCGGCAGGCTCGGCGGCACCCACGCCGATTTCAACTTCGACCTCCACGCCGCGCGCCGCATCACCTACATCGGGGTCACCTTCCGTACCCGCTCGATCGAGGAAATCCGCGAGATTTTCGACGAGGTCCGCAAGAATATCTGGCCGGCGGTGGAATCGCGCAAACTGCAATTGCCGATCGACAAGGTGTTTGCCTTCGACGACATCGGCAAGGCGTTCGAACGCATGGAGGCCAACCAGCATCTCGGCAAGATCGTCGTGACGCTGTAACATCCGCTGTTGCAAGTGAGTGGCGATTGCGGCCGGCGCGCGTCTTTAATGTTGCGCGATGGGCTGCTAAACCGCGCCCATGAATCATCCCGATCACAGCGTCAAATCCCGCGTCGCGGCGATCTCGATCTTTGCCAGCGCCGGCATGGCCGCGGCCAAATTCGCGGTCGGCGCCGCCATCGGCAGTCTCGCGCTGATCTCCGAGGCGCTGCACTCCTCGGTCGACGTGGTCGCGACCGTCATCACCTGGATGGTGGTGCGGGTTTCCGACCGTCCGGCGGACCAGGAACATCATTACGGTCATGGCAAGCTGGAGAGCGTGTCGGCGCTGGGCATTATCGCGATGCTCTATGTTCTGGCGGGCGGCATTCTGGTCGAATCCTACAGCCGCCTGCGCGAAGGCGCGCCACCGCCGACACTGTCGGCGATCCCCTTTATCGTGCTGCTGGTCGATATCGCCGTGAATTTCTGGCGCGCCCGGGCGCTGCACCGGGCCGCGCACGACACCAAGAGCCAGGCCTTGGCCGCCGACGCGCTGCATTTTGCCTCCGACGTGCTGGGCTCGGTCGCCGTCATCATCGGACTGGTGCTTTCGGGATTGGGCTATGCCTGGGGCGATGCCGCCGCCGCCATCGGCGTCGCCGTGATGATTGCCGCCCTGGGCATGCGGCTGGCCCGCTCCACCGTCGAAACCCTGGTCGACCGCGCCCCCGAAGGCGTGTCCGAGAAGGCCGATGCAGCGATCCGGGCGGTGCCCGGCGTGGTCGATGTCGAACGGCTGCGGGTGAGGATGGTGGGGTCGACCCATTTCATCGACGCCACCGTGCAGGTGCCACGCACCTACCCGATCGACCGCGTCGACGAGATCAAGCGCAGGGCGCAGCAAGCGATCACCAAAGCGCTCGATGATGCCGACCTGACCTTCACCGCCGTGCCGGTCGCCCGCGACAATGAGAGCGTGCGCGAACGCATCATGGTGATCGCCCGCAATTCCGGCCTCGCCATCCATCATGTCACCGTGCACGATCTCGGCGGCAAGCTCACCGTCAGCATCGACCTTGAAGTCGACGGCGATATGGCACTGACCGCCGCCCACGACATCGCCCAGGAGCTCGAGCGCAACATCCGCGACGAATTCGGCGAGGATGTCGAAGTCGACACCCATATCGAGCCGCTGGAACCGGAATTGCCGCTGGGCACCGATGCCGCGCACGACCGTGTCGAAACGATACGGACCGCACTGGCGCGCTTTGCCGCCGATGGCGCGATCCATGACATCCACAATGTCCGTGTGCGCGATACCGACGCCGGTGAAATCGTGAATTTTCATTGCCGCGCCGCGCCATCGATGAGCGTGATCAAGGTTCACGAGAATGTCGACGAGATCGAGCGCGCGTTGCGGCGCGCGTTTCCGACCGTGAAGCGCGTGATCAGTCACGCCGAGCCGCCGGGCGCGGCCTGAGATCCGGAATATCGGACGCGTTCCCGTTTCGGACTCACTTGCAAGTCTCTTGGCAGGTATTTTTGCGGGCATTTCGGAGTCCCGATTCCACGTGGACAAGATTTATTTTCATTAACGAATCGTTGACTCTCGACAGCCCGCAAAAACTGGATTCAAATCGCTCTGATTCGGAAGCAACTGGGGTTCTTCCGGACGGGGTGCAGACAGGTTTCCAAGGGGGCTATAGGCATGGTGCGCGCACACGCGGCGAGCGAGTGCGTCCAATCCGATTCGATCAAGGGATTGGCGCAATCGATCGCAAAACCAGCCTATCACAGGCTACTGATAGCGGAGCCCGCGCTTCGCCGGGCCGTGCCCACCCTCATCATCGCATTCCTGATCACCATCTGCCTTGGCGCCTTCGTGCAGGTGGTCGATCAGAGCCGGCAAAAGCGCGCCGCCGTCAAACGCGACCTCGCCGCCGTCGCCGATTTACTCGCCGAGCGCCTCGATCGCATGGCCTCGGTCCGGCAGGATCGCGCCGCCACCTTCGAGCGCCTGCAGCTGCTGCTGCCCGGCCTCATTCCATCCTGGGCCAATGCGGTCGGCCGGCACGTCATCGTCACCGGCGCCGACCAGCGCATTCTCGCCCGCGTCCCGATCGAGGAAACCGCGCTCGGCGACACCAGCCGCATTCTCGACGCCGTCAGCGCGGCGCTGTCGCTGGGCACGCTCGGACAGCCGGGCGGCGTCACCGACATCATCTTGCCGAACGGCAGCGGAGCGCTGGCGGTTCAGCACATCCTCAAATCACTGCCCGGCCAGGTCATCATCATCCAGGAAAAGGTCGATTCACTCTGGCGATCGGACGCCGCCCTGTCGGTGACGCTTTCGGCCACCACCGGCTTTGTGGTGTTGATCCTGGGCTTCGCGTTCCACTGGCAATCGACCCGCGCGCGCGAAGGCGATCTCATCAACGACGCCGTGCGCGGGCGTATCGATACCGCGCTCAATCGCGGACGCTGCGGATTGTGGGACTGGGACCTGTCGCGCGGCCGCATCTTCTGGTCGCAGTCGATGTTCACGATGCTCGGCCTCGACACCCGCAGCGACCTTTTGACATTCGGCGAGGTCAACGCGCTGGTGAAGTCCGACGACATCGATTTGTTCGCCATCGCCGATCAACTGATCTCCTCGAAGATCAATCACATCGACCAGACCTTCCGCATGCAGCACACCGACGGTCACTGGATCTGGTTGCGGGTTCGCTGCGAGCTCAGCCAGGGCGCGGCCGACGCCGGCCTGCACCTGATCGGCATCGCCGTCGACATCACCGAGCAAAAGAGCCTGGCCGAGAAGACCGTCGAGGCGGACCTGCGGCTGCGCGACGCGATCGAGACCATCCCGGAAGCCTTCGTGTTGTGGGACGCCGGAGACCGCCTGGTGCTGTGCAATTCGCATTTCCAGCGGCTGCACAAGCTGCCGGATTCGGCGGTGACGCCGGGCACGTCCTATGAAACCGTGATCGAGGTCGGCAGCATGCCGGAGGTCCGCACCCGGCTGCACGAAGCCGGCGCCCCGGCGCCGGGCGCGCGCACCTTCGAGGCGCAACTCGATGACGGCAGCTGGCTGCATATCAGCGAACGCCGCACCAAGGACGGCGGCTACGTCTCGGTCGGCACCGACATCACCCGGATCAAGGAACACGAACAGAAGCTGGTCGACAACGATCTGCGCCTGCGCGCCACCGTGATCGACCTCAAGCGTTCGCAGTCCGCGCTCGAACGCCAGGCCATCGAACTCGCCGATCTCGCGGAAAAATATTCCGAAGAGAAAAACCGCGCCGAGGAAGCCAACCAGACCAAATCCAAATTCCTCGCCAATATGAGTCACGAGCTGCGCACGCCGCTCAATGCCATCATCGGATTTTCCGAGATCATGGAAAGCGGGATGTTCGGAACGCTCGGTTCGGAAAAATACCAGGAATACTGTCACGACATCCTCACCAGCGGTCACTATCTGCTCGAAGTGATCAACGACATCCTGGACATGTCGAAGATCGAAGCAGGTCGCATGAAGCTCGACATGGAGCCGCTGGATCTGTCGAAGACGCTGGCGGAATCTTTGCGGGTGGTGTCCGGCCGCGCCAACGACAAGCACCTGCTGCTCGATGCGGATATCGAGCGGGCGATTCCCGTGGTCGCGGATCGCCGCGCGACCAAGCAGATCATCGTCAACCTGCTCTCCAACGCGGTCAAATTCACACCCGACGGCGGCAAGATCGTGGTCCGCAGCCGGTTGCTCAGCGATTCGATCGTGCTGATGATCGCCGACACCGGCATCGGGATCGCGCCGAACTCGTTGCGGCGGCTCGGCAGACCGTTCGAACAGGTCGAGAGTCAGCTCACCAAGACCTATCACGGCTCCGGGCTTGGACTGGCGATCGCGAGATCGCTGACCAATCTGCACGGCGGATCGATGCGGCTGCGCTCGAAGCTCGGCACCGGCACCGTGGTCTGCGTGTCCCTGCCCCGCGACGCGCGCAAACCCGACCCGCAGATCGCCAGACTGGCTCTGGAACTTTCCGGCAAGGTGGAATTTGGTTTGCTGCAGGAAAAGGCGCTGGCTTCCTAAGCCTCCAGCGTCGGCGCGACTTCGCGCGCGATCTGCGCCAGCGCGGCGATCAGCGGCGTCAGCGGGTCACGCTGCGGTATCACCAGCCCGACGCTGTAGGTGACGGTGGGATCGACGATGGGAATGGTGCGCACCGCGTCCGACAGGCCCAGCGTCTGCGCCAGCTGCGCCGGCATCACGCTGGCCCAGCGTCCGGTCTTGACGTGGGTATAGAGCACGATGATGGAATTGGAGGTCAGGGTCGGCGTCGCCTCGACACCGGCGGATCGAAGCGCACGATCGATGATGCGGCGGTTCTGCATGTCGGGCGTCAAGAGGCACAGTGGCACCTGCCCGACTTCCTTCCATGTCACCTGATCGCGATCGCCGAACATGCCATCCGGCGAGGTCAGCAATCGATAGCTCTCGTTGTAGAGCGGGATCGACCGGACCTTGCCGAGCGGCTCGTTTTCCAGATAGGTCAGGCCGGCATCGACCTCCAGGTTCTCGAGCAGGCCGAGCACCGCGATCGACGTGCTGGAGACGATGCGGAAGCGCACGTCCGGATGGCGGGCGCGAAATGGCGTGGTCAGCGATTCAACCATGCCGAGCGCGGTCGGGATCGCCGCGATGGCGATTTCTCCGGAAAGTCCGTCCTTGAGGGTCTTGATCTCCTGGCGCATCGCGCGGGCGTCGCCGACAATGCGCCGCGCCCAGTCGAGGGTGCGCTCGCCTTCCGGCGTAAAGCCCTGGAACCGCGAGCCGCGCTGCACCAGCATCACGCCGAGCATTTCCTCGAGCTGCTTGAGGCTGGTCGACATCGTCGGCTGGGTGACGCCACAGGCCTCGGCGGCGCGCCCAAAATGACGTTCCTTGGCCAGCGCGAGCAGCAGTTCCAGCTTGTCGATCAAAAAAACCTCACTATTTCAGGGTAGTAAATACCATGCTCGGTGCCGGACGAACACGCCAAAAGCCGGCCGCTACAGCGCGCGCTGCGGTACCGGCCCCGCTTCATTCGATTTTCATATCGATCGATATCATACTCTTATTGATCGCGTTTCCGTATCGCAGCATGAGACAGCTTTATTGATATTTGGATCGATTCCAATATTCATGGGTTTGATAATAAGTCTCTGATAGAGAAGGCAGATGGCGCCAGTTTACGAACCATGGGACGCCACACGCGGCGCGGAAATCATTGCGGAGCACAGCCACCTGGAAGGGGCGACGCTGGTGATCCTGCATGCGCTGCAGGGCGCGTTCGGCTATGTGCCGGAGCCGGCGATCCCGATGATCGCCCACACCCTCAATTTGTCCCGCGCCGAGGTCCATGGCGTCTTCACCTTCTACCATGATTTCCGCCATGAGCCCGCCGGCCGGCATGTGCTGAAACTGTGCCGCGCCGAAGCCTGCCAGGCCGCCGGCGGCGATGCGCTGGTGGCGCGCGCGGAAGCCAAGCTCGGCATTGCCATGGGTGACACCACCGCCGACGAGCGGGTGACGCTGGAGCCGATCTATTGCCTCGGCCTGTGCGCCACGGCGCCCTCGGCGATGCTGGATGGCCGCGTGGTCGGACGGCTGGACGAAGCGCGCATCGACGCGCTGGTGGCGGAGGCACAGCGATGAGCCTGCGTATTTTCGTTCCCCGCGATGCCGGTGCGGTGGCGGTCGGAGCCGACGAAGTCGCGCTGGTGCTGGGGCTTGCGGCCGGCAAGCGCGGCATCGAAATCGAGATCGTCCGGACCGGCTCGCGCGGGTTGTACTGGCTGGAGCCGATGATCGAGGTCGCCACCCCGCAAGGGCGTGTCGCGTTCGGCCCGGTGAGCGAGTTCGACGCCAATTCCGTGCTCGACGCGATGCTGTCCGGCGGCGAACATCCGCTGCGGCTCGGCCTCGCCGACCAGATTCCATGGTTGAAACGGCAGACCCGCCTGACCTTCGCCCGATGCGGCGTCATCGATCCCCGCTCGGTCGAGGATTATCGCGCCCATGACGGCTACAAGGGTCTCGAGCGCGCGCTGACGCTCACTCCGGACGCCATCCTCGCCGACGTCACCGCCTCCGGACTGCGCGGCCGTGGCGGCGCCGGTTTTCCGACCGGGATCAAGTGGAAGACGGTCGCCCAGACCAGCGCCGAGCAGAAATACATCGTCTGCAATGCCGACGAAGGCGACAGCGGCACCTTCGCCGACCGCATGATCATGGAAGGCGATCCCTTCGTGGTGATCGAAGGCATGACCATTGCCGGCCTCACCGTCGGCGCCACCAAGGGCTACATCTATATCCGCTCGGAATATCCGCATGCGGTCGAGGCGATGAACGCCGCGATAGCGGCCGCCAAGCGCAACGGCTATCTCGGCGCGCGCATTGGCGGCTCGGCCCACAGCTTCGATCTCGAAGTCCGCGTCGGTGCCGGCGCCTATGTCTGCGGCGAAGAGACCTCGCTGCTGGAAAGCCTTGAGGGCCGCCGCGGCATCGTCCGCGCCAAGCCGCCGCTGCCCGCGCATAAGGGCCTGTTCGGCAAGCCGACCGTGATCAACAACGTGCTGTCATTCGCGGCGATCCCCTTCATCCTGGCCGGCGGCGCCAAGGCCTATGCCGATTTCGGCATGGGCCGCTCCCGCGGCACCATGCCGATCCAGCTCGCGGGCAACGTGAAATATGGCGGGCTGTTCGAGATCGCCTTCGGCATCACGCTCGGCGAGCTGATCGACGATGTCGGCGGCGGTACCTTTACGGGGCGTCCGGTTCGCGCCGTGCAGGTCGGCGGACCGCTTGGCGCCTACTTCCCCCGCGCGCTGTTCGACACGCCGTTCGACTATGAAGCCTTCACGGC
>Ga0302311_10003133_pt1 | contig 18201 bp, 19 predicted proteins | sample III_Palsa_N1_3_FD_200449 | JGI IMG/M metagenome (GOLD analysis project Ga0302311, IMG submission 200449) | Peat permafrost microbial communities from Stordalen Mire near Abisko, Sweden - III_Palsa_N1_3 | ecosystem: Environmental > Terrestrial > Soil > Palsa > Peat permafrost | place: Sweden... | reverse complement strand
ATCCTCGACCTCTTCGCCCGACCACCACCCCGGCGATGTCCTCACTGTGACATGCTCCTGGCGGATGTCGCAAAACCTAAAGTGCCAAAGTAGTGCTAGTCCGAGACGCAGTTGCGGCCGAGCCGCTTGGCGCGATAGAGCGCTTCGTCGGCCCGCAGCATCAGCTGGCCGACCGTGTCGCCGGTTCTGTACGTGCCGATGCCGATGCTGATCGTCACGCTGAGCGACGCGCCATTCTCGATCTCGATCGGCATCGCCTCGACCCGGGCGCGCACCCGCTCCGCGACCAGGCGGGCCCATTCGGGCTTGGTATTGGGCAGGACGAAACAGAATTCCTCGCCGCCGAACCGGGTGACGATATCGGTCTTGCGTCCCATGTCGGCCAGCACGCCGGCCAGATGCTTCAGCACCCGGTCGCCGACCAGATGGCCCCAGCCGTCATTGATCGCCTTGAACCGGTCGATATCGCAGACCAGCAGGCTGAGCGGCGTATGTTCGCGGTTGGCGCGGCTGATCTCGACCGCGATCGAACGGTCGAAATAGCGCCGGTTGAACAGGCCGGTCAGGGCATCGATGAAGGCCATGTCCTCGAGCACGCTGACGCGGTCCTTCAAGGTCCGCGTCTCGGATTGCGCCTCGTAGCTGACCAGATCGGCCAGGCTGCCGTAGTAGGAACCGAGCACGACCTCGGCATCCATCATCACGACCCGGCCGACGGCATCGACCGCCTGGGGCGTATCGATGTTCGGGTCTTCGATCAGCGCGTCGGTGACGATCCTGGACAGCAATTGGCACAGCGCCAGGTAATGGCGCGGCTGGACCGCGACTTCGAAATGCCGGCGGCCGATCTGGGCGGCGCGGTCGAGCGCCGCTTCGGACGGACCTTGGCCGAACAGGTCGCGCCAATGCTGGCGCAGCGTATCCAGCACGCGAGTCCGCTCGGCCGGATCGGTCAGCAGGGCGGCGATGGTCGCCTCCCCCTCTTCCTGCCGGGTGACCCGGGCTTCGAACCCATTCAATGCCGTTGCGATGACCGATCGGGCAGCCTTCAGCAGGTCCTGGGTCTCGGCGTCGATCCGCCAGACGCCGAAGATCGCTTCGCTGTCGATTTCCTGAGGAAACATCGTATCGGACATGAGCTTACCCTCGGACGCATATCGAAATTGTCATACGCGTCAGCGCGATTGAAACCAGACATCGCGACCGAGAGCAAGCCTCAGCAATGTAAAATTAACCCTGACGTTTGATCGCGAGCGGCGAGAAGGCCTGGCAGACCGGCATGACCTCCAACGTATTGATGTTGACGCGTGCCGGGCGGCTCGCAACCCAATGGACAGTGTCGGCGATATCGTCCGGTGTCAGCGCGTCGGCACCGGCATAGACGGCCGCCGCCTTGGCCTCGTCACCCAAGCGCACGGTCGAGAATTCGGTGCCGCCGACCAGGCCCGGCTCGATGCAACTGACCCGGACCTTGCTGCCCAGCAGGTCGGCCCGGAGGTTGAGGCTGAACTGATGGACGAAGGCCTTGGTGGCGCCATAGACGTTGCCGCCCGGATAGGGATAGTTCGCCGCCATCGAGCCCAAATTGACGACATGGCCGCGGTCGCGCGCCACCATGCCGGGCAGGATGGCATGGGTGACGTTCAGCAATCCGGCGATATTGGTATCGACCATCGTCTGCCAATTCTGCAGCGAGGCCTTGTGCGCCAGCTCAAGCCCGAGCGCCAGGCCGGCATTGTTGACCAGCAGGTCGATGTCGCGAAACCCGTCCGGCAGGTCGGCCACGGCCCGCTCGACCGCGGCGCGGTCGCGCACGTCCAGCGCCAGCGGCAGGATATTCGGCCCCAACTCCGCGGCCAGGGCGGCCAGCCGGTCGGCACGGCGGCCGGTGGCGACGATCTTGGCGCCGTCGGCGGCGAACCGACGGGCAATGGCGGCACCGAAACCGGCCGTGGCGCCGGTGATGAACAGGATCATGGGATGCATCCTCTGGATGGGGTCAGGCGGGAACATATTGCGCGACGCCCTCGCCGAACGACCAGTCGACGAGCGCATTTTCGCTGAGCACGATCATGACATCCTGGGGCCGGATGCCGGGTTTCTCAGCCAATAGCTGGGTGATGCGGCGATAAAGCGCGCGCTTTTTACTGTCGCTGCGGCCGCCCCGCAGCGTGATCTGCACCACCAGCGGATCGTCCGAGCGGGCAACGTCGAAATAGGTCGGATCGACCACCAGGAAGCCCGGCGCATGCTCGCTCATGACATGGAAGCGATCAGCCGGCGGCACGTCGATGGTCTCGACCATCGCTTGCTGGACCGCATCGGAAACGGCCGTGCGCCAGGCGGCGGGCTTGCCGGTGAGAAAGGACAGGCGGACGAGCGGCATGGATCTGCTCCTGCAAGGCGGCGACGGGGCGTCGCCGATGAGGGAGAGATAGGGCGACAAGATACATTTTAAAAATTGATATTTCTGATCATTCTGTTTTTATAAACAGAACAATATAGGCACGCTCTTGCTGCTGCGCCGCACCCTTCGATACATCGGTCGTGTAAACGTTTCCAACTCGTCATTTTAGCGTCATCGATCGCCCTTAGAGTGCCGTCCCATGCGGAACCGGGCAGCATCTTCCAAACCGACCATTCGCGACGTCGCGGCCGAGGCTGGCGTGTCGATCGCCACCGTGTCGCGCGCGCTGAACGGCCGGGCGCCGATCGCGCCGGAGACGGCACGCAGGGTCTTGGCGGCGGTGCAGGCCCTCGGCTTCCGCGCCAACCGCACCGGGCGCGAGCTGCGTGCGGGCAGCAGCCGCACGGTCGGTGTGCTGGTGCCGAGCCTGGCCAATCCCGTCTTCGCCGAGAGCGTCACCGGCATTCAGGATGCGGCGCGTGAAGCCGGCTGGTCCGTGCTGATCGCATCGAGCGCGTACGAGGCCGGACGCGAGAGCGAGGCGATCGAGAATCTGCTGTCGCACCGGGTCGGCGGGCTGATACTGACCGTGGCCGATGCCGACCGGAGTGCCACGCTCGATGGGCTAGACGAGGAAGGAGTGATCTATGTCCTTCTGTACAACCAGCCCGACCGGACCGATCGCGCGAGTGCCACCATCGACAATGTCGCCGCCGGACGCGACGCCACTCGCGCGCTGATCTCGGCCGGTCATACAAGACTGGCCATGGTCGCAGGCGCCTTCGCCGCGTCGGACCGATCCACCCAGCGCTATCATGGCTTCGTGCAGGCCCTGACCGAGAGCGGATTGCAGCAGGTCGGCCTGATCGAACTGAACTTCGACGCGCCCGAACTCGATGCGGCGGCACGACGGCTGCTGACCGGGCCCGATCGACCGACCGGCCTGTTCTGTTCGACCGATCTGTTGGCGCTGCGCATGATGGCGCTGGTGCGGGACGCCGGTCTCGACGTGCCCGGCGACGTGGCCATCGTCGGGTTCGACGGCATCCAGGTCGGTCGCCTCGTGACACCCAGCCTCGCGACCATCGTGCAGCCGAGCCACGAGATGGGCCGGCGCGCCTTCTTGCACCTGCTGGCGCGGCTCGAGGGTGCCGCACCCGAACGGATCCTGTTGCCATACGAACTGCGTCCCGGCGGCTCGCTGAAGCCGGAATGATAAGAGGGGGAGTGTCGGACATGTTGAAACGAAGCTTGAGCGCGCTGGTCATCGCCGGCGCATTGCTGACCCAGGCCCCGGCCCGGGCCGCGGAAACCGCGATCTGCTACAATTGCCCGCCGGAATGGGCCGATTGGGCGGCCCAGATCAAGGCGATCAAGGATGCGACCGGCGTCGAGGTGCCGTTCGACAACAAGAACAGCGGCCAGGCGATCGCCGCCGTCATCGCCGAGAAGGCCAACCCGGTCGCCGACGTGCTGTATCTGGGCGGCCAGGTCGGCATCCAGGCCAAGGAACAGGGCCTCACCCAGGCCTACAAGCCCAAGGGGTTCGACGAGCTACCGGCCGATCTCAAGGACGCCGACGGCTATTGGTTCACCATCCACAGCGGCACCTTGGGCTTCATGGTCAACAAGGACGCGCTGGGCGGCAAGCCGGTGCCGCAATCCTGGAAAGACCTGTTGAAGCCCGAGTACAAGGGCATGGTCGGTTACCTGGACCCGACCAGCGCCGCCGTGGGCTTCGTCGGCGCCACCGCGGTGAACGAGGCGATGGGCGGCAACTACAAGAACTACGAACCCTCGATCGCCTATTTCAAGGAACTGGCGAAGAACGAGCCGATCGTGCCGAAGCAGACGGCCTATGCCCGCGTGCTGTCGGGCGAAATTCCGATCCTGCTCGATTATGATTTCGACGCCTATCGCGCCATGTACAAGGACAAGGCGCCGGTGGTGTTCGTGATCCCGGCCGAGGGCACCGTGACCTTCCCCTATGTCATGGCCATGGTCGCCCATGACCCGCATCCGGAGAACGCCAAGAAGGTGCTGGACTTCGTCCTGTCGGAAAAGGGCCAGCAGCTGTGGGGCCAGGCCTATCTGCGCCCGGTCCGCGCCTCGGCGCTGACGCCGGAGCTCGCCGCCAAGTTCCTGCCGGCCAGCGACTATGCCCGCGCCAAGCCGCTCGATCTGGCGGCGCTGGCGACGGCGCAGAAGGCGTTCACCGACCGCTACCAGGCCGAGGTTCACTAAGGATGGGGACGCCGCGCGGCAGGATGATCGCGGGATTGATGATCCTGCCCGCGGCGCTCGTGTTCCTGGCGTTCTTCGTGCTGCCGCTCGTCCGCCTGGTCGTCGCCGGCGGCGACGGGCCGGACGGCTGGGCCGGCTATGGCGTGGCACTGGCCGATACACGGCACCTGACCAGCCTGGCCGAGACCCTGGTCCTGTCGATCGCGGTCACGCTCGCGACCCTGGTGCTGGGCGGCATCCCGGGCCTGTTCCTGGCGCGCAACCGCTTCCCCGGCCGGGCGCTCCTGGTGTCGATCCTGACCCTGCCGCTGGCGTTTCCGGGCGTGGTTGTGGGCTTCATGGTCATTCTATTGGCGGGCCGGCAAGGCTTGATCGGCCAGGTCTCGCAGCTCATGGGCGGCGACCGGATCGTGTTCGCCTATTCCATGGCCGGCCTGTTCCTGGGCTATGTCTATTTCTCGATCCCGCGCGTCGTGCTGACCGTGATGGCCTCGGCCGAGAAGCTGGATCCGTTGTTGGAGGAGGCCGCGCGCAGTCTGGGGGCCAGCCCGTGGCGCGTGTTCCTCGATGTCATCCTGCCGGGGCTGAAGCCGGCGCTGATCGCGTCCGGCGCCGTCAGCTTCGCGACATCCATGGGCGCGTTCGGTACCGCCTTCACGCTCGCCACCCGGATCGACGTGCTGCCGATGGTGATCTACACGGAATTTACGCTCGGCGTGAACCTGGCGGCGGCGGCCGGTCTCAGCCTGCTGCTGGGCGCCGTCACCTGGGCGGCCCTCGCGCTGGCGCGCCAGGCGACCGGCGCCGGCGTCGCGGCGGCGGGTTGATGTGATGGCCTTTGTCACTTTGACTTGCTCTGCCGAAAAGTCCCTCTCCCCCCTGAAGGGCGGAGAGGGAGAAGAACAGCGGTCCTAGCCCATGCAGAAGCGATCGCTCGGTTTCTGGCTGCAACTGGCGCTGACCCTCGCGGTCTCGGCGTTTCTGGGTGTGCCGATCCTGCAATCCATGCTGGCCGGCGTCACCCGCAACATCTTCCAGGGCGTGCTGAAAAGCGGGTTGACCCTCGATTGGGTCGGCCAGGTGCTGACGCTCTATTGGCCGGCGATCCTGCTGTCGATCGAGATCGCCATCGGCTGTCTGATCGTGACGCTGCTGGTCGGCGTGCCGGCCGCCTATGGCTTGGCGCGCGCACCCGGACGGTTGGCGCGGCTGGCCGAGGAAGCCCTGGTCTTGCCTGTCGCCGTGCCGGGCCTGGCCTTGGCGCTGGCCATGGTCATCGCCTACAACCCCTGGGGCGGCTTTCGGCAGAGCGCCTGGTTCATCCTGGCCGGCCATGTGCTGTTCACCCTGCCCTTCATGGTGCGCGCCGTGTTGGCGGTGATGGCGTCGAGCGACTTGGCGACCCTGGAAGAAGGGGCGGCCAGTCTGGGTGCCGGCTTCTTCCGCCGCTTCTTCGATGTGGTCCTGCCCAATTGCCGCTCCGGCATCCTGGCCGGCGCGCTGACCGTCGTGACGCTGTCGATCGGCGAGTTCAACCTGACTTGGCTGCTGCATACGCCACTGACCAAAACGCTGCCGGTCGGCCTCGCCGACGCCTATGCCTCGCTTAGGCTGGAGATCGGCAGCGCCTATACGCTGGTATTCTTCGTGCTGATCGTGCCGTTGCTGGTAGCGCTGCAACTGATGGGGCGACCCCGCCGGATGAAGCCCGTTCCCGAGGACCAACCATGACCGTGCCGATCCGCCTCGACGCCTGCGCCAAGCATTATGGCGCTACCCAGGTGCTGGAGCCGCTCGACCTCGCGATCGAGGCCGGCGAGACCGTGGTGCTGCTGGGCCCGTCCGGCTGCGGCAAGACCACGACCCTGCGCCTGATCGCCGGGTTGGAGACGCCCGACGCCGGCGGCCGGGTCCGGTTCGGCCAGCGCGACGTCACCGACCTGCCGATCGAAAAGCGCAATGTCGGCATGGTGTTCCAGTCCTATGCCTTGTTCCCGAACATGAGCGTGGCGGAGAATGTCGGCTACGGCCTGAAGATCCGCGGCGTCGCCCCGGCGGAGCGGCGCCGCCGTGTCGGCGAGATGCTCGACATGATGCGCATCACGGAATTGAAGGACCGCGCCATCGGCCAATTGTCCGGCGGCCAGCGCCAGCGCGTGGCGCTGGCCCGCGCCATCGCGGTCAAGCCCGACGTGCTGCTGCTGGACGAGCCGTTGACGGCGCTCGACGCCAAGCTGCGCGAGTCGCTCAGGGTCGAGATCGACAGCCTGCTGCGCAGCCTGGGCATCACCACGGTCTATGTCACCCATGATCAGGCCGAGGCGATGGCGCTCGGTGACCGGATCGTGGTCATGAGCAAGGGCCGCATCGCCCAGATCGGCAGCCCGCGCGACATCTGGTTCGCGCCGGCCGATCGTTTCGTTGCCGAATTCATCGGCACGACCAGCCCGCTGCCGGGCGAGATCGCGAACGGCATGCTGAGCGTCGCCGGCGCCACCTTGCCCTGGGCAGAGGCCAACGGCGCCGTCGATGTCGTGATCCGGCCGGATGCGGCGGCACTCGCCCTCGACCCGACCGCCCCCGGCTGCCTGGCGGCAACCGTGCAGGCAGCGCTGTTCCTGGGCGACCGCACCCGCCTCGCCGTCATCGTCGCCGGCGACCGGCTGATCACCATCGATGTCGGCGCGCGCGAGACGCCCGCGCCCGGCACATCTGTCGCATTGGCGCTCGATCCGGGTGCCCTCATCGTGCTGGCCCGGAGGTAACCCATGCTACTCGCCCAGATCACCGACCTGCATATCAAGCCGCGCGGGCGCCTCGCCTATCGCAAGGTCGACACCGCCCAATGCCTGGAGACGGCGGTCAAGGCGGTGCTGGCGGTGTCGCCGGCGCCCGACCTGGTGCTGGTCACCGGCGACCTGGTCGACGCCGGCCGGCCCGAGGAGTATGGCCTGCTGCGCGAGATCCTGGCGCCTATCCGCCTGCCGCTATTCCTGATGCCCGGCAACCATGATGCGCGCGGCCCCTTGCGCGCGGGCTTTCAAGACCATCGCTACCTGGGCACGGACGGGCATATCCAGTACGCGATCGAGGAGTTTCCGCTGCGCATCCTGGCGCTCGACAGCCTGGTCGACGGCCAGGGCGGCGGCCGGCTGGGTGCGGCCCAGCTCGACTGGCTCGACCGGCGCCTCGGCGAACAGCCGGAGCGGCCGACCATCGTCGCGGTGCATCACCCGCCCTTCACCACCGGCATCGGCCATATGGACAAGATCGGACTGGAGGACGCCGCGGGCCTGGCCGCCGTCATCCGTCGGCACGGCCAGGTCGAACGCGTGCTGTCCGGCCATCTGCATCGGGCGATCCAGACCCGTTTCGCCGGCACGATCGCGTCGACCGCGCCCTCGACCGCCCATTCGGTGGCGCTCGACCTCAGGCCAGACGCGCCGTCGGCCTTCAGCCTGGAGCCGCCAGGCTATCAGTTGCATTGGTACGAGCCTTCGGCCGGGCTGATCAGCCACACCGCGGCGATCGGCGACTGGCCGGGGCCATTTCCCTTCTTCGAAAATGGCGTGCTCATCGACTGAACGATGCGCGGGCGGCCATCGGATCGGGTTATGCTCCGCGCCGCCAACAAGGAGGGACAAGGGATGTCGCATGAGATCACCGGGTGGAGCGAGGCGGTCGGCGCCTTCATCGTCGCGAACGGCACGCGCGAGACGGCGCTGCAGGCGCGGCTGCGCGAGGAGACCGACCGGACGGGGCGCGGCGGCATGCAGATCGGCCCGGACCAAGGTCAGTTCCTGGGCTTCCTCGTCACCCTGCTGGACGCGAAGCGCGTGCTGGAGATCGGCACCTTCACCGGCTATTCGGCGCTGGCCATGGCGCGGGCGCTGCCGGCCGACGGCAGGCTCGATGCCTGCGACGTCGATCGCGACTGGACCGACATCGGCCGCCGCTATTGGGACGAGGCCGGCCTGGCGGGCAAGATCCATCTGCATCTGGGCCCGGCACTGGAGACGATCGCGGGTTTCGCGCCCGACAGCTTCGATCTGGCTTTCATCGATGCCGACAAGACCAATTACGACGCCTATTACGAGGCCTGCCTGACGCTGGTGCGGCCCGGCGGGGTCGTGGCACTGGACAATATGCTGTGGAGCGGTGCGGTCGCCGACATGACCGACATGCAGCCCGATACCCTGGCGCTCCGGGCACTCAATACCAAGATCCATGCGGACGAGCGGGTCGATATGAGCCTGCTGCCGATCGGCGACGGGTTGATGCTGGCCCGCAGACGCTGATTGAAACCTGGGGACAATCGAGCGGGAACAGGGTCTTACGGCCTCAAAACGCAAGAAAAGAACCGAGGAAGCCCGTTTGGGGCAATGAAACGGACGCATGAACGGGCTATGATGCAGCGCACGCTGGCGTTAAGTTGCCGCGGCCGAGCATCTTTCCGCGCGTCCCGAGGATCGCGAATTCACATGAGCACCGATACTCTCGCCCGCCAATCGGCGGCCGCACATGAGCTTCACGCCCTGGACGCGGACAGTCACAGCCACAGCCACCACGGCCCCTGGTGGCTGGCCGCGCTGACCGCGCTGGGCATCGTGTTCGGCGATATCGGCACCTCGCCGCTCTACGCCCTGCAGGTCGCGTTGAAGGCAACCGGCCATGATGTGCCGACGCCGGAAGACGTGCTGGGCATCGTCAGCCTGATCTTCTGGGCGCTGACGCTGATCGTCGCCTTCAAATATGTCGCCATTGTGTTGCGTGCCGACAATGAGGGCGAGGGCGGCATTCTGGCGCTGCTGTCGCTGGTCATCAACAAGGGCGACGTCAAACGGCGCCTGCCGATCCTGGTGCTGCTGGGCGTCGCCGGTGCCGCCCTGCTCTATGGCGACGGCGTCATCACGCCGGCGATCTCGGTGTTGTCGGCGCTTGAAGGCATCAAGGTCGTGGCGCCTGCGCTCGAACCTTGGGTAATCCCGCTGACCCTCCTGATCCTGGTCGGTCTGTTTCTGATCCAACGCCGGGGTACGGCCGAAATCGGCCGTCTGTTCGGCCCGATCATGTGCGTCTGGTTCGGCGCGATCTCGGTGTTCGGCATCATCACCATCCTCCATAGCCCGGGCATTCTGCGGGCGCTCGACCCGCGCCAGGCCTATAACTTCCTGGCCGACGATCCGACCATCTCGTTCGCCGTATTCGGCGCCGTGTTCCTGGCGTTGACCGGCGGCGAGGCGCTTTACGCCGATATGGGCCATGTCGGCTCGACCGCGATCCGTCGCGCCTGGTATGGGCTGGTCATGCCGTCCCTCGTGCTGTGCTATTTCGGCCAAGGCGCGCTGATGCTCGAGCATCCGGAAGCGGTCGACAATCCGTTCTACAAGATGGTCCCCGGCTGGGCGCTGGCGCCGATGATCGCGCTGGCCGCGATGGCGACGGTGATCGCCAGCCAGGCGTTGATTTCGGGCGTGTTTTCGCTGACGCGACAGGCGATCACGATGCGCCTGTCGCCGCGCATGCCGGTGGTGCCGACCTCCGTCCATGCCTATGGCCAGATCTATATCGCGCTGGTCAATTGGCTGCTGATGGGCGCCACGCTGGTCGTGGTCGTACTGTTCAAAAGCTCCGACGCGCTGGCCTCGGCCTATGGCATCGCGGTGTCGGGCACCATGCTGATCACGACGATCCTGTTGTACCGGGTCATGCGCGACAAATGGCATTGGCCCCGCTATGCCGCCTGGCCGCTGATCATGGTGTTCGCGGCAATCGACGCGACCTTCTTTGCCGCCAACGCCACCAAGATCGTCGAGGGCGGCTGGCTGCCGCTCGCCATCGGCGGCCTCGTCTGCTTCATCATGCTGTCCTGGCGCCTCGGCAACATCGAGGTGCAGAAGCGGCTCAGCGAAGATTCCATGCCGTTTTCGGATTTCATGGAGCAGGTCGACAATATGCTGGTCGCCCGCCTGCCGGGCTGCGGCGTGTTCGTGACCCGCACCTCCGAGCGCGCGTCGCCGATGCTGCTGCATCACATCGAGCATAATCGGGTGCTGCACGAGCATGTCATCCTCTTGACCGTGCTGCCGACCCGCCGGCCGCGCGTGCCGGTGGCCGAGCGGCTGGAGATCCAGGAGTTGGGTCACGGCTTCTATCGTGTCAGCGTCCGCATCGGCTTCATGCAGCGCGCCGACATTCCGGCGGCGCTGCGCGCCTGCCACCGACTGGGCTTGGATTTCTGCCGCGACACGCTGCACTACTATGTCGCCCATGAAAGCCTGGTACGCCGGACCAAGGATTCGGCGCTGAGCGGCCCGGTGTGGGAAGCTTTCAACTTCATGCATCGCATGTCGATGCGCGCCGCCGACTATTTCCATCTGCCGCAGAAGCAGGTGATCGAGGTCGGCTTCCGCCTGGAGATCTGAGCGTGGCACCGAGATAGTTGACTGGGTCAAATATCTCGGTGATCCTGGCGCCCTGTGGTTCAGGGAGGGCCGAGCGATGATGGACCAGGACCTGGCGGTGCGGATCGGTGCCGTCCGTCGTTTCAGCCGGTTCTACACGCGTCAGATCGGCTTGCTGCGCGAAGGCTTGCTGGCCAGTTCGTTTTCGCTGACCGAATCCCGCGTCCTCTATGAACTGGCGCATCGAACCGACCCGACCGCGACGGAACTCGCCCGCGACGGAACTCGCCCGCGACCTGGATCTCGATGCCGGCTATCTCAGCCGGATGCTGCGCAGCTTCGAGGCCCAGGGGTTGGTCGAGAAACGCCGGTCGGCCACGGACGGCCGCCAGAGCCACTTGGTCCTGACCGAGGCTGGCCGCGCCGCCTTTGCCCCGCTGAACGAGCGATCGACCGCGGAGGTCGGCGCCATGCTGGCGAAGCTCGACCTCGCCACCCAAAATCGGCTGACGGGCGCCATGGCGACGATCGAGGCGATCCTGAGCCCGGCGGACGACGCGCCCCCCTATAGCCTGCGCGCCCACCGTCCCGGCGACATCGGCTGGGTCATCGGACGCCATGGCGCGATCTATCACCACGAATTCGGCTGGGATCAGAGTTTCGAAGCGTTGGTCGCCGAGATCGGCGCAAAGTTCATCCAGCAATTCGACCCGGCTTGGGAGCGTGCCTGGATCGCGGAGCGGCATGGCGAGCGAATCGGCTCGGTGTTCCTGGTGCGTCAGTCCGCCGAGGTCGCGAAGCTACGGCTGCTGCTGGTCGAACCGTCGGCGCGCGGCCTGGGGCTCGGGCGCCGGCTGACCGAGGAATGCATCCGGTTCGCGCGCGAACGCGGCTATGCCAAACTCACGCTTTGGACCAACGACGTACTGACGGCCGCGCGCGCCATCTACGACCGCGCCGGCTTCAAGCTAGTGGCGAGCGAGCCGCACCATAGTTTCGGCGTCGATCTGGTCGGCGAGAATTGGGAACTGGAGCTTTAGCCGCGCCAGCCTTCCGGCGGCTTTTCCTCGCCACGGAAATCCAACTCGACCCGGGCGCCGCTCGGGTCGAAGAAGAACAGCTGCCACAAGCTGCTGCCCGGCAGATGCTGCAGGTCGTATTTGACCTTGCGCTTGTCCAATCGCCGGATGGTGTCGCGCAAGTCGTTGGCGCTGAACGCCATATGGTCGAGCACGCCCTGCGGATCCTCGGGCAGCGGCCGGCCGCCGACCACATGCAGGATCGGCCGGCCACCGCCATAGAGCCAGGCGCCCGGAAAATCGAACGGTGGGCGTCGGCCGGATTCCAGTCCCAGAATATCGCTGTAGAACGCGACCGTGGCGGCGACATCCTCGGTCAGGATGGTGAAATGATCCATCGCAATGGCGGGCATGGCACAGACCTTATGGTTGCGGCGGGGCATCGACGCCGATGGTCGCACCATCGGCGGTCGGCGTGAAGCGCAGCGGAATCTGATAGGCCTCGTTGCAGGCGAGCACGGTCCAGGCCTCGCGCCAGGGCGCCCCCCGGTCCTTGGGCGCATCGGGAGACAGCACCGTATCGACGACCCGGACGTCATGGCACGAACCGGCTTTGGCCGGCAGGCCGCGCACGGCGATCGGCAGGCCTTCCTTCTGCAGCACCGGATCGGCCCGGGTCGTGCCCGGCAAGCCACCCAGCAGCTTCGGCTGGCCGCTGGGGTCGGCCAGCGAGAACACGTTCAGCAACACGATCGTGCCGCAGCCGGCCGACGCGATCTGCTCGCGCCACAGGCCATGGACGACCCGGCCGCCGCCGTCGGTCTGCGGCGGCAGGTAAAACTCGATCTCGCCGACCGGATGGAATTGCGCCCCGGCGCAGGTCTCCGGCAGCTCGGCCGCCTGATCCGTCGCGATCTTCATGACCGCGGCCTGATAGGCATCGTCCTTCAGCAGCGCCAGGAAATGCGGATCGACCGCGTCTTGCGCCTCGGCGCTGACGGACAAAAGGGCGAGACAGGCGAGAACGGACCGGATCGGAAAACAGGGCATAGGCGGAAGGTGGCAGTTCGCCGCCTGTCTCGCTAGTGGCTGCGACCGATTGCCAGGCGTTTTTCCAGCCACTTGCTCGCCACCGACAGCGGAAAGCACAGCACGAAATAGATGAGGGCGACCAGGCCATAGACCGTGAAGGGCTGGAACGTGACGTTGGTGATGACCGACCCGGCCTTGGTCACCTCCAGGAAACCGATGATCGAGGCGAGCGCCGTGCCCTTCACGATCTGGACCGAGAACCCGACCGTCGGCGGAATGGCGAGGCGCAGTGCCTGGGGCAGGATGACCAGGCGCAGCTGCTTGCCGAAACCCAGCGCCAGGCTGCGCGCGGCCTCCCACTGCCCATGGGGAATCGCCTCGACGGCACCACGCCAGATCTCGGCCAGGAACGCGCTGGCGAACAGGGTCAGGCCGACGGCGGCCGCGGTCAGCGGCGAGACGTCGATGCCGAACAGCGCCAGGCCGAAGAAGGCGAGAAACAGCTGCATCAGCAACGGCGTGCCCTGGAAGAACTCGATATAGAGCTTGGTCGCGGCCACCAGCGGCCGCTTGCCCGAGACGCGCAGGACCAGAACGATCAAGCCGACGACCGTGCCGCCGGCAAAGGCGATCAGCGACAGCAGTACGGTCCATTTGGCCGCACCGATCAGCGCCCAGACGATATCGAGGAAGGTGAAATGATGCATCGCGTCCTCCCCTCCGTCAGCTCACGTGGAACACGCGCCGGCCGATCAGCCGGCAGGTGTGGCGCAGCAGGACGGCCAGCCCCAGATAGGCGAAGGTCGTGACCAGGTAGACCTCGAAACTGCGGAAGTTCTGCGCCTGGATATATTGGGCGGCAAAGGTCAGATCCTCGGCCGCGATCTGCGACACCGCGGCGGATCCCAGCATGACCAGCACGATCTGGCTGGTCAGGGCCGGATAGACCTTGGCGATCGCCGGTTTCAGCACGATCAGGAAGAAGATCTGCCGGCCGGTCAGGCCCAGGGCGGCCCCGGCCTCGCGCTGGCCCTTGGGCACGCCTTCGATGCCGGACCGGATGATCTCGGTCGCATACGCGCCGAGGCTCAAGGACAGCGCGATCACCGCCGCCGTCTCGGCCGACAGCTTGATGCCGAAGCTGGGCAGGCCGAAATAGACGAAAAACAGCTGGATGATGAAGGGCGTGTTGCGGATGAACTCGACATAGCCCAGCGCCACCCGCCCCCAGAGCCGCGATCCGAACGTGCGCCCGGCGGCGCCCAGGATGCCGATCGCCACGCCGATGATGGTCGTGGCGATCGTCAGCACCAGGGTCGTGAGCGCGCCCGCCAGCAGCGTGTTCGTATATTTGAACACGTCGCCGAACTGGAAAATGTAATGCATCGGACGCGCCTCGATACCCGGTTGGTTAGAGCACGGGGAATGCCGGCAGCTTGGCGCCGAACCATTTCACCGACATGTCGTCGAGCGACCCGTCGAGCTTGTGCGAATAGATCGCGGCATTGACCCATTGCAGCAGGTCCGGCTCGCCGCGGCGGACGCCGATCGAACAGGGCGACTGCTTCATGATAAATTTCTCGTCGAGCGGCTTGCCCGGGTTTTCCTTGTTCAGCGCGGCCACGGCGACATTGCCGGACGCGATCAGCTGCACCTGCCCCGAGATCACGGCCTGAGCCGCGGCGGCCTGGTCGTCATAGCGCTTGATGACGGCATCGGCGGGCGCGAGCTTGGTCAGCGACAGATCGTCGAGCGTGCCGCGGGCGACGCCGATGGTCTTGCCCGACAGGTCGGCCGGGGCCGCGACCTTGACGTCGGCATGGCCGAACACGCCGGAGAAATAGGGGGCATAGGGCTCGGAGAAGGCCATGGTCTTGGCCCGGTCCGGGGTCACGCCCAGGCTGGAGATGACCAGGTCGACCTTTTTGGTCTGCAGGTAGGGCACACGGTTGGCGCTCGTCACCGGCACCAGTTCGATCTTCACGCCCAGATCCTTCGCCAGCATGGTCGCGACATCGACGTCGAAGCCTTCGGGCTTCAGATCGGCGCCGACCGAGCCGAACGGCGGGAAATCCTGGGGCACGGCGACCTTGAGCACGCCGGCCTTGATGATGTCGTCGAGCGAATTGCCGTCAGCCCGGGCAACGGGGCTGAGGACCAGGGCGAGGGACAAGGCGGCGGCAGCAACGGCCGCGCAACGGCGAATGCGCTTCATCACGGAAAAGGGCTCCTCACAAAACCGGCAACAGGCTGTAGCGTTTCAAGCGACATGCCAACATGAGGCTTGGCCGGTTGGCCGCTATTTTGCTACGAGAGTTTCAATTAGTATCAATTATGGAACCTAAGTTTCAGGCAAATTCGCCGGAATCACCGCCCAACGAATAGGCAAATGCTGCTGAACCCCACCATCGCCCCCGCGACCAAGACGCTGACCGGCGAGATCCGTGCGCGCTACGACCTGCTGAGCCGGACCGAACGGCGGCTGGCCGATGCGATTCTGGATTTCCCGGGCGAACTGGCGAGCTATACCGCGACCGAGCTCGCGGGCCTCGCCGGCGTGCCCAAGGTGACGGTGACGCGGCTGGTCCGCCGCCTGGGCTTCGCCAGTTTCGAGGCGGCGCGGATCTCGTCGCGCAGCGCCAGCGACGGCGGCTCGCCGCTCTATCGGCTGCGCAAGGAGCCCGACACGACCGACTTGCCGGTCTGGTCCGCCCATGTCGACCGCTGCATCGGCAATATCGAGAAGCTGCTGCCGGCGCTGGACCCGGCGGCGCTCGACAGCGCGGTCGACGCGCTGGCCAAAGCGCGCTCGGTCTGGCTGGTGGGCTATCGCAACAACCAGTATCTGGCGGGCTATGCCCGCTGGCAGTTCATCCAGGTGCGCGACCGGGTCCACCTGCTGCCGGGCGCCGGCGAGACGCTGGGCGAATCGCTGACCAGCCTCACGGCGGGCGATCTGCTGGTCGTGCTCGGCATTCGCCGGCGCGTGCCGGTGCTGAAGCGCATCATGGCGGCGGCGACCGCGGCCGGCGTCGGCATCCTGTGGATCGGCGACGCCCATTCGCCGGACGAGGCCGCCGGTGCCACCTGGCGCTTCGCCTGCGAGACCCTGAGCCTGTCGCCGCTCGACAATCATGTGGCCCCAATGGCACTCCTGCATCTGCTGAGCGCCGGCCTGCTCGAACGCATGGGCGCGGCGGGTCGCAAGCGTCTCGCCCATATCGAGGCACTGCACGAGGATCTGGACGAGCTATGAGCAACGCCCTCGCTGGCGCCGGGTTGATGGCCCGGCTCGATCAACTGGCCGAATTGAGCGAGCGGCCCGACGTGTTGGTGCGCCGGGTGCTGACGCCGGAACATGCACGCACCAACGCGCTGGTCGGCAACTGGATGCGCGAAGCCGGCATGGCCGTGCACACCGACGCGATCGGCAATGTCATCGGCCGCTATGAAGGCACCGCGCCCGGCCTGCCTGCGCTGCTGCTGGGCTCCCATCTCGACACCGTGGTCGATGCCGGCCGCTACGACGGCATGCTGGGGGTCGTGTGTGCCATCGCCTGCGTCGCCGACTTGGCTGCCGCTGGCACCCGCCTGCCCTTCGCGATCGAGATCGTCGGGTTCGCCGACGAGGAAGGCACGCGCTTCGGTGCCACCCTGCTCGGCAGCCGGGCGCTCGCCGGCACGTTCGACCCGTCGGTGCTGAGCCGGACCGATCCGGACGGCATCAGCATGGCCGACGCCATGGTCCACTTCGGGCTCGATCCGGCGCAACTGCCCACGGCCGCTCGCCGGCGCGAAGAATTCCTCGGCTATGTCGAGCTGCATATCGAGCAGGGGCCGGTGCTGGAAGCCGAGGGCCTGGCCGTCGGTTGCGTCACGGCGATCAGCGGCGCCACGCGGTTGGCGGTCGAGATCAAAGGCATGGCCGGCCATGCCGGCACCGTGCCGATGGCGAGCCGCCACGACGCGCTGGCGGCCGCAGCCGAGTGCATGCTGCTCATCGAACGGCGCGCGGCAGCGGAGCCGGAACTAGTCGGCACGGTCGGCCGGATCGAGGCCGGACCGGGTGCCGTCAATGTCGTGCCTGGCCTGGCGCGCTTCACCGTCGATCTACGCGCACCCGCTGACGAACGGCGGGTGGCGGCCTTGGCCGACCTGCTGACGGGCTTCGATGCGATCGCCCGGCGCCGCGGCGTGACGCTGACCGCGACCAAGACCCACGACGCCGCCTCCACGCCCTGCGCGCCCTGGCTCGCCGACCAGATCCGCGATGCGATCGAGGGCGAGGCGCTGGGCTTACGCAGCCTGCCGAGCGGCGCCGGCCATGACGGCATGGCGATCGGCGCCATCGCCGACATCGCCATGATCTTCGTCCGCTGCAAGGGCGGCATCAGCCACAATCCCGCCGAGGCGATCACCGCCGAGGATGCCGAGACCGGCGCCCGCGTGCTCGCCCGTTTCATCCGCAATTTCACCCCGAGGAGCCGCCCGTGACGTCCGATCTCGCCCAGGCATTGACCCAGCATGTCGACCAGCATCACGACGAGGCCGTCCGTTTCCTGGCCGAGCTGGTCAAGGTGCCGTCGGACAATCCGCCCGGCGATTGCGGCCCCCATGGCGTGCGCGCCGGAGAATTACTGGAGGCGCTGGGCTTCGCGGTCGAGCGCGATCCGGTGCCGGCCGACCTGGTCGCCGCCAACGGCATGATCAGCGCCACCAACCTGATCGTGCGCCACCGCTTCGGTCCCGGCCCGGTCATCGCCCTCAACGCCCACGGCGATGTGGTCGCCCCCGGCGAAGGCTGGTCGAGCGATCCCTATGGCGCCGAGATCCGCGACGGCCGCATGTACGGCCGCGGCGTCGCCGTTTCCAAGTCGGATTTCGCCACCTATGCCTTCGCGCTGAAGGCCTTGATCGCCAGCGGCGCCGCGCTCAAGGGCGCGGTCGAGCTGCATTTCACCTACGACGAGGAAGTCGGCGGCATGATCGGCCCGGGCCGCCTGGTCGAGACCGGTCTCAGCAAGCCCGATTTGGTGATCAGCGCCGGCTTTGCCTATAACGTCGTGATCGCGCACAACGGCTGCCTGCATCTGGA
>Ga0302311_10003131_pt1 | contig 18203 bp, 16 predicted proteins | sample III_Palsa_N1_3_FD_200449 | JGI IMG/M metagenome (GOLD analysis project Ga0302311, IMG submission 200449) | Peat permafrost microbial communities from Stordalen Mire near Abisko, Sweden - III_Palsa_N1_3 | ecosystem: Environmental > Terrestrial > Soil > Palsa > Peat permafrost | place: Sweden... | reverse complement strand
CGTGCTGTCCGAGAACGTCGCCAACGCCAACACGCCGAACTACAAGTCCAAGGATCTGGCACCGGTCAGCTTCAAGGATCTGATGGCGCAGCCCGCCCAGGCGGTGCGCGCCGCCGTCACCAATCCGATGCATATTTCGCCAGAGGTCGAGCCGGTCCGCTTCGAGGAGATCAACGAGCATCGCCCCGAGGAATCCAAGCCCGACGGCAATCAGATCAATGTCGAAGATCAGATGCAGAAGATCGGCGACATCAAGGGCGACTACGAACTCGCGGTCAATCTGATGATGAAGAACATCAGCATGCTCAAGACCGCCCTCGACAAGAACGGCTGAGGATAAGCAATCATGGACGATCTCAATAAATCCTCGCTGATCGCCGTCTCGGGCCTCAAGGCCCAGGCCGAGCGCATGCGCGTCGTGTCCGAAAATCTGGCCAATGCCGACAGCTTGCCGACTTCCCCCGACAGCGCGCCCTATCGCCGCAAGACCATCACCTTTCGCAATGTTCTCGACCGGACCAACGGAGCCGACATGGTGAAAGTCAACAAGGTCGATGTCGACCGTTCGGAATTCCAGAAAAAATACGATCCCAAGCATCCCGCGGCCGACGCCAGCGGTTATGTTCTGGCACCGAACGTCAATCCGCTGATCGAGCTGATGGACATGCGCGAAGCCCAGCGTTCCTACGAAGCCAACCTCAATGTGATCAGCGTCTCGAACAGCATGCTGTCGCAGACCGTCAACATGCTGAAGTGATAGCGGAGAAACATCATGGCCCTGACCACCATCAATAACGCGATCTCCGCCTATAACAGCGCGGCGCGTTCCTTCGGCACGGATGACAGCGACAGCAGCGGCAGCACCGACTCGGCCTCCGCCGCGGGCTCCTCTTTCGCCTCGCTGCTGAAGGCGGGCGCCAAGAACGCCATCGAGTCCGGCAAGAAGAGCGAACAGATGGCCCAGCAGGCGATCGCCGGCAAGGCCGACGTGCGCGACGTGGTCGCCGCCGTCAATAATGCCGAGCTGACCCTGCAGACCGTGGTCGCCGTGCGCGACAAGGTGATCGGCGCCTATTCCGACATCCTGAAGATGCCCATCTGAGTCTGCGTGGTTTTTTGGGGCTGGTTTCATGAACGAGTCGGATCTCCTGGAACTGGCCCGCTCGGGCATGCTGGTGATGATTAAAGTGGCGGCGCCGCCGCTGCTGGCCGGCCTCGCCGTCGGTCTTCTGATCTCCCTGTTCCAGGCGCTGACGCAAATTCAGGAAGCCACCCTGACCTTCGTGCCGAAGGTTTTGACCGTGCTCATGGTACTGCTGATCTTCCTGCCCTTCATGCTGCACACCCTGTTCGATTTCACCCATATGGTGCTGGACCGCGCCATCGCCGGGGGCTGATCCGCCATGCTGCGCGACATGCTGGCGGCCAATCTGTTCCAATGGATGATGATCTTCGCGCGCGTCGGCTCCGGCATCATGTTTCTGCCCGGCTTCAACAGCAACATGGTCACCGCCCGCGTCCGGCTGCTGTTCGCGCTGATGCTGTCCTTCGTGCTGATGCCGGTGCTGAGCGGCAAGCTGCCCAATCCGCCGGCGGCGCCGATCGGGCTGTTCCTGATTCTGATGGGCGAGATCGCCTTCGGCGTCTTCATCGGGCTGGTGGTGCAGGGCCTGGTCTCGGCCCTCGATATCGCCGGCACGACGATCGGCTACGCCACCGGCCTGACCAACATGTTCACCTATGATCCGATCACCGAGCAGCAGAGCGCGCTGATCACGGGCTTCCTCAATCTGGTGGCGATGACGCTGATCTTCGCCACCAATACCCATTATCTGATGCTGCATGCCCTGGTGGACAGCTATTCGATCTACATGCCCGGCCAGCATCTGCCGGTCGAGGATATGGCCCAGACCCTGGTGCGCACTCTGAGCGATGAGGCGATGATGGGAATGCGCTTGGGCGCTCCACTGATGGTTTTTCAGATCACCATGAACACCGGGCTCGGGCTGCTCAACCGCCTGGTGCCCAACATGCAGGTGTTCTTCGTCGCTCAACCGCTGCAGATCATCGTTGGACTTACCGTTCTGATGATCTGTCTGCCCGCTATCATGATGACGTTCATGAATCATCTGAGCGAGGGCATCGGCTCATTCCTGAATTTCGGGTGAGTCCTGATGGCGGATGATGATGGCAAAACAGAAGCACCAACAGGCAAACGCCTCTCGCAAGCCAGAGAGGAAGGCGACATCATCATGTCGCATGAAATCAAGACCGCGGCGACGTTAGCCGCGATCCTGGTTCTGGTCTGGTGGGTGCTGCCACCCGTCATGAACAAAGTGAAATCCTATCTCACGATCCTGCTGTCGGAACCGCATCTGATCCGCGTCGGGACCGAGGGAGAGTTGATGGAGGTCATGCGCGGATTGACCGCGCGCATGGTGCTGTTGATGGCGATGCCGCTCGCGGTGATGCTGGGGGTCGGCCTGGCCGCCTCCTACGCCCAGACCGGCTGGCTGATCACCACCAGCAAGATCACGCCGAATCTGTCGAAGCTCAATCCGCTCAATGGGCTGAAGCGCATCTTCTCGATGCATGGCGCGGTCGATCTTGCCAAGAATCTGACCAAGCTGATCGTGGTCGCCGCCCTTTTCTATCTCGTCGTGCGCGGCAAGGTCGCGTTCCTGCCGCTGCTGCCCACCATGGAGCTGCCGGCGATCCTGTCCTTCCTGCATTCGGTGCTGATCCGGCTGCTGATGACGATTCTGGGGGTGCAGATCGCTATCGCCGGCGCCGATTATTTCTATCAGCGCTACGCCTATATGCAAAAGCTCCGCATGAGCAAGCAGGAGGTCAAGGACGAGAACCGCCAGTCCGAAGGCGATCCGATGGTCAAGGCGCGCATCCGCGGCTTGAGATTGCAGCGCGCCCGTCAGCGCATGATGGCGGCGGTGCCCAAGGCCGACGTGGTGGTGACCAACCCGACCCACTTCGCCTGCGCCCTGAAATACGATCCCGCGACCATGAATGCGCCGATGCTGATCGCCAAGGGCCAGGATCTGGTCGCGCTCAGAATCCGCGAACTGGCCAAACAACATGATATCATGATCGTCGAGAACCCCCCGCTGGCGCGCGCCCTCTACGCGGCGGTGGAGGTCGATCGGGAAGTTCCGCCCGAACATTACAAGGCCGTGGCCGAGGTGATTTCCTATGTCTTCCGCCTTAAGGGCAAACTCCGGCGCTAGTTTTTTCCAGCGTCTGTTCGGTCAGGGTCGCCGCCAGGCGGTCCAGCAGCAGCGGGCGCTTCTCGCCGCCTTCCAGGCCGATCCGCGCGGCCAGCTGCTGATCGACCGCGACGGCGTCGAAATCTACCGTAATGCCGAGGCAAGCCGCCTGTTGGGCGCCGCCGGCGACCCCTGCGCGCCGTTGGGCGAACGCGCCGAAGGCGATGAGCGGGCGATGGCCGAAGTGGCACGTCTGCGTCTGGCCGCCAGCCTGCGAGGAGCGCATCAGGCCGAGCTGGCCTTGGGTGCGGCGGTGGGGCGCGAATGGCTGGTGGTTTCGGTGCGCGGCCTGGCCAACGGCATGCTGCATTGGGTGGTCGAGGATATCTCGGTCCGCCGGGCCATCGACGAGACCTGGCGGCGCGAGCGCGAGATGCTGGCCGATTTCATCGATTTCCTGCCGGTCGGTTTCTATTCCGCCGACACCGAGGGTCGCTTCCGCTTCATCAATCAGCGCTTGGCCGAATGGATCGGCGGCGTACCCGAGCAGCTGATCGGGGCGTCTCTGGCCGATGTGCTGGGCGTCGAGCCCGACCCCGAGGAGGACCGCGCCGAGATGCGCCTCAAGGGGCGCAATGGCGACGTGTTCCAGGCTTTCGTCACCCATACCGTGTTCGACGAGGGCGGCGAGACTTTGACCCGCTCGGTGGTGGTGCGCGATTTGATGCCGGAGCGCCACCGCGAACGCGCGCTCAAGGTGGCCGAGCGCCGCTATCGCTGGTTGTTCGAGGAAAGCCCGGTCGCCATCGCCCTGGTCGATCCCGACGGCTCGGTTTCCACGGCCAACGAGACGCTGTTGGGCATGGTGGGCGCCGAGGAGGAAGACCTCATGGGCCGCGCCGTGACCGACCTTATGATGCTCGACGATAGGGCGGCTGTAGCCGAGCAGATGTCGCGCGTGCTGCTGGGGGCGAGTCTGGGGGCGAGGCTTCCCGTGCGGCTCAGGGGCGACGGGCGCGAACTGGCGGCGACCCTGCATATCGGCCCGACGGATGAAGACGGCGCGGTGTCGGGCCTGATCCTGCATTTCATCGACACCACCGAGCACAAGAATCTGGAAATCCAGATCGCCCAGAACCAGAAGATGCAGGCGATGGGCCAACTGGCCGGCGGAGTCGCCCATGATTTCAACAATCTGCTGACGGCGATGATCGGCTTTTGCGACCTTTTGCTGCAGCGGCACGGGCCGGGCGACATCTCGTTCGCCGACATCATGCAGATCAAGCAGAACGCCAACCGCGCCGCTTCCCTTGTGCGTCAATTGCTCGCCTTCTCGCGGCGCCAGGCGTTGCAGCCGAAATTGTTCGACGCTACCGACGCGCTGGCCGATCTCTCCAACCTGCTGCGCCGCTTGCTGGGCGAGACGATCGAGCTGACCATCACCCATGGCCGCGATCTCGGGCTGGTGCGCGTCGATCCCGGCCAGTTCGACCAGGTCATCATCAATCTCTCGGTCAATGCCCGCGACGCCATGCAGGGCGGCGGGCTGCTGTCGGTCAGCACCCGCGCCGCCACGGTCGAGCGCCCCTATCAGCGCGGCGACGACATCATGCCGCCGGGCTCCTATGTCGCGATCGAGGTGGCCGACAACGGCACCGGCATCGAGGAGGAGCATATCGGCCGCATCTTCGAGCCCTTCTTCTCGACCAAGGAGGTGGGGGCGGGGACCGGCCTCGGCCTTTCCACCGTCTATGGCATCGTGCGCCAGACCGACGGCTATATCTTCGTGGACAGCGAGATCGGGCGCGGCACCCGCTTCACTATTTATCTGCCGCGCTTCGAGCAGGCCGAGGCGGCCGCCACCCAGGAGCCGACTCCGACCGAGGCGCCGGCGCGGCGCGATCTCACCGGGGCCGGCACGGTGCTGCTGGTCGAGGATGAGGACGCGGTGCGGCTGTTCGGCTCGCGCGCGCTGAAAAATCAGGGGTACAACGTGATCGAGGCGCGCTCGGCCGAGAGCGCGCTCGAGGCTTTGCGCGTGACGCCGCAGATCGATGTGCTGGTGACCGACGTGGTGATGCCCGGCATGGACGGCGCCACCCTGGCTCGCAAGGTGCGCCAGGAGCGTCCTTCCATCCAGGTGATCCTGATGTCGGGCTATTCCGAGGATGTCGCCCCCGAGAAGGTGGCGGGCGAGGACGATATGTTCTTCCTGCCCAAGCCGTTCTCGCTCAAGCAACTCGCCGGCCTGGTGAAGGAGGCGATGCAACGCATCACCTAGTGCTTATCGCTCAAGCGCCGCGCAGGCTTGAAGGCGCGGTGCTTGAACGAGAAGCGAGGGAAGGCTCTTAGTTGCGGCCGACGACGATGTCGTTAACCACGTCCTTGACGCCGTTGGTGGTCTTGGCGATGCGGATGGCATCGGCCTTCTGCACCTTGGTGTCGACATTGCCGGCCAGATGGACCACGCCATGGTCGGTGTCGACATGGATGTCGAACGCCTTCAGTTCCTGATCCTTGACCAGCGAAGCCTTGATCTTGGTGCTGATCGCGGTGTCGTCCATGTAGTCGCCGGCGGTTTCGCCAGCGAACACCGGGGCGGTCGCGCCCAGCAGGGCGACGGTGCCCATGGCGGCGGCGAGGGAAGCGAGACGAGTGAAGCTACGCATGGGATGTTTCCTTCTGAATGAGGCTTCAGCGAGCCCGCTAATAAAAATCCCCAACGGGGGCGTGGTTCCAGGAACCGATTTGTGACCGGAACACAGGGTGAACAAATTGCCTTGTAAAAGAGAACAAAAAAGGTACATTGATGGCGATTGCCACAGGCCCATGTCCGTGGAATAACCTAGGAGCCGTCAGCAATGACTCAGACCGCACTCCGCTTGGTGGATAAGGAAACCATGGACAAACAAAAGGCTTTGGATGCCGCTTTGACCCAGATCGAACGGGCCTTCGGCAAAGGTTCGGTCATGCGCATGGGTTCGCGCGAAGTGGTCGAAATCGACTCCGTTTCCACTGGTTCTCTCGGGCTCGATCTGGGCCTGGGCATCGGCGGCCTGCCGCGGGGCCGCGTCATCGAAATCTACGGGCCGGAAAGCTCGGGCAAGACCACGCTCACTTTGCATGTGATCGCCGAGGCGCAGAAGAAGGGCGGTACCTGCGCCTTCATCGATGCCGAGCATGCCCTCGACCCGGCCTATGCCCGCAAGCTGGGCGTCAATCTCGACGAATTGCTGATCTCCCAGCCCGACGCCGGCGAACAGGCGCTGGAAATCGCCGACACGCTGGTGCGGTCCGGCGCGGTCGATGTGTTGGTGGTCGATTCGGTCGCCGCCCTGGTGCCGCGCGCCGAACTGGAAGGCGAGATGGGCGACAGCCATGTCGGCCTGCAAGCCCGCCTGATGAGCCAGGCGCTGCGCAAGCTGACTGCCACCGTCTCCAAGTCGAACTGCATGGTGATCTTCATCAATCAGATCCGCATGAAGATCGGCGTGATGTTCGGCAGCCCGGAAACCACCACCGGCGGCAATGCGCTGAAATTCTATGCCTCGGTCCGCCTCGATATCCGCCGCATCGGCTCGATCAAGGACAAGGACGAGGTGGTCGGCAACCAGACCCGTGTCAAGGTGGTCAAGAACAAGCTGGCCGCGCCCTTCAAGGTGGTCGATTTCGACATCATGTATGGCGAGGGCATCTCCAAGACCGGCGAGCTGATCGATCTCGGCGTCAAGGCCGGCATCGTCGAGAAGTCGGGCGCCTGGTTCTCCTACAAGTCCCAGCGCATCGGCCAGGGCCGCGAGAACGCCAAGCAGTTCATGCGCGACAATCCGGTCATCGCCAACGAGATCGAAGCCACCATCCGCGCCAATGCCCGCACCGTCGCCGACGCCCTGTCCGGCACGCCGGGCGACCAGGACGGCAATCCGACCGGCGACGAAGAGTAAAAGGGGTACCCCTCACCCTCCCGCAAGCGGGCCCCTCCCTCTCCCCTCGCGGGAGGGGGGTGGGGGGCGCTGGGGCGAGAACGCTGGACGTTCTCCACCACTTCCTGTAACTGACCGCTCCATGAAGGAGCAGCTATCCGCCGAGCAGGCCTTGCAACAGGCCTTCGCTCATTTGGACGCCGGACGTATCGGTGAGGCGCGCAAGCTCGCGCGCTCCCTGGAAGGGCAGCGGCCGGAGCCGCAGGCTCTTCCCTATCTCCTCGGCTTGATCTCGCTGCGCGAAGGGCAGGGCAGGAAAGCGGCCCAGCATCTCACCCGCGCCTTGGCCAGGACTCCCGGGGCCGTGCCGCCGATGCTGGCCATGGCCCGCGCCCAGCTCCAACAGAACCGCATCGCCGAAGGTGTTTCCGCCTATCGCCGGCTGCTCTCGGTCGCCCCGGACCTTGCCGTGGCCTGGCGCGAATTGGGCGATCTGCACATCGTCCATCAGGAATTCGCCGCTGCCGCCATGCCGCTCCGCCGGTCCGCCCGGGTATGGAAGGCGCTGGCGCCGCTGCGCAACAATCTCGGCATCGCCGAACGCGCCGCCGGCAATTCGGAACGCGCCGCGGAGGAATTCCGCATCGCCCTCATTCTCGATCCCGCCACCGCCAAGCCCTACGCCAATCTTGCGGGTGTCCTGCGCCGGCTGAACCGTCCGGGCAATCCGGCGGATTTCGCGGTGCGGATCGCCCCCGATGACGCCGCCTGCCGCATCGAATATGGCCAGTCCCTGGCGGACGATCTGGCGGTGGAGCAATTCGCGGAGGCGGCGCGTCTGCTGCCGGATCAGGCCGAACCGCTTTGGCTGCTGGCGGAAGCGCTCGCCCGCCTCGGGCGGACGGAAGAGGCGGCGGAAGGCTATCGCCAGGTGCTGTCCCTCGATCCCGCCGACAGTTTCGGCGCGCAACTGGCCCTCGCCAAGCTGGGGGAGGGCGCCACGCCGGAGCGGGCCGCGGCGGCTCATATCAGCGCGCTCTACGATCAATATGCCGGCAGCTTCGATCAGGACCTGCTCGGCAATCTCGCTTATCGCGGTCCCGAGGTTATTCTCGACGGACTGACGCGTGCCGGCGTCACCGGTCCCCTCGATATCCTGGATGCCGGCTGCGGCACTGGCCTCGCCGGTCTGGCGGTAAAGGCGCTGGCGCGCCGGCTCGACGGCATCGATCTGTCGGAGAAGATGGCGGAACAGGCCCATGCCCGCGGCGTCTATGACTCGGTCGTCGTCGGCGATCTGGTGCCGGAAACGGCCAGTCGAACCGGTGCTTACGATCTGGTGATCGCCGCCGACGTGCTGATCTATCTCGGCGATCTGGCTCCTGTCTTTGCCGCGGCGCATGGTGCCTTGCGCTCCGGAGGGCATTTCGCCTTCACCGTCGAGCGCGGGGAGGGAGTCAGCTACAGCCTGCAACCGACTGGCCGCTTCGCCCACGCCGAACCCTATCTTCGCCGCCTTGCCGCCGCGCAGGGCTTTTCCGTCGTCCTGCTGCATGCCGTCGTCACCCGCCGCGAGCAGGGTGAGCCCGTATCCGGCCTCTTATGTCTGTTGATCCGCCCATGAGCCGCAAGCCTACCTCCCGTAAAGCGCCCGCTTTCCGCACCCGTTCGGTCGAATTGGATATTCTCGCCATTGGCGCCCGCGGCGACGGCCTGGCCAAGCTCGACGGCGAGAATGTCTTCGTGCCCCTCTCCTTGCAGGGCGACCGCGTCGTGGCGCGCCTGGAAGGTCGGCGCGGCGACGGTCTGACGGCCAGCATGATGGAGCTGGTCACCCCGGGACCGGCGCGCCAGGAAGCACCATGTCCGCTGTTCGGCCGGTGCGGCGGCTGCAGCCTGCAGCATGTGTCGGACGCGGCGCTGGCGGACTGGAAGCGCGATCGTCTGGTGACCGCGATGACCCGCGTCGACTTCGACAGCCGGCTGATCGCCCCCCTGGTGTCGATCCCGCCCGGCACCCGCCGCCGCGCCGCGTTTGCCTTCACGCGCCTGTCGAAGGGCCTGGTGATCGGCTTCAACGAACGGGCCAGCCATCATATCGTCGAAATAGATCCCTGCCTGATCCTGGTTCCGCAATTGCTGGCGCTGCTCGACCCGCTGCGCGCCGTATTGGGCGGCATCCTGCACACCGGCGCCACCGGCGATGCCGTGGCGACTCTGACCGACAGCGGGATCGATCTGATGATCCAGACCGATTATGAGCTCGATCTGTTCGCCCGCGAGACCCTGGCCAGCTTCGCCGACGCCCAGGACCTCGCGCGCCTGTCCTGGCAGCGTGGCGACCTGATCGAGCCGGTGGCGCATCGCCGCCCGGCCCAGGTGACGATGGCCGATGTCTCGGTCGATATTCCGCCCGGCGGCTTCCTGCAGCCTTCGCGGGAAGGCGAGGCGGCGCTGGTTGCGCTGATCCTCGAGCATCTGCCGGAAAAAGGCGCGATGCTCGATCTCTATGCCGGTAGTGGTAGTTTCACCTTCCCATTGGCGAAAGGCCGCGCCGTTACCGCCGTCGAAGGCGACGCCGCGGCGATCGGTTCCCTGGGTGCCGCGGCCCGGCGCATGGGCCTGCCGGTGACGGCGCTCCATCGCGATCTGGCGCGTCAACCGCTTCTGGCCCATGAGCTGAAGCCTTTCGCCGGCCTGGTGTTCGATCCGCCGCGCGCCGGTGCGGCGGCCCAGGCAGAACAGATCGCCAAGGGCGGCCCGCCGGTGGTGGTAGCCGTCTCCTGCAATCCCGCGACCCTGGCGCGCGACGCCGCGACCCTGGCCGATGGTGGTTACAAGTTGGTGGTGGCGACCCCCGTGGACCAATTCCCCTGGTCGGCTCATCTCGAGGCGGTGGCGGTCTTTAAACGCTAAAAGTTCATCCACAGATGAACACAGATGAACACAGATAGGAAACGAGGCGGCGGTTCACCCTTTTATCTGTGTCCATCTGTGTTCATCTGTGGATATAAAAGCCAAATGACCAGCAACACCGCTTATTCGCGGCTCGAGGGCCGCTTCGCCAAGCTCTCCCATCTCGATCAGGCCGCGGGCTTCCTGCATTGGGACATGTCGGCCGTTATGCCTGATGGCGGCGCAGAATCGCGCGGAGAACAGCTCGCGTCCCTCGCCAGCCTCAGCCACGATCTGCTGGTGGCCCCCGAAGTCGAGGATTGGCTGAAGGCCGCCGAGCAGGAAGGCCTGGACGATTGGAAAGCCGCCAATCTGCAGGAGATGCGCCGCGATTGGCTGCATGCGTCCGCCCTGCCGGCCGATCTGGTCGAGAAGCTGTCGCGCGCCGGATCAGCCTGCGAGATGGTATGGCGCAAGGCGCGCCCGGCCTCCGATTTCAAGGCGGTGATCGAACCGCTGACCAGGATGTTCGATCTGACCCGCGAAGCGGCCGAGATCAAGTCGCAAGCCCTCGGGGTCAGCCCTTACGACGCGCTGCTCGATCAGTACGAGCCGGGTGGCCGCTCCGCCGACATCGCCCGCATCTTCGAGGACATCGCCGGCTTCCTGCCCGGCTTCCTGGCCGAGGTGCTGAAGAAGCAGGGATCGGCGCCGGCGGCGCTGGAAGGCCCGTTCCCGCGCGACATCCAGAAGGTCGTCGGGCTCGAAATGATGAAGACCCTGGGCTTCGATTTCGACCATGGCCGCCTCGATGAGAGCGCGCATCCCTTCTGCGGCGGCACGCCCGACGATGTGCGCATCACCACCCGCTATGACGAAGGCGATTTCATCACCAGCCTGTTCGGCGTGATTCACGAGACCGGGCACGCGCTCTATGAGCAGGGCCTGCCCAAGGATTGGCGCCACCAGCCGGTCGGACGGGCGCGCGGCATGAGCGTGCATGAAAGCCAGAGCCTGCTGATGGAGATGCAGGCCTGCCGGTCCCGCGCCTTCTTCCGCTTCGCCGCCCCCAAGCTGGCCGAGACCTTCGGCCGCCGCTGGGATGCCGACGCGCTCTACGACGCCACCATGCGGGTCGAGCCGGGCTTCATCCGCGTCGATGCCGACGAAGTGACCTATCCGGCCCATGTCATCCTGCGCTTTCGCCTGGAACAGGCCCTGATCGCCAAGGAGCTGAAGATCGCCGATCTGCCGGCCGCCTGGAACGAAGGGATGGAGGAACTGCTCGGCATAACGCCGCCCGACGACCGCCGCGGCTGCCTGCAGGACATCCATTGGTATGACGGCGCCATCGGCTATTTCCCGACCTATACGCTGGGCGCGATGACCGCCGCCCAGCTGTTCGACGCGGCGTCCAAGGCGCTGCCCGATCTCGAGGGCGACCTCGCCGCCGGCCGCTTCGCGCCGCTGCTGGGCTGGCTGCGCGAGAATGTGCATGGCAAGGCCTCGCGCTATTCCACCGACGAGCTGCTGCGCCAAGCCACCGGCAAGCCGCTCGACGCCGAAATCTTCAAGGCGCATCTGCGCCGCCGTTACGCCTGATCGAGGAGCCGGTTTCAGTGACCTATCACAGCACCCGCGGCCAAGCGCCGATCCTGCCGTTCGACGATGTCCTGCTGTCGGGGCTGGCGCGCGATGGCGGGCTCTATCTGCCACAGGCCTGGCCGCATTTCAGCACCTCCGAGATCAAGGCGATGGCCGGCCTGTCCTATGCCGAGCTGGCGGTGCGGGTGATGATGCCGTTCCTCGACGGCGTGATCGGCGAGGATGATTTCGCCGCGCTGGTCGAGGATACCTACAAAGGCTTCGGCCATAAGGCGGTGGCGCCGCTGGTGCAGCTGTCGCCCAATGACTGGCTGCTCGAGCTGTTTCACGGTCCGACCCTGGCTTTCAAGGATTACGCCCTGCAGCTGCTCGGGCGCCTGTTCGACCATGTGCTGACGAAGCGGGGCGAACGGATCACGATTGTCGGTGCGACCTCCGGGGACACCGGCTCGGCCGCGATCGAGGCCTGCCGCGACCGCGATAATATCGACATCGTGATCCTGCATCCCAAAGGCCGCACCTCCGCCGTGCAGCGCCGCCAGATGACCACGGTTCTGTCGCCCAATGTCCATAACATCGCCATCGAAGGCAGCTTCGACGATTGCCAGGACATGGTTAAGGCCCTCTTCAACGATCAGCCCTTCCGCGACAGCTGCCGTCTGTCGGCGGTGAACTCGATCAATTGGGCGCGCATCCTCGGCCAGATCGTCTATTACTTCGCCGCCGGCGTGGCGCTGGGCGCGCCCGAGCGCGGGCTGGCCTTCGCCGTGCCGACCGGCAATTTCGGCAATGTCTACGCCGCCGTCGGCGCCCGCCATCTGGGCCTGCCGATCAAGCAATTGGTGATCGGCTCGAACAAGAACGACATCCTGACGCGCTTTTTCGCCACCGGGCGGATGCAAAGCGACGGTGTCGTCCCCACATTGAGCCCGAGCATGGACATTCAGATCTCGAGCAATTTCGAGCGCTATCTGTTCGACCTGCATAAGGGCGACGCAGGCCAGGTGACCGCCCGCATGGGCGCCTTCCGCCAGAGCGGTTCCTTCGCGGTCGACGACCATCTGTGGGCCGAGGCGCGCGCGCTGTTCGACGCGGCGGCCTTCGACGATGAGGCGACCCTGGCCGTCATGCGCTCGCTCTATGAGGAGACAGGACTTTTGATCGACCCCCATTCCGCCATCGGCGTCGCCGCCGGGCGAGCCCGCCGCCGCGACGAGACCATGCCGATGGTGGCGCTGGCCACCGCGCACGCGGCCAAGTTCCCCGACGCGGTTGAGCGCGCCACTGGTATCCGCCCGGCGCTGCCGCCGCGTCTTTCCGACCTGTTTGAGCGCGAAGAGCGCTATGACGTGCTGCCCAATGACGAAAAGGCCGTAAAGGACTATGTCGCCAAGGTCGCGGGGGTGAGCCCGTGAGCAATGGACTCCCAGGCCTGCAAGTGCAGGCCCGCGCTGCCGACAGCGTCGATCACACAGGCGGTATAGTTTGGCGCGGTAGCCCAGCGCATGGAATGCGCGCCCGGCGCTTGAGGGACATTTAAAATGACCACCAGTTTCGATATCAAGCAAAGCAAGCTCAGCAATGGCATGGTGGTGATTACCGACCATATGCCGACGGTCGAGACCGTGTCCCTCGGTGTGTGGGTCAATGCCGGCACGCGGCATGAGGCACCCGAGATCAACGGCATCTCGCATCTCTTGGAACATATGGCCTTCAAAGGCACGGAGCGCCGCACCGCCCAGGCGATCGCGGAAGAGATCGAAGCGGTGGGCGGCCTGCTCAACGCCTATACCAGCCGCGACCACACCGCCTATTACGCCAAGATCCTGAAGGAAGACGTGCCTCTCGGCGTCGATATCCTGGCCGACATCCTGCAGAATTCCAGTTTGGATCCCGACGAGCTGGCGCGCGAGCAGGCTGTGGTGGTCCAAGAGATCTCGCAGGCTATCGACACGCCCGACGACATCATCTTCGATCATTTCCAGGCCACCGCCTTCCCGCATCAGGCGGTCGGGCGCCCGGTCCTGGGCACTGCCGAGCTGGTCCGCTCCTTCAGTCGCAAGACCGTATCGACCTATATGCGCAATCATTACGGGTCGGGAACGATGATTCTGTCGGCTGCCGGCAATCTCGATCATGACGCCATCGTCGCCGCCGCCGAGACGCATTTCAGCGACCTCGCTCCCGCTCGCGCCGGCGCCGAGGAACCGGCCCGCTACGAGGGCGGCGACTATCGGGAAGAACGTGAGCTCGAGCAGGTCCATGTGGTATTGGGCTTCGACGGCGTCGCCTATGAGGATCCCGATTATTACGCCATGTCGGTGCTGTCGGGCCTGCTGGGCGGCGGCATGAGCTCGCGCCTGTTCCAGGAAGTGCGCGAACGCCGCGGCCTGGCTTATTCGGTCTACAGCTTCTCGCAATCGATGTCCGACGGCGGCCTGTTCTCGATCTATGCCGGCACTGGTTCGGACGAATCCGCCGAGGTGGTGCCGGTGATCTGCGAGGAAGTGCGCAAGGTGATGAAAAGCGTCACCGCCGAGGAGGTGCGCCGCTCGCGGGCCCAGATCAAGGCCGGCATCCTGATGGGGCTGGAAAGCACCAATGCGCGCTGTGAACAGCTTGCCCGCCAGCTGATGGTGCATGGCCGCATCCAGACGATCGAGGAAGTGGTCGCCAAGATCGAGGCGGTCGACGAAGCGGCGGTGGTCAAGGTGGCCAACCGCCTGTTCACGACCCGCCCGACCTTCGCCGCCATCGGCCCGCTGGAGAGCGTGGCCAGCTATGAGCAGGTGGTTGCCGCTCTCAGCTGAGGGGCGACACGATCAGCCTGACGTCTCCCTTGTAGTGTCCGGCGGCAAGCGCGACCCGCTTGCCGCCGACGCTTAGGGTCAGCCGGTAGCCCGGCGCTGCCTCGATCTTGCCGCCCTGTGCGAGATCGAGCGCCGTCAGATACGAGCTCTGTGTCACGATCCAGCGCGACGATCCGTCCACCGAGACGGACGTACCATTCTTGTCGTGGCTGGCGCCCAGACTGTTACTCACGGCGCCGATCAGCCACCAGGTCTGCGCCGTCGGCGCTTCGCCGGTCAGCGGGGCCTGGGTACCCGTCGAAATCGCCCCCGTCACCCGCGCCTTTTCCAGCGTCACGCTCATCCCGCCCTGTCTGGTGCGGGTATTGAGGAAGTCGCCGGTCAGATCGGCGTTGCGGATCGTCGTGGCCACGTCCGGGCTGTAGACCGGAGCGTTGGGATCGGCCGGCGTCATGTCGGACAGATCGATGCCGGGCGGTGGCCCGCCGCTGGCCGTGGCATAGGGATCGTCATTTTCCATCGCCTGCAGGATCACGCCATTGCCGGCATGGATCTGCGACTCGTCGATGAGGATGCTGCTGCCGCGCCCCTTGACCTGGATGGCGGTGGAGCGGGTGTTGAAGACGCTGCCCCGCTCGATGGTCAACTGCCCGCCGCCGACGCCCGAATGCATCAGCACGCCGAAGCGGCGCGAATTGACCACGGTGCCGTCGGTGAAGATCCCCGAGCCATTGACGGCCATGATCAGCGCCATGTCGGCGACATTGAAGGTCGAATGGCTGAAACTGTCGACCGAATCGCCGATCGAATAGGCGCCGTAGCCGCTGTCGATCGTCTCGATCAGGCAATTCTTCACATACATCCGCACATGGGCGGCGTCGTCGGTGGAGAGCGCGCCCCAGCCCTGCGCGCGGATATGGCTGTCGGTGTAATAGACAGTGCCGTGGTCGACCAGATTGGTGGCCCGCACATTGCCGGTCAGGCCCAGTATCCAGGGCACCTCGAACATCTGCCCCATCGCCAGGGTGAATTTGTAGCCGGGCGGCTGGATGCCGTTGCGCACCTCGATGTCGGCATGGTCGAGCCGCATGGTGCTGTGGCCGCCGACGAACACGGCGGTGCGCACTACCCCCGTTGTGCGGATCCTGGCGTTATGCACGGTGACGTCGGCGTCGCCGGTCGACATCAGCGCGGCGCCGAAGCCGGCGAAATCGTTGCCGCCATTGCCGGTCATCTCGATCACCGGATCGTCGATCTCGTAATGCGACGAGCCGCCGACCAGGATCCCGTTGAATTTTTCGTCCTTCGAGGTGATGTGGACGCCCTTGGCGGCCTGATCGGTGACCGTCCCTTCCGCCACGGCCGCGGGCGCCGAATGGGCCTGATCGATCCGGCCATCGGTGACCGTCACGGCGGCACGGAAGGGATGGGGGGCGAGCTTGCGGTATTTGACCTGGATCGGCTCGGTCACCGTCAGCACCACCTTGCCGGCATAGGTTCCGGGTGTGATGGCGGTCTCGATTCCATCGACACTCATCACCGCCACCTTGCCGGGGGGGGCGATGATTTGCGCGCCGTCGGGAATAGTCAGCCCGTCATAGCTCGTGGTCTTGTCGAGTGTGATGTCGGCGGCCCAGCTGGCCCAGGGAATCCCGAAGGACGTCGCCAGTAGCAGGCCCAGCGTCGCGGATGCTTTCTTGCTCATATCTCTCCCCGTTTTCTTATGGGGGGAGCATGCGGGCCGCGCGCCCATCGATCAAACCGACAGAATGGATAGGCGCTATCGACGGCTTCGATAGTTACTCCGAGGGAGCCTTAAACCCGCTGGCCACCACATAAGTCTCGGCCGATTCCGAGCGGCTGGCGGCGGGCTTGGCATGCTTTACCGAGTCGAAGCTGCGCTTCAGCAGGTCGAGCAATTCGCGTTCGGTGCCGCCCTTGAACACCTTGGCGATGAAGGTGCCGCCGGGGGCCAGCACGGTGAGGGCGAAATCGAGCGCGACCTCGCACATATGGATGATGCGGAGGTGATCGGTCGACGGATGGCCGGTGGTCGGCGCGGCCATGTCGGACAACACCACATCGGCCGGACCGCCCAGCGCCTCGCGCAGCCGGTCGGGCGCGTCGTCGGCCAGGAAGTCGCCGACCAGATTGGTCGCTCCGGCCAGCGGGGCCCAGTCGAGAATGTCGAGCCCGACCACCTTGCCTCGGCCGTGATTGAGGATGCCGATGCGTTCGACCGCGACCTGGGTCCAGCCGCCGGGCGCGGCGCCGAGGTCGACCAGCCGGGTGCCGGGCTTGAGGAATTTGAACTTGTCGTCGAGCTGCAGCAGCTTGAAGGCGGCGCGCGAGCGATAGCCCAGCCGTTTCGCCTCCAGGACGTAAGGATCGTTCAGCTGACGCTGCAGCCAACGGGTCGAGGAGACCGTGCGCTTGGCGGCGGTCTTGACGCGCGTATGCAGGCCGCGTTGGCCGCCCGTGCCCGATTTGCCGCCGCCTGTGGATTTTTTCTTTTCAGTCATGTGACGCCTGTCTAGCGTCCGCGCGCATCATCGACAACAGAATTCCCTCGCGGACGCCGCGATCGGCGACTCTCAGGCGGCCCACTGGCCACAACCGGCAGATGGCGGCGAGGATGGCGCAGCCCGCCACAACCAGGTCGGCACGCCCGGGGCCGATGCAGGCATGCATGGCCCGTTCGTCGAGGGAATTGCAGCGCAGGGTGGCGCTTATTTTTTCGATATCCGCAAAATGCATGGTCAGGCCGTCGACCTGCGAGCGGTCATAGCGGTCCAGATCGAGGTGAATGCCGCCCAGGGTCGTCACTGTGCCCGAGGTGCCCAGCATCTGCAGCTGGCCGGCCTTGGCCAGCTCGCCCAGGCTTCCGTCGCGGTCGAAGCAGCGCAGCCGTTCCATGGCTTCGGTGACGATGCGCTCATAGCCTTCCTGGCAATCGAGATCGCGCCCGGCCGCCTCGGCCAGGGTGACGACACCGAGCGGCAGGGATTCGATGGTTTCGATACGGGGTATGCCATTCTCGCCCAGCACCACTTTGATCAGCTCGGTGCTGCCGCCGCCGATGTCGAAAATGAGGGCGGTGGGCGGGGCCGGGGCGAGCAGGGGCGCGCACCCCGCCATCGCCAGGCAGGCTTCCTCGCGCGGGGTGATGATTTCGAGATCGAGGCCGGTCTCCTGCTGGGCCAGGTCGATGAAGTCGCGGTAATTGGCGGCGCGCCGGCAGGCTTCGGTGGCGACGGCGCGCATGCGGCTGGTATTGCGGCGGCGCAGTTTGTGGGCGCACAGGCGGAGTGCCGCGATGGTGCGCTCGATGGCCATCGGCGACAGGCGCCCGGAGGCGGCCAATCCTTCACCGAGGCGTGTCATGCGCGAGAAGGCGTCGACGACCTGAAAACCCTCGCCTTGCGGCACCGCCATCAACAGCCGGCAATTGTTCGTGCCCAGATCGAGAGCGCCGTAAACCGTGTCGGAGCCCGGGTGCGGAGGGCGAGGCGAATCGTTGAGCAACATGGTTGGAATGGTACTGGAGCCCCGCGGCCAAAAAAAGGCTGCAAATTTGTGAGAAAGAGGGGTTGGCATTTCGCAAAATGATGTGATAGAACACGCGCCTTCCCGCCACTGGGGGATCGTCTAACGGTAGGACAGCGGACTCTGACTCCGCCAGTCTAGGTTCGAATCCTAGTCCCCCAGCCAGCGCTTTTCTTATATGAATCAATGCTTAAGGTCCCCGG
>Ga0302311_10003129_pt1 | contig 18205 bp, 18 predicted proteins | sample III_Palsa_N1_3_FD_200449 | JGI IMG/M metagenome (GOLD analysis project Ga0302311, IMG submission 200449) | Peat permafrost microbial communities from Stordalen Mire near Abisko, Sweden - III_Palsa_N1_3 | ecosystem: Environmental > Terrestrial > Soil > Palsa > Peat permafrost | place: Sweden... | reverse complement strand
GGGCTCGGTTCGCTTCACGGTTCGTCTAAACAATAGCGCGTGTTGAAGCACAACAATGTTGGATTTGTACTGATACGGCCGACTCAAACCTTTGTGATTGGACCGGCAGCATTTTCCAGCAAGCTCAAATGTCTGTATCTCTGGAGTTCGATCCAATCAGGAGAATCTCGGATGAATGTCGCTGTGCTGAAAGCCGTTGCCGTTGGCCTGTTCTGCTTGATCAGCGTTCCTTCCATCGCCCGCGCGGAGGTGTCTCTTGCGGGGACCTGGACCCTGGTTGCGGCCGACGTGCTGCATGCCGACGGCACGCGCGGGCCCGACTATGGCGCAGCGCCCAAGGGTTTGTTGCTGATCGACGCGCAGGGACATTATTCGCTGCAGATATTCAAGGCCGAGCGGCCGCGTTTCGCCTCGGGCGACAAGCAGACGGCGACGCCGGGCGAGTACCAGGCGGCCGTGATGGGTTCGAGCACCCATTTTGGCACGCTCGTTGTCGAGCCCGCGGCCGGCACGCTCACGTTCAAGATCGAAAACGCATCCTTTCCAAATTGGGAGGGAACCGAGCAGAAGCGCACTTTCGAGTTGAGCGGCGATGAACTAAGCTACCGCGTACCGCCGCGGCCGGACGGAAACATCCCGATCTCGGTCTGGCGCCGGCTGAAATAGGCTGGCCGGGAGGTCAAACCGTCGCAGTTCAATCATCGATTTGATTTTCTGCCGCAGCCATATGTTATAAAGCCACTTGGTATAAAGTCATGGGATTGGACCAGCCGACCACGTATCGTATCGGCTGCCGGTTCCGGAACGCGGGAAGACATGGAAAGACGCCTCGCCGCCATCGTCTGCGCTGATGTCGCCGGCTACTCGCGCATGATGGGGGGCGACGAGGAGGGGACGCACGCCACGTTCAAGGCCCATCGGAGCGCGATCTATCCGATCATCCTCAATCATGGCGGTCGCGTCGTAAAGAACACCGGCGACGGTTTCCTGCTGGAGTTCCCGAGCGTGGTCGGGGCCATCAAGGCCGCCATCGCGATGCAGATGCTGATGTCCGAGCGGAACAACCACCTTCCCGCCGACCGAGCCATGCAATTCCGCCTCGGCGTCCACATGGGCGATGTGATGGCCGACGAAGACGAGGTGTTCGGGGACGGCGTGAACATCGCCGTCCGCCTTGAAGGGGTGGCCGCCCCCGGCGGCGTGGCGGTTTCGGAAAAGGCCTATCACGAGGCCGGCAAGCATCTTGGCGCTATCCTGGTCGAGGCCGGCAGTCACCGGTTCAAGAATATCGACGAGCCGATCCAGGTCTGGACCTGGGAGCCGGCGGGTGCCGATACGACCGGCCGGGAGCTCAAGACCTCGAAGGATATTTCGAGCCTGGCCGCGCAATATCGCACGGCGATCGTCGGCGTGCTGCCGTTTGCCAATCTCAGCGACAGCGCCGACGAATATTTTTCCGATGGCCTGACCGAGGATTTGATTCACGCGCTTTCACTGCAATCGTTTTATCGGGTGCTGAGCCGCAATTCGACGTTTTCCTTCAAGGGCAATAACCAGAGCACGCGCCTGATCGCGCGGGAGATCGACGCGACCTATTTGATCCAGGGGTCGGTGCGGCGAGCCGGAAGCAAAATTCGCGTCACCGCCGAATTGATCGCGCCGGAAAGCGGCGAGCAATTGTGGACCGGCCGATATGACCGGGACATGGGCGAGCTGTTCGCGATGCAGGATGAAATCACCACCAGCCTGTCCGCTGCGATCGCCGCCGAGATCTATCGCGCGGAAGCTTCCGCGCCACCGCGCTCGCCGTCGAACGATGTCACCGCGTGGGACAGGTTCCTGAAGGGCCTTTCGCATTATTACCTGCAGACCAAAGCCGATTTCGAAACCTCGATCGGTCTGTTCCAGGAGGCCATCGCGCTCGATCCGACACTCTCGATTGCGCGGGCTTATCTCGGCCTGATCCAGGTACAGGCCGTGCAGTTCGGCTGGATCAAGAGCACCCGCGAATTGTGGGCCTCGTCGATCAGCCACGCCGAAAGCGCGGTGCGGCTCGATCCCCGTTCGTCCTTTGCCTATTCGCTGCTGTCTTATTTGCACGCGATGGAAGGGCACCATGAGGCGGCGATGGATGCCTCGCAGCGCGCGGTCAAGCTCAACCCCTACGATATGGGGGCGCGCGGCGTTCTCGGGATATGCCATCTCGTGCTCGGCGAGCATCGGCAGGCTATCGAGCTGTTTTCGATGGCGGCGCAGCAGGGCAACTCCGATCCCAGATACCGATGGGCGACGTTGAACGCGTTCAGCCATTACCTGCTCGGCCAATATGACGCTTCGCTGTCATGGGCGCGCGAAGCCCTGTACGTGAACCCCGGACACCTTCAGATCCTGGCGCTGCGAACGGCGGCTCTGGCGCAATTGGGTCGGCCGGAGGAAGCGGCAAAAGCCGTCGAAGTCCTGCTCGGCAATTTTCCGGAGTTCACCGTCGAACGGCATTTGAAGAATTTCCGCTGGAAGCTGCCCGGCGACACCGCCCATTATCGCGACGGACTTCTGAAAGCCGGCGTGCCGCTGGGCGAGCCGGTCCATGGCATCGAGGCTGCCTCCTCGAATATACGCGCCCTTCGTCCGGCGGACAGGACACGACCGTCGCAAGGCTGAGCGAGGCGCGCCACATGAGTTTTACCTACGTCATTCCCGACATTCACGGCAGGATTGATCTGCTGCGCGACGGTTTTGCCGGGATCATCGGGCATGCCGCCGGCGGGTTCGGCACCATCGTGGCGCTCGGCGATTACGTCGACAAGGGGCCGGATAGCAAGGCGGTGATTGATTTCCTGCTGGCAGGACCGCCGCGCGGGTGGTTGTTCTTTCCACTCAAGGGCAATCATGACGCCATGATCGTCGAGGCGCTGCGCGACCCGTCCCGCCTGCCATATTGGCTGGAGCGCGGCGGTGAAACCGCACTCAAATCATATGGTGGCGATCCGTCGAAGGTACCGCCGCGTGATATCGAATGGCTGGACCGGCTTGCCCTGATGCACGTCGACCGCCAGCGGATTTACGTGCATGCCGGCCTTGATCCCGAACTGCCGCTCGACCGACAAACGGAAAGGACGCTGCTGTGGAAGCGCTATCCGGAAGGATATGCCGCGGGCTTCGGCGGCCGCCACGTCGTGCATGGCCATGATTCCTTTGTCGACGGTCCGAAATTGTACGAGGGCCGCAGCAACCTCGACACCCGCGCCTGGAAAACCGGTCGCTTCGTGATCGCGGTGTTCGATGACGACACACCGGGCGGCCCGATCGATTTCCTGACGGTGCAGGGACCAGCCAATAGCCCGGGTTAATCTATCGCCACATGCCGCGCATCCGCGCGCCGACGTCGATTCGCGGCCCCATGCTGCGCGCGGACTGGGCCGCAGCCTGGGCCGGCCAACTGGCGCGCTCGAACAGGCCGAGCAATCGTTCCGGAATGAAGCGGGTCCGCGAGGCATAGACGTGACGGTCGCCTTGTGCCGCCTGGCCATGGGTGAAGAAGCGCTGCGGCACGACCAGATGCAGATCGTCCTTGGCGCGTGTCATCGCCACATATAACAGCCGCCGCTCCTCTTCGAGTTCGGCGGAAGTGCCGACGCCGAGATCGGAGGGCATGCAGCCATCGACCACATTCAGCACATAGACCGATTTCCATTCCTGGCCCTTGGCCGAATGAATGGTGGATAGGATCAAATAATCCTCGTCGAGCAGGGGAACGCCGGCCTGGTCGCTGGTCGCATCCGGCGGATCGAGCGTGAGTTCGGTGAGGAAACGCTCGCGCGACGGATAGCCGCTTGCGATCTGCTCCAGCTGAATGAGGTCGGCCTTTCGCGTCTCCGCTTCTTCATGGATGCGATCGAGATGCGGCTCGTACCACAGCCGCGCCCGCTCGAGATCGGCCGGCCATTCCGAATAGCGCAGATCGGCAACGGCTTGCGTAAAGGATTTCCAATCGGCGCCGGCGCGGGGCGGCGAGGGCAGCTTGCACAGCGCATCAATCGGATCGGAGGCTTCCGCCATCTGGTCGAGGATGCGCTGCGCGGAAGCAGGACCTATGCCCGGCAACAGATGCAGCACCCTGAAACCGGCGACGCGGTCGCGCGGGTTTTCGATCAGGCGCAGCAACGCGAGTACGTCCTTGACATGGGCGGCGTCGAGGAATTTCAGGCCGCCGAATTTCACGAACGGAATGTTGCGGCGGGTCAATTCGACTTCCAGCGGGCCGCTATGCGATGACGCGCGAAACAGCACGGCCTGTTGCTTGAGCAGCGCGCCACCCTCACGGTTCTCCAGCACGCGTTCGACGATGTAACGCGCCTGATCTCCTTCGTCGCGCACCGTCACGAGGCGAGGCTTGTCCGACGAGGCCCGTTCGGTCCACAGGTTCTTGGTGAAACGTTCCTTGGCGAGATCGATCACGCCGTTGGCCGCCGACAGGATCGGCTGCGTCGAGCGGTAGTTGCGGTCCAGCGTGATGATCTCGGCACGCGGCGTGAACTGGTCCGGAAAATCCAGGATGTTGCGCACGGTCGCGGCCCGGAATGAATAGATCGACTGCGCGTCGTCGCCGACCACCGTCAGTCCGCGACCGCCCGGCCGCAACGCCAGCAGGATCGAGGACTGGATACGGTTGGTGTCCTGGTATTCGTCGACCAGCACGTGGTCGAAGCGGCCGCCGATATCGTCGGCAATCGCCGCTTCCGACATCATCTGCGCCCAATACAGCAGCAGATCGTCGTAATCGAGCAAGTTCTGCGCCTGCTTGGCCTCGACATAGGCGGCGAATAATTGCTTGAGTTCGTTGCTCCAACCCGAACACCACGGAAAGAATTTTCCGAGCACCTGTTCGATCGGCGCCTCGGTATTGACGCAGCGCGAATAGATCGAGAGGCAGGTTCCCTTGGTCGGAAACCGGCTTTCGGTTTTCGACAGGCCGAGTTCGTGGCGGGCGAGATTGATCAGGTCGCCGGAATCTTCCCTGTCATGGATGGTGAAGGCGGGATCGACCCCGATCTGCTCGGCATATTCGCGCAATAATCGCGCGCCGATGCCGTGAAACGTGCCGGCCCAACTCAGCGCGTCGGTCATGATGCCGGCCTTGTCGCCCAACACCTTGCGGGCGATTCGCTCGATCCGGCGCGACATTTCGGACGCCGCGCGCCGTGAAAACGTCATCAGCAGGATGCGGCGCGGATCGGCGTTGTTGAGGACGAGATGCGCCACACGATGCGCCAGCGTATTGGTCTTGCCGGATCCGGCGCCGGCGATCACCAGCAGCGGCGTGCCGATATGGCCATCGGCCGTGACGCCGTGCTCGACCGCGCGGCGCTGTTGCGGATTGAGCGTGTCCAGATATGGAGCGGTCAACGCAGCCAGCACCAGCAGTCCCCCTTGCATGCAGGACGCCCGGCGATTTGTCCGTCACCGCAACGAGATCGCCATTCGATTGGCGACTCATCGGTGGCTTCGCGCGTCTTCGGCGATTCTTTCATTGAAAAATGAACAAATCAAGAACTTGATGGCACCAGGCGGAGAGACGCTGCGCGTTGTTCCGATGGTGGTCTGGGCAGGCCGCTGACAGGCGTTAAGCCTGCGTCAGATTGTAGTGCCGCACGATCCGGAAGCGCGAATGGGCGTCGCTCTGGCGGAACAGCGCCAGGCGGTCGACCGCGAGCGAATGCATGTCGAGCGCCGCGAAGCGCTGCAGCAGGATCGCCAGCACTGCTTCATGCCGTTGCGCCGGAAGTCTGCCCGTCAGCGTCATGTGGAAGCGATACTCTTCCATCACGTAAGGATATCCCCAGTGATCGAGATAGTCGCGCTGGCGCGGCGTCAGCCGCTCGGGATTGCGGCGCGCGCGATCTTGCGGCGTTAGCGCCGCGCGGAAGTCATCGAACCGGCTGACCGCATCGGCGGCCAATGCCTGCAGTTCAGCGAAGGGCTGCGATGGCACGATTGCGATGAAATCGCCGATCGCGCCGACGATGGGCGCTATCACCGGGATAGGCCGGGGCATGGCCGCAAACTCCGCGCAAGCGGCAAGCAATTCGGCCTCGGTCTTGCCGTCTGCCAGTATGAACGGCGCCTTCAGCGTGGCGTGAAAGCCGTATTTGCGTGGGTCCTGCGTCAGTTCGCCCCAATCCGGCAAGGCCTGCTCGATATCGACGGGAAACCGCAAGGTCTTGTGGCTGAAGGCGTCATAACCCAGCAGATGCGCGCCGAAGCGACCGAGTTCACTTCGGGGGGCGGGGGCATAATAGAGCGCATAGCGCGGCGTGTCGGTCATGATTGTCACAATAGAGTGCGATCACGCCGCCGCAACAGCCTTGCGCGCCGGCGCCGAGGTCCGGTTCAAACGGCTGGCATCGGTGAGATGAACGAGACGACCGGCCGATATAACCGCAACGATGCGTGGCCGCAGCGGCTGTTCGTCGTCGATCAGGACGATATCGGCCCGGTGGCCGGCACCGAGCACGCCGCGATCGGCAAGGCCCGCGGCGCGGGCGGGCGCTGCCGAAATCAAATTCCAAGCCGCCGGCAACGCCAGCACGCCGTCGGCGACCAGCCGAAACGCCGCCAGCAATTGCGCCGGATAATAATAATCGGAGGCCAGAACAGAGCACAGACCCTTGGCGATCATGTCGCTGGCCTTGGTCCAGCCGGTATGGCTGCCGCCGCGCACCACGTTCGGCGCGCCGAACACGATGAAGTCGCCGGCCTCGGCCGCCTCGCGCGCGGTTTCCTCGTTGACCGGGAACTCGGCGATGGTGACGCCCTGCGCGCGAAAAGCCTGGCGCATCGCCGGCGTATTGTCGTCATGCGACAGCATGCGGATGCCGGCGGCGCGTGCGGCCGCGGCCAGACGGCCGATCGAGGCCGGCACCTCGTGGCTGCGGGCGAGGACCCGATCGAGCAGGCCGTTGAAAGCCTCGATCGAGAGCCCGGCGCGTTCGGCCGCGCGACCGCGCTTCGCCGGCTTGATCTGGCTGTGGTCGTTGAAGGCGAACAGATCGATACGGCCTTCGGCGAGCCATCCAACGATCTCGGCTTCGGCGTCGAGATTGTAGGTCTCGTGCCGCAGATGGAAGCGGGTGTCGGCCGCGAGCTGCGGCCTCAGCGCTTCGATCGTCTGCAGCAATCGCCGCGCGTTGTCGCCGCTGCGCAGGCCCGGCTCCCACGACCAGGTGGTGCCGTGGAACACCGTGGTGATGCCGTTAGCGATCGCCTGCCGGTCGCTGTCGATCAAGGCGACGTCGATCGGGAAATCGACGCCCGGCCGCGGCATCATCTGCCGCTCAAAGGCGTCGCCATGCAGATCGATGATGCCCGGAAGGACCAAAAGCCCGCCGGCATCGATGTCGAGGGCGGTGCGCGCCGCCGCGCCGTCCACGGCGCTGATTTTGCCGTCGGCGATCTCAAGCGACGCTTCGCCGATTTGCCCGCCGAGTAACGCCCGGCCGCCTTCGATAAAGATGTGCATCACGACGCGGCCTTTTGTCGCTGAGAAGCCGCGCGCTGTGCACGCGCGATGGCTTCATATTTTTCGAGGAACGCCTCGACCGCGAGTTTTCGGAAGTCGGGCAATGCGAGGCGCAAGATCTCGTGGTCCCAGTCCCACCATTCGAGTTCGGCGAGCCGGTCCGCGATCGCTTCGGGAAACCGCCGCTTGATCAGGCGTGCCGGATTGCCTCCGACGATGGTGTAGGCGGCGACGTCCTTGGTCACGATGGCGCCCGCCGCGATCACCGCGCCGGTGCCGATGTTGCGGCCCGGCAGCACGACGGCGCCGTGCCCGATCCAGACATCATGGCCGATATCGACGTGATGCGCGCGCCGCCAGGCGAAAAACTCGGCATCATCGGCTTCGCCTTCGAAATAGGCGCTGGCGCGATAGGTGAAATGCGCCTGCGTCGCCCGGTGCATCGGATGGTTGCCGGGATTGATCCGGGTCATCGCCGCGATCGAGCAGAATTTTCCGATTGTGGTGTAGGTGATCTGGGCGTCGTTCACGACATAGGAATAATCGTCCATCGTGACTTCCTGCAGAATCGTTCGCGCGCCGACTTCGGTGTAGGCGCCGAGCTTGACGTCGTTCAATTTCGCGGAAGGGTCGATCGTCGGTTCGACGGAGAGTTTTTTGCCGGCCATAGGGCTTCCAGATGATGCAGGTTGATCCAGTTGCCGCCCGTCATCGACGGGCTTGATGACGATAACATGACGGTCTGATGATGGTCAGGCATGCGCGGACGCCAGCCGGGTCGTAGCACGACTGTCACATAACTGTAGAATCCGGAGGCTAGCGATAGCACCAGATAGCCGTCGTTCGGCTTCCTGGAGCTATACATGCTGGTAGTCGAAGGTTTGACGTGCCGATTTGGCACCAAGGCCGCTGTTGATAATGCCTCGTTCTCGATCCCGCCCGGCAGCTTTGTCGGCGTGATCGGCCGCTCCGGCGCCGGCAAGTCGACGATGCTGCGGATGATCAATCGCCTCGCCGAGCCGACCTCCGGGCGGATCATGTTCGAAGGCCAGGACGTGACGGCGTTGCGCGGCAAGGAGCTGCGGCAATGGCGTGCCCGTTCGGCGATGATCTTTCAGCAATTCAATCTGGTCGGCCGGCTCGATGTCCTCACCAACGTGTTGATGGGACGGCTGGCTGAAATCCCGGCCTGGCGTTCCCTGGCGCAGCTTTGGCCCGAGCAGGATCGGGCGCTGGCGATGTCCGCGCTCGAGCAATTCGATATCGCCCCGCTGGCGGCGCAACGCGCCGACCAGCTTTCCGGCGGTCAGCAGCAGCGCGTCGCGATTGCCCGCGCGCTGGTGCAGCAGCCTGATATCATTCTGGCGGACGAGCCGATCGCCTCGCTCGACCCGCGCAACACCAAGGTCGTGATGGATGCGCTGCTGCGCATCAACAAGCATTTCGGCATCACGGTACTCTGCAACCTGCATTCGCTCGATCTGGCGCGGACCTATTGCGATCGCCTGATCGGCATGGCGGCCGGCCGCGTCGTGTTCGACGACGTTCCGGCGATGCTCACCGACCACATCGCGCGTGAACTGTACGATCTCGAAGCCAATGACGTCATGGGCGGGGCGCCGGTCCATGTGCCCGCCAATGTCGCCGTTCCGGCGCTGGGCACGGCCGCTGCGGCCTGAAGTAACGCGACTGTCAAGAGCGGCCGCTACAAGCCTGTAGCGGGCCGTCAGCCTTTTCACGACAACAGGGGAATTCATCATGATCAATCGTCGTATTGTTCTGGCCGGCGCCGCGTCGCTGGCCTTCGTCCGCTCCGCCACGGCCGCCGAAGACTGGAAGGCGAAATATCCGGAAATCACCTTCGCGGTGATTCCAGCCGAGAACGGTTCGGGCGTCACCGAGCGCTACGCGCCGTTCGTGGCCTACCTGTCGAAGGAACTCGGCATCAAGGTGACCTTGCGGGTGGCGAACGACTACGCCGCGGTGATCGAAGGCCAGCGCGCCGGCAACATTCACATCGGCTATTACGGTCCGGCGTCGTTTGCGCGCGCGCTTGTCACCGGCGTCAAGACCGACGCCTTCGTGATCGACGTCAATTCCGACGGCTCCAAGGGCTATTATTCGGTGTTCTACGTGCTGGCCAAGAGCCCGTACCGGAAGCTGGAAGACCTCAAGGGCAAGAACCTCGGCCTGGTCGATCCCAACTCGACCTCCGGCAACAACATGCCGCGCTTCAAGATGGACCAGATGGGCATCGATCCCGACAAGTTCTTCTCTCAGGTGGTGTTCACCGGCAGCCACGAAAACGCCGTGCTGGCGCTGGCCCAGGGCACCGTCGACGTCTGCGCCAATTGGTGGAACGCCGAAGACGACTCAAACCTCACGCGCATGCTGAACAAGGGCATGGTCAAGAGCACCGACGGCACGCCGATGAAGAAGGAAGACTTCCGCATCATCGTGAAGTCCGACCTCATCATCAACTCGCCCTATGCCTATCTGAACGAACTGCCCGACGGCATGAAGGCCGCGATCAAGCAGGCGTTCCTCGATGCCGCGCAGAAGGACCCCGAAGCGTTCAAGAAGTTGTCGGATGGCAAAAATCGGCCCTGGCAGTCGGTGACCAACCCGGACTACGACAAGACCATCGAGCTGATCAAGTTCGTCGACAGTCTGCGCAAGAAGGCGTCCTGATCGCGGGAAACACACCAAGAGCCGGGTCTCTTGACCCGGCTCTTTCGTTTTATTTCGATGCGCGGCGGAGTGCGGCACCTTGACCATCGCAGTCTCGATACTCCCGGATCAGCGGCTTGCCGCGCTGAACGAGATTTATCGCAAGGCGGTCGCGCGCAAGCGGCTGCGCGTGGCGCTCGGCGCCGCGGCGTTCGTTGCCGCGCTGGCGATCGCCTCGGTCGGCGCCGAAGTGAACCTGCGCACGCTGTTCACCTATTTCGGTCATTTTGTCAGCTATTTCGATCGCCTGCTCACGCTGGACAGCGGCAGCCGGGTCTGGACCAACATTCCCGAATGGCTGTGGGGCTGGAAGAAATGGTCGCTGCTGTTGGGCGAAACCATCCTGATCAGCTATGTCGGCACCTTGTTCGGCGCGGTGTTGGGTTTTGCGTTCAATTTCCTGGCGGCTGAAAACACCTCGCCGGGTCCCTGGGTGCGTTTCATCGTCAAGCGCCTGATGGAATTCTGCCGCACCGTGCCCGATATCGTGTTTGCGCTGATTTTCGTGATCGCCTTCGGTCTCGGTCCGATGGCCGGCGTGCTTGCCATCACGATCCACTCGATCGGCGCGCTGGGCAAGCAATATGCCGAGATGGTCGAGAATATCGACATGAAGCCGGTCGAAGGTCTGCGTTCCACCGGGGCGGGCTGGATCGCCTGCATGCGCTTCGCGGTGCTGCCGCAGGTCGTGGCCGGCTTTGCCAGTGTCACGCTGCTGCGCTTCGAGATCAACGTGCGCAGCGCCTCGGTGATGGGTTTTGTCGGCGCCGGGGGCATCGGCGTCGAGCTGATCACGGCGATCCGGAAATTCTACTACTCCGATGTCAGCGCGATCCTGCTGCTGATCATCCTGACGGTGTTTGTCATCGATATCGGCACCGGCTGGGTGCGCGGGCGGCTGTTCGGCAAGGAGCGGCGCGCATGACCAAACGCTCGATGCTGGAGACCGACGGCCTGCGCGCCAGATATCCCGATGTTTTCAACCGTCCGGTCTCCTCGCGGTTGGCGTGGCCGTCGATGCTAGCAGGCGCGCTCGCGATCTTCGTGTTCGGCCTGATCCATCTTGGTTTCTCGCCGATCCGCATGCTGAATGGCATTCATCAGCTCGGCTGGATTTCGCTGATGATGCTGCCGCCCAATCCCGGCGCGTCGCTGCCGCTTTATCTGAGGGCGCTGGGCGAAACCCTGTCGATCGCCTTGCTCGGCACCACGCTGGCCGCGGTGTTCGCATTCCCGGTCAGCCTGCTGGCGGCGAAGAACATCGTGCCGTCGAACATCTTCCGGTTTCCGATCCGGCGTTTCCTCGACACCATCCGCGGCGTCGATACGCTGATCTGGGCGCTGGTCTGGATCAATGTGGTCGGTCTCGGTCCGTTCGCGGGCGTGCTCGCCATCGCCTTGTCGGATTTCGGCGCGCTCGGCAAACTGTTCTCGGAAGCGATCGAGGGCGCCGACCGGAAACAGGTCGAGGGCATCCGCGCCTCCGGCGGCAATGCGCTGCACGAGATTCGATTTGGCCTGATGCCGCAGGTATTTCCTGTCATCGCGGGGCAGATGCTTTACTTCTTCGAGTCCAACACCCGTTCGGCCACCATCATCGGCATCGTCGGCGCGGGTGGCATCGGCTTGCAATTGGCCGAACAGATCCGCGTGCTGGAATGGCAGAAGGTGTCGTTCCTGATCCTGATGATCCTGATCGCGGTCGCCGTGATCGATTGGATCTCAGGCAAACTGCGCTTTGCCATCATCGGTCCGCGCGCGGTGGCGTGAGGCGGCGAGCGACAGTTGGTAGGGTGGGCAAAGCGAAGCGTGCCCACCATTCAACCCAGCAATCGTGATCGTGGTGGGCACGGCGCAAGAGCACCTTTGCCCACCCTACGCCCTAGCCGCTCTCCACCACGAACTCGATGCGCTCTGCGGCAAAGCGTGAGCGCTTGGTCACGAGTGGCTTGCCGTCGGTATCGACGTCGGTGCTGTCGACGACGAGGACCGGCCGGCCCAGCGCCAGATCGAGCCGCGCGGCGTCGGCGGCGTCGGCAATGGCGGCGGTGATTTTGGTCGTGCCGCGCCGATAATCGCGGATGCCGTAATGCACCAACAGCTTGGTCATCGAGCGAGCATTGGCGAAGACGCGCCCGGCATCTGGAAAGCGTGTTGCGGAAAGCCAGGTGGTGCTGACGCAGATCGGCGTGCGGTCGGCCAGCCGAACTGATTCGATCCGGATCAATGGCGCGCCGCTTTTCAGCCCCAACTCCCGCGCCAATTCGCGTGTCGCGACGTCGTCCGAAGTATCGATCAACTGGCCGCGCGGCTCATGGCCGCCGGCGCCGACGATCTCGGAGAACCGCGTGCGCGAACGCAAGGGATAAGCGAGCCTTGCTGCCTCGACATAGGTTCCGCTGCCGCGCTCGGCGCGCACTAGCCCGCGTTCGGCCAGCGTTGCCAGCGCGCGGCGCACGGTGTGGCGGTTGACGCGATAGGTCTCGGCAATTTCCATTTCGCCCGGCAGCTTTTCGCCCGCGGCAAAGCGGCCGTCAGCGATGCCGCGCTCGATGCCGTCGGCGACTTGCCGCCACAATGCCACGCCGGATGACGTTTCCTGCAAGGTCATGGCGTGGAACGGCCGGGGAGGGGAAGCGCGAAAATCATCATTTTGTCACTAAACAGTCATGGCGTTCGCTTATCAAGTTGTCTAGTATCATAGACAACTTGATTCAGGCAAGATTGTTGAAGCCGAGGCGGCCTTGATGTTGACGACCGAAGAGAGTGGCCAGCAGGCCAAGCGAAAAGCAGCGATGGCGGTGCTGGCGCATTCCGGCGCCGGCGAGATCGCAGGGCGGCTCGCCGCGATCTCGCTGCCGGATCATGAAAATTTGCGCGAGCCGGAGAATGGCCTCGTGATGGTGCGTGGCCGCACTGGCGGCGACGGCGCGCCGTTCAACCTGGGCGAGGCCACGGTGTCGCGCGCGGCGGTGCGGCTTTCGACCGGCGAGGTGGGCTTTGGCTACGCGCTGGGCCGCGATCGGCAAAAAGCCCAGATGATCGCGTTGTGCGATGCCCTGATCCAGAGCGCCGATCATGCCGGCACGGTGGAAGCTAACGTGCTGGCGCCGCTGCGCGCGGCGATCGCCGCCGCGCAAAACCGCAAGGCCGCCGAGACCGCGGCGACGCGAGTCGATTTCTACACGATGGTGCGTGGCGAGGGCTGAGCGATGACGACATTTGCCGAATTGCCATCCGGTTTTGCCGACAAGGTATTGTCGGCGCAGAGCACCTTTCGCTCCGTGATGGATGCGATGGCGCGGCCGGGCAGCGTGCATTGCATCGCCTCGGCCTCCGGCACGCCTCCAGGTGTGATGCGCGGCACCGCTGCGATCGCGCTGACGCTGTTCGATCACGACACGCCGCTCTGGCTCGATCCGCGAATGTCGCAAGCGCCGGAAGTCGAGAAATGGCTCAAATTCCATACCAGTGCGCCGATCGTCTCGGATCCCTCGATCTGCAGCTTCGCGTTGATCGGCAACGCTGCCGAGCTTCCCGCGCTGGACCAATTCTCGTTCGGCAGCAATGAATACCCCGATCGCTCGACCACGCTGATCCTGCAGGTCGAGAGCCTGCGCGAGGGGCTGGCCTTCGAGCTCAGCGGGCCGGGCATCGACGGCACCACCGTGCTGCAGGCCACGATCGAGCCTTTGGATCTGTTTGCACGGCTCGCGATCAACGCGACGCTGTTTCCGTGCGGCATTGATGTGGTGCTGGTGGCCGATGATGCCGTCGTCGCGATCCCCCGCACCACGCGGCTTGTCGCCGAGGGAGATTAAATCATGTATGTCGCCGTCAAGGGTGGCGAGCGCGCCATCGAGAACGCCCATCGGCTGCTGGCGCACGAGCGTCGCGGCGATCGCGACGTTCCGGAAGTGTCGCTCGCCCAGATCTCCGAACAGCTCAGCCTCGGCGTCGACCGCGTCATGACCGAAGGCTCGCTGTATGACCGCGAGCTCGCATCGCTTGCGATCAAGCAGGCGCGCGGCGACATGATCGAGGCGATTTTCCTGGTACGGGCGTTTCGCGCCACGCTGCCGCGGTTCGGCGCCACCGAACCGGTCGATACCGGCCGGATGCAGGTGCGGCGGCGGATATCGTCGACCTTCAAGGATATCCCCGGTGGTCAGATCCTCGGACCGACCTTCGACTACACCCATCGGCTGCTCGATCCGCAATTGGCGGAAGGCTTTGTGCCCGAACTCCCCGCGACGTCGGACGCGCCTGCTGCGGCGATGCCGCGCGTCACCGACATCCTCGGTCGCGACGGACTGATCGAAACCTCGCCGCGCGCGGATGGCGATGTGCCGGTCGGCGATCTCACCCGCGAGCCGCTGAGCTTTCCCGCCGACCGCGACCTGCGCCTGCAAAATCTGGCGCGGGCCGACGAAGGCTTTCTCTTGGCGCTCGGCTATTCGTCGCAGCGCGGCTATGGACGCACCCATCCGTTTGCCGGCGAAATCCGGCTCGGCGAAGTCGAGGTGGAATTTTTGGCGGAAGATGTCGGTTTCGCGGTGCCGCTTGGATCGATCACGCTGACCGAATGCCAGATGGTCAATCAGTTCAAGGGCTCGGCCACCGAAGGCCCGTGCTTTACCCGCGGCTATGGATTGGCGTTCGGGCATTGCGAGCGCAAGGTCATGTCGATGGCGCTGGTCGATCGATCCTTGCGCGCGCGCGAGCTTGGCGAAGAGGTGCTCGCGCCCAGCCAGGACGAGGAGTTCGTGATGTCGCACTCCGACAATGTGCAGGCGACGGGTTTCGTCGAACATCTCAAGCTGCCGCATTACGTCGACTTCCAGTCCGAACTCGGCCTGCTGCGTAAGCTGCGTCAGGAGTTCGCCGAGGCTGAGAGCTCGCCGCCGCTACGAGAGGCCGCCGAATGAACGCGCCAACCTACAATTTCGCTTATCTGGACGAGCAGACCAAACGGATGATCCGGCGCGCGATCCTGAAAGCGATCGCTATACCTGGCTATCAGGTGCCGTTCGCCAGCCGCGAGATGCCGATGCCTTATGGCTGGGGCACCGGCGGCGTGCAGGTGACGGCCGCGATCCTCGGCCGCGACGATGTGTTGAAGGTGATCGACCAGGGATCCGACGACACCACCAACGCGATCTCGATCCGCAAGTTTTTCGCCAAGACCGCCGGCGTCGCGACTACCACCAATACGACGGACGCGACCGTGATCCAGACCCGGCACCGGATTCCGGAAGGCGCGCTGCATGCGGGGCAGGTGCTGGTCTATCAGGTCCCGATCCCGGAACCCTTGCGCTTTCTCGAGCCGCGCGAGACCGAGACCCGGCGCATGCATGCGCTCGGCGAATACGGACTGATGCATGTCAAGCTCTATGAGGACATCGCCCGCTTCGGCCACATCGCGACCGCTTATGCCTATCCGGTGAAGGTCAACGCCCGTTACGTGATGGATCCGTCGCCGACGCCGAAATTCGACAATCCGAAGATGGATAATTGCGCGGCGCTGCAACTGTTCGGCGCCGGCCGTGAAAAGCGCATCTATGCGATCCCGCCGCATACCTCGGTGGTGTCGCTGGATTTCGAGGATCATCCGTTCACCCGCTACCGGTTCGACGCGCCCTGCGCGTTGTGCGGCGCCGGCGATTCCTACCTTGATGAGATCGTCACCGACGACAAGGGCAGCCGGATGTTCGTCTGTTCCGATACCGATTACTGCGAGACCCGGCAAAGCCAGGGCCATCGCGGCAGCGAGAGCGCGGCTCCGCACAAGGAGAGGGCGCATGGCTGAAACTAAAATGGCTGAGACTGGAAATGGCGATAGCGACCAGCCGCTGCTGACCGCCGAGGGCCTCGGCAAGTCCTACGGCCATCTGATGGCCTGCCGCGACGTCTCCTTTGCGCTGTATCCCGGCGAGGTGCTGGCGATTGTCGGCGAATCCGGCTCCGGCAAGTCGACGCTGTTGCAATTGCTGTCGGCGCAACTGACGCCGAGCGCGGGAAGCGTGTCGTACCGGATGCGCGACGGCGTGATGCGCGACCTTGCCGCCCTCGGCGAAGCCGAGCGGCGCTTTCTGTTCCGCACCGACTGGGGCTATGTGCATCAGGATCCCGCGATGGGCCTGCGGATGGCGGTATCGGCCGGCGCCAATGTCGGCGAGCGCCTGATGGCGGTGGGCTGGAATCACTACGGCCGCATCCGCGATACCGCCTCGTCCTGGCTGGAGCGGGTCGAGATCGACACCGGGCGCATCGACGACGCGCCGCGGACCTATTCCGGCGGCATGCGGCAGCGGCTGCAGATCGCCCGCAATCTCGTCACCGAACCGCGGCTGGTGTTCATGGACGAGCCGACCGGGGGTCTCGACGTCTCGGTACAGGCACGGCTGCTCGACCTGATGCGCAATCTGGTCAGCGAACTTGGACTGGCTGCGATCGTGGTCACGCATGATCTTGCGGTGGCACGGCTGTTGTCGCATCGGGTGATGGTGATGAAAGGCGGCCGCGTGATCGAGACCGGGCTGACCGATCAGGTACTCGATGATCCCTGCGAGCCCTATACGCAACTGCTCGTCTCCTCGATTTTACCGGCATGAGCGCGGTTCGGAGCAAACTCAAATGACCGCGATGATCGAAATAAACAACGCGCAAAAGAGTTTCGTGATGCATTTGCAGGGCGGCATCGAACTGCCGGTGGTGCGCGGCGTTTCATTTCACGTCGAGCCCGGCGAATGCGTCGTGCTGGCGGGACCGTCGGGCGCGGGCAAATCCTCGATTCTGAAAATGATCTTTGGCAACTACCGCTGCGATAGCGGCCGGATCGGCATCCGGCACCAGGGGACGCAGATCGATCTGGCCAAGGCCGAGCCGCGGCAGATTCTCAGCGTGCGCCGCGCCACCATCGGTTATGTCAGCCAGTTTCTGCGCGCGGTGCCCCGGGTTGCCACCATCGATGTGGTCGCCGAGCCCCTGATCGCGAACGGCGTCTCGCGTGTCGAGGCGCGCGAGAAATCAGGTCAGTTGCTGCGCCGCTTGAATATCCCCGAACGTCTCTGGGCGCTGCCGCCCTCGACCTTCTCCGGCGGCGAGCAGCAGCGCGTCAACATTGCGCGCGGCTTCATCTCGGACCTGCCGATATTGCTGCTGGACGAACCGACTGCCTCGCTCGATGCCGCCAATCGCGCGGTGGTCGTCGAACTGGTCGACAGCAAGAAACGTCAGGGCGTCGCCATGGTCGCGATCGTCCATGACGACGAGATACGCCATTTGATCGCCGACCGGATCGTCGACGTGACCTCGTTTGCCGCCGCGGCCTGAAGAGAGATGCTTGCAAGATGAATGCAAAGTCCGAAACCATTATCGGCAACGCCCGGATCATTCTGGCCGATCGTGTGATCGATCGCGGCTGGATCGCGTTTTCCGACGGGCACGTCGCCGAATTCGGAGAGGGCGACGCGCCTGTTGGTAGCGAGGATGCCGGCGGCGATCTGATCATGCCGGGCCTGATCGAACTGCATACCGATCATCTCGAGGCGCATTACGAGCCGCGCCCGAAAGTGTTCTGGAATCCGATCGCGGCCGTGGTTTCCTATGACGGGCAATTGGCGACCTGCGGCATCACCACGGTATTGGATTCGCTGCGGGTCGGGCGCGACGACGACGTGAGGGATGGCGGGTTGGCTGAGGCTATTACGTCGGCGCGCGACGCCGGCATGATGCGCGTCGATCATTTCCTGCATCTGCGCTGCGAAATCCCGATGCCGAACGTGCTCGATGAAATGCAGGAGCTGATCGGCCGGCCGGATGTGCGGTTGATGTCGCTGATGGATCACACGCCGGGGCAGCGCCAGTTTCGCGATGAAGCCAAGCTGCGCATCTATTATCGCGGCAAGGGCGGCAAGACCGATGCCGAACTCGACGTGATGTTCGAGCGGCGCA
>Ga0302311_10003127_pt1 | contig 18215 bp, 12 predicted proteins | sample III_Palsa_N1_3_FD_200449 | JGI IMG/M metagenome (GOLD analysis project Ga0302311, IMG submission 200449) | Peat permafrost microbial communities from Stordalen Mire near Abisko, Sweden - III_Palsa_N1_3 | ecosystem: Environmental > Terrestrial > Soil > Palsa > Peat permafrost | place: Sweden... | reverse complement strand
ACATAAACCGGGAACACTACGTGCCGCGTGCACACACCGACTGGAGTAACCGTGCGGTCGATGCCTGACGCTGCCTCAAGTGTGCAGAGTGCGACTTGGAGAACTTGGACAATGAACGCCGGCGCGGGGCCGCGGTGTTTACACCGGCCGTCGATATATCGCTATAGTAGGGTCGCGAGTTAGAGGCAACCGTATGGTCGCTCTCATCATGGACGATCTCACAAGCGCTGGTCTCAACCGGGACCGGCCTTCTACGCAGCTGACCGAATTCATTCGCTTCTGCGAGCATGCCGCTTCGCGGCATTTTGTCGATTACTGGGAGTTTGAGACATTTGCGATCCAGAACTATCGGCAGTTCTGGCGTTGGTTTCTCGACTGGTCGGGAATCGCTTACAGCGGCGATCCAAACCCCGTGTGCACCTCCGACGACTGCGAGCATGCCGAGTTCTTTCCGGGCCTGCGACTCAATCTGGCCGAGAACCTGCTCTCGATTCGCGACGCAGAGGATGCTGCCCGCCCAGCCCTCACCTCGCTCGCCCCCGGTCGGGATCCCGTACGCCTGACGCGCCGCGAGTTACGCGGCCGCGTCGGCCAGCTCACCTGCGCTCTCCAGGAGCTTGGGGTCTCGTCGGAATGGCGCATCGCGATGGTGGCCCAGAGCGACCACGCGACTGTGACCGCGGCACTCGCCGGAGCAGCGCTCGGAGCTCTGGTCGCAACGGGATCGTGCGATCTTTCCGGCGAAGCCAATCTTGCGCGTCTCGCCGCATTCGAGCCAAACCTGCTCTTCTGTCACTTGCAAAGCCCCTTCGACTTCGTAGCGCGGCGGTTGCGCGAGCTGGTCTCGCATTTGGTCGCCTCACTGCCCTCGTTGCGGATAATCGTCGCCCTGGATGCCGGCGAGTCGCCGGATGGATGGCGGGGCCAATTTCATTCCATCGACAGCCTGATCGCTGCGGGACGGGACACGAACTCGTGGCCGCGACACCCCTTTCGCCAACCTTACACAGTCCTCTTCACATCCGGTACCGGTGGGCCAGCGCGCGGCATCGTGCACGCTACGGGTGGGGTGCTTCTCGAGCACGTCAAGTCCCTCCGGCTGCACTACGATCTGCGTCCCTCGGACAAGATCTTCTTCCAGGCCTCGACGGCCTGGGTACTCTGGCGGCTTCATCTGTCAATGCTCGCGCTCCGAGCGGAGATCGTACTCAACAGCGCGCCGGTGTCTCACCCGGAGACGCTGTGGAAAATCGTCGCGGATGAGGCGATCACCGTCTTCGGCACGGCACCGGCCTATTTGAAGCTGTGCGAGCAGCACGGCTTTTCGCCGCGAGACCATTTCGAATTCGGGGCGCTGCGCTCCGTCATCGCCGGCGGATCGATCCTCGACGCGTCACATCAGGCGTGGGTGCGGTCGGCAGTAAAGCCTCTGACGGCGCGCGCGGGTTACGGACTCACCGATGCGTATACCGCGGTGCTGTTGGCGAATCCCAATCTTCCCGATCACCCCGGTCAGATACAGTCGCGCAGCCTCGGGTTTGACATACGCGTCGTACGGCAGGGCGAGAGCAGCTTCCCGAAGCCGGTCGGGGAACTGATCATAGCGAATCCCTTTCCCTGCCGACCGATCGGGTACTACGACGATCCGGGCGGAGCGCGCTTCCACGCGGACTACTTCGTCCGCAACGCCCCCTACTGGAGCCTGGGCGATTTCGGTGAATTCACGCCCGAGGGCGGCTGGCGGGTCCTCGGACGCTGCGACTCCGTCATGAATATCCGTGGTAACAGGATCGGCGCCGGCGAGATCTACCACGTGTTGCGCGACGTGCCGGAAATCAGCACCGCCATGGCGGTGGCCCAGACCGGCGACACACCGGGCGGCGAGCGCCTGATATTGTTTGTAGTGCTACAGAAGGGCCTCGAGCTGACCGAGACCCTGGCACTGAGAATCAAGGATGGCATCCGAACTCGTCTCTCGGCCATCTACGTTCCCGAGGTGGTCGCTCAGGTGTCCGCGTTGCCGATAACTCACAACGGCAAATTATCCGAGCGAAGCGCTGCGGATGCCGTGAGTGGCCGGCCGGTGGCCAACCGCAGCGCGCTCAGCAATCCCGAATGTCTGGCGGAGATTGGCTCGCACGCCGCTTTGCGGCAGATCGAGGTACCGCTGACGACCCACGAGGCCGCGGAGCCGGCGGCGTCGCAGTCCGTGGAATCGATCGTTCAGGCCATCTGGGAGCGGGCGCTCAGTCGACGACCTATCGGTCGCGACGAGAACTTCTTTGACGCCGGCGGCGATTCGGCCAGGGCTATGCAGATGTTCGCAGAGCTCGAGCGAGCGCTCGGCACAGGTCTGCCGATCTCGATTCTTCATCAGGCGGCGACCATTGCCAAGCTATCCGAACTGATTGAGCAGCAGGTAGTCCCATCACCCGACACGCTCGTGCTGCTTCACGAGAATTCCGGACCGCAGCCCGTCTTCATCGTGCACGGTATCGGCGGGCATGTCATGGAGTTGCGGTCGCTGCTGCGCGCGGTTGACTGCCCGGGACCGATCTATGGCGTGCAGGCTCGCGGCGTCGCGGGCGACGTGCCGCCGCTGCGTAGTGTGCAGGAGATGGCCCGAAGCTACGTCGCCGCCATTCGAGTGCTACAGCCCCACGGCCCGTATTTGATCGGCGGCTACTCGCTGGGCGGCCTGGTGGCGCTGGAAATGGCGCGTATTCTGCTCGCGGAAGGCGAGCGCGTGTTTCCGTTGGCGCTATTGGATACGTTGATGCAATCGAAATACTGGCGGATGTCGGTATGGCTGAAGATGCTCTGGTACAGGCTGCACGTACTGTTCGCGGACGCCCGTGGCGCCGGGCCGCGCCAGGTTCTGCGCCTTAGCGTCACGCGCTTCATGTCCCTGGTCGGGCATTTCCTGCGTCGCTACGACACCGACGTGCGCCGCCGGTTTGCGATGCTTTACAAGGACGACGTGGAGTTACCGCCGGCACTGTGGGCGGTCAAGGAAGCAGGCATTGAGGCGGTGGCGGCGTATACCCCGCACCTTCTCGATCATCCGGTGTGCTTTTTCAAGGCCGCCGATGGGCTGCACAATTGGTGCGACCCCGCCGCAATCTGGGCGCCATATGTGGGCAGCATCAAAGTTGTCGTAGTCCCCGGTGATCACGACAGCATGCTGGTGCCACCGGATCGGGATGCGCTCGCAGCGGCGCTGACGGAGTTTCTGCGGACTGCCGTGCAGGCGTAGCGCCGTGGCGCCGTAGCGGCTAATCGGCACCTTTGGCAGCAGTCGGCAACTGCCAGATGCGCACCCAGTCGACCCTGAGGGGGGTGTGTGCGGGCGAGCCGATATACACGACAAGATGATCCGAATCGAGAATGCTGAACGCGGTCTCGCCCGCAGGCGGTGGACCCTGCATGGGTCCGTCGCGCCAGACGACTCGATTGGAGGTCGGCTTGCCGTCGAAATAGAATTGCACGAAACCCCGTTTGTCGCTGGTCATCTGTCCGGAGACCCACAGCTGGCCGACTACGTGAAATTGCCGCCAGTCGGTACCCCAAGGGACCGCGACGGCGAGCGTTTTGCCGATTACCTGCGGGGAATTGCCGTCGTTGGCGACATCACAGTAACCGCTCGTGCCGCCACCAGCGCGACAGCCGGGCAACCCGTACCAGTCGTGCATGGTGCCCCCGTACCTGCGACTCTCAAGCCACGCTTCGAAAAAATCATCCTCCGCGAAATGCGCGAAACCCCGAGCCTGGCCCGGCCACTGCGAAGTCTTGGTCAAGTACTCGATCGGCATCGCGTAGAAGCTCGGCCACCAGTTGGTCTTGGTGATCGGGGCACGCGGATCGAAGCGAACCGTCGCGGCATCGAATGCAATGCGCGCCTCGAAATACGCACCATTGGCGAACGTCGTCCCGACGAAGCCCTGTGCGTTTCGGGCCGGGGCGGCGGTGCCGAGCTGGCCGCCAGCGATGGTCAGAATCCCGTCGGCCGTCGAGAAAGCCTCGGGCGCAGACGTAACTCCTCCCCACACATCGAACAGCCGCGCGTACCAACGAAAGCCGGGCGGGCCGTCCTCCGATGAGTTGAAGCTGATCCCACGGGCATCATTGAATTCATCGTCAAACACCAGCCGGTAGCCGGACCTGGAAGGATGTCCGGCATCGAACGCAGCGACGGCCACAGATTTGGCGCAACCGGTCTGCACGGCCATCAGCAAGCTGCAGACAAGGAGCAAAAAAATTCGGATGTTCAAGTACGACGGCGGTCACTGCACCGTGGCGGACCGTGGCGCACCGATTTGGCGCACCGCGAGTCGATTGTCTGTCCCATCTACACTTTTTGTGGGCCGCACGCCGATTGAAGTTCGCCGGACCGGTCCAGCAGCGCGCTGGAATGCGGCGCGGAATCGCTGGCCGTCAGACCGCAGTAACGTTGGTAAATCGCGACCAGATTGCGCATGAATACTTCATGGGAGAAGTGCGCACGGAAGTGCGCGCGTCCGGTAGCGGCGAGGTCAGTGCACAGTTGCGGATTCGTGATCAGCTCCCCGAGCGCCTGTGCGATTTCATCACAGCGGCCCGGTGTCACAAACAGTGCGGTCTCGCGGTCCGTTAGGAACTCCGGGATCTCACCCACCGGGGTGCAGATGACCGGGACACCGTGGCCCAGCGCCTCGAGAATTACCAGCGGTAGGCCCTCATCGTACGACGGCAGAATCAACGCGTCCGATCGCGCCAGCAGATCCGATACGTGGAGCTGCTCGATCCAGCCGATAAAGCGGACGCGCTCTTCGATGCCGAGCTCGCGGGCGCGCTCCCGGAACTGCTGCGCCTCATCGCCCTTTCTGCGGCCGCCGCCCGCTATGGTGAGCTGCCAGTTGAGTTTCAGGGTCTCCGGCCGTGCCAGTGCAGCCAGCAGGTCGGGCAGCCCCTTGCGTTCGAACTGACTGCCGAGGAATAGCAGCCGAAATGGTTCATCCGCCAGCCGGGGTATAGGGGCGACCGCCGGCTCGGGCACGCCGTTGGTGAGCTTGACGACGCGCTCTGCCTCCACTCCGAGCGCGCTGATCGCAAACGAACGTGCGCTCTCGCCCAAAACGATGACGCAGTTCGGACGGCGGAACCCGCGACGCACCAACCAGCGCAGCGGCCGCGGCATGCTGTCGAAGAATTGCCAGTTGGCAGCGTGTACATGCACGACTGTCGGGGCACCTGCCAGCGAAGCGGCGTAGACGAGGATGAGCTTCCGCAGCGCGCTGATTCCGTGGGCCAGATTGACGTGGAGCAGCGCCAAGCGTCCGGTCGCGGCGCCATAAACGACGCGCACGATCGCCTGCAGCATGACGAACGGCATCGTCACGAGGCTCGGACCGCGCGAACTGACCACGCGAAACCGCGGAGCGCCGTCGACCTCATGCTGCGCCTGCACGAGATAGTCGACCACCTTGTACATGCCCCCGCCCCAAGGTCCCCACGGGCACGCGAGATAGACGTAGCGGGTTTTCACAGCCGTCGCGCCTCTCTCTCTGTCTCCCTGGATAGTCATTGGTACCAAATTGCGTTGCCGCACGCCAGTGCTATTGACCATAAGATTCTTCGATTCGGCGATTGTCGTGCGCACCCGCCGCGTATCGCTTGACAGCCGGGTGTCGTTTTTGTGTACTGCATTCGAATAAAGCGCGCACGATATGATTAGAAACGAGAACTACTGTAACTCGGGCGCGCGCGGAGTGGTCCTATGAATCTCTCGCGTATGCAAAGCACCCTCTGGGCGTTCGCTCTTGCGGCACTTTCGGTCGGCACCACCGCGGTTCTGAGCTCATGCGCCAGCCCGCCCGTGGTCACATCAGCCACACCGCCCGGAGCCGCTCCAACAGCTCGAGCAACGGCCACGCCGTACAAGTTAGGCGCCGGTGACGAACTGGCGATCAAATTCTTTTACACGCCGGAGCTCAATGAGGAGCAGATCATCCGGCCGGACGGCAAGATATCGATGCCGCTGATCGGCGAGGTGCAGGCCAGCGGCCTCAGCCCCAGCGAATTACATGACAGTCTCGCGAAAGCTTACGCCACCAAGTACTTGAAATCCGGCAGTACCGAAATTCAGGTCACCGTCCGCGCGTTGAACTCGGCGCGCATTTTCGTCGGCGGCGAAGTCGGGCGCGCGGGCGCAGTGCCCCTGACCGGCAGGATGACTCTGTCGCGCGCCATCATGGTCGCCGAGGGTTTCAAGGCGACGGCCTATACCCGGCAGGTACTGTTGATTCATGCCGCTGACGACGGCCGGCCCGAAGTGCATCAGGTAAACGTTCACGACGCGCTGCGGACCGGGGCCGTGGATCCGGTGCTGTCCCCGGAAGATATCGTGTTCGTGCCGCGTTCCCCGATTTCCCGGTTGGATCTGTTCGTGGAGCAGTACATTCGGACGCTTCTGCCGTTTTCCATGGGCGTCACTTACAACTTCACCAACGGCGTTGCCGTGTACTGACCTGGGCTTATTTAGAGAGGCGCAAACGTGTCCGAGGTAAAGACGAGCCAGGTCCTCAGGGCACTGCAGCAGGCCGGGATCGATGTGACTGATCGCGTGATTGAGCCGCGCGCAATTCAGAAGCCCGATGGCAGACCGAGAGAGTTGTCCGCGCCAAACGCCGAGTTCATGCGCCTGTATCTGGCGATCGACGCGCTGCGTATGCAGGACCGACCCTTTGTGCTGCAGTTCGTCGCCGCGAGCAGCGGCGAGGGGACCAGCACGATTGCGGCCCAATTCGCACGAACGGCGGCGTTCGAGCGTAAGCGGCCGGTATTGCTGGTCGATTGCTCGGATTGCGGAGGTGAGCGCGCGCTGCCCGGGCTCATCGAGGCCTGCCGCGAGTCCCGTTCGTTGCTCGAACTCACTGAGAGTACGAACCAGTTCGGATACCGTAACCTGCGGCTCTCTGAATCGCGCTATCCGATGCTGCAGCTCGATGCTGGCGAGTTTCAGCAGGCCATGGGGCGGGTACGTAACGAGTTTCCAATTACGGTGCTTGATTGTGCGGCGATCGGTCGGGATCCTCAGTCGGCGGCCCTGGGGCGCTTTTGCGACGGCACCGTACTGGTTGTTTGCGCGGAAGCCGCTCTGCCGCATGAAGCTCAGAAGGCGCGCGATGACATCGCGCGCCACGGCGGCCAGCTGCTGGGCGTCGTATTCAACCGATGGCGCTCCTATATCCCGGAAGCGCTGTCCAAATATCTCGGGTGACTCCGGCAGATCGCGCGTTCCGTCCGCTGAGTGCCGCACGGCGGCCGCCCGCTGCCCCGACGCTTGGCGTCGGGCTGCGGTCGGCGGTGACCGCACAACGATTGGCCTGTGCGTCGGTGCTGCTGAACATGCTGGTGTCCGCAAGTCTTCTGTATGCGATGGGTATCAGCTACACGGCACCCGGTGGCAATCCGCTCGCGAAGCTGCATCCCGGAACCTACCTGCTGATGCTCGCGTTCGCGCTAATGCTGTGGGAGCGCCATACGCCGCTGGTTGCCTTGCGGGAGTACTGGCGCCGTGAGCGCGCCGTTATGTGCTTTTTGCTCAGCTTGCTGTGGTGCGTGCTGCTCGCATTGATCGTCAACGGCCCGACCGGCACTGCGGTGTATATCGAGAGCTTCGCTCCGGCAGCGCTCCTGACCCTGATTTTGGGGCGCGCACCGCAGGCGACTCTGCGGCGCCTGGGATATGCCATGCTGGCGCTATTCGCATTGAGCGTGGTGATCGCTCTCCTTGAGACCACGCTGCATGAGCGTCTCATGCCGATGTATCTGGGCGGTGATGCACAGATGAAGGAATTCAAGGGAGACTTCCGCGGTACCGGATTGTGGGATCACCCGCTTACCGGCGCGTCAATGACCATGATTGCGATGGTCCTGATGCTGGCGATGCCCATGGTGCTGGCTTGGCGCGCCGCGCTGGCGTTGCTGTTCCTGGCCGGCCTGATCTCATTTGGTGGCAGAACCGCGTTGCTGCTCACGGTGGTGACGCTCGCCGGTTACGGATTTACCTGGTTTGCCCGCCAGGTCGCCTCGCGACGGTTGCGCCCGTGGCATCTCGCCGCGGTACTGATCGCATTGGTGGTGGTGCCACTGTTTCTCTGGGCCATTGCCACGCAGACCCCCGCCGGAGAGCGCTTGGTCGCGCACCTGTACTGGGACGAGAGCGCTCAGAACCGGGCAGTTCAGTTGCAGGTGCTGGATCACATGACTCCACGAGAGCTCTTTTTCGGAGCGAACTTCGAGCGCATCGTGCAGATCATTTTCCAGATGGGGCTGAGCATGCCGTTCAATGATATCGAGGACTTCTGGCTTGTCATTCTCACTCAAGTGGGGATCTTCGGGTTCATCGTTTTCGTTGCCGGATTTCTGCCCTTCGTGCAGCGATTGTGGAAGAGTGCGTCCGCGCCGGGTCGAGTGATCCTGCTGCTCGTGCTCCTGATCGCCAGCACGAGCAATTCGCTCGGCCGCAAGAGCAACCTTCTGACGATCGCCGTAGCTACCGTTTTTGCCGCAGATGCGTTTCGCAGGCCGGAGCGGCAAGCCGTTTTACGATCACAACCGCAGATTCGGAGCCAGTAATGGACATAGTGGAACACCGCCCGGTCGACACGCACGATTTCGCGTTGGCGCAGGCGGGTGGGGTGAGACCATCGCTGCCTTCGATGCGCGAAGCGCTCGGCGCGCTCTTCAAAGATCGGCGCCGGATCATCAGGGCCATGGCAATTACCTTTGGGGTGTTCCTTGTTTTCGCCATCCTTTCGGTCCCGCGTTATGCGGCCCATGCCTCTCTACTGGTGAATTCCGGACCCGAATACACCGTACGCCCCGAGGCTGGGCAGCAGACCGTGGTCAACCAGGTGGCGGAGCGCGAACAGATTCTCGGGACGGAAGTCGAGATCCTGCAGAGCCGCTCGCTGCAGGAGTCGGTAGTCCGTCAGATCGGGCTCGACCGGCTTTATCCGGGTTACGCGCACCCGGGTCTACTCCACACGCTGCGGCGCACATTTTCCGATTGGCTGCGCAGTGCGCAGGGCCTGTTCGTCAAACTGCCGCCGCGCTTGGCTGGCAGTGACGACCCTGTTCGCCTGGCGGTGGAATACAATTTCTCACACGATCTGGGTGTGATGCCGCAAAAGATCGGCAACGTGATCGAGTTGACCTTCCGCCATCGCGACCCGGAGCTCGCCGCGCTGGCTTTGAACACCATGGTGGCCAAGTATCAGGAATACCGTCAGCGCCTTTACGCGGATGTGCAGACCCCCCGTGTGCTACAGCAACTCTCCGAGGTGAAGCTTCAGCTCGACGATTCCGATCGCAAGCTGCGCGAGTTCAAGGAGGACAATGGCATTTCTAATTTTGACATGCAGATGGAGATCCTGCTCCACCGGCAGGGTCAGCTTGCGGCCGATCAGCAGGAAGCGGACAACCTGGTCAAGCAGCTGACTCGCCGCCTGGACGACGTACGTGGACAGCTCTCGACAACTCCCGAGCAGGTGACTGAGTACAGTGACATGGATGTCGCAACCTTGCAGGCGAGTCTCGATCGCCTGCGCGCACGGGAGGTTGAGATGAGCGAGCACTATCTGCCCGATAGCGTTCCTCTGGTCGAGATCCGTCAGCAAATTGATAGCGGCCAGTCTGAGCTGGAGAAGTTGCGAGCTGCGCGCACGCCGGCCACGATGCGCACTTCCCGCAATCGCACCTTCGATGCCGTTGATCTCGATAGGGCGAAGTCGGAAGCCGACCTGAATGCAGCTCAAGCGCGGTTACAACGCGACGATCAGCAGCTCGCTGCATTGCGGACGCAGGTAGCGCACCTCAACGAAAGCGAGATGCAGCTTCAGGAGCTGCAACGGGACCGTGCCGTCATCGATGACACCTATCGATCGCTGAGCAAGACGTACGCCGACCGCAAGTTGATCGAAGACGTCAACTCGCGTCAGGTCACCACAGTGCGGGCCTTGCAGAAGGCGGAGATTCCTCTCAATTCAACCGGACTGCGCCAGGTGCTCTTAGTGGCTGGGCTGGTGGCCAGTCTCATGGTCGGGATGGTCTTCGCGGCGCTATTGGAGTACGGCCGGCCCGGGTTTCTGTCGCCCGAAGCCGTTGAGCGCAGCCTGGGTGTGCCGGTGCTGGCAACGATCGCTGAGAGCTCCGGGCTATCGGTTCCCAGCGGCAGGACCGCTTAGTCGCCCGACGCCTCTCGCTCCTGAAGGCGCGATGCCGGCCCTGCTGACGCTGACCCGAGCCGCCTCAGGGCTTGAAGGGCACGCTGGCCCAGCCGCTCTTCTTCGCCATCTAGCATACTGGTCGCGGCACGGATGTGTCGTGCGCTGACCGGCCGCACACCTTCGCCGAACGCGTATAGCAGCGCATTGTCGGCGATGGAGTTGAGTCGCCGAGGAGCGCCCGCACCGCGGCGCACGAGGGCGCGTAGTGCTCGCGGCTCGAACACGATGTCGGCCTCAGTGTTCGAGACCCGCATGCAAAATCTGACGTAGTCGGCCGATGCCTGGCGCGACAGGGGCTTGAGTTCCGCGCGCAGCCCTATACGCTGCCTGAGGTGTCGCCATTCTGGCCGCTGCAGACGCACCCAGAGCTCCGGCTGACCCACCAGGACGATATTAAAGAGCCCCTGTGCTGCGGCATCCAGATTCGACAGCAGTCGCACGAACTCTAACGTCAGGGGAGGCAGTAGCTGGGCCTCGTCGATGATGAGTGCGAGGCGATTGACGCCGCCTGCAGCTGCCAGCAGTGCGCGATGGAATTCGCCCACATCGGGGAGGCGCAGCTGCAGCGCTCCCGGCATCTCGAGGGTCTGGCCGAGAAGCCTCAGCAGGTCCTGGGGCTGCAGGAGCGGGTGCGGCAGGTTCAATATCTCGAGTTGCGGGCTCTTGACCTTCGAGAGTGCGGCGCGCAGAAGCGTACTCTTACCCAGTCCGACATCGCCAGTCAGCATGATCAGCGGTTTGGCGGACAGCAATCCGTACACCAGAGTGGCCAGCGCCTCGGCGTGAGTCCCGGCCAGGAAGATCGGTTCACCATCCGCCCGGGCTTTGAAGGGCATCTGACTCATGCCGAAGAACTGCAGGTACATGTGCCGAGGCTCCTCAGCCGGTGCTCACGGCTGCCGGCCGTCGCGTGCCAACACACGCAGCAAACAGCTGCATGTACCTGTCCACCGCCGCGTCAACGCTGAAGATCTCAGCCCGCGAGCGCAGTTCCTCCTCGGACCAATGGGTACGCAGCGGAGAGGCCATCGCGCGCGCCAGCGCGCGCGAATCACGTACCGGCACGAGTCGGCCAAAGCGGCCGTCCGCGAGGATTTCAGCGGGTCCAAAGGGACAGTCCGTGCTGATCACCGGTGTCCCGCATCCCAATGCTTCGACGATGACATTGCCAAACCCCTCGTAGTCGGAGCTGAGGATAAGAGCGCTCGCGCGCTTGATCAATGGTAGTGGATTCTCGCGGAAGCCCAGAAAGTCGACCGCAGCTTCGATGCCCAGCGAACGAGCTTTCGATGCCAGCGACGCGAGCAACGGGCCCTGACCGAGCACCAACAGCCGCGCTGGTGCGTGCTCGCGCAGCAGCGCAAGCGCCTCGAGCAGCAGCTCATGATTCTTTTGCGGTACCAGGCGTCCAACGGTGATGAAGACTGGAGTCTGGCCATCCTCAAGCCAGGGATGAGTATCGACGGCATCCGCCCTGACCTTGAAGCTCGTACTCATCACCGGGTTATAGATCACCGTGATCCGCTCGCGCCCGATGCCGCAGGTCGCTGCCAAATCGTCCGCCACACCGCGCGAGACAGCGATGATTCCGGAGGCAAATGCGGCGAGGCGGCGATAAAAGAACGGCACGATCCGAAACTTCAGGGGCGCCTGCCGACCGGCCTCGCTCGATAACGCGTTGTGCTGACAGATGATGACGCGAGACGGGCCGCCAGCGAGCGCCTTGGCAAGCAACGCGGCAATGTTGTTGTGCGTAAGATTCGCGAGCAGCACGTCCGGGCGGGCGCGCCGCAGATAACGCGCCAAAGGTCGGACATCCGAGAGGGTTCGGTGCGTCCCGAAGCTTATGACCGGCAGATCATCGGGCAGGGTCGGCGCTAGCTCCCCCTCCCGTCTGTGCAGCAGCAACGTCACATCTGCCCCGCGCTGTCGCAGCAGCGGGATCATCGCGAGCACCATGCGCTCGGCGCCCCCGGAGGCCAGGTTGTTCATGTAGATCGCGGCCTTCAATCCAGTGCCGCTACGCGCGGCCTTGGGCGTGGACCTTGCACTCCGCCGCTTTGCGCCTGCTCGCGCCTGTGCGACGATGCCTTCAAAGAGCTCGGAGTAAGCCGCTACGCTGCGGCTGCTGGAAAAATCCATTGCGCGCTCGATGAGCAAATTTTCCGGTAGCGGACTTGCGAGCGCTGAGCGAATCGCCGCCTCGAGTGCGACCGGGTCATTGACCGCAACCAGCTGGCCGTAACGTCCGGCGGCCAGTATTTCGCGTGGTCCGAATGGACAGTCGGTACTCACTACCTGCGTGCCGCATGCCATGGCTTCGACCAGCACGTTGCAGAATCCTTCGAACTCCGAGGTCACGGCGAGCACGCTGGCGGCCTTCATATACGGGAAAGGATTGTCCACATAGCCTGTCAGGCGCACGCGCGATGTGAGCCCGGCCCGCTGGATTTGAGCTTCCAGAGCGCCGCGTGCAGGCCCCTCACCTGCGATGAGCAACCGCCCCGGCCAATCGGGTGCGAGCCTTGCGAACGCGCTGATGAGCACATCGAAACGCTTGTTTGCCTCCAGGCGACCGACCCCGAGCAACAGCGGCGGGGCGCCCTGCATGAGCCACGGATCATCGGGCTGGGCATTGGCGAGTGCTGTCAGGTTGTCCGGTACGACCGGATTGGGCAACACGCGGATGGGTAGGTCAGGAACCAGCTCTTGCAACTCTGAGCGCACTCCGCGCGAAACGGCGACAACCGCGTCGGCACGATGATAGGCTCGTCGCATCAAGGGCGGCAGGACGCGATAACGCCAGCCGCCGTAGGAGCGGATCAACTTCCGCGGCGGCGCATGCTCGCTCACCACCGTGCGCACCCCGCTTACACAACTGGCCGCGGCGACAATCGCGACGTTACCGTGGATCAGTCCGGAGACCAGAATGTCCGGCGGGTCGGACCGCATGCTGCGGATCAGTGGCAGGAGGCTCCGCAACGTGCCCCTTTTGTTCAGCGGTATGAGGCGAACATGCGCGGGAACGCGGCGGCTCAGTTCACCGCCGGGTTGCTGCGTGTAGATGCGCACACGATAGCGCGCCCGGGGCAGCTGTTCCGCAAGCCGGAGCATGCAGGTCTGCACGCCGCCCGCGTCGAGTTGTCGGAGATAGAATGCTACTGAAATCATGCGCACCTGCATTGTAGATGACCGCCGTGCCCATCGCTCAGTTGACGGTTGAGGCTCACTCCTCCTGCCGGCTGCTGGAGCGGCTGCGTATCGAAGCGGGCGAGGCACTCGTGGTGCAGGCGGTCCGGGCACCCGTTGACAGATTATGGTCAGTGCTGATTCGCGGTACTCCGCTGGAAATGCGGCCGCAGGATGAGCCGGAAGCGTTATGTAGTCCAACGCCAATGCCGCGCGAGCCAGGGTGGCGCTTCGAGGACGGGCTCGGCCGGCAGGCGTTCGCTGCATTTGTCTGCAGCCACTACTGGGAGCGGCGGCCGTACCACATGGAACTGCGACTCGTGGATGGCGCGGGCAGAGCTCTCGCGACGGCGCGCATCGGCACACGTGTGCCGCACTCGACCCTCATCGAAAAACTCTCTGCTACCGCAGTGCTGCTGCTGAGGAGTGTGTTGCAAGGTTCGCCGTCGATGGCAGCAGCGGTCGGTGTCCCGCTCGACTCATCGCGCGGGATCCACCCTCTCAAGGGCGCAGGCACCTACGCCGTCGGCCTGCTGCGACGGGCGCGATCGCGTTGGCGTGCCTCGTTGTTGCGCGAGCAATGGGGCATCGGACGACTCGCGGCCAAGAGCGGCGCGGGGCCACCGGGCGGCGTGGCCGAGGCGGTACACTGGATTCGACGCCCGGACGATTGCAGCTATGCCGACCCGTTCCCGCTGCCAGAACTCTCAGACGGATTCCTATGTGAGCGAATCCGGGCGCACACCGGACAGGGCGAGCTCGTTCTGATCCGGAACGGTCTGGTGCGCCGCATCGACATCGGCGAGTCGAAGCATTGCTCCTACCCTCAAGTATTCGTCGACGAGGGTTCTGTTTTCATGATGCCCGAGTCAGCGGCATCCGGTCGGACCATGATCTATCGTCTGCGCGGTGAGCGGGCCGACACGTATGCGCTCGTTGCCGAGGGTCGAGCCATGGCTGACGCGACGCTGTTCCGATCAGACGGCCATTACTGGATTGCCTATTGTGACCATGCGATCGGCCTGCATGACAACCTCTGTCTGATGCACGCCGCCGACCTGCGTGGGCCGTGGCACGAACATCCCGGCAATCCAGTGAAGATCGACATCTGCTCCGCTCGAAGTGGCGGCGCGCCTTTTCGGATCGGCAGCGAGCTGTTTCGTCCCGCGCAAAACTGCGCTGCGGACTACGGCGCTTGCATCACGATCAATCGCGTACTGCAGCTTGATGCGCGACATTACCGGGAAGAGCCGGTCGCAACGCTCACGCCGGACCCGCGCGGTCCATTCCCTGATGGTCTGCACACCGTGTCGTTTTGTAGTGACGGCAGCATGCTGATCGACGGCAAGAAGTTGATTGCGCGCTACGATCTATTGATACAAAGACTGTTGCGCGCGGCGCTCCACAGCGTCCGCAAGGCCAGGTAATCGAGCTGCTTCAGCGGCGCGTGAAGATGTTGAAATCGTCCGGGTTCACAAGGTCCGGAGCCGTCCAACCTTTCAGGTCGTACTCATCCATACACGTCTGGGCAAACGCCTTCATTCGTTCGGAGCAACCGTTGACATTCGAGATCATCAGGGGGTCGAGCTTGGATTTTTCGTAACTTCCGGAATAATTCATTTCGTAGAGATCGTGCCGCGAGGCAAACTCGCTGCCGACCGCGTCCCACAGAAGCTTCAGCGTCTTCACGCGTTCCACCGAATCGATGCCGTTCGAGCCTCGCACATACTTGTCCAGGTAAGGACGCAACGCAGGGTTCTCGAAATCGCGCGCCGTCGACGGCAAGTAGACCAGACTGCTGGCGATGACTTTGCCGATATGGCTGCGCAGGCGCGAATAGGCGTCTGAGGCGATCGTCCTATACCCATGCGCTGCATCGCTATTGGGAAGCACGTAATCGCCGTTCCAGGGCTCCGCCGCGTATGCCATGCCATTCGACAGGCCCCACAGCGCATGGCGCAGACCCAGCGATTCCCCGACCGCCGCCTGGACGCCTCGAAAATCCTTCGTTCCCGTGATTTCAATAGCCTTCAGGAACAGACCGCAGATGAAGTCGAACTTCACGGCCAGCCTGGTACAACCATGCATCAAAGCGCGGGTCAGGAAACCCCGCTGCGTCATGAACTTGTTTGACGATTCAAGCCCATACATCAGGACGTCTTCCCAGGGTATCAGGACTTTGTCGAAAACGATGATCGCGTCGTTTTCATCCAATCTGCTGGAAAGCGGATTATCGAACGGGCTGCCTGTCGCCCCGGAGACATACTCGTAGGATCCACGGCAAATGATTTTCAAGCCCGGCGCATTCATTGGGACCATGAAAACCGGAGTAAGTCTTTTCTCCGTATTCGATACAAAGGAATGCCCAATGAATGTGTAGTGCGTCAAGGCAGCCCCGGTTGCCACGACCTTTGCCCCACTGACCACCAGACCAGCGTGAGTTTCCTTCTCCACTCGAATGTTTACATCCGACGACTCCGGTGGGAGATTGCGGTCTATCGGCGGATTGACAATGGCGTGATTGATGTATGGCACACGCCTTCTGGCGTAGTCATACCAGCGATCTACATTCGGCTGGTACTCGCCACAAAGTCCTTTATTGACTGCCATCGCCACCAGAAAGGCGGCTTTGTAATCCGGTGTCCGCCCAATCCACCCGTAGGTCATGCGCGCCCAATGGGCGATCGCATCGCGTGCTGCAACCTGCTCCTGCGCGCTGCGGGGCGCCTGGAAAAAGCGCTGCGTCCTCATTCCGGACCCATCGTCCATTTCGACGGTCATCAGATCGCGCGTCGCCGGATCATGCAGCGCATCGTAAAGGCGAGCAATCATCCGTGCCCCGTTTCGAAAAGCCGGGTGCTCTGCCACGGTCTTAACGCGCTCTCCATAGATCCAAATCTCACGGCCATCGTCAAGACTGCTCAAATACTCCTTTCCCGTGTAGGGACCGCTTGCCGCGTCGTGGGAAGCAGGAGCCGCCCTCGCCGCTTGGTTCAGTGCATGCATATTGGTGTCCTAATTCTTGTCTATTTTCTCAACACGGTAACACTTTGGACTTATTCGACTATCACTACATCGGCTTTGGATTCCGGGCGCAGCAGGCGAACGCGTGCGCGCTGGAACCGGTGCAGCTGCTCGACGCCAGGCAGCGCGCTGCTGTCCGGGCAGCGCAGACTCGGCTTTACGGCGCCGTCAAACTCGGCGCAAACGAATTTGTGGTGATCGTAGACGTGATTGAGCGCCGCCGTGAGCCGTTGGTGCTGCGGTGCGAAGCGGATGGCTGCATCGTCCATCAGCGGCCGCGTCCGCAGCAGCACGGCCACGAGTTGCCGGTGATCGGCTGACAGCACACCGCTGAAACCCTCGCCCAGATGTGGCGGCATCATGCTGGGTCTGATCACATCGCTGTACGCCGAGGGCGGAAAATCAGCGGCGAATCGGAACGCCGCCGCGGAGGCCATCAACAGATCGGCCGCAATCTCGAGTGAATCGCGCGCGTGTGGCGTGTTCGACTCGTGAATCGCGCGTTCGCATTCCTGCAGCGCGAAGATGATGCCCTGGGTCAAGGTGGCGAATATTTGATGACCGACCATCCACCGGCGTCTGGGATCGAGCTCGGGCGGCGGGGCGAAGGACTCGCGTGCGGTTTGCTCCACGGGGGCAACGCGAATTCCGCCGATCTCGCCCAGCAAAGCCGCGAACCCCAATCCCACCGCTTCGAAGCGCCTGGCGTCCGCCGGACCATAGTCGGCGGACATCTCGGTGTGGAACAGTAACGTCGCCACGACGACGCCGCGCAGGAAATCGGTCGACTCCGGATTCGAAATGCGGCAAACGTGAAAGTAGCGATCGTGCGCCGACTCGTTCGCCGGCAGACGGCCGGCCGCGGGCTGCGGTTCGGGCGCTTGATCTGCCTGCACGATCGCGTCGCGAGCCGGGATCTCCGCCTGCAGTGCACGCAGCAGCGGGATTACTTCCGCGTGCGGCAGCGTTGCGGCTCTTAGCGCATAGTCCGCCAAACGCGTCCGCAGCGATGCGCTAAGGTGCCGGCGCAGCTCCAGCAACGCTGGAACACGGTCCGCCGGCGGCAATGGAAAGTAGGAGCGCTGGGCGTCATTCATACGTATTAATGCGCATTCCGGCCCCGCGCTACGATCCACGCCGATTTCATCAGGATGATCAGGTCGAGCCGGAGTGACCAATCTCGGAGGTATTCGAGGTCGTACTGCACACGCAGGCGCATCTGCTCCACCGTCGCCGTCTCACCACGCAGACCGTGAACCTGCGCCCAGCCGCTCATTCCCGGCCGGACTTTGTGTCGGATCATGTAGCCGTTGATGAGCTTTCGATAGTGCTCGTTATGAGCGACGGCGTGCGGGCGCGGCCCGACGAAGCTCATCGATCCTCCCATCACGTTGAACAGTTGCGGCAGCTCATCCAGGGAAGTTCGGCGCAGGAAGCTGCCTATGCCGGTGATCCGAAGGTCCCCTTTTTTGGCCTGCTCCACAACAGCGCCGTCTTCACATACCGTCATGCTACGGAACTTGTAGACTACAATCTCCTCGCCATTCAGGCCGTAGCGACGCTGCCTGAACAGCGCCGGACCCGGTGACGTCACCTTGACGGCGAGGGCGATGGCAAGCAGCAGCGGCCATGAAACCAGCAGAGCGATCGACGACAGCACCAGATCGACCGCCCTTTTTTTGATCGCATTCATGCCATGAAACGGCGTGTCGCAGATCGATAAGACCGGGA
>Ga0302311_10003122_pt1 | contig 18243 bp, 14 predicted proteins | sample III_Palsa_N1_3_FD_200449 | JGI IMG/M metagenome (GOLD analysis project Ga0302311, IMG submission 200449) | Peat permafrost microbial communities from Stordalen Mire near Abisko, Sweden - III_Palsa_N1_3 | ecosystem: Environmental > Terrestrial > Soil > Palsa > Peat permafrost | place: Sweden... | reverse complement strand
CCAGACGACGTCGACGAAGTGCCAGTAGAGCGTCGTCGCCTCGGTCACCATCCAGCGCGGCCCCAGCGTGCCGACGCGATCGAGCCACAGCAGCCGCGCGACGAACGCCAGCCCGATCGTCAGGTGGACCGCGTGGACAAGCGTGATCGTCCAGTAGAAGGACCAGAAGCGGATCGCGCCCACCGCCGTGAAGGGGAAGGCGGGCATCGTCGGGAACAGGTGCTCGGACAGGTCCTCATGATATTCGAAGCCTTTGACGAGCAGGAAGGCGGTGCCAAGCGCGAGCGTCGCGACGATCCCGACCCGCGCCGCTCGGCGCCATTCGGCTTGGATCGCGCGCTCGGCGACGGTGAGCGTCGCGCTGCTGCTCATCAGCAGCAGGGTGTTGACCGTGCCGAGCAGTAGGTTCGCCTTGTGGCCGCCTGCGGCGAACCCGCTCGGGTCCTGCAGCCGTGCGACCGCGTAAAGGAAAAAGAAGCCGCCGAAGAACAGGATCTCGGTCGCGAGGAACAGCCACAGCCCGAACACCATCGCCTCGTGCTGGCGCTCCGGCTCCTCGAAGGGCTCGACCAGCGTCGCGACCGGGCGGCTGCTCATGCGCGCTCGTCCTGCATCGTCTCGTCGGCCGCTCCCGGCGCCTCGTCCCAGTCGTGATAGGCATAGGCCTCGGTCTCGACGACGGGCGGGACGAGGAAATTATGCTTGGGCGGCGGCGACGACGTCGTCCATTCGAGCCCGGTCGCCTGGTGCGGATTGTCGGGCGCGCGCTCGCCGTGGAACAGCGAATAGGTCAGGTAGAAGAGCGGCATCAGATAGCCGACCGCGAGCACCGCTGCACCCGTCGACGACATCACGTTCCACACCTGAAACTCGGGCGGATATTCGTGGTAGCGCCGCGGCATGCCGAGATAGCCCAAAATGAACTGCGGGAAGAAGGTGAAGTTGAACCCGAAGAACAGCCACAGCGCCGCGCTTCGCGCGAACGTCTCCGAATAGAGCCGCCCGGTGATCTTGGGCCACCAGAAATGCAGCCCGCCGAAGAAGGCCGACACCGATCCGCCGACCATGATATAGTGGAAGTGCGCGACGACGAAGTATGTGTCGGAGAGATGCACGTCGACCGGGATCGAGGCGAGGAACAGCCCGGTGAGGCCGCCCAGCGTGAACAGCCCGACGAAGCCCAGCGCGTAGAGCATAGGCGCCGAGAAGCGGATCGTGCCGCGGTAGAGCGTGCCCGTCCAGTTGAACACCTTGATCGCCGAGGGCACCGCGATCACGAAGCTCAGGAAGCTGAAGATCATGCTCGCGAAGGGCGACTGGCCCGAGACGAACATGTGATGACCCCACACGAGGAAGCCGATCACCGCGATCACCAGCATCGCATAGACCATGAACTGGTAGCCGAACACGCGCCGCCGCGACTCGCAGGCCAATATCTCGGAGACCACGCCCATCGCGGGCAGGATCATGATGTAGACCGCGGGATGGCTGTAGAACCAGAACAGGTGCTGGAAGAGCAGCGGGTCGCCGCCCGCGCGCGGATCGAAGATCGGCAACCCCAGCAAGCGCTCGGCGCAGATCAGCAGCATCGCCATCGCGAGCACCGGCGTCGCCAACACCATCACCAGGCTGGTCGCGTACATCGCCCAGCAGAACAGCGGCAGGCGCATCCACGTCATGCCCTTGGTGCGCAGCAGGTGGACGGTGGCGATGAAGTTGATCCCCGTCGCGATCGACGAGAAGCCGACGACGAAGATGCCGAACGCCGCAAGCAGCACGTAGGAATTGGAATAGAGCGTCGAGAAGGGCGTGTAGAAGGTCCAGCCGGTATCGACACCGCCGAGCAACAGCGCCGCCAGCGTGAAGCAGCCCGCGATGACGTAGAGATACCAGCTCATCAGATTGAGCCGCGGGAAAGCGACGTCCTTAGCGCCGATCATCAGCGGCAGGAGGAAATTGCCCAGGGTCGCGGGGATCGAGGGAACGAGGAAGAACCACACCATGATCACGCCGTGCAGCGTGAACAGACGGTTGTAGGTGTCGGCGGTGACGAGGTCACCCTTGGGCGTGAACAGCTCGAGCCGGATCACGGTAGCGGCGGCACCCCCGATGAAGAAGAACATCGTGATCGAGGCGGCGTAGAGGATCGCGATCCGCTTGTGGTCGGTCGAGAGCAGCCACGATCGCAGCGTCGTGCCCTCGGTAAGGTAGCTGCGCTCGCCGGGTGCGCGCGCGAACAGGCCGGTGTCGTCGCTTCTCATCGCGCTTCGCTCCGGCCCTGATCGAGTGCCTTGATGTAGGCCACCATGGCGACGACCTGCTCCTCGCTCGCGACGCCCTGATAGCTTGGCATCACCGACGGATAGCCGGCCACCACCTGCGCCTCAGGTCGCATGATGCTGGTGCGCAGATAATCTTCGTCGGCGGTCACTGTCGTGCCGTCGGCGAGCGTCACCGGCCGGTCGTAGAGCCCGGCGAGCGGCGGCGCCGGAACACGCGACCCAGCACCGTGGCACCCCGAGCAACCGAATTTGGTGAAAAGCTGCGCGCCCTCCCCTGCCAGATCCTCGCCGTGCGGCTGCGCGGCGAGCCAGGCGGCATAGGCCTCGGGCGGCATCACGCTGATCGTGCCGGTCATCCGCGCGTGGGCGGTGCCGCAATATTCGGTGCAGAAGAGATGATAGTCGCCGGGTTTGGTCGCCTCGAACCAGGTCGCGGTGTAGCGGCCCGGCAGCACGTCCTGCTTGATGCGGAAGGCGGGGACGCCGAAGCTGTGGATCACGTCCTGGCTGGTCATCTCGAGCCGCACCGGCACGCCTTGCGGGATGTGCAGCGCGTCGATCTCGCGCACGCCCTCGGGATGCTGCGCCTTCCACATCCATTGCTTGGCGACGATGTGGATCTCGAGCGCCTTCTTGGGCAGCAGGAAATGCGGCAGTTGCGCGGAGGCCGCCCACCAGAAGACGAACAGCGCGACGAACAACGTTGCGACCGTCCAGCCTATCTCGACCTCGCGGCTCATCCACTCGGGCAGCGGGCCGCGGTAAGCCCTGGTGCCCTCGCGATATTTGATCGCGAACGACAGCACGAGTGTCCCGACCACCGCCATGATGACGACGCTCAGCGCCACCAGCACCCAGAAGATGCGATCGACCGACGGCGCGATGGTGGAGGCGGACGCGAGCATCAGGCGGCCCTCCGCTGGCGGCGAAGGCTCCACGCCAGGAAGCCGGCGAATGCCACGACGAGCGCAATCCCGCCGAGGCGCAATGCCAGAATAGCGGGCCTCGCATACACCCCATGCTCCGCAGCCAGCCCGTAGCAGATCGCGCTGATCCGCCCGGCGAAGCTGTCGTCGGTCTTCCGCGCGGGCGCGACGTAGACGGCGTCGGCGCGCGCGCGCGCGATCGCGGCGGCGAGTTGCGGCGCGGTGCTCGCGGTCTCGGGCAGCAGCGCGGACAGCGCGCCGCCCGGCGAGAAGATGTAGATCGCCGCGTCGTGCGCGAACTGGTCGGCAGCGGCGTCATATTCGGCATGGTAGCCGAGCGCCTTCTCCGCCGCCGCGATCGTGGCGGGGGTGCCGGTGAGCAGCTCCATCGCCTGCGCCTCAAGCGGCAGGCTGCGCAGCCGTTCGGACGCCAATTGCCGCGCCACCCCCGGGCCATCGCCGTCGAGCCCGATCACCACCATCCGGTAGTCGCGGCCCGGCACCAGCCCGGCATCGTGCAGCGCACCCGCGGTCAGCGTGATGCCGGGGCCGCAGATATGCTTGCAGCTATAGTCGGCGAACAGCAGCACCGTGGGCACCGGGCCATCGGCGAGTGCGTAGCGCGCGCCCTGCTGGTCGACGAAGCCGAGCCCCGCCGGCAGCAGCGCGCCGGCCGGCGGCGTCGAGCCGACCCGCGACAGATCGGCGGGCGTCAGCGCGGCGGCGGCCGGGCTCGCGGCCAGCGCGATCGCAAGGACCAGCGCACGCCTCATGGGCGCCTCCACAAAGCATCGCCCTGTGCGACCGTCGAGGCCATGGCGCGATCGATCCCCACGGGCGGCTGCGGCTGCGCGACCTGCCGCGTGTCGTCGGGCGCGGTGTCGATCGTCTCGAGCACGGGCGAGGCGAAACGCTCGGGCACCGCGCGCGTCTGCGCGGCGTAGCGGTGGTTGTAGAGGAGCCCCGTCGCGACGATCAGCGCGACCAGCCCGGTCACGAACGCCGCCAGCGCGATCACCGCGGGCCGCGCATGCACGCTCCAGCCTTCATATTCCTGGCTCATGCCCACGCCTCCCGCGCCAATCCGCCGATGGCGAGGACCGCACCGAGTGCGGCGCTGAGCCCGATCCAGCCGCCCGGCCCCGCGACGATCCACACCGCGACGAGCCCGAGCGCGACCAGTGCCGACCGTCCGGCCCAGCCCCGCGCCCGGTCGCTGCGCCCCAGGCCGACCAAGAGGATCGGTGCGAAGAGCCCGAGCGCCGTCGCCAGTCCGGGCAGCAGGGCTATCGGAAGGATGCGGCGATCGACATACCAGCTGACATGCGCTGGCAAATTGCCGAACCAGACGATGACGAAATCGATGTAAAGGAAATAGCTCAGCCCCAGCCCGCATGCGACCAGCAGATAGGCGAGATCGCGCCTCTGGAAGGCGGTGCCCAGCCCCGCCGCGCAGGCCAGCGCCGCAGCGCCGCCGATCTGCATCACCGCGAGCACCATCGGCGCCACCGACTCCGGCTGCGCGGGCGCCACGCCGAGCAACCAGTCATAGCCCATCACTGACACGACGAGCCCGTGCAGCAGCAGAAGCGGTCCCGGCTGCGTTACTGTCCCGCGGCACAGCGCGCGCGCCGCTCCTCCCCAGAACAGCAACGCGAGCACCGATCGCACAGTGAACGCGATCGGCGACAGCCACAGGTGCAGGTGACCGTCGGGATAGTGGAACAGCGCCTGCCCGATCACCACCGGGATCGCGAGAAACCCCAGCCACGGCAGCCCCGCGAGGATCGGCATCAGCGCGGCATCCCAATCGGCGCCGACGACGCGCGCGATCAGCAGCAGCGCCACCGCCCCGATCGCAGGCGCGCTCAGAAGCAGGAAGCCCGCGCGCCAGCCGTCCGCCGCGCTGCGCGGATCGACGATCGCCAGCACCGCAAGCGCCGCCGCACCCGCCAGCGCGAGGAGAAGCGATATCGGCCTCATGCGCCCGGCCTCGGAAGTGCCTTGAGCGCCTCGACATAGGCGCCGACCGCCCAGCGGTCGGCCGGGTCGATCCGGTCGGCGAAGGGATACATGACGCCGTAGCCGCGCGTGATGACATCGACGGTGCGGCGCGGATTGTCCTGACCGCCGAACGCCGGCGGTCGCGGAAAGCCGCGCTGGACGACGCGGCCTTGGCCGTCGCCAGTCTCGGCATGGCAGGGCGTGCAGAAGATCCGGTAGCGATCCTGCCCGCGCGCGAGCAGCGCGGCCGTGACGTGCGGCGGCGCCGTCGCGGCGACGTCGCGCGCCGGCTGGTCCTGCGCGACGGTGCCGGCCGGGGCGTCGTCGCCGGCGGCGGGGCCGTCCTTCCACAACGCCGCGCCGCCCTGCGCCTCGTGCCGCGCCTGCTTGGTCATCGACAGGTCGCAGCCGGCGAGCAGCAGCGGAAGCGCAAGGATCGCGATCCTCATCGAGTCACCATCCGGCTATGCACCGCGCCGGCATCCGCCAACATCCTGATCACGTCGGCCCCGTCTTCCGCGTCGCAGGCGAGCGCGATCACGAAGCGATCCGACGACGCGCGCGCGACCTCGTCGAGATCGAACGCGCCGTCGTGCAGCCGCGTCAGCCTTGCCCGCACGACGAACGCGATCATCCCCGCGATCCCGGCGGCGAGCGCACCGAACTCGATCGGCGCGATCAGGAACACCGGCCACGAGTGCAGCGGCCGCCCGCCGCTGTCGAACGGATAGGCCGTCGTCGCGGTCCACCAGATGAAGGCGTAGAAGCCCGCGGCGGCGAGCAGCCCCGCCGCGATCGCGATCCAGGTGATCGGGTGCGCGGTCTCCTCGCTGATCTCGCCCAGCTCGATCGGCATCGGCGACCACAGCCCGACGATCCGCCGCCCGGCCCTGTCCGCCTGCGCCACCGCCTCGCGGAACGGCGCCTCGTGCGCGAAGCTGCCGAGCGCAAGCGCGGTCATCGTGCCGTCTCCGCCAGTTCGCGGATCTCGTACATCGGCACCAGCGGGATGACGCGCGACAGCAGCAGGAACAGCAGCACGAACAGCCCGCCGGTGCCGAACAGGATCAGCCCGTCGACGATCGTCGGCACGTACAGCGTCCACATCGTCGGCTCGTAGCCGACCGACAGCGTGTTGCAGAGGATCAGGATGCGCTCGAAATACATGCCGACCAGCACGCCCAGCGAGACCACCACCAGCACCGGCGTCGAGCGGCGCAACGCGGGCGACCAGAACAATTGCGGCATCAGGCAATTGCCCAGGATCATGCCGTAGGTCATCCCGGAATAGGGCCCGGTGAAGCTGAAGCGGAGGAAGCGCAGATCCGCCGCGTCGCCCGTCCACAGCGACGACAGCCACTCGCTGCCGTAAGAGAGCAGCAGGATCGAACCTGCGGCGAGCAGCATCTTGGCCATCGCGTCGAGGTGATTGGGCCGGATCACGCCTTCCAGCCGCAGCGTCGATCGGATCACCAGCGCGAGAAGCACAACCATCGCGAAACCCGAAAAATAGGCGCCGACGACGAAGTAGGGCGGGAAAATGCTCTCGGTCCAACCGGGCATCAGCGAGGCGGCGAAGTCCAGCCCGACGATCGAGTGCACCGAGCACACCAAAGGCGTCGCGATCACCGCCATCGTCCGCTGGAGGCACTGGTGCGAGCGCCACTGGCCGGGCGTTCCCTGCCAGCCAAGCGCGAAGACGCCCCAGATGCGCCGCCACCGGCGATCACCGGGGCGGTCGCGCAGCGTCGCCAAATCTGGAATAAGCCCCAGGTAGAAGAAGATCAGCGAGAACAGCAGATAAGAGAGGATCGCCCAGAAATCCCACACCAGCGCCGATCGCCACTGCGGCCACACCCCCATCGTGCTCGGATAGGGGCCGAGCCAATAGGCGTACATCGGGCGGCCCAGATGCAGGATCGGGAAGAGCCCCGCGATCGACACCGCGAGGATCGTCATCGTCTCAGCGAAGCGGTTGATCGCGTTGCGCCACTTCTGCCGCGTCAGCAGCAGCAGCGCCGAGATCAACGTGCCGGCATTGCCGATGCCGATCCACCAGACATAGTTGGCGATCGGGAATCCCCAGACGACCGCCGAATTATTGCCCCACATGCCGGGGCCATAGACGAGCGAGATCCCCACCGCGATCGCGCCGAGCCCGGTGACGCCGGCCGCTACGAGCACGGCGATCCACCAGCGCCTGCCGGCCTTCTCGTCGGTAAGCGGCGTGCAGACCGCGTCGGTGATCGCGGCGTGGTCGAGCATCGAGGGAAGCAGCCAGCGCGCGGCGTCGGTCATGCGGCCGCTCCCGCAAGCCGATGTGCCGCGTCTCTTTCGTCATCATCCCGGAATCGATCCGGGATCCATAGACGCGGCGCTCGACCGTCGAAAACTGCGTCTATGGATTTCCGCCTTCGCGGGAATGACGCGTTGGGCATTTCCAGACCCGGCGCTTTGTGCAGCACGTTCCCGTCATTCCGCCGAAAGCCGGGACCCATAGATGCGGATCGCATGGGGGCGAACGCGGCGCTCGCCTCATCGAAGGATCGCCGTCCATGGGTCCCCGTTTTCGCCGGGACGACGGTGGTAGGGGATCTCACGCCATCCCCCCGTCGTCGACCACCTTCGCCAGATAGGTCGTGCGCGGCTTCGTCCCGAGTTCCTCGAGCAGCGCATAGTGGCGGGGATCGTTGCGCAGCTTCGCCACGTCCGAGCCCGGATCGCGCAGATCGCCGAACGCGATCGCCTGCGTCGGGCACGCCGCCTGGCAGGCGGTGACGACCTTGCCGACGGGCGTGCCGTTGGCGTCCGCCTCGTGCACGACCGCCTCGATCCGCTGCACGCAATAGGTGCATTTTTCCATCACGCCGCGCGAGCGCACCGTAACGTCGGGGTTGCGCTGCGCGGTGATGGGCGCGGGATCGAGATCGCCCCACAACTCGGCGCCGGCATAATCGAGGAAGTTGAAGCGCCGCACCTTGTAGGGGCAGTTGGCCTGGCAAGTGCGTGTGCCGACGCAGCGGTTGTAGACCTGGTTGTTGAGCCCCTGCGCGTCGTGGACCGAGGCTTCGACCGGGCAGACCGGCTCGCAGGGCGCGTCCTCGCACTGCATGCACGGTACCGGCTGGAAGCCGCCGCCCTTGGCGTGCTCGTAGCGGTCGACGCGCAGCCAGTGCATGTCGCGGCCGCGTTCGATCTGATCTGGGCCGATGGCGGGCACGTTGTTCTCGGCCTGGCAGGCGACGACGCAGGCGTTGCAGCCGATGCAGACCGATGCGTCGATCACCATGCCCCATTGCGGCACCTCGGGCGGCTGAGGCGGACCGGCGCCGAGCAGCGAGGCGTGCGGTCCGGGCTTCCCGGTTGCCTCGCCGGGGCGGACGACGGGATAAAGTTTCTCAACGTCGCCATCGAGGCCGAAGTCCCGCTGGTTGCGCGGCACGTAGGCGCGCTTACCCGTCGCGGCGAGAGTTAGCGATGCGCTTGTCCAGCCCCCGCGCGGGCCGCGGAGGCGAAAGCCGTCGACGGCGGGCCCGAGCGTGCCGCGCCCCGTCGCGATCGGGCCGCCGGCGGTGCGGCCATGGCCGAGCGGCAGCGTCGCGACGCCATCGGCTTGGCCCGGCACGATCGTCACCGCGACCTCGACACCGCCGAGCGCGACGATTTCGGCCTCGGCGAGCCTGAAACGCGCGGCGTCGTTCGCGGACAGGCGCAACGGCGCACCCCAGACCTGCCGCGTCACCGGATCGGGACATTCCTGCGCCCAGGCGTTGGTCGCACCGCGACCATCCCACAGTGTCGGCGAGGGCGGCAGCGTGACGATCATCGCGGCGGGTGCGCGACCGGGCGCAGGAAGCACGAGCTTCGCAGTCCCCGGCGTCTCGGGCTTCGTCGCGGTGCCGTCGATCACGCCGGCGACCAGCGTGTCGCGCCACCAGCGATCGGGATCGCCGCCGGACTGGTCCTTCCATTGCTGTCGGACACGCGCATGCTCGTCGATCCGAGGCCCGGCAGCGTCGACCATGTCGAGCGCGGCGAGTGCCGATCGCCCGCCGAACAGCGGCTTGATCATCGGCTGGACGAGGCTCGCGGTGCCGCCGGGTGCGCGCAGGTCGCCCCAGCTTTCGAGCCCGTGCGCGAGCGGCGCGCGCCACGTCGTCTTCATCGCGGTCTCGTCGGGAAAGGCGGCGAAGGCGACGCTCAGCGGCACGCGCTTCAGTGCCTCGTCGAAACCAAACGACGGCGGCGCATGCAGCACCGGATTGGCGTCGAGTATGACCAGCGTCGAGACCTTGCCCGCGGCCATGTCGCGCGACAGGTCGGCCAGGCTCTCGTGGTGGCTCGACGGATCGGGATCGACCGGCGCGGTCCAGTCGACGGGGGCGGCGATCGCGTGGTTGATCCACGCCGCCAGCGCATGTGCCTCGACCGGCTGGCCGCGCCCGACCATCACCACCGCACGGCCGTGCGCCGCCGTGAGATCGGCGATCAGCGCGACGACGAGCTTATGCGCCTCGGGTGGCAGCGACGGGGCGGCACCCCCCGCGCCGAGCGCTGCGGCGACCGTCAGCAGCACATTGGGGATCAGCGCAGGATGCAGCGCCGCGCGCCGGTCCGCGCAGATGCCCGACTGAGTGAGGGATGGCTCGGCGACATAGGTGTGCAGCGGTTTGCCCGGCGCACGACGCCGGTCGGCCCAGCCGCGCGCAAGCGCAATCTGGTCGGGTCCTGGTCCTAGCGGATCGGCGTCAAGTAGCACCAGTAGGTCGGTCTCGGCGAGCCGCGGGCGCATCGTCAGCTGCCGCTCGAATGCCATCGCCGCGCCGGCACGCTCGGCATCGTCGTCGATCGCCTCGGCGCGGGCGTGGCGCAGGCCGGGCAGTCGCGTCTTCGCCTCGGCGATCCGCGCGAGCAGCGTCGGCGAGGTCAGCCGGCCGGTGAGCAGGACCGTGCCTTCGCCCGCTTTGCCTGCGGTCGCCGCGATCAGCGTGCGTTCGAGCATCGACCAGCCGCCGATCCCCTCGGGGCCAGCCGGCGCGCGCATCCGCTGCGGATCGTAGAGATCGAGGATCGCGGTCTCGGTGAACAGGTCGGTCGCGCCCAAGCTTGCGGGGTGGTTGGCCGAGCCCTCGAGCTTGATCGGTCGCCCGTCGACGACCAGCGCGGTGGCGCCGCGCCCATAGCCGGCAAGCGCTAGCGTCGTCGCGTAGCGGCGCGTCCGGCCGGCCCGGTCGCCGTCCTCGTCGCGCACCGCAGGCACGATCGGCTGGTCGGGCTTGGAGCAACCCGCGAGGCTTGCCGCCGCGCCGGCCGCGATCAGCCGCAGCACCTCGCGGCGGTGCGGATCGTGGCCGCCGAGGAAGCCGTCGCTCAGCGGTGGCATGTCGAACAGTCCGTCAGCTTGCGCGACCGCTGCAGTCCCGCGACATGCGCATGGATGCGCCGCGCCTCGTCCTCGGGGATCGGCTGGTCATAGGGCTTTGACGCGGTGACCCGATCAAGCGGTACGAGCTTCTTTTCGGGCGCGCGATGGCAGTCGAGGCACCATTGCATCGTCATCGGCTTGGCCTGCCGGGTCAACGGCATCGCGCGCATGTCGCCGTGGCAGGCGGCGCAGGGTACGCCGTTTCGGACGTGGACGTGGTGGTCGAAATAGACGTAGCCCGGCACGCGGTTGACGCGCGACCAGACGATTTGCTGGCCGGAAGCGAAGCTCTGACGGACGGGTGCGAGCATCTGCGCGTTGGTCCACATCTGCGAGTGGCAGGTCATGCAGACCTGCGTGGTGGGGACGGTCGCCTTGGCGCCGGTCTCGACGCCGACGTGGCAGAAGCGGCAATCGATGCCGAGTTCGCCGGCGTGATGCTTGTGGCTGAACGGCACGGTCTGCTCGACGAAGCCCCCTTCGCCGGTGACGTAGCCCGTGCGCTGCAGCCCAATCGCCAGCGCGACGATCCCCAGCGGCGCGAGCAGCAACGCGAACAGCGCGACACGCAAGAGGCTGTTGGCTCCGGGGCGGAAGAGCTGGTCCAAATCGTCTTCTATCCCCTTTGCCTACGCATCCGCAGCCAATCCCGTAACGCGTCCGGCGGAAAGAGTTTCCCGACGCAATGCTTTTTCGGAGAAGCGCAAATGCGGCGTGGCGCGGGCCGCTTCGCTCGGCTAATTCGTGCGCATGACCAAGCGCCTGCCCGATCGTTTCTCGTCGCCTTGTCGGGCTCGGGCCTGACGGGGTGGATACGCGACGGCTGGTGGGACTGGGCGGCATCCTCGCCGCCGCGATCCTCGCGCAACTGAACGATCAGGTGCTGACCAGCGCGCTGCCCGATATCGCGGGCGGGTTCGGGCTCGGCCACGATCCGGCGAGCTGGCTGGGCACGGTCTACATCAACGGCGAGGTGATCGGGATGATCGTCGCGCCGTCGCTGGGGCTCGGCTTCTCCTTCCGCCGCTTCGCGCTGTTCGCGGTCGCGCTCTCGACGCTGTCGACGATCGCGATGCCGCTGTGCGGATCGATCGGGTCGCTGCTGGCGCTGCGCTTCCTCCAGGGGCTCGCCGCCGGCTTCACCATCCCGCTGCTGATGACGACTGCGCTGCGCGTGCTCGATCCGCCGATCCGGCTGTACGGCCTCGCCTGCTACGCGTTGACCGCGACCTTCACGCCCAACCTCGCCACCACGCTCGCCGCGCTGTGGACCGATGGCGTCGGCGACTATCGCTTCATCTTCCTCGAGGCGCTGCCGCTAGGCGCGATCGCGGCAGTGCCGATCTGGTGGGGGATGCAGCAGGACCCGCCCGATTACGCGCGCCTCAAGAAATTCGACTGGCTGGGTGCGGTGCTGGTCGCGATCGGCTTCGGCGCATTGTCGATCGTACTCGAGCAGGGCGACCGCCTCGACTGGTTCAAATCGCAGCTGATCGCAGTGCTGGCACTGGTATCGGTCGTGGCGATTCCTTGGTTCGTGCTCCACGAGAGCTATGCCAAGGTGCCGCTGATCCGCATTGATCTACTCAAGCGCCGTAACTTCGCCTATGCCTCGATCACGCTGATCCTGTTCTTGATCATCGCGCTGTCGGCGTCATCGGTGCCGATCACCTATCTGACGCAGGTTCAGGGCTATCGGCCGCTCCAGGCGCACATCGTGACGCTCGAGATCGCTGCGTCGCAGATCGTGCTGCTTCCGCTGACCGCGCTGCTGCTCGACGTCGAGCGGGTGGACTCGCGCTGGGTGAGCGCGGTCGGCTTCGCGTGCATCCTCGCCTCGTGCATCGGCAAGGCGTTCCTCACGCCCGACTGGCAGGCGGGCCAGTTTCTTGTCTGGCAGGCGCTCGACGCGATCGGCTTCCCGCTGATCGCGATGCCGCTGCTCATGATGGCGACCAACGTACTGTCGCCCGAGGAGGGCCCGTTCGCCTCCGCCATGATCAACGCGCCGCGCGCGGTGGCCGAGGCGATCGGCGTCGGCGTGCTGGCGATCATCACGCGCTGGCGCGGCGGGCTGCACCGCACGCGCATCCTCGAGACGCTGGGCGCGAGCCGGCTGACGGTCGTGCAGGCGGCGCCGATCCCGGGCGCCTCGCTGCCCGCACTGACGCCCGTCGGACGACCGAGCGCGCCGGGCGCGCTCGCGGCGCTCGATCGTGGCGTCGAGGCGGCGGTGACGACGCTGACCGCGATCGACACCTTCCTGATCCTCGGTGCGGTGGTGATATTCATGATGATCGTGCTGGCGGTGCTGCCCGAGCGGACCTATCCGCCGCGCATCGCGCTGGCGGGCGACTGAGGGGGACGAATGGCGGACGACGACAACGACCAGCCGGGCTCGGGCGACGACGCCGAGAAGAAGAAACAGCAGGAGGAGCATGAGCAGCGCGAACAGGAGAAGAAGGACCGCTCCGCGCGCTGGCCTTGGTTCCTGGCGGGCGCAGTGGTGCTGATCTTCGTCATCGTCGTGCTGCTGATCATCTTTCTTCCCCATAGCCGAGTGAAGACCGACGACGCCTATGTCACCGCGCATTACGCGATGGTCGCGCCGCGCGTGTCGGGTCAGATCAACGGTATCCATGTCGACGACAACCAGAACGTCCGCGCCGGGCAATTGCTCGTCACAATCGACGACCGCGACTATCGCGCCTCGCTCGACCAGGCTGAGGCGGCGCTGGCGGCAGATCGCGCGCAGGTCGACCAGGCGAGCGCGCAGGTGTCGCGCCAGCCTTCGATCATCCGCCAGTCGCAGGCGCAGGTCGACGCGGCGCTCGCCAAGCTGGGCCTCTCGCGCGCCGACGCGGTGCGCTACTCCAACCTCGCCGCGACGGGCGCCGGCACCTTCCAGCAGCACCAGCAGGCCGACACCACCGAGCGGCAGGACCGCGCCTCGCTCGAGTCCGCCGAGGCCGATCTCGACGCCGCGCGCCATCAGCTCGACGCGCTCAAGGCCAACCGCACCACCGCGCTCGCCAAGGTGCAGGCCGACCAGGCGCAGATCGAGCAGGCGCGGCTGAACCTCAGCTACACGCGCATCTACGCCCCGATCGACGGACAGGTCGACCAGCGCAGCGTGCAGGTCGGCAACTTCGTCTCGCCCGGCGGCGCGCTGATGATCGTCGTTCCGCTGCACCAGGCCTATATCGAGGCGAACTACCGCGAGCTGGCGCTGCGCCACATGCGGCCGGGCCAGCACGTTCGCATCCACCTCGATGCCTACGACGTCTGGCTCGACGGCTATGTCGAGAGTCTGCCCGCGGCCTCGGGCGGCGCGCTGTCGCCGATCCCGCCCAACAACGCGACGGGCAACTTCACCAAGATCGTCCAGCGGCTGCCGGTCAAGATCGTGCCCTATCCCAACCAGCCGCTCGCGCGCCTGCTGCGGATCGGGATGTCGGTCGAGACGATCGTCGACACGCATCTCGACACGGTGGCGCCCGCGCATCCGCACGCCGCCCCCGGCCAAGTGGTCGCGCCACAGTGAGACGGCTCGCGCCGGCCGTCGCGGTGCTGCTCGCGGGCTGCACCGTCGGCCCGAACTTCGAGACCCCCAAGGTGGACTCGCCCGCAGCCTACGGTGCCGAACCCACCGACGTGCCCGGCCGCACCTATGGCGGGGAAATCGACACGCGCTGGTGGACGAGTTTCCGCGATCCCGAGCTGAGTTCGCTGGTCGACCGGCTGGCCAAGCAGAACCTCGACCTGCAGACCGCCGCCGAGCGAATCCAGCAGGCCCGCGCGCAGCGCGACGTCGCCGCCTCGCAGGGGCTGCCGCATATCGACGCGACGCCGAAATACACGCGCGAGCGCGAGAGCCCCAACGGCATCACCGGTCTCGTCGAGCCGGTGCCGGGCGCGCCGCTCGAGTTCAACTTGTTCCAGCCGATGCTCTCGGCGGGCTGGGAACTCGACCTGTTCGGCCGCGTCCGCCGCGCGGTCGAAGCGGCCAACGCGCAGACCCAGTCCGCGATCGAGGCGCGGCGCGGGATCGCGCTCTCGGCCATCGCCGAACTCGCGCAGGATTATATGCAGCTGCGCCAGCTGCAGCGCGAGGAGTCGTTCGTCCGCGACGACCTGGCGCTTTCCAACAAACGCGTCGCGCTGGTCCGCAACCGCTTCGCCAACGGCGTCGCCACCACGCTCGACATCGCGCAGGCCGAAGCGCAGGCCTCGACGATCGCGCAGAACCTGCCGACGCTGCGGTCGCAGGAGGCGCAGATGATTAACGCGATCGGGCTGTTGCTCGCCGAGCCGCCGCGCTCGCTTGCCGACGAACTCGCCAAGCCCGCGCCCCAACCCCCGATCCCGCCGCAGGTGCCGATCGGTCTTCCCGGAGAGCTGATGCGCCGCCGCCCCGACATCCGCCAGGCCGAGGCCGACCTCCACGCCGCGACCGCGCAGACCGGCGTCGCGGTCGCATCCTTCTATCCCGACATCTCGTTGTCGGGCAGCTTCGGCTTCGAGAGCCTCAAGACAAGTACGCTGTTCGACTGGGCCTCGCGCGCGTTCATGGGCGGCGCCTCGGTCGACCTGCCGATCTTCGAGGGCGGGCGGCTCAAGGGCACGCTCCGCTTGCGCAAGTCGCAGCAGCGCGAGGCGGTGATCGTCTACCGCAAGACGGTGCTGCAGGCGTGGCACGACGTCGACAACGCGCTCACCACTTATGCCGAGGCGCAGCACGCGCAGGCGGACACACAGGCGACGGTGCAGGCCGACGCCCGCGCTCTCAGGGCGGCGGAGCAGCAGTATCGCGAAGGAGTCGCGACCTTCATCGACGTGATCGCCGCGCAGTCCGCGCTGCTCCAGGCGCAAGACGCGCTGGCGCGCGGCAACGCGCTGGTCGAGATCGATCTCGTTGCACTTTACAAAGCGCTGGGCGGAGGGTGGGAGGACCCGTCGTGAGAGAGGCACGATATGCGGATGGGCCTCCCGCAATATCTTTTCGTTGCCCTCGAATTTAGAATACATTCCCGGTTTTGCCGGCGCATTGCTGCAACTGACTAGAATAGTATCGGTGAAAACGGCGGTAGCTTGTTCGATCTCAGGTCGTTGGCTGCCGCCTTAACGGACGGTGGTTTATTGCCGTCGTCTGGCCGAATCCTGCCTGTCGGTAATTGGCCATCTTACGTCGCACTCCGATGGCCGGTCGGGGACGCACTGGACGTCCGCCACTGGCGAGACCCGCCGTTCGACGGGTCACCGGGTAAGGGCAGGAAAGTCCCAATGTAGGTCGATCTCGCATCGTGGGGCGACACAGACCGGCCGGTCGGCCGCCGACCAATATAGGTCATCTGCCGATATGCGACCGAACGACGGCTCTGGAAGAAAGCGGGCGTTCGTCTGCGATGGAGCAGACGGAGCGGGAGTTGCCATATTGCTCCGGCGGCTCGCCGCGTCGCAGGACGCCAGGTGATCCGATACAATGCCAAGGCATCAACGACGCCGTCACCAATTTCACAGCCATAGTACCGAGCACCAACCGCGGAAGCGAGAAAGCGTCCGAGCAGGCCTCAGCCTCGCTCGAACGCTTTGCGCAATCAGAACGGATAGTAGCGGAAGCTGACGAACCCCATGCTGTTGTTGGCCTGGGGCGAAAGGCCGTTCACGTCTTGGAAGAGCTGACGCTGCGTGTAGCTGTACTGGATGCCGATCTGTGCGCGGCCGAACGAGCCCTGATAGAATTTATCCCAGAATCCGCCGGTGAGCTGCCGGATACGGCGCACGTTGCCGGCGCAGGTGGCGCCGCCCTCTTCCATGCAGTTCGTATTGAGCAGTGTCGCCACACCGTAGCCCGCGCTGCCGGCGTCGTACAGCTGACGATGTTCCACCTCTTCGCCGGCAAAGCCATAGACGTCGAGCGCCTTGGTGGCATGCAGCGTTCCGCCCGCGAGCATCATATACTCCTTGATCGGGTGGATGTTGCCTTCCTTGTCGAAGGTCGTGTCGGCCAGGCCCGCCGAGCCGTAGCGTCCGATTCCGCGACCGCCGGTGTAGGAGAATTGTGCGTCGAAGATCTTCGGCACGACCTCGAGGTTCACGCTGCCCCCATAGCCCGTTCCATGCGCGTCGTGGTTGCTGCCTTCCACCACCGTCGTGCCGTCGAAACGCTCGGAGAACGTCCGGTAGATCGCGAAACCCTCGACATGCAGCTTATGGCCGCCGACCACGGTCTCCAACGCCGCCTTACCGATGAAGTCGGGGACATGGCTGAGCGACAAGCTCGACCCGACGCCGTTGTAAAATTGCTGGAAGGAGCCTGACGGATTGACTTGGTTGCCGCCGGCAGCGGTCGAGCCGTTCCCGAGGATGGCAGAAGTGATGCCCGCCGGCACGCCGGTGCCGCCAAAGGTCGTCTGCGGATTCTCGGCTGCGACACCAAGCCAGAGCTGGTGATCCAGGAAATCGGCGGTGACCCGTACACCCGGCTGACGGGCCCAGGCGAAGCCCGGGATGTACTGCGCGTCGATCTGCGGCGGGGTGACTTCCGAACGCGGGCTCATGCCCTTGCTCTGGAGCGTGAGGAGCGACCAGTTTTGGCCGGCGAGAATATGGATTCCATACCCCCGCTCGTTCCAGTCGATCGTGCTGTACAGATTGCGAATACGCGGCACGTAGCTGTTCGACTGGTTGGAGTTCGACGTCTGCGCGCCGCCCTGGAAGTCGAACTCGCCGTACATCGAAAGCTGGGTGTGGGCATTGGGGTCGCCCTGCGCGAGCAGCGAAATCCGGCTCTGGCGGGCCGAGAAGCGGCCCTCCGAGTCATGGGCCGCGTGGCTCTGGCTGGGGAACGGGACGTTGAAGCTGGAGGCGATGTCGTCGCCCTGGAACTTGCTGCGATAGATGCCGGCCGCCTCGAGAAAGCCGCCGGGCGTTATCGTGATGCCCTTGAAGTAGAATTTGTCGTTGTGGTGCTCCTTCTCGATCGCGCCGGCGATCTCGGTATTCACCTGTTCCTTGCTGATGGCCGGCGTGGCGGCGAGCTGGGTCTGTACGTTCTGCACCTGGCTTTGCGTCGACTGGAGCGCGCTCTGAGTGGTCTGAAGCTGTGCCGTCGCGGTCTCCTGATTGCCGCGCTGCATGCCGACTTCGCTCTTGAGCGCCTCAACCTCAATGCTCAGCGCCTTCACCTGAGCGACAAGCTGCGCGTTGGCTGAGGTTGCCGAATGGGGTGCGCCATGATGCTGCTTATGACCGGCGGCATCGACTGCCCCCGCAGCGACGGAATTAGCCGCCGCAGCCGCGAGCAGCACGTAACGAATCTTCATAGTAAATCGCCCTTCGGTGAAGTTAACCGACGGGGCAGCTAGTTTGGGCTCGTGACGCTTATGTTACGCCTGAATATCCGTTCGACTCAACGCTATACTGGTGTGGCAATAATACTAAGGTGAAATTAATTTCACTTTCGTTTCGCGCTAATATCCGCCATTGGACATATGGTTTTGCTCATTTTTTGTCGTCTTAGTAAGTTACGGGCAGTCTAGATAGTTATTGCCGCGTCATGGACTCGATGTGTATGGCGCGACGGACATTATACGCCGGCCGGCCA
>Ga0302311_10003121_pt1 | contig 18254 bp, 15 predicted proteins | sample III_Palsa_N1_3_FD_200449 | JGI IMG/M metagenome (GOLD analysis project Ga0302311, IMG submission 200449) | Peat permafrost microbial communities from Stordalen Mire near Abisko, Sweden - III_Palsa_N1_3 | ecosystem: Environmental > Terrestrial > Soil > Palsa > Peat permafrost | place: Sweden... | reverse complement strand
TCGGGCGCGAGACGCCGATGCAGAAGCTGAAGGTCGACACCGTCGGCCTCGGCCTGCTGATCGTCTGGGTCTCGGCCCTGCAGATCATGCTCGACAAGGGCAAGGAGCTCGACTGGTTCAACTCCAGCATCATCATCGGCCTGCTGATCGTGGCGGTGGTCGGCTTCGTCTGTTTCATGATCTGGGAGCTGACCGACAAACAGCCGATCGTGGACCTGAAGGTGTTCCGAAACCGGGGCTTCGCGGTCGCCGCCGCGATCATGCCGCTGGTGTTCGGCGCCTTCTTCGCCTCGGTGGTGCTGGTGCCGCTCTGGCTGCAGACCAACATGGGCTACACGGCCGAGGAGTCGGGGCGTCTGACCGCCTTCAACGGCATACTGGCCGTGGTGATGTCGCCGATCGTCGCCCAGCTCACCCGCAGGTTCGATGCGCGGCTGTTGATCTCGTTCGGCGTGTCCATGCTGGGCGCGGTGATGTTCTGGCGGACTAGCTTCAACTCCGCCATCACCTTCCAGCAGATGGTCTGGCCCAGCCTGGCCCAGGGCTTCGCCATGCCCTTCTTCTTCGTGCCCCTGATGGGCCTGGCGCTGGGATCGGTGAAGCCGGAGGAGACGGCGAGCGCCGCCGGCCTGATCAGCTTCGCGCGGACGGTGGCCGGGGCCTTCGGCACCTCGATCGTCACCACGGCGTGGGAGAACTCCTCCGCCCGGGTGCGCGCCGACATGGTCGGCCAGCTGAACCAGGCGCCGCAGGCGCTGACCGCCATCGGCGCCAACGGCTTCTCGCCTCAGGCCGCGCTCGGCCAGCTCGACGCCCTGGTGCAGAACCAGGCGGTGATGGTGGCCACCAACCACATCTTCCAGACCATCGGCGCGGTGATGTTCGTCGCCGCGGCCACGGTGTGGCTGGCGCCCAAGCCCAAGCGGGCCGCGCCGCCGCCGGGCGCGGGCGGGCACTGAGCAGCGATTGGCGGACGCAAGACCCACGGCTAGACTGGCTCTCCAGAGAAGAGAGCCGTCCGTGACCATCGAGCCCGTATCCTTCGTCGCCTATGACAGCGACTTCGACCGCTTCGCCCGCGACCTCGGGCTGTCGTTCCAGCGCTATGGCTTCGCCGTGGTGTCGGACCATGACCTGTCTCCCGAGCTGATCGCCGGCGCCGCCCGGGCGACCAAGGCCTTCTTCGCCCTACCCGAGGCGGTGAAGCTGAAATACAAGCTGGCCGGCGCGGGGGGACAGCGCGGCTACACCCCGTTCGGCGTCGAGACCGCCAAGGGGGCCGAGCACTTCGATCTCAAGGAATTCTGGCACACCGGCCGCGACCTGCCGGACGGCCACCCGTTCCGCGCCTCCATGCCCGACAATGTCTGGCCGGACGAGGTGGCGGAGTTCCACCACTATGTCGGCGGGCTCTATGACGCCCTCGACCGCCTGGGGAACCGGATCCTGCGCGCCATCGCCCGCCACCTCGGCCTCGGCGACGACTATTTCGAGACCACCGTCCACCTCGGCAACAGCGTGCTGCGCCTGCTGCACTATCCACCCGTGCCGTTCGACGGCCCCAACGTGCGCGCCGGGGCGCACGAGGACATCAACACCATCACCCTGCTGCTCGGCGCCGAGGAGGCGGGACTGCAGCTGAAGGAGAAGACCGGCGACTGGCTGGACGTGAACCCGCCCGAGGGTTCGGTGGTGTGCAACATCGGCGACATGCTGCAGCGGCTGACCAACCACGTGCTGCCCTCGACCACCCACCGGGTGGTCAATCCGGCGCCCGAGCGGCGCGGCGTGGCGCGCTACTCCATGCCGTTCTTCCTGCACTTCGCCCCGGACTTCGAGATCCGCACCCTGCCCTCGACCATCGCCCCGGACCGGCCCGACCGCTACCCGATCCCGATCACCGCGGAAGCCTACCTCAACGAACGCCTGCGCGAGATCAAGCTGGCGTAGGGCATGCTTGCGCTTGATGGCCAGCTCGGACCCGCCTCAAATTTGGACGATGTCGCAGACCAATTTAAGGTCATTGCCGACCGGCACAGGCGGAGCTCCAGGCTCGGCGGGTTGTCGCGCCCGGTTAACCCATGCGGTGGGATAGCCGAACCATGCCGCACCGGCCGCGTCCCAGGCGGCGAACGGCACAAACAGAATCTCATCCGCCCTTAAGCTCAGCCTTTCGGCGGCAAGCGCGTAGGCTTTGGGCGAGGGCTTAAACGCCCGAACCTGATCCGTGCTGAGGCTCGCCTCGAACAGCGGTTCGATCCCATTCCGCCGTACGTTGGATAAGAGCATCGGCTCGGTCAGGTTGGAGAGAAGAGCAAGCCGCAGACCGGCTCGCCTCAAACGGACCAGAGACTGGCTCACGTCTGGCCAGACATCCAAGCTCCAAAAGGACGCGAGAAGTTGATCTCGCGCGGCGGCGGACAGCGTGACGCCGATCGTCGATGACGAATAGTCGAGGGTCTCTGCGACCACTGTGGAAAAGTCGACGTACTGTTGCGCCGTTGTGCGCAGCCATGTGTCAGAGAATATTTTCTGAAACCATGCCGATCCGAGTTCCGGCGAAATCTGCTTCGCTGCTGCCAGGATCGGTTTGGGGTCAAAAATCGGAAAGGCGTCAAAGCACACCGCCCTGATTCGACGCTCGCCCGCGTGCGCCTCGGGGAAGGCTAAGCTGGCGGCCAGTAGCGTCGCGGTTCCTGCTCCGGCTGCGGTGTGCAGCAAATCTCGGCGGTTCAGCATCAACATCCCTCTTTAGGCTGTGGAAAAGTGGCCGCCGTTCATCGGCCGTTCCTCCAGGGAACCCCTTTAGCAGTTGCGAGGCAGCTGGATGCAACGGCGCCGCCCTGCTCGGCAGATCGGGACCTTATCTCCGACGATCGACGTCCGCTTTGCGTCGCGCGCAGTCACAAACATCGCGCCCGAAACTCGCCGTCAAAAACGGAGCGATCCCGCCGCCGAACCAGAGTGCGCCAACCTCCACCGCGCAGCGACCGCGAAGCGGGGAGGTGGAACGATGCACAAGACCCGCGTGACCTCCCGTTCGTCATCGCCTAGAACGCGGCGCATGATCGACTACGCCATCCCCGCCCCCACCCAGCCGTCCCTGCCGATCGAAGGCAGCGCCCAGCGTTTCCCGGTGCACCGGATCTATTGCATCGGCCGCAACTACGGCAAGCACGTCAAGGAGATGGGCGGCGACCCCAAGGACCAGCCGCCGATCTTCTTCGCCAAGCCGGCCGACGCCGTGGTCGCGCCAGGCGGCGCAGTGCCCTATCCGCCCGCGACGAAGAACTTCCACCACGAGATCGAACTCGTGGTGGCGCTGAAGGCCGGCGGGGCCAACGTGCCGGTGGGCAAGGCGCTGGACCTGGTGTTCGGCTACGCCGCCGGCGTCGACCTGACCCGCCGCGACCTGCAGAACGAGGCCAAGGACGCCGGCGCGCCGTGGGACGCCTCCAAGGGGTTCGACGCCTCGGCCCCGACCAGCGCCATCCGCCCGGGCCAGGTCCCGCCGTCGGGCGCAATCACCCTTTCGGTCAACGGCCAGACCAAACAGGACGGCGAACTCGCCGACATGATCTGGAGCGTGGCCGAGATCATCGCCAAGTGCTCGGAGCTGTGGACCCTGCAGCCGGGCGACCTGATCTTCACCGGCACGCCGGACGGGGTCGGGCCGCTGGTAAAGGGCGACACGGTGGTCGGCGTGGTGGCGGGCGCCGGGACGGTGGAGTTCACCATCGCATGAGCCTGAGGCTCTACACGGCCGCCCGCGCCGCGGCGCCTTATCGGGTGCGGATCGCCCTGAACCTCAAGGGCGTCGCCTATGAACCGACGCCGGTGAACCTGGTGACCGGCGAACAGCATGCGCCCGCCTATATCGCGTTGAACCGGCAGGAGCTGGTCCCGACGCTGGAGACCGAGGACGGGGCGCTGTTGACCCAGAGCCTGTCGATCCTGGAATGGCTCGAGGAGACCCATCCCGAACCGGCGCTGCTCCCCAAGGCCCCGGGCGAGCGGGCGGTGGTGCGGTCCATGGCGGAGATCGTCGCCTGCGACATCCACCCGGTGAACAATCTGCGCATCCTGCAGGCGCTGGAGGCGCACGAGATCGACCTCGACACGCGCAACGCCTGGGCCCGGCGCTGGATCAACGACGGCTTCACCGCCCTGGAGCCGATGGTGGCGCGCCATGGCCGGGGCTGGGCGTTCGGCGATCGGCCGACCCTGGCCGACTGCTGCCTGGTCCCGCAGGTGGTGAATTCGCAGCGGTTCGGCGTCGACCTGGCGCCTTATCCACAGATCGCCGCCCTGTGGGAGCGGTCGAAAAGCCATCCGGCGTTCCACGCCGCCGCCCCTGAACAGCAGCCGGACTTCAAGCCGTGAGTCCCCATCCATGAGTCCCAGCCCCTCGATCCAGGAACTCTTGACCAGCAATCGCGCCTGGGCGCGGTCGAAGACCGACGCCGATGCGGGGTTCTTCAACCGACTGGTGGCGCAGCAGGCGCCGGACTTCTTCTGGATCGGCTGTTCGGACAGCCGGGTGCCGGCCAACGAGATCGTCGGCCTGGATCCCGGCGAGATGTTCGTCCACCGCAACGTCGCCAACCTGACGCCGCCGCAGGACGCCAACTTCCTCTCCACCCTGCAGTACGCGGTGCAGGTGCTGCGGGTGAAGCACATCCTGGTGGTCGGCCACTACGGCTGCGGCGGGGTGAAGGCGGCCATGGAGCGGCCGAACCACGGCCTGATCGACCACTGGCTGGCCCCGATCCGGGAACTGCACGCCGAGCACCGGCACGAGTTAGAAAACCTCGACGCGGTCGGCGCTCATGATCGGCTGTGCGAGCTGAACGTGATCCGCGGCGTCCGCAACGTCGCGGCCAACCCCTTCGTCATCAACGCCTGGGGCGAGGGCCAGTCGCTCGAAATCCACGGCTGGTGCTATTCCCTGGCCAGCGGCCTGGTGAACGACCTCGGCGTCTCGGTCTCGGGGCCCCAAGAGCTGGACCCGCTGTTCGACGAGGGGTGAGCGGGCGCCGGCCCATCCTCAGAGCTTTGCGGGCTTCTCCAGTTCGTAGACGGCTTCGCCCAGGGCCTCCATCCTCGCCGCCAGGTGGGCCCGGGCGTCGTAGAGCGCCTGGTTGTAGTAGTGGGGACCCAACCGCTCGGAGATGAAATCGAGCAGCAGCATTGCGTCCATGCCGCCGATCTCCACGTCGCATTCGTCCTTGAGATAGCGGGCCAGGGCGCGGGCGAGAGCGTCGCGCGCCGGCTTCTCGAGTTCGATCTTCATGCCCGCCGTCCTTCGCTTCAGGCTGCGATCCCCCCCGGCTGGATGCCTTTGCCGAGGGTGAAGCTCGACCCGACGCTGCTCACCGGCGCCGTCTGCCGGGTCAGGCCCAGCGCCGCGCGCAGCCGCCAAGTCGCCTCGATGCCGGTGCAGTGACCCGCCAGCAGATATTTCACCCCCAGGCGGCGCAGTTGCGCGCCGGTCCAGTCGACGACCTCGTCGGTCTTGGCGAACAGGTGCAGGCCGCCGATCACCGCGAAGACAGGGGCGGGGCCGGCGATGGTCTGGGCGTATTCCGAGATGTTGACGATGCCGGCGTGGCCGCAGCCGGTCAGCACCACCAGCCCCTCGGGCGTCGAGAACACCAAGGCCGCGTCCTCGGGCACATTGTCGGTCACGTCGCCGGCGGCCGTGTGCAGCGTCTGGCCCTCGGTGCTCCAGTTGGTCTCGGGATATTTCCTCGGGACCGGGCCGGTGAACCAGACCCCCGGCGCGAGTTCGGCCGCGCTCTCATGCAGGATGAACCGGCCGCCGAGCCGCTCGTATTCGGCGCGCAGCGGGGTCAGGCCGTTGTCGTCCGAGCCGTCGGCCTTCAGGCGCGGCATGAAGATGTTGGCCGATACGTGCACCCGGCCCATGGCGCGGGGGTTGGTCTTCATCAGGTCGCGGCGCAGGGTAACCAAGCCCCCGGTGTGGTCGTCATGATTGTGCGAGATCACCACATCCTCGACCGTCGACAGGTCGATGTGCAGGGCCTTGGCATTTTTCAGCACCACGTCCGGGTTGGCGCCCGTGTCGAACAGGATCTTGCGCCCATCGACCTCGACCAGGGCCGAATAGCCCCATTCGCCGAAACCCCGGTCGGCGAGCATGGTCGACAGCACCGTGACCTTCAGCGCCTTCACCTGGCCGGCGATCGCGGCGCAGGGAGCGAGGACCGCCAGGCAAAAGGCCAGGGCCAGGATCTTCTTCAGCATGCTCGTCGTCCCCCTTGCGCACCCTGCCGGGCCGGACACTGCCTACGGGCGCGGGGAACGGTCAAGCTGGCCCCGAAGGGTGGTAGCCCCGAAGGGTGACAGGGCGTCAGGCGACCTTCGCGCCGTGGCGCAGGACCATGCCGGCGCGCGCGCCCGTGGAGCGGTCGTCGCGCACATTGACCCGCCCGTTGACCAGGGTCGCCTTATAGCCCCGCGCCCGCTGGGTGAAGTGCGGCGCGCCGCCGGGGAAGTCGTGCACGATCTCGGGCTGCAACTGGGTGACCCGGTCGAAGTCGAACACATTGATGTCGGCGCGCTGGCCGACCTTCAGCGTCCCGCGGTCGGTCAGGCCGAGGACCCGGGCGCTGTCGGCGGTCATGTGCTTGACCCCCTGCGGCAGGCTGTAGACCGCCCGCTCCTTGATCCAGTATTTGAGCACGAAGGTGGCCCAGTCGGCGTCGATGATCTGCGACACGTGGGCGCCCGCGTCGCCAAGGCTCGGCAGCACATGGTTCGAATGGCGGAACAGGTCGCCGAGCTCGTCCATGTCCTGGCAGAACAGGCGATAGTTGAACAAGGCCCGCCCCTCGGTCTCCCGCGACAGGCGCAGGAACATCTCGGCGAAGCTCTCGCCGCGGGCCTCGATGGTGTGCTGCACGCTCTGGTCGCGCGGCGCGGTCAGGCTGGGGATCTCGCCGTCGCCCAGATAGTAGGTGTGCTCCAGAGGCAGGCGGGTCTTGCCTTCCGCCACCAGTCGCGCGGCCAGATCGGGATCGCCGATCGCCTTCAACCGGCCTCTCAAATCCAGCGCGCGCACCGTCTCCCACGCCTCGCCGCGGAAGGGCAGGCTGCACTGCAGACCGAACATATAGCCCGTGCCCTTCACCTGGCAGAGGGCGGTCAGATCGCGGTCCTCGACCAGCCTGTCGAGGCTCTCCGCCGAGGCGCGGCCAGCGCCCTTGTCCAGGCCGACGGCGTAGGAGAACAGCACCCGCGCGCCGGCTTCGTCGGCCAGAGCCTTCAGCACCTCGCCGTTGGCCCCGACCGCCTGCATCACCCCGCCGCGCGCGGCCACGGCCTTGCCGATCTCGACCAGTTCGGAGGGCTCGGCGAAGGTGCCGGGGATGGAGCGCCCGTCCGGCGCCTTGTGCGGCGCGAACCGGTTGGTGGAGAAGCCGACCGCGCCGGCGTCCAGCGCCTCGCCGACGATCCGGGCCATCTCGGCCACCTCGTCCGCGCTCGCCGTTTCGGCGAAGGAACGGTCGCCCATCACATAGTAGCGGACGGCGCTGTGGCCGATCAGGCCGGCGATGTTCAGGCCGGGGTTCAGGCCTTCGATGGCCAACAGATAGTCGCCGTAGCTCTCCCAACTCCATGGCAGGCCGCCCATGATCGCCTGGCGCGGGATGTCCTCTACCGACTCCATCATGCCGGCCAGGAACTCGCGATCCTCCGGCTTGCAGGGGGCGAAGGTGACGCCGCAATTGCCCATCAGGGCGGTGGTCACGCCGTGCCAGCTGATCGGGGTCAGGTCGGGATCCCAGCCGATCTGGGCGTCGAGGTGGGTGTGCAGGTCGATGAAGCCCGGCGACACGGTCAGGCCGTCGGCGTCGATCTCCTCGGCCGCCGTCGCAGTGATCTTGCCGATCTCGGCGATCCGCCCGTCCTTGACGCCGATATCGCCGCGGAAGGACGCGGCGCCCGTGCCGTCGACGATATCGCCGCCGCGAATGATGATGTCCAAGCTCATGGCTTCCTCGCCCTGGCCTTTGCGGCCTTGCGCCCAGTTAGGCGCCGCCGTGCGCAACACTCAAGGCTGCCGGTAGGGAAGGGGTAAGATCGACTGCGTCCCACCAGCCCTAGCCGAACGACCACCCGCCCCACACGTTAGGCAGGCGGCCAACGGAGCTCTTTCGCCATGAACGTCCAGACCACGGCCGCAACGACAACCGGCCAGCGCCCGCACTTCCAGACCGTCGATCCCGCCACCGGCGCCGACGGCAAGGGCTATGACGGCCACACCGTCGAGGAGGCGCTGGCCATCGCCCGCGCGGTCAGGGCGGCCCAGGCCGGCTGGCGGCGCACGCCCTATGCCGAGCGCGCCCGGCTGATGCGCGAGGCCGCCGCTGTGCTGCGCCGCCGCAAGGACGGCTTCGCCGAGCTGATGTGCGCCGAGATGGGCAAGACCCTGGCCGACGGCCGGTCCGAGGTCGAGAAGTGCGCCTTCAACTGCGACTACTTCGCCGAGCACGCCGAGGGCCTCCTGGCTGACCAGCCGGTCGACATGGGCGGGCCCAAGGCCTTCATCACCTATAACCCGCTGGGCGTGGTGCTGGCGGTGATGCCGTGGAACTTCCCGTTCTGGCAGGTCTTCCGTTTCGCCGCGCCGGGGCTGTTGGCCGGGAACGGCGCGGTGCTGAAGCACGCGTCGAACGTGCCGGGCTCGGCCCTGGCCATCGAGCAGGTGTTCGTCGAGGCCGGCTTTCCGAAAGACCTGTTCCGCACCGTGCTGGTCCCCTCGGCCAGCGTGAACGCCCTGATCGAGGACGACGCCATCGCCGCGATCACCCTGACGGGCAGCGTCGAGGCCGGCCGCAAGGTGGCCGAGGCCGCCGGCCGGAACCTGAAGAAGACCGTGCTGGAGCTCGGCGGCTCGGACGCCTACCTGGTGCTCGAGGACGCCGATGTGGCGCAGGCGGCCAAGGTCGCGGCCGCCGCGCGGATGGTCAACGCCGGCCAGAGCTGCATCGCCGGCAAGCGGTTCATCGCCGTCGCCAGCATCCGCAAGCGGTTCGAGCAGGCGCTGGTCGAGGCCATGAAGGCCTACGTCATGGGCGATCCCCGTGCGGACGGGATCAAGCTCGGCCCGCTGCAGGCGGTGAAGGCGCGCGACGAGATCCACAAGCAGGTGCAGGACAGCGTGGCCAAGGGCGCCAAGCTGTTGCTGGGCGGTGAAATCCCTGATCGGGCCGGCGCCTGGTATCCGGCCACCGTGTTGACGAATGTGGTCCCGGGCCAGCCGGCCTACGACGACGAGGTGTTCGGGCCGGTCGCGGCGGTGATCGAAGCCCGGGACGAGGCGGAAGCCATCGCCATCGCCAACGCGTCCGAGTTCGGCCTTGGCTCAGGCGTCTTGACTTCGGATCTGGCGCGCGGTGAACGGATCGCCGCCCAGGAGCTCGACGCCGGCATGGCCTTCGTCAACAAGCCCGTCGGCTCCGACCCGCGCCTGCCTTTCGGGGGGGTGAAGCACTCGGGCTACGGCCGCGAGGTCTCCGCCTTCGGCCTCCGCGAGTTCGTCAACATCAAGAGCGTGGTGGTGGGGGGTTGAAGGCAAGGCTGACCGCAGAGATCGCGGAGATTGGCGCGGAGCGCGCAAAGCAGGTCAGACTGCGATCGGCGACAGCGTTCAGCCGGATCAACGAAAGCGGCATTCGCCGCTTAGCCGCTGGCCTCTGCGACCTCCGCGCCAATCACCGCGATCTCTGCGGTAAGAACTCTAAACCGGCAGCCCGGCCCGCCGCACCGCCGTGCGGATCGCCACGCTGGAGGTAATCCGCGCCACCCGCGGCAGCTGGGTCAGGCGGGTGGAGTGCAGGGCCTCGAAGGCGGCGACGTCGGCCACCACCACCCGCATCATATAGTCCGCCTCGCCGGTCATCAGATAGCACTCCATCACCGCCTCCACCGCCGCGGCGGCGGCCTCGAACTCGGCCAGGGCGGTCTCGGCCTGCGAGGTCAGGGTAATGGTCAGGAAGACGGTGAGGCCGAGGCCGACCGCCTTGGGGTCGACCAGCGCGGTGTAGCCGGTCAGCACACCCTGCCGCTCCAGCTCGCGCAGGCGCCGCGAACAAGCGGATTCCGACAGGTTGACCTGCTCGGCGATGACCGCGTTCGGCGCCCGGCCGTTCAGCTGCAACGCGCGGAGGATAGCGCGGTCCGTAGCGTCCAATACGATGATCCTTGCGTGAAATTAGCAATATGCCGCACATTCTTGCACTCGCGCTCAACGCAGGCAATCGCTTCGGCAGGACGTTGCGGCGTGAAACTGATAGGATGGCGACAACCCAAATACTGGAGGAATGAGCCATGCGCGTCGGTGTGCCCAAGGAGATCAAGCCGGACGAATACCGCGTCGGTCTCACCCCCAATGCGGTGCGCGAATACGCGGCCCACGGGCACGAGGTGCTGGTGCAGACCGGCGCCGGCGAAGGCGCGGGCTATGCCGACGACGACTATGTGAAGGCCGGCGCGACCATCGTCGCCGACGCCGATGCGGTGTTCGCGCGCGCCGAGATGATCGTGAAGGTGAAGGAGCCGCAGCAGGTCGAGTGGGAGAAACTCCGCCCCGAGCACATCCTGTTCACCTACCTGCACCTGGCGCCCGATCCCATCCAGACCGAGGGTCTGCTGAAGTCAGGCTGCGCCGCCATCGCCTATGAGACGGTGACCGACGCCCGCGGCGGCCTGCCGCTGCTGGCGCCGATGAGCGAGGTGGCCGGCCGGATCGCCGTGTTCTCCGCCGCCGAGACCCTGCTGAAGCACAACGGCGGCATGGGCCTCCTGCTGTGCGGCGTGCCGGGCGTGCCGCCGGCACGGGTGGTGGTGCTGGGCGGCGGCGTGGTCGGCATCAACGCCGCCCGCATGGCCATGGGCCTGAACGCCGAGGTGGTGGTGTTGGAGCGCTCCATCCCACGCATGCGCGAAATCGACGACATCTTCATGGGCCGGGTGATCACCCGCTATTCCTCCGTCGCCGCGGTCGAGGAGGAGGTCCTGAAGGCCGACGTGGTGATCGGCGCGGTGCTGACCGCCGGCGCCGCGGCGCCCAAGCTGATCCGGCGCGAGCAGCTGCACCGGATGAAGCGCGGCAGCGTGCTGGTGGACGTGTCGATCGACCAGGGTGGCTGTTTCGAGACCTCGCACCCGACTACCCATGCCGACCCGACCTATACGGTCGACGGGGTGGTGCACTATTGCGTCGCCAACATGCCGGGCGCCGCGCCGCGCACCTCGTCCGAAGCGCTCGGCCACGCCACCCTGCCGTTCGGCCTGGCCCTCGCCGACCACGGCCTGGACGCCCTGAAGCGCGATCCCCACCTGGCCAAGGGCCTCAACGTGCTGAACGGCCAGCTGACCCATCCCGCGGTCGCCCACGCCCTGGGCAAGCCCTCGATCGATCCCTACGGCGTGTGGGGGTAGTCGCGGCCGCCCGCCTATGTGAACAGGGTTTCACTTGCGCCGGACGCGCGCGCGGGTAAGCCTGCGCGCGTTATCCTGCGGGGGCGGGATCAGGTCATACGGGGCGTCCATGCTGCAGATCGACGAGCTCACCCACGTCTATCCCAACGGCGTGAAGGCGCTCGACAACGTCAGCCTGTCGATCCCGTTCGGCATGTACGGCCTGCTCGGCCCCAACGGCGCCGGCAAGTCGACGCTGATGCGCTCGATCGCCACCCTGCAGACCCCGACCTCGGGGATCATCCGCTTCGACGACATCGACGTGATCAAGAACCCCGAGGCCCTGCGCCGGGTGCTGGGGTATCTGCCGCAGGACTTCGGTGTCTATCCGCGCGTGTCGGCCTACGACATGCTGAACCATATGGCGGTGCTGAAGGGCCTGTCGAACGCCAAGGAACGCAAGGCCGAAGTCGAGCGCCTGCTGGAGCAGACCAACCTCTATGGCGTGCGGGGCAAGGCCCTGGCCGGCTTCTCGGGCGGCATGCGTCAGCGCTTCGGCATCGCCCAGGCCCTGCTTGGCGGCCCGCGCCTGATCATCGTCGACGAACCCACCGCCGGCCTCGATCCCGAGGAGCGCAACCGCTTCCTGAACCTGCTGGCCGAGATCGGCGAGCACGTGGTGATCATCCTGTCGACCCACATCGTCGAGGACGTGGCCGACCTCTGCCCGCAGATGGCGATCATCGCCCTCGGCCGGATCGTCAAGACCGGCGCCCCGGCCGAGCTGATGCGCCAGCTCGAAGGCTGCGTCTGGACCAAGACGGTGGACAAGGCCGAGCTGCCGGCCCTGCGCGAGAGATACCAGGTGATCTCGACCCGGCTGTTCGCCGGCAAGACGGTGATCCACGTGCTGTCGGAGACAGACCCCGGCGACGGCTTCGCCCTGCACCGCGGCGGGCTGGAGGACGTCTACTTCACCGCCCTGCACTCTGCCCGCGCCGCAGCCTGAGGGACGCAGCGCCATGTTCCTGAAGATCGCGGCGTTCGAGTTCCGCTACCAGATCAAGAACCCGGTGTTCTGGGTGGCGTCGGTGGCGATCATGCTGCTGTGCTTCGGCGCGGTGGCCTCGTCGAACGTGCAGATCGGCTCGGGCGCCAACATCCACAAGAACGCCCCGTTCGCCGTCGCCCAGGCGACGATCATCTTCGCCGCCATCTACATGTTCGTGACCACCGCCTTCGTGGCCAATGTGATCACGCGCGACGACGAGACCGGCTTCGGCTCCATCCTGCGCGCGACGCGGATACGGAAGTTCGACTATCTCTACGGTCGCTTCACCGGAGCCTACCTGGTGGCCGCGCTGTCGTTCCTGGCCGTGCCGTTCGGTCTCTGGTTCGGCTCGGTCATGCCCTGGGTCGACAAGGAGACGCTGGGGCCCCTCGCGTCCGCCCACTACCTCGACAGCTATCTGGTGTTCGGCCTGCCGGACCTGTTCATCTCCTCGGCCCTGTTCTTCACCCTGGCCACCGTCACCCGCTCGATGATGTGGAGCTACGTGGGGGTGGTGGGCTTCTTCATCGCCCGCACGGTCATGGGCATTGTGCTGCGCAAGCCCGGGCTCGAGGCCCTGGCCGCGCTTTGGGACCCGTTCGGCGGCGGCGCCTTCGGCGAAGCGAGCCGCTATTGGACCTCCTCGGAGGCCAACACCCTGTTTCCGCCCTTCACCGGCCTGTTGGCGGCGAACCGTGCGATCTGGATCGGGGTCTCGCTGGTGGTGCTCGGCCTGGCCTACGGCCTGTTCCGCTTTCAATCCGGGGCGTTGTCGGGCAAGGCCAGGCGCGCGGCGCGCCGGGCCGCCCGCGCGGCCGAGGTCGAGGCGGCTCCGCCCGGCCCGATCTCCGACCTGCATGGAACGCCCAGCTTCGGCGCCGCGACGGCCTGGGGCCAGTTCGTGGTCCGCACCCGGCTCGACATGGGCCAGGTGTTCGGCAGCCCGGCGTTTTTCGTCCTGCTGGCGCTCGGCGCCCTGCTGTCGATCGCCGACCTGTGGTTCTCGACCGAGATCAGCGCCTACGGCGGCCAGATCTATCCGGTGACCCGGGTGATGATCGAGGCCCTGGGCGGCAGCTTTTCGGTCATCGCCCTGATTGTCGCCGTCTACTACGCGGGCGAGCTGGTCTGGCGCGAGCAGGAGAAGAAGACCCACGAGATCATCGATGCGACACCGACGCCCGACTGGGCGTTCGTGGTCCCCAAGGTGGCGGCCATCGGCCTGGTGCTGATCTCCACCCTTCTGATCTCGGTCGGGGTCGGCATCATCATGCAGCTGATCAAGGGGTTCGGGCACATCGACCTGCCCAAGTACCTCTGGTGGTACGTCATTCCCCAATCGGTGGACTATCTGCTGCTGACGGCGCTGGCGGTGTTCGTCCAGTCCATCGTGCCCCACAAATTCTGGGGCTGGGGCTTCATGGTGCTGTTCCAGATCGCCCTGATCGTCATGGGCAACTTCGGCCTGGAGCATAACCTCTACGTCTACAGCGGCTCGCCGAGCGTGCCGCTGACCGACCTGCACTCCACCGGGATCGCCGGCGAAGCGGCCTGGTGGTTCCGGCTCTACTGGAGCGCCTTCGCCCTGATCCTGCTGGTGCTGGCCTACGGCCTGTGGCGGCGCGGGACCGAGGTGCGGCTGCGTCCGCGACTGGCCCGCCTGCCGGCGCGGATGGCGGCGGGCGCCGGCCTTTTCCTGATCGGGGCCCTGGTGGTCGCGGTGGGGACGGGCGGCTTCATCTTCTACAACACCAATGTACTCAACAAATACGAGAGCCGCCTGGACCGCGAGAAGCGGACGGCGGACTATGAGAAGACCCTGCTGCACTACGAGACGCTGCCACAGCCCAAGATCACCGACGTGATCCTGAACGTCGACCTGCGTCCGAAGTCGCTCGAGGCGGTTACCAACGGCGTCTATGTGATGGAGAACCGTACCGACGCGCCGATCCGCGAACTGCACGTCCGTTTCGATCCCGACGCCAAGGTCGAAAGCCTGTCGGTGGAGGGCGCGCGGCCGACCAAGACCTATGAGCGGTTCAACTACCGCATCCTGACCTTCGACACGCCGATGCAGCCCGGCGAAAAGCGCCGGCTGGCGTTCAAGACCTGGATCGGCCAGCACGGCTTCAAGAACTCGGACGAGATCCAGCGCATCGCCTCGAACGGCTCCTTCATCAACAACGAGGAGGTGTCCCCGCAGCTCGGCATGGACCGCACCGGCCTGCTGCAGGACCGGGCCAAGCGGCGCAAGTATGGCCTGCCGCCCGAGATGCGGATGGCCAAGCTCGACGACGTGGGCGCGCGCCAGTTCAACCTGCTGTCCAAGAGCGCCGACTGGGTCAACGCCGACATCACCATCGCCACCGACGCCGACCAGACGCCGATCGCCCCAGGCTACACCGTCTCAGACACCACGGCCGGGGGCCGCCACGTGGTACGCTTCAAGACCGATGCGCCGATCCTGCCGTTCTTCGACATGCAGTCAGGCCGCTACTCGGTGAAGGCCGAAACCTACAAGGGGATCAATCTCGCGGTCTATTACGACCCGCAGCATCCGTGGAACGTCGATCGGATGATCGCGGCGCTGAAGCTCGGGCTCGACTACGACCAGGCCCAGTTCTCGCCCTACCAGTTCCACCAGGTGCGGATCCTGGAGTTCCCGGCTCCGATCGGGAACTTCGCCCAGTCCTTCGCCAACACCCTGGCCTGGTCCGAAGGGCTCGGCTTCACCCTGGACGTGCGCGACAAGTCCAAGATCGACCTGGTCACCTACATCGCCGCCCACGAGCTCGGCCACCAGTGGTGGGCGCACCAGGTGATCGGCGCCAACCTGCAGGGCGTGACCATGCTGGACGAGACCTTCGCCCAATACTCGGCGATCATGGCCATGGAGCGCCTCTATGGCCGCGACCAGATCCGCCGGTTCCTGAAGTTCGAGCAGGACCGCTATCTGAAGGCGCGCGGCGGCGATCCCCTGCCTGAGCAGCCGCTCTTCAAGGTCGAGAACCAGCAGTACATCCACTACAACAAGGGCTCGGTGGTGATGTACCGGCTGAAGGATCAGCTGGGCGAAGACGTCGTCAACCGGGCGCTGCGCCGCCTGCTGCACGACTATGCGTTCAAGCCGGCGCCCTATCCGACCACGCTCGATTTCCTGAAGGACCTGCGCGAGGAGGCTGGTCCCGACCCGGCGAAACAGCAGATCATCACCGACCTGTTCGAGAAGATCACCCTCTACGACCTGAAGGCGGTGTCGGCGTCGGTGAAGCCGCTGCCCGGCGGCAAGTTCGACGTGGCCGTGACGGTAAAGGCGGGCACGACGCCGAACTCCACTGGCAAGGAATACGACGACGGCCAGGGTAAGGTGATCGAGCGACCGCCGCTGGACGAGGTGGTCGAGATCGGCCTGTTCGACCGGGAGCCCGGCAAGGCGGACTTCGGCGCCAAGGACGTGATCCTGATGCAGCGCCTGCGCCTGCACTCCGGCGTCCAGACCCTGCATTTCACGGTCGATCGCAAGCCGTCGTTCGCGGGCGTCGACCCCTACAACACCCTGATCGATCGGAACCCGGACGATAACGTGGTGGCGGTGGGGAAGTAGGGCAGGCGTACTTCCCCCACCCGGATTGCCCCTCAGCCCTCCTCGTCCTCCCCCTCGACCACCGCCGGCGGATCGACCACGATCACGCCCTCAGCGAGGCGCACCTCGGGCACGGCGGCGCGGGTGAAGGGCAGGTAGTAGCTGGCGCCCTGCGGCGGCGCGATCTCGAGCAGGTCGCCGGCGCCGAAGTTGTGCACCGCGCGGACCGCGCCGAGCGCGACGCCGTCCACACGGCGGACATCGAGGCCGATCAGGTCGGCCAGGTAGAACTCGTCCTCGTCCTCCGGCGCGGCGAAGGCCTCGCGCGGGGCGTAGAGCTCGAGGCCGCGCAGGGCGTCGGCGGCCTCCTTGCTCGTGATCTCGGGCGCGCGGGTGACCAGGGCGCCCTTGTGCAGGCGTCCGCCCTGGAGCGTCAGCGCGGGCGCGCCGTCCTTGGTCAGCATTGTCCGATAGCGGACCAGGGCGAGCGGATCGTCGCCGAACGGCGTGATCCGGACCTCGCCCCGGACGCCGAACGCCCCCGCGACCCGCCCGATCAGGATGAGACGCGGGGCGTCCAGGATCAGCCCTCGGTCTTGGCGTCTTCGGCTGGGGCGTCTTCGGCTGGGGCGTCTTCGGCCACAGCTTCAGCAGCGGGAGCTTCTTCGGCGGGCGCTGCTTCAGGCTCGGCGGCGGCTTCCAACGGAGCAGCCTCGGCTTCAGCCGGAGCGGCTTCTGCTTCAACCGGAGCAGGCTCGGCTTCGACCTCGGCGGGAGCCTCTTCCACGACCGGCGGCGGCGCCGCGGCGGCTTCGGCGCGGGCGGTGGCCTCGGCCTCAGCGCGATCGGTCTCGCGCTGGGCGCGCTCGGCGGCGCGCTCTTCGGCCTTCTTGCCCGGCTTGGCCTTGTTGGGGTTGTTGCTGGCTTCCCACTTGGCGAGGCCTTCCTGCGACAGGAAGCGGGCGACGCGGTCGGTCGGCTGGGCGCCCTTGGCCAGCCAGTCCTGGATGCGCTCGACCTTCAGGGTCACGCGCTGGGCGTCCTTGGGCAGCAAGGGATTGTAGGTGCCGACCTTCTCGATGAAGCGGCCATCGCGCGGCGAATGGCTGTCGGCGACGACGATCGAATAGTAGGGGCGCTTCTTGGCGCCGCCACGGGCGAGGCGGATCTTCAGCATACGGATTGGTCCTTCGTCTTAAGCTTGGATTGGAGGTCTATTTCTTCTTGAACGGGAAGTTCGGCAGGCCGGGCGGCGTGGGGCCGCCCATGCCGGGGAAACCGGGCGGGGTCTGTCCGCCGCCGCCGAGGCCGGGCAGCTTGCCCGCGCCCAGGGCCTTGAGTCTGTCGAGATCGGGCATGCCGGCGCCACCCATGCCGCCGGGAGGCATGCCGCCTCCTCCTCCTTGGCCTCCTAGGGCCTTCATGGCCGCCATCATCCCGCCCATGCCACGGCCGCCGCCTTTGGACATGGCCTTGACCATGTCGGCCATCTGGCGGTGCTGCTTCAAGAGGCGGTTGACGTCGGCCACCTCCACGCCCGAGCCGGCGGCGATGCGGCGCTTGCGCGAAGCCTGCAGCATGTCGGGCTTCTTGCGCTCGATCTTGGTCATCGACGAGATGATCGCCACTTGGCGGTCGAACACCTTGTCGTCGATCCCCGCCTCGGAGATCTGCTTCTTCACCTTGGCCACGCCCGGCAGCATGCCGAGGATGCCCTGCATGCCGCCCATGCGCTTCATCTGGCCCAGCTGGGCGGCAAGGTCGTCAAGGTCGAACTGGCCCTTGGACAGGCGGGCCGCGGCCGCCTCGGCCTTGGCGTGGTCCATCTCCTGGACCGCCTTTTCGACCAGGGCCACCACGTCGCCCTGACCGAGGATCCGGCCGGCCACCCGGCGGGCGTCGAACACCTCCAGCGCGTCGATCTTTTCGCCGGCGCCGAGGAATTTGATCGGCAGGCCGGTGACGTGGCGCATGCTGAGCGCCGCCCCGCCGCGGCCGTCGCCGTCGGTGCGGGTCAGGATCAGGCCGGTCAGCGGCAGCCGCTCATGGAAGGCCTTGGCGGTCTTGACCGCGTCCTGGCCGGTCAGGCTGTCGGCGACCAGCAGGGTTTCGGTCGGGTTGGCGATGCGGGCGATCTCGGCCGCCTCGCCCATCATCTGTTCGTCGAGGGTA
>Ga0302311_10003113_pt1 | contig 18314 bp, 16 predicted proteins | sample III_Palsa_N1_3_FD_200449 | JGI IMG/M metagenome (GOLD analysis project Ga0302311, IMG submission 200449) | Peat permafrost microbial communities from Stordalen Mire near Abisko, Sweden - III_Palsa_N1_3 | ecosystem: Environmental > Terrestrial > Soil > Palsa > Peat permafrost | place: Sweden... | reverse complement strand
CAGCACGGCGTGATGTTCTTCTGGGCCTGCGCATGTCGATTTCGGGAGCGCTCGTTCGACGCTAGAGTGAGACCGCCGACCAGGCGGCATAAACCCGGCATCTGCGAGATCCATGCATGAACAAAGCGCCTATCGACAGCCACACTGCGACCCTGCCAGGCAGGCATGCGCATCACGACCGACGTTGGCTGGCCTTGCTGGTGCTGTGCCTGGGTGTCTTGATGATCGTGCTCGATACGACGATCGTGAATGTCGCGCTGCCATCGATCAAGACAGATTTGAAGTTCTCGGCGACGTCATTGGCCTGGGTGGTGAATGCGTACATGCTGACCTATGGCGGCTTCCTGCTGCTCGGCGGTCGACTCGGTGATCTGTACGGGCATCGGCGCCTTTTCCTGACAGGCATCGTGGTGTTCACGCTGGCATCGCTGGCCTGCGGCCTGTCCACTACGCAGGCTGCGTTGGTGATTGCGCGCTGTGTGCAGGGGCTAGGCGGTGCCGTGGTGACGGCGGTGGGGTTGTCGCTGATCATGGATTTGTTTACCGAGGCGGCCGATCGCGCCAGGGCTATGGGCGTCTACGGTTTCGTCTGCGCCGGCGGCGGCAGCCTTGGTGCGATGCTGGGCGGCGTGCTGACCAGCAGCCTGAGCTGGCATTGGATATTCCTGGTCAACCTGCCGATCGGTATCGGCGTGGTCGTGCTTTCCCTGCGGTTGCTGCCGGCGGTGTCGGCCGAGGCGGTGTCGCGGCATCTGGATGTGCTCGGCGCGGTAACCGTGACCTTGGCGCTGATGCTTGCCGTCTATGCCATCGTCAATGGCAACGAGATGGGCTGGACCTCGCCGCGTACGCTCGGGCAACTGCTGGTCGCGATTGCCTTGCTGGCGCTATTCCTTGCGATCGAGGCGCGGGTGCGTGCGCCACTGATGCCGCTGCGATTGTTCAAGCTGCGCAATCTTGCGGTGTCCAATATCGTCGGCGTGCTGTGGGCGGCGGCGATGTTTGCGTGGTTCTTTCTCTCTGCGCTCTACATGCAGCTGGTGCTCGGCTATAACCCGATGCAGGTGGGGCTGGCCTTCCTGCCAGCGAACCTGATCATGGCTGCATTCTCGCTGGGCATCTCGGCCAAGCTGGTGATGCGCTTCGGTATCCGCCGCCCATTGGCGTTTGGCCTCCTGATGGCGGCGACCGGTTTGCTGCTGTTCGCGCGTGCGCCGGTCGAGGGCCACTTCGTGATCGATATCCTGTCTGGCATGGTGTTGCTCGGCCTGGGCGCAGGCATCGCGTTCAATCCGGTGCTGCTGGCCGCGATGAGCGATGTGTCTGCTAGCGAATCCGGTCTCGCCTCGGGCGTGGTCAACACGGCCTTCATGATGGGTGGCGCGCTGGGTCTGGCCATTCTTGCCAGCCTCGCGGCTTCGCGCAGCGAAGGTTTGCTGGGGAGTGGCTACCTGCCGCTCGCTGCACTTGCAGGTGGCTATCAAGCCGCTTTCATGGTGGGCGCCTGCTTCGCCGCGCTGGGCGCGTTGCTTGGCGCGGCGATGTTGCGCACGAATGTCGGTATAACGGAAGGCGATCAAGCTGTATCGATGCGTTGAATGCCAGTAACCGCTCGAGCGTGTACCGAGCTTCAAAGTCTGTGTGATTTGACCCCCAAAGTTCGTGTGATGGAAGCTTGATCGCACAAGCTTTGCGCGTAGTCGATGGGCAAGGTTCGTTCAACGGCGGATGGATCAGCGAGTCAGCCGTATCTGAAAAGCCCAATCTGGCTGAAGATCGCCCCGTAGTTCGTGCTTGCGCCGCCGACCAAGCTTGCCTGCGGGCCTGTATTCAGCTGCATGCGTTATTTACCCGCCGCAAGGGCCTTCACATCGCCCGTAGTCAATGGGTTGCCGGCAATTCCCCAATCGCCGCTTTTCACCTCTTCGATCACCACCCAGGTCACTGGGCGCATGTTCTCGCCCTCGATCGTGACCATTGTTTCAGTGAGCTTGTGAATCATGTCCTGCTTTTGCGTTGGCGTGAAAACGCCCTCAATCAGTTTTACGTTCAGGAATGGCATGGTTGTTCTCCTGTTGCTGTCGCTGGACCGAGTGATTCCGCAATGGCGAGCGTCGCCATCGCGGGCCCTGCGACATAGCGTGAGGCTGCGGGTGGCCCGTCGTCCTGCCCGTACGTCGCTGTGACCTAGCAGATCGTCCGGGACAGCAGTAGTGCGCGATAGGGCCTCTTGGCGCCGTCTTGCAAGGCGCCCACAATCGGGGAGCATCAGGTAGACGTGGAGGGGCGCCATGACCATGCAAGACATCGCAACAGCCCGACAGCGTGCAAAAGACGTTTTCCATCGCCGGCCCGAGGCAGGCCTTCACGATGACGCGCCTGCCATGGCGTGCTGGCAAGGTGGCACGCGAATCGTGTCGAGTCATGCCAATGGCATTCGCACGGTGACGGACATGCCAGGCGAGCTGGGCGGCAGCGGTGATCAGGTTACGCCGGGTTGGCTGTTTCGCGCCGGACTTGCATCGTGTCTTGCGACCTGCATTGCGATGGCTGCAGCCGATGAAGGTATCGAACTGAAAATACTCGAGGTGGTCGCGACCAGTCGTTCGGATGCACGCGGCCTCTTGGGCATGATGGACGCAGACGGTGAACCAGTATTCGCCGGGCCGCGTGCCGTGCAGCTGTGCGTGCGCATAGGCGCGCATGGAGTTGTACCTGAGCGACTGCGAACGTTGGTGAAAAACAGTCAGTCCTGCTCGCCTGTTCCCAATGCGGTGCGTAGCGCAACGCCGGTGGAATTGCGCATCGATATCGAGGCCGTCTGATGGACGCGCTATCAGAAATCCTCCGTGTGGTACGTCTTGTCGGCGCCATTTTCATCCAGGCCCGATTCACGGCACCCTGGAGCTATCAATCTCCCTGCGCGGATTCCGTGGCGCCGCTGCTCGAGCCCGGCGCCGAACGGGTGGTGATCTTTCACCTGATCACCGAAGGCGAATGCTTCGTCGAGTTGGCCAGCCAGCCGCCGACGCGCTTGATTGCCGGTGATGTCGTGCTCTTTCCCCAAGGCAATGAGCATCGCATGAACTCGCAGCCTGGACTTGCGCCCGCAGTGAGTGGACGGCTGGATGCGGTGTTGTCACGCCGACCGCGTCAACTTGCCTACGGTGGTGGCGGCCCGACCACACGCATTGTTTGCGGCTACCTGGCATGCGACGCGCGCTTCGCGCGGATGTTGCTTGCGGGCTTGCCTGCGCTGGTCAAGGTCAATGTGCGCGGATCGAATGCGGGTGCGTGGCTGGAAGCTTCTGTGCGCTACGCGGTGGTTGAGGCGCGTTCGCCCCGTCCTGGTGGCGCTGGTGTGTTGGCCAAGCTGGCGGAAGTATTGGTCATCGAGGTATTGCGTTTGTATGTGAACGAGCAACGCGAAGGCCGCACGGGCTGGCTTGCCGGGCTGGGTGATCCCATTGTCGGGCCTGCGTTGAACGCCATGCACTCGCGCCCCGCACAAGCGTGGACGCTTGAAGCATTGGCGAATGCAATTGGCACGTCGAGGTCCGTACTCGCTGAGCGCTTCCACTACCTGGTGGGTAGTTCACCCATGCTGTACCTCACGCAATGGCGGATGTTGCTCGCAGCCAATCTTTTGTGTCAAAGCAACGCACCGCTTGCGCGCATTGCGGAGGATGTGGGCTATCAAACCGACACGGCATTCAGTCGCGCATTTCGCCGCGAGTTCGGCGCGCCACCCGCAGCATGGCGTCGACATCAATGGACACGCAGCCTCAACCACCACCCAAACAGCGAATCAGGCACGCCAAGTGCCTGATTCGTCGTAACCAAATACGGACATGCGCCTGATTTGGTGCGTTGTTGAAGGCAAGGCAGCCCTCAACAACAGCTTGCCCAGGCGATTCGTTTGTTCGGATCGTTGAAGCCCAGGAAGCCGATGCAACAGGCACAAACTGTGGCAATGTGTCCAGGCGCAGGCGCATTCCGATGCCGGAATGCGCTTTTTTGGGTTTGCTGTTTAACGCAGGCCGCCGCCGGCTAGCAGCTGTTCGCCGGTGAGCCAGTACGAATCGTCGGAAGCCAGGAACACCGCGATCGAGGCGATGTCGTTCGGCTGGCCGAGTCGGCCCAGTGGGGTTTGCGCGACGGTACCTGCTTCGAAATCCGAACCGATGAAGCCGGCGGCATGGGTACCCTCGGTTTCGATCATGCCCGGGTTCAGTGCGTTGACGCGAATCTTGCGCGGACCCAGCTCGCGCGACAGCACGCCGGTGATGGCGTCCACCGCACCCTTGGTACCGGTGTAGATCGCGCTGCCCGGCGGGGTGATGCGGGTGACGACGGAGCCGATATTGATGATGCTGGAGCCCTCGCCGAGATGCTTGCTGGCGGCTTGGGTCGTCAGCAGCAGGCCGAGCACGTTGACGTTGAAGTGCCGGTGGAAGTCTTCCTCGGTGATGCTCTCGAGTGGGGAGAACCCGTAGACGCCGGAGTTGTTGACGAGGATGTCCAGTCGACCGAAATGCTCGATCGCCGCGTCGACGATGGCTTGTGCATCGGCGGCCTTGGAGACATCGCCGCGTACGGCAACCGCCTTGCCACCGGCCGCGCCGATCTCGGCGACGACGGTATCGGCACCCGTCTTGCTGGAGGCGTAATTGACGACCACGGACGCGCCAGCGGCGGCCAGTGATCTGGCAATGGCTGCGCCAATGCCTTTGGATGCGCCGGTGACGATGGCGACTTTACCTGTGAGCTTGCTCATGACATTTCCTATCGTGCGGGGTGGGGAAAGGTTGCATACTTCTTTAGTTCGTAACATACGAACTATGGAACTAGATGTCAAGGGCTGGTAGGATGTATTCATGAGGCCGCTGATTCACCCATCGATCGAAGACGTCACCGTGGAGGGCATCTTGCATGCCCTGTCCGATCCCGTGCGCGCGGCGATCTATGTGGAACTGGCCGGCTCGGCCTGCACAAATATCTGCTCGAACTTTCTGCAGATGAGCGACCGCAGCATCCCCAAGTCCACGCTTTCACAGCACTTCCGCGCGCTCCGCGAAGCGGGGCTGGTGCATAGCGAGCGGCATGGTGTGGAAATGCACAACACCAGCCGCTGCATCGAGATCGAACAGCGCTTCCCCGGATTGCTTCCGGCGATCCTGAACGCACATCGCGTCCAGGCTGCGGACCGCGCCCGCGCCCTCAAGCGCAAGCAGGCCACCGCCAGGAAGCAGGGTGGTTGAGGCTGGCGTCAAAGAACCAGCCGGCGCTCTTCACCAACTACACCGTACTTAGGTTCCGCTTTTTGGTGCAGCGAACATCAGAATGGTGATTTCCTTGCCCTCGGGAATTTCCAGGGCGGGCGTGCCCAGGGCGGCGATGCGGGTCTTGAACGCGTCTAGCTCCTCGCGCTGGCCCAGCGCTGAGCGACCATTCACCGCCCAGACGCGGCCTCCCTGTTTCCAGCGTGCCAGTGCCACGTCGAGTCGAGGTGTCACCAGTGCGGTGTTGCCGATCGGCGAGGTGTCCCTGGGCTGCAGCACGGCGAGCATGGTGGGCGCGTTTGGATCGCCGGTGAATACCGTATCGCCAGGGCGGACATTCGCGGCCAGCGTGGCAGCAGCCTTATCCCAGCGTGGCTTGGTTTCGATCCGGTAGACCGGTGCAAGATTGATCGCGCACAGCAGCAACAGCGCTGTAGCTGCGACAGGCACAAGGCGACGCGGCAGGGCGGCGGCGCCCATCCCGGCCAGGATGAAAAACGGTGCGGCGCTCCACAGGATATAGCGCGGCAGCACCATGGACTTGACCAGCGAGATGGCCAGCAGCAATAGCGGTAGCGCCGCGAAGCCCAGCAGCAGGACGCGGCCTTCCAATCGTCCGCGCATACGGAACAGCCCGATGCCACCCAGCACCGCCACCAGCAACCCGAGCAGCGGTACGGCCGTGGGCAGTACGCTGAAACGCACCACGGCGGCAATGCGCATCAGATAGGCGCTCTTGGCGGCGACCCGAAGATTGCGCCAGCTCAAGGGCGGGACCCAGTCGAACTTCTGCAGCATCTGGCCATCGCTGGCCGCCAGGATCGCGCCGTAAAAGGGCACGCAGCACACAAGGATGATTGCCACGCTCAGCAACCAGCTGCGCCGGAAGCCGGCGTGTTGCTCATGCGGCTGTTCCAGACGCAGGTTGCGCCAGATCAGAAACAGCGAGAGGTTGGCAGCGATCAGCCAAGGTGCCGCATCGCTGAGCACATCCAGCGCGCCGATCGTGCCAAACACATAAGCCACCCAGCCGCGCCAATCAAACTCGGGATGGCGAATGCCCAGCGACGCACGTACTGGATTTTGCGCCAAGCGGACCAGGCCCCAGAGTGCGACGGTGATCAGCGAGGTCACGAGCGTATACGAGCGCGCTTCCTGGCCGTATTGCACCTGCAGCGGCGACAACGCCATCAGCAGTCCGGCGACGATGGCGGCACTGCGGCCGCCGATGCGTCGCGCAATGACGAACACCATGCTGGCCGACATGGCACCGAACAGCGCTGACGGTATCCGCAGCCACGCGTCGGCCGAGTCGAACTGCGAGAACAGTTGCAGCATCAGGAAATAACTCGGCATGTGCCGGTTGCTGAAGCTGTCGGCGATCAGCCCGTCGATGCCAAGATGAATGCGCTGGTAGGTCAGTGCCTCATCGAGCCAGAACGGCTGGCTTTCGATATGGAGCAGGCGCGCGGTCAAGGCGATCAACAAAATGGACAGCACCCACGCGATGTCGCCCGTCGACCATTTCCCGATGGTGCCGGCTTGCTGGTCTTCGATGGTCATGAGCGTTTTCACGGTGGGGCAACCGCGGTGATTGCAACAGCGATACAAATGGCCATGACACATCGCGAAAAGCGCGGAAATATTTCACGGACATGACAGTCCGGCGATCTATCTTGGCGGGGATGTGCAATCTAACGCGGGTGGGATGAATCGGTTGTCAGCGCGGAGCTACACGTTGGGTCGCGTTCAGTCCTGGGCCGCCGAAACGAGGCAAAGATTTGCAAAGGTACAGTTGCGACTTCAGATCAGGGATGCTTCTGCCTGACGAACGTAGGTGCATGAGTCCGCTTCGCGGACAGAAATAGATGCAGAAATTCCGCAGGGCATGTCGATCCGATCCTCTCCCATTCGTTGCATGCATAGCCGTGGGGTTTACAGGATGCGCAATCGCCCGGTATCCGGCCCGAACAGCCAACGACAGGAGCATGACCATGCGATTCCTTTCCATGATCAGGATCAACGAGAACAGCGGGCTGCGGCCCAGCGAGAAGCTGATGAGCGATATGGGCAAGCTGCTGGAAGAAGTGACCAAAGCCGGGGTCATGCTTGATACGGCCGGACTCAGGCCGACATCGGAAGGCGTTCGTGTACGGCTTTCCCACGGCAGGATCAGTGTGGTCGACGGCCCGTTCACCGAGGCGAAGGAAGTGATCGGCGGTTACGCGGTGATGGAGACCAAGTCGATGGAAGAGGCGATCCACTGGACCACGCGCTTCCTCAAGGTTCATGGCGACGAATGGGACATCACCTGCGAAGTGCGTCAGATGGAAACACACCCCGAGCCTGCATGAGGCCGTTGACGTGGTTTCGGCCCGTTCGGATCCTGCTAGATGGACACCTGTCTGCCTATGTCGACAACATGGTCCGCGGGCACGTGCAGGTAATCGGTAACGCGCACGCTATTGCGCAGCAGCACGCTGAACAGCGCTTCGATCCAGCGCGGCAGGCCGCGACCGTCCTTGCGTGGCACGATTTCTTCCATGCCGATGAAATAGCTGAGTTCGTGTGTTTCGATCGGACAGCCATGCGTGGCGATCAGCGACATCAGGGCTGGCAAGTCGGGCTTTTGCATGAAGCCGTAGCTTGCGGTGATAGACCAGAAGTTGGGCGCCACCTCGGCGATGGTCAGACGGTCCTTGACCGCGACGTAGGGGGTGGATGCGATATCCAGTGTCACCGCCAGCACGCGTTCGTGCAGGGCATGGCTATGCTTCACATACCACAGCATCACCGGCGGCGTGTTGGCCTTGGCGCGCGTGAGGAACACGGCCGTACCGGGCACGCGCGCAACCTTGGTCTCGGTGATGTCCGCGATGAACGCATCGATCGGCACCGGGTTTTCGGCGAGCCGAATCGCGACGGCGGTAATGCCCCGATGCCACACATACATGACGAGATAGACCAGTGCGGCAAGCATCAACGGCACGTAGCCACCGTCGAACAGCTTCATCATGTTCGACGAGAAGAATGACGCATCGACCACGAAGAACACGCTGGCGATGGCGCCGCTCAAGGCCAGGTTCCACTTCCAGATTTCGCGCATGGCGATGAACAGCAGCACGGTGGTCATCAGCATGGTGGCGGATACGGCGATGCCGTAGGCACCGGCCAGGTTGTCGGATTTGCGGAAGCCCAGCGCCAGGCCGATCGTCACCAGCATCATGGTCCAGTTCACCACGCCGACGTAGATCTGTCCGTAACCCTCCTGAGAGGTCTGCAGGATTTTCAGCCGGGGCATCCAGCCCAGGTGGATCGCCTGCCGTGTCATGGAAAACGCGCCGGTGATGATCGACTGGCTGGCAATGATGGTGGCCACCGTCGACAGGATGATCAGCGGCAGGGTCAACCATGGCGGGCACAGCCGATAGAAGATATTCCCATCGGTCGGTACGCCGCCCAGAACGATGGCGCCCTGGCCGGCGTAGTTCAGCACCAGGCTGGGAAATACCAGGGAGGCCCACGCCAGCTTGATCGGGCCGGCGCCGAAGTGACCCATGTCCGCGTAGAGGGCTTCGGCACCGGTGACGCACAGGAACACGCCGCCCAGCACCAGGAATCCGCCAGCGCCGCTGTGCAGCAGATAGTCGAGTCCGTAGTAGGGGTTCAGTGCCCACAGGATGGCCGGATGTCGCGTGATGCCCCACAGGCCGAGCACGGCCATGACCAGGAACCACACGAGCATGATCGGACCGAAAGCACGTCCGATTTTCGCGGTACCCATGGGCTGCACCGCAAACAGTGCCAGCAGGATGATGACTGTCAGCGGCAACACGTACGGGTGCAGCGACGGCGCCACGATATTCAGGCCCTCCAGCGCCGACAGCACCGAGATGGCCGGGGTGATCGCGCCGTCGCCATAAATCAACGCGGCACCGAACAGGCCTACCGCAACGAGCAGCGGGCGTTTTTGCCGCTTCACGCCCAGCAGAGCCATCAACGCCAGGATGCCGCCCTCGCCATTGTTGTCGATACGCATCGCAAAGCCGGCGTACTTCACTGACGTGACGATGATCAGCGTCCAGATCAGCAGCGAGATCACGCCGAGTATGGTGTGTGCGTTGTTGCCGCCTGTCATGTCCAGCACCGTCTTGAACGTGTACAGCGGACTGGTGCCGATATCGCCGAAGACCACGCCGAGTGCGCCCACGCTGGCTGCCAGCGCTACGGGTTTTTTCCATGGACGGGACGTGGATTCCGGGGTCACGAAGCACCTGCTCGACGGCTGGTTCAGCATGGGGACAAGGTATGGAAGTTCAGTGACAGTCCCGGTATCGCCCCTTGTAGCGCATAAAAGACCGGCGGTAAAAGGGACCGAGCCCTTGCCGGCTTGCTATGCAGCAGCTGATGCTTGGAATGTAGCAACCTGCCTTGGGCGTCAGTCCTGGTAGTTGAGTTTCGGGTACCAGTCCGTGCCGCGTCCCTCGGGTGTCATGTCGAGGATGGTCCAGATCGGCATCAGGTCGGGTGCGCCGCGCGGGTCCTGGCCAGGATCGGCGGTTTCGCTACCCATCTCACCGCTCCAGTAGTGGCGGATCGTGCCGTCGCGACGAGTGAACACGTTGATGGCTGAGTCATCGCCGCCGTTCTTGTCGATGGCGTGGTAATCGCGGCTGAAATTGCCGTTCGTATCGGAATAAAGCTTGAGGTCGCGCCAGCCACGCTCCTTCTTGAATGCGAGGAGGCGCTCGATCGGCGAACGTGCAACCACGGCCAGTGCAACGCGCTGCCCGATGTCGCGCGCCTCGCCGTCCCAAGCACTGAGCAGTGACGTGCACATCGGGCAGGGGCGCTCGCGCTGCGGGCCGAACATGTAGCTGTAGACGACCAAGGTCTGCTTGTCGCCGAATAAACCAGCAAGATCATGAGGACCTTCTTCGCCTTCGAAGCGGTAGTCGCCGGTCACTTCGCCACCCGGCGGCAGTGCGCGACGCTGTTCGGCAACGCGCTCGATGTGCCGACGTAGCTCGATCTCCTCGACGAACAGCGCATTGCGTGCGCGGCGGTAGTCTGCGCTTTCGTTGGGGAAGATCATGAGGTTGAGCTTCGCCAGCTCGGCGGCGGGGACGAGGGTTGGGGTGTGGGCCATGGTCAGTCTCCTGTTAGGGCAGGTATCAATCGCGGCGATTCAATCACGAGCGGGCGCGCCGAGCGGGAACAACGGGCGGTAGGGGCGTGCCTCATCGACGGCGCGGGCAAACGACGGGCGTGCCAGCAGCCGTTTGCGGTAAGCAATCACGTTTGCGAACGATGTACCGATGCGATGCGTCCAGTCGGCATAGAACAGGAACGGCGCAGCACCGCAATCGGCGAGGCTGAAACTGTCGCCAGCCGCCCATTCACGATCGGCCATGTGCTTGTCGAGCCAGCCGTAAGCGATATCGAGCATCGCGCGCGCGTCGGCGACACCGCGTGCGTCACGCTCTGCTTCCGGCCGCAGGCTGTCGGCTACGATTTTCTGCTGAGGCGTGGAGATATAGTTGTCGAAGAAGCGGTCCATGCTGCGCACCTCGAGCGCGGCGCGGGCATCTGCGGGCAGCAGTGATACCGGTCCCGGATGGTACAGACCGAGGTACTCGATGATGACGCTCGTCTCGATGACCGTGCGGTCGCCGTCCACCAGCACGGGAAAACGCTTCAGTGGCCATAGCGCCGCGAATTCCTCGAATAGCTGTGGGTTATCTTGCGAAAGCAGGCGCCATTCGAACGGTGTGCCGTTCTCATACAGCGCAACCAGGGCCTTCTGGCAGTAGGAGGAAAAGGGGTGGGCATAGAGCTTCAATGTCATCGTGGATCGCCTTGGCTGGAGAAGGAGGGCTTTCCCAACGACGAACGAAGTCGAAGGAAATCGACATCCGTTCGAGAACCTTGCTTAACGTTTTACTGTTGCGATGGGTTTTTCTGGAAACCAGGCGACAAGACACACTTTGCCGTTACGATAATTGCCTGAAGATACGCGGGTTGCTGCCTCAGCCCAGGCAATGCAGCGATCACCACGCCGCCTCTATGCCCAAGTGTGTAACGGGGCGCAAGGGTGCGGGACTTTGGCGCAACAACCTTACACGGAAAGATCAGCATGCTGGCTCGTACGCTCAAGATCACCGCTGGAACGCTGCTGGTCATCACGCTGATCGCAGCGGTTCTCATCAAGATATTCGCTGGTGAACCACTCACCATCGCCACCAACTCGGTGAGCCGTTCGCTGTGTGACGCAGCCTTCCTGTCGCAGGTGGATCCTGACCGCCTGTTTGCGGAAGAGCAGTTGCCCAACATGCGCAGCATCGGCTGGGCACTTCACTACCACGTGGATCGCGAGAAGCATGAGGTGCGAGCCAGCGTGTTGGGTGCCTTTGGCGCCCGTGCGGTCTATCGTGAGGGCCTGGGATGCGTGCTGGTTCACGGCGATGCCGGGCTGCCCGAGGCCGCGGGTTTCAAGGCCGACCCCATCACCAGTGCGTACGCCGAATCCGGCGTGGTGGAGCCTGCCGACCCGGCATTGCGCCAGGCGCTCGATCACGCCTTTGCCGAACCCGACCCGTCACAGCCACGACTGACCAAGGCCATCGTCGTACTGCACGATGGCAAGCTGATTGCGGAGCGTTATGCGCCTGGCTACGGACCCGATACACCCATCTGGGGTCATTCGGTATCGAAGTCGATCACCAGTGCGTTGATCGGCATTCTTGTGAAACAGGGCAAGCTGCGTGTGGATCAGGTCGCGCCGATTGCCGCGTGGGCCTCGCCGCAGTACCCGCATCACGCCATCACCATCGACCAGCTGCTGCGCATGGATAGCGGCCTGCCATTCGATGAAACCGATGGCCCGGTCAATCCCATGGCGCGCATGTTTTTCCTGGAGAACGACATGGCTCGCTATGCGGCGACGGTGCCACTGGATCATCCGCCGGGCACCGTCTGGGCCTATAGCAACCTCGGCTATGTACTGCTCGCACGCATCGCGGTCAACGCGGTGGGTGATGGCGGCGCCGTGGATGCCGAGCGCTTCGTGCGCGAGCGGCTGTTTGCGCCACTTGGCATGCGCCATGCCGTCTTCGAAACCGATCTTGTCGGCACGCCGGTCGGCTCCAGCCATGTCTATGCCTCGGCGCGGGACTTTGCGCGATTCGGACAGCTCTATCTCGATGATGGCATGGTCAACGGACGTCGCATCCTTCCCGAAGGGTGGGTGGCCTACAGCCACTCGCAAACCCTCAAGACCGGCTATGGCGCAGGCTTCTGGACCAATCTGGTGAACGAGGGCAGCGTGCCGGTGTGGGATGCGCCCTGGGGTATCCCGCAGGCGCCAAAAGACATGTTCTACGCCCGCGGTGCCTTCGGCCAGTACATCGTCATCGTGCCGTCGGAACATCTGGTGATAGCGCGCCTCGGTATCAGCCTCCATGGTGGCACCGGCATCGGCGACCTCGTCGCTGGGGTGATCAACGCGCTGCATCGTGCACCGCAGTCGTAATTGCCGTGATCATGGGTCGGTCGTGGCTTGTAATGAAGCTTCGGATCATGGAGCACATGGCGCTACCACTGCTGACACGATGCTGTCAGCAGCCCCGCGCCACGCTATGCCCATCTTCCGCCGCCGAGCATGAGCATGTCGTCATCGAGCCTCACCCTTTACGCCTCCCGCGCCGGTTTCGGGTTGCCTGACACGAGCCCGTTCGTGATCAAGACCGAAGTGCAGCTGAAGATGGCTGGTCTGGCCTATGACAGGGCATCGACCATTCCGCCGCAGGCACCGAATGGCAAGCTGCCCTTCATCAATGACCACGACGAGGTGGTGAGCGATTCCACCTTCATCCGCGCGCATATCGAGCGCAAGTACGGAGTGGATCTGGACGAGGGACTGGACGCGCGCCAGCGTGCGGAATCCTGGGCGATCGAGCGCCTGCTCGAGGACCATCTCTACTTCGCGATGGTCTGGTTCCGCTGGATCGACCCGGAGAATTTCGCCAAGGGTCCGGCGCATTTCGCCGACAGCGCGCCGGAAGCAGATCGCCCGAAGCTGCGTCAGGATCTGCAGGCACGCAAGGCGGTCGAGCTGCATGCGCAGGGGCTGGGCCGGCACACGCCTGCGCGTATCGCCGAGCTGGGGACTCGTTCGATCGACGCGCTATCGCAGCGGCTGGATGACAAGGTTTGCTTCATGGGTGAGGCGCCAAGTGGCGTAGATGCCACGGCATTCGGCGTACTCGCTGGTGTGCTTACACCATTCTTTGATACGCCCCTTCGTCAGGCAGCGGAGGCTCGACCGAATCTCGTTGCCTACGTCGCCCGCATGATGCAGCGCTATTACCCCGAGCATGCGTGGTGAACCTCGAATCAGCGCCTTTGGCCTTACGCGTAGCTCAGCAGATGGGCGCTTTCAAACTTCAAATGCACTGCTTGAGCTTGCGTACGCCATCGAGGATTTCAGCCACATCGGCGCCACCGTAGCCAAGGATAAGACCGCCCCTGGCAGGTGGATTCACATAGCAGGGGGACAACGGCCTGGCCGAGACACCCTTGCTGGCTGCCTTGATCGACACCGCTACATCGTCGATACCGGGCGGCAGCAGTGCCACCAGATGCATCCCGGCTTCGGTGCCAATCACTTCGAGCTTGTCCCTCAATTGCTTGTGAATGGCTTCGATCAATGCTGTTCGCCGCTCCATGTAGAGCATGCGCATTCTCTTGATGTGCCGTGCGAAATGTCCCTCGCGGATGAAGTCGGTCATGACCATCTGGTAAAGCGTGGAAGAAAAAGTGTCGGCGGCATCGCGTGCGTCGAAGAACACAGGCAACAGATCCTTGGGCACCACCATGTAGCCAAGGCGCAGGGCGGGAAACATGACTTTGCTGAAGGTTCCCACGTAGATAACCCGCTCGCCTATGTCCAATCCCTGCAACGAAGCGATCGGACGACCACCGGAGCGGTACTCGCTGTCGTAGTCATCCTCGATGATCCAGGCACCGTTGCGTGTCGCCCAGTTCAGCAGCTGCATCCGCCGTGCCGCACTCATCGTCACGCCGAGCGGAAACTGGTGCGAGGGCGTGATGTAGACGACGCGGGCGCCGCGGCCCCGACGGATTCCTTGCGCGACATCCATGCCCTCCTGGTCGACCGGCACCGGAACGAGGCGGACACCGGCCCTCACCAGCGCATGGCGTGCGCCGGGGTAGCCGGGCTCTTCCACCCATGCGCGATCATTGGCGTCCAGCAGGACGTGTGCGCACATCTGCAAGGCCTGCTGGGATCCAGTCGTCACCAGGATCTGCGACGCGTCGCACCGGACGGCCCGAACTGTGCTCAGGTATTCCGCGATGGCTACGCGAAGTGGCAGGTACCCCATCGGGTCGCCGTAGGCCATCAACTCGATCGGCAGCTTCCGCGAATGCCGGTTCACCAGCTTCGACCACACACTGGCGGGAAACTGGTCCAGCGCCGGCACGCCGATTCGAAACGCCCCCAGGTTGTTCAGCCATGTTTGTGGTGGGACCTGGATCAACCCGGCGCGTCGGGAAATCCTGCGCGGTGCATGGTTTTCAATAGATGGCAGTGTGACGTCGAAAGGCCCTGTGCCCGAGGGTTTCGGAGTCCTTCCCGGTATCGATCTGGCAACGCAGGTGCCGGCGCCCACGAAGGTCTCCAGATAGCCCTCGGCATACAGTTGTTCGTAAGCGCTCATGACCGGGACGCGGGAAATCTTCAGTTCGTCGGCGAGGCTTCTGCTCGATGGCAAGCGTTGTCCCGGCTGTAACTGGCCATCGACGATGGCCCGCCGAAACCACTTGGACAACTGTTGATGCATCGGTGTGCCGCTCCTGAAGGCGAGCGTGATCGGCGGCAGATAGCTGGCAGCGAGACGTTTCATTGCGGCGACCTGAAGTGGCTAGGTCAAATCCTAACAAAGTGGCTATTCCAGTAAACCACTTCGTGGCTTAGTTTTTCCCTGCGCACAGTGCTGCAGACAGACGAATGAAGGAGCAGATGAACGCACTCAATCCTTGGCGGAGCTGCCTTCTGCTTGGTGGCCTGATTGCCCTGTCCTTGCCTTTATCCGGGCGGGCAAAGGAAAGTGCAGGCGTGTCATCGGCCGCCCAGACGGGCGTGGCAGTCGATGGCAGCAACCCTCTTTCGTGGGTCACGGGTGGAGCCGACGGCACGGCGAATGCTGACGACGTTTCGCAGACGACCCGCCAGAGTCGGGACGATGCATGGTGGACCGGCCCCATGCTGGCCAACTCGGCTGAAACATTGCCACCGGGCCATTTCCTCATCGAGCCCTATCTCTACGATGTGCATTCCACCCATGCGGATGGTTTCGGATCACGCGCCTACGTGCTTTACGGGCTGGCAGAGAATCTGACCGTCGGTTTGATCCCCATTGTTGGCTACAACAGGGTAAGCAATGGCCCGAACAGTTCGGGTGTCGGGCTGGGTGATATCGAGGTGCAAGCCCAGTATCGGTTGACGGAATTCCATGAAGGCAGCTGGATGCCGACGATCGCGATCCAGCTGCAGGAGACGTTGCCGACCGGTAGATACGACCAGCTGGGTGCCCGGTCGAGCAATGGCTTCGGCGGCGGAGCCTACGCGACGACGTTGGCGATCAATTCGCAGACATACTTCTGGTTGCCGAACGGTCGCATTCTGCGCATGCGCTTCAACGTGTCGAAGACGTTTTCCAACAAGGCGGACGTGCAGGGCGTAAGTGTTTACGGCACGGGGAATGGTTTCAGCGGAAGCGCTGCGCCAGGCAATGCTGTCTTCGTCGATGCGGCCTGGGAATACAGCCTGACGCAACGCTGGGTGCTGGCGCTCGACGCCACGTACAGCCACAACAGCAACACACGCGTGAACGGGTATGACGTTGTGGATGCAGGAAGTACGCTGCCGTTGCTGGGCATCCAGTTGGACTCGGGTTCCAGCGTGGCGTTCGGCCTTGCGCCCGCCATCGAATACAACTGGACACCCAATCTCGGCGTCCTGCTTGGTACTCGCGTGATCCTCGGCAATCGCAACACAACGGCCACGATCACGCCGGCGCTGGCGCTCAACTACGTCTATTGAGGTTTAAAGTAGCGGCTGGGAAAGACCACTTCGATCACAAGTCGTACTTCAGGAGGTCATCTTATGAAGCTCCACTGCTTTTTGATTGCCGCTGCTGCTCTCGTTGCATGGACCGGCGTGCCGGCGAAATCGGCGCCGGACGTACCGGCGTACATTGCCAGTGCCGTTGCCGATGCCGGACGGCCAGCCGATGACAAGGCACAGGATGCGAATCGCAAGCCCGCGGAGGTGCTGGCATTCGCTGGCGTCAAACCTGGAGACAAGGTTGTGGATCTCATGCCGGGATCCGGCTACTACACGCGCATCTTCAGCAAGATCGTTGGTGCTCAAGGCAAGGTCTATGCACTTCAGCCATCTGAAATGAACAAGGCCGCGCCGAAGAGACTCCAAAGCCTGATGACGTTTGCAGGCACAACGGCTTATCCGAACGTGGTTGTCATGGTCCAGCCCATTGCAGCGATCAGCATTCCCGAACGCGTCGACATGGTGTGGACGTCCCAGAACTACCACGACCTGCACGACCCTTTCATGGGGTCGCCGGACATGGCCCACTTCAACAAATCCGTTTTCGATGCCTTGAAGCCCGGCGGCATTTTCCTGGTGCTCGACCACGCCGCCGCTGCTGGCAGCGGCATCTCCAGGACGAATGATCTGCATCGGATCGACCCTGCCTCAGTGAAGGCCGAAGTCACCGCTGCCGGCTTCGAGTTCGTCGGCGAGAGCAAGGTGCTGCGTAATCCCGGAGACAATCATTCGCTTGCGATCTTCGACAAGTCGATCAAAGGCAAGACCGACAAATTCATTTACAAGTTTCGCAAACCGTTGCATTAGGCGGCGAGTTTCAGTCGGATGCTTGAACCGTGCTCTTCGGGCGGTTTTCCAGCGAACGGCGCAACTCGCACAACGCCTGCTGCAACTCGGTGGGGTCGCGCATCGATTTGCGCGCGGTGCCCACTGCTCTGCGTACGGAGCCAGGCGTTTCGCCCTGGTCGATCAGTGCGGCTGCCGGCGCACGGCATGCCACCAGCGCATCGACCCAGTCCGCTGGCTGCATGGCGCGAAAGCGCCGTGTGACCAGGCGGCTGGCGCGGAAAGCCGGGGCGACCTGTTCCACTGACGAGATGGCTGCCACGAAATCATCGGATCGGCGCGCGGGCGTAACCGGATCCAGCGCATCGGCAAGGATCGCCAGGGTGTCGGCGATCCGTCGCCGCAGCACGGCGGTCGACCGCACCGGCAACACGAACCACGCGGAAGCGACGCCGATGATTGCGCCGATCACAATTTCCTCCAGTCGGGGCCACAGGATGAGTGGCGCCGACGAACCCGAGTAGCCCTGCAACAAGGCTAGCGCGAGTGTGACGAACAGTGCCCACCAGGCATAGCCCAGCGGGCGTAGCCACACCCCGAGGAAGATGGCGACCAGGATCAGCGCGACGGTGGTCATGTCGTGGGATCCGATGTGGAAGGCGAGCGTCAGGGCGAGAAAGGTACCGCCCGCGGCACCCAGTACACGCAGGACACTCTTGTATGCGACATCCAGCCGGCCACGGTTGCCGCTGATGACGATGAAGGCGGTGAGTACGACCCATGCCCATCGCTCGGCGAAAAAGACGTAGCCGACCACGAAGGATACCGTGAGAGCGACGGCCATCTGGATGGCCATCCGGGTGCTTGCGATCGGGCGCATCGAACTCTCGCGTGTCGGTGCAGGTATCGGACGTTCTGTGATACGTGCCGGAGGCAGAAAACCTGCGCGACGCGCCAGCGCATGCAGTGAGCCAACCCATAGCAGGGCCAGCAAGGCGATGAGTATCGGTACCAGCAGCGCCGGGATGGCGCCGCCTGGCGTCACCCGGATGTGCGGTGTAGTCAGCAGCACGACGAACGGCAGCGCAATCAGCGAG